>Ga0134121_10000851_pt1 | contig 31474 bp, 16 predicted proteins | sample KB301_FD_96463 | JGI IMG/M metagenome (GOLD analysis project Ga0134121, IMG submission 96463) | Terrestrial soil microbial communities without Nitrogen fertilizer from Kellogg Biological Station, Michigan, USA - KB3-0-1 | ecosystem: Environmental > Terrestrial > Soil > Unclassified ... | reverse complement strand
TCTTTGAGAAAAGAAACCCTATCGCTATCCCCGCAACAATCCCGATCGCAATCAGCAAAATATTCATTGATCTAATGTTTTTTGTAAAAGTAACGAAAGCTTTGAAATTTCATTTTTGAAATGGTTTCCGGGAAAATGCTCAAATATTTTTAAGAATCACCCAACCCTCTAATCACCTTCTGCATCTACCCATATAATGCGCACAGGAACTTTACACACTCATAACATTTTCGTAGCATTGCCTTAAACTATTTAACTCTGGAATTATCACAGCCGGGCTGGAATTTTGGCCGGCGTTACAAAACTAACCCACAACCAATTAAATGAAAAAAGCAACCATTGTTTCCTGCCTGCTTTTACTTTTTTCTTTCACTGCTTTAACTTCCCTTGCCCAACAATGGGGCGACTATACACTTTACAGCACAACCGGGAGCGCAAACGCATACCTTATCGATACAAATGGAACCACCTATCACACCTGGACTTTCGGTTCATCGAGTCATACCGGCTATTCTACTTATATGATGCCCGGGGGAACGCTGGTACGATCCGTTTCTCATACAGGAAATTCTTTTACCGGCGGAGGCATGACAGGAGAGGTGCAAAAAGTTGACTGGAATGGAAACGTAATATGGGATTATGTATATTCAACTACGCAGTATTGCATGCACCATGACATTTGTCCCATGCCCAACGGAAACGTCATGCTCATCTCTTATGAATTAAAAACTGCAGCCCAGGCAACTGCGGCAGGAAGCAGTTCAGCAATTACCATGTGGCCGGACAAAGTAGTTGAAGTAGAGCCTACAGGAGCAACCACGGGCAACATTGTTTGGGAATGGCATGTGTGGGACCACCTCGTTCAGAATGTTGACTCCACCAGGGCAAATTATTATACCTCCATCATCGACCATCCGGAATTGCTGAATATCAACTACCAGACGCAAAAGGACTGGATGCACATGAATGGTATCGACTACAACCCGCTGCTTGACCAGATCGTGGTGAGCTCTCACAACATGGACGAAATGTATGTAATTGATCACAGCACCACCACCGCCGAAGCTGCAGGTCACACCGGCGGCAAGTCAGGAAAGGGTGGAGATTTTCTTTATCGCTGGGGCAATCCGGCTTCCTACCAGGCGACAGGCAGCACTGATTTTAACGTGGTGCACGACGCTCATTGGGTTCCGCTTGATTGTCCGCGGGCCGGATTCCTCGTAGGATACAATAACAACGGAATATCCAACAGCCAATCCTGCGTGGACATGATCAACCCGCCTTATGATGGTTACAATTACCTGCACACGGCCGGCACTGCTTATGCGCCTGCTGTGTATGATTTCCGGCATGCATGCAACGGTCACAACGGCAACATGGGAAATTCACAACAGCTTCCCAATGGTAACATGATCGTCTGTGTAGCGCAGTCAGGTTACATTTATGAAATCGACAGCAACCAGACAATTCTCTGGTCCAAAACTGTGACTGGAACCTCGCCGCATGCATACCGTTACACGGCTTGCTATACAGCCGGTACGCAACCAGTCACACCGGTCATCAGTAATAACAGCGACACGCTTTCTTCTTCAACAATGGCCGCAACCTATACATGGTATTTTAACGGAGCCGTAATTCCCGGTGCGACATCACAGAACTATGTGCCGTCTCAAAACGGAAATTACCAGGTCCAGGCAATTGATGCCGGGGGATGCACTTCTGCAATTTCATTCCCATATAATTACCTGAGCATGTCAGTCTTCAATGTGCCATCGGATCGGACACTTAAATTGTATCCAAACCCTTCCACGGGCATTGTAAAAATTGACGGTGCGTTTTCATATGCCATCAGTTATGACGTGATCGTTACGGACATAGTCGGAAAAATAATTTTACAGGCAAGGAACAGGAATTCATTAGATTTGTCAATGTATGAAAACGGGCTTTATAACATTACAGTTCGAACGGAAGACGGAAGAATGTTGTCGCAAAATATGATGCTGGCCAAATAAACTGCATGGAAAAAAATATTGAAATGAAAAAATATATTGTGATTGGCTTCTTGCTTGCCTGCAACGCGCTCTACGCGAAGAAGGTGAAGTTTGCTGTGAACATGATCAATGAAACAGTCAATACAACCGGCGTACACGTGTACGGGAGCTTTCAGGTGGCGGCGGGCTATCAATACGACTGGGACCCCGGAACCATTGCCATGACGCAGGAAACCGGCGACACCAATGTTTACAGCGTGGTGCTGGACATTCCCGCTTTCCAGGTTTATGAATACAGGTTCATTAATGGTAACCAGTCGTACGAAGTGGAATTTGTACCTGAAGAATCCAGGGTGAACGGAGCATTCGACGACAACCGCTGGATGTATGTAGATTCTGCTGCGGACGATACGGCGTTTATCGGCGTGATCCCTTATTCCACAAACTCTCCTGACGGACTTTCTCTTGTCGTTTTTAAAGTGAACATGATCCTTCAGAATATCAGTCCTGCCGGCGTGCACATCGGTGGAGATTTCCAGGGATGGGATCCTGCCAAGTCAAAGATGATCACCTTCAACGACACTGTTTATTTATATCAGGCTTTCCTGCCTGTAGGAACCTATCACTTCAAATATGTAAACGGAAACACGGGAAGCGACTTTGAATATGTGCCTTCACCATGTGCTTCCGGCGGAAACCGCGAGGTGATTGTCAGCGATGACGTCGCGCTTGAGCCCGTGAACTTTGCCAGCTGCCTGGTGGGCATTTCAGAAAATGAATTCGCCGACGGCATCGATTTATATCCGAACCCTGCTAACGGTAGTTGCCGGATTAATTTCAACGACAACAGCAGCATGCACAACGTCCTCGTATCTGATGTTACCGGGCGCCATGTCAACAGCTATTCATGCAGCACAAGGTCTTTGGTGCTGGAGAACCTGGATGCAGGAATCTATATGGTTTCAATCCGCAACAATGAAAAACAGGAGGCCAACGTCAGGCTGGTTATCCAATGAGAAAATAAACAAATGCATCTTTAAACCCCGGTTCTTTGATCGGGGTTTTTACATATTTTTAAATCACATATAAGCCGGTTCAATGCAGAAGATAAAGTTCGCCCTACTTTTTTTCTTTCTTTTTTTTCTTTCTGAAGAATTTCTTCGCGCCCAGACACTCTATGATATCAATACCATCCAGCGGATAGAAATTGGTTTCAGCCAGCCCAACTGGGATTACCAGATGGATACCGCCAAATACGGATCGGAAGGATATATCCTCGCCGACTGGGTGATGATCAATGGCCAGGAGTTCGACAGCGTAGGCGTGAAATACAAAGGCAACAGCTCCTATGATTCTACTTACCTGAAAAATCCCTTGCACATTTCTTTGGATGAATTCCGGGGCCAGTCTTATGAAGGATATAGTGATATCAAACTTGGAAATGAATATGCTGATCCTTCGATGATCCGCGAAGCACTTGCATATTCAATTCTTCAGCATTACATGGATTGCCCCAAGTCCAATTTCGCTGAACTTTACATCAACGGGAATTACATCGGTCTATTTTCAAACGATGAAAGCATCAGCAAGAAATTCTGTTCTGATCATTTTTATTCTTCTCAAAACACTTTTATCAAGTGCAACCCGAAGATTACATCCGCCGCCTTCCGGAGTAACCTGAAATATATCAATGCCGACAGCAGCTCTTACCAGGTTCGGTATGACCTACAGTCGGACATCGGCTGGAATGACCTTGTGGCGCTTTGCGATTCCATGTCCAACAACCCGGCATCCTTCAGTTCAATGGTGGATGCAGACCGCGTGATCTGGATGCTGGCATTCAACAACGTGCTTGTGAACCTGGACAGCTATACAGGAGCCTTTGCACAAAATCATTATGTGTACAAAGACAACACCGGGCATTACAACCCTGTGGTATGGGACCTGAACATGGCCTTTGGAGGATTCCCTTTTGCAGGCAGCCAGGGTGTGGGCATGGGAACCCTTGACACGACAGGAATGCAGACGATGTCACCGCTGCTGCATGCTACGGAATCGGACTGGCCGCTCATCACCAGTGTGTTGAACAATGCCATGTATAAACGCATGTACATTGCGCACATGCGCACCATCACCCAGGAAATGTTTACCGGTGGAAGTTATGTCAGCGATGCCTCTGCATTGCAAAACATTGTTGCTGCTTCAGTGCTTGCCGATTCGAATAACTTTTTCACCTATTCAGATTTTCAGGATGGCTTGACAAGGGATCTGCTCTTTGGCAGTCATTACGTGCCCGGCATTGTTAACCTGATGACAGCGCGGGTGAACTACCTTGATTCTACTGCGGAATTCCAATACGTTCCTCCCGTCATTTCAACTGTAGCGGTGAGCGATACACTGCCTGATTACCTTGGGACGGTTGCGATAACTGCGCAGGTCTCCAATTCAAATTCCAATGCAGTTTTCCTGGGCTATCGCTATGACAAGTCAGAAAAATTTTCAAGGGTGCTGATGTACGATGACGGCCTCCACAACGACGGCGTTTCCGGTGACGGAAACTATGGTGCCGGCATCAGCATCTCATCGGCGCAGGTTCAGTATTATGTGTATGCAGAAAATAATGATGCCGGCATTTTTTCTCCGCAGCGCGCGGAGCATGAATTTTATTCGCTGAATGCAAATATCCAGACTGCTCAGCAAGGCGAAGTCGTGATCAACGAGTTCCTTGCAGTGAACCAGAATGACACCGTGGATGAAAACGGCGCGCATGAAGACTGGATTGAATTGTACAACGCAACCTCAAACCCGCTGAACCTCTTCGGACTGTATTTATCCGACACTTATGCGAACCTTACCAAATTTTCCTTCCCGGAAAATTCTGTGATCCAGCCCAACGCATATTTCATGATCTGGGCAGATGAAGACAATACTACGACCGGTGACCTGCACTGCAATTTCAAGCTGTCTTCCAATGGGGAAGCACTGTTCATCAGCAATGCCGTGGGAAATATCCTGGACAGTATATCGTTCGGGATACAAACGGCTGACCATTCCATGGCGCGCTGTCCGAACGGAACAGGGCCGCTCGTGGTTGTCAATTCTCCTTCGTTTGGCGGATCCAATCATTGCACAGACGGAATTGAAGAAGAAGGGTTTGGAGAAAGCAATATTTCAGTCTTCCCCAATCCTTCAAAAAATCTTCTCACAGTTTCCGGCATGAGTTCAATTCATTCCATCAGCATCCTGGACGTCTTCGGCAAAAAAATAATATCAGTTGAAAATCAAAAAATGAAAAACGATGTAATCGTTGATGCCAGTTCTATTCCTTCCGGAGTTTATTTTGTGAAAGTTGAAAACGGAAATAGCTCTTCCGGAAAAAAGATCATCATCATCCACTGATCTTTCTCTACTTAAATCTTACATCTTAAATAGTACATCTTACATCTGACATGCCTCTCACCCCTGAAGCCAAAACGGAAATAGCTCACAAGCTGAAAAAAGCGTTGAAAAAATGCTCTCCACCGATGGTCGTTACGCGCCAGTCGGAGAACGGAATGGAGTTAATGGGCAACAAGCCGGTTCCGTATGGTTATAGCAAAAAAATAGTGCCGGGAATGTATTTTTCCTCATTCGTGGTAAGAAAAGATATGGTCAGCTTTTATTTTTTTCCGATGTACATGAACGACAGTTTTCATGACCTCATCCCAGAAATGAGCAAAATCCTGAAGGGAAAAACCTGCTTCAACATCAAAAAGCCGGAGCAGGTGAATGAGAAGGAACTTGCAGCGCTGCTGAAGAAAGGAGTCGTTGCCTGGAAGAAACTTGGATATATGAAGTAGGCGCATAAAAATCTTTTTGAGGATTAGGCATTTGCTTTACATTTATCGGCTTCAAACAAATCTGCGATGAAAAGAATACTTGTATTAGCGATTGCCGTATGGGCTGCATCATGTAACTCAGCGAAAGAGAAAAAATCCGCCGACCTCAACCCGCAATTCGAGAACTACAAAAACAATTTCGTCGAAGCGCTCTGGAAAATATATCCCGAGTGGGCCAGCAGCCAGGGTTATCACAAATACGACAGCATGCTCGTAATTCCCGGCGGAGAATCGCGAAGCAGGGAAATTGCTTTTGCCAAAGCAAACCTCGATTCTCTTGCGGGATTTGACCTGAATGCACTCAGCGATAATAACAAGACGGATTATTACATGATCCGGAATTCTCTCGACGGATCTGTTTGGGCGCTCACCGAAGAGAAATCGTATGAGTGGAACCCTTCCCAGTACAACGTAAGCAGCTCTTTTGCGGAAATGCTGAACAATAATTACGATTCTCTCGATGTGCGGCTCCGCAACTTTTACCTCAAGATGGCCAGCATCCCTGCTTATTATGAAGCCGCAAAAAAGAACATCAGTAACCCGACGGTGGAACATACGCAACTGGCGATTGACCAGAACCTCGGAGGTATTTCTGTTTTTGAAAATGATTTGAAAGATGCATTGTCAAAATCTCACCTGAACGAACAGGAGAAAAAGAACATTGAGGAGCGGGCCGGTGAAGCCGTGAAAGCCATCAAGGGATTCGCCGACTGGCTCAAAGCAATGAAGAATGATACCCCGCGCAGTTTCCGCCTGGGAAAAGAATTGTATGCAAAGAAATTTGAGTTTGACATCCAGTCACGCTATACGCCTGACGAGATTTATGAAAAAGCAATTGCCCATAAAAAGGAATTGCATCAGAAAATGTTTGCGTTGGCCGACCAGCTCTGGAATAAATACCTAGGTTCGCAGAAGAAGCCTTCCGATTCCTTGCTGCTCATCCGGCAGGTGATTGATAAAATTTCCCTCGACCACGTCAAGCCGGACTCGTTTCAGTCGGCCATCGAACAGCAGATGCCTGTGCTCATTGACTTCATCAAAACAAAAAACCTCATTTACATTGATCCGTCAAAACCGCTTGTGGTTCGCAGGGAACCGGATTACATGGCAGGTGTTGCAGGTGCTTCCATCTCCGCGCCCGGTCCATATGATAAAAACGGGAACACTTATTATAATGTAGGGAGCCTTTCCGGCTGGGACAAAGACAAAGCAGAAAGCTACCTCCGCGAATACAACAAATACATCCTCCAGATCCTGAACATCCACGAAGCTATTCCCGGGCACTATACGCAGCTGGTTTACAGCAACCAGTCGCCAAGCCTCATCAAATCATTGTTTGGAAGCAGCAGCATGGTGGAAGGATGGGCCGTTTACACAGAGCGCATGATGCTGGAGAATGGTTACGGCGGTGATGCGCCTGAAATGTGGCTGATGTACTACAAGTGGAACATGCGCAGCACCTGCAATACGATACTCGACTACAGCGTGCATACCAAAAACATGAGTAAGGAAGAGGCCATGAACCTCCTTGTAAACGAAGCCTTCCAGCAAAAAACAGAAGCTGAAAATAAATGGCACCGCGTTTCTGTAACGCAGGTACAACTATGCTGCTACTTTACAGGGTACACGGAAATTTATGATTTCAGGGAGGAGATGAAAAAGAAACTGGGGGATAAATTTGACCTCAAGGCATTCCACGAAAAATTCCTCAGCTATGGAAGCGCGCCGGTGAAGTACATCCGCGAACTGATGCTGGCCGACCTGGATGCAGGGAAGAAATAACTTCCTTAATGATTTCTTAAGTGAACGTTAATCTTTATGCCGGGATATAAATTCCCGCTACTTTTCATGCCTTAAACACAACACGATGAAAAGAATTTTTACCATTCTCTTCCTGGCTTTTTATTCATGCTTTGCAGCAGCACAGGACATTGTTCCCACGAATGAGCGCGACAGGCTGCAGGGCATTCTTAAGAAAGAAGACCTCGCAAAAAAATCGTTGCTGAAGAATGTAATGTTCAGGAATGTCGGCCCTACCATCATGAGCGGGCGCGCCGTTGACGTATGCGTGAATGAAAATGACCCCACGGAATTTTATGTGGCCTACGCATCAGGCGGGTTGTGGCATACCACAAACAACGGCCAGTCCTTCACACCATTGTTCGATGACCAGCTCGTGATGACCATCGGCGATATCGACGTGGACTGGAAGACGCACAGCATCTGGGTCGGGACAGGCGAGTCCAACAGCAGCCGCAGTTCCTATTCAGGCGCCGGACTTTTTTTCAGCCCTGACTCAGGGAAGACGTGGCAGCACAAGGGTATGATGGAAACCCAGCATATCGGTAAGGTCTTAATACATCCCACGCAACCCAATACCATTTTCATTGCTGCTGTCGGGCATTTGTTTTCTCCAAACAGGGAGCGCGGTATTTTCAAGACCACTGACGGCGGCAGCCTTTACAAGCAGGTACTGTACATCGATGATAATACAGGCGCCGTGGACATTGCTTTCGATCCGGTCAATCCGCAGATCATGTATGCGTCGATGTGGCATCGTGAAAGGCGTCCGTGGAACTTTGAAGAGAGCGGCGCGACTTCAGGAATTTATAAAAGCGTTGACGGCGGCGATACATGGTCATGCATCACAAAAGAAGGCAGCGGCTTTCTGCAAGGCGCGGGCGTAGGCAGGATAGGCCTGGCCGTATATCCGAAGAACCCGAACATCGTGTATGCCATTGTAGACAACCAGGATCATAAGCCGGAAGAACCCAAAAAAGATACGGCTGTCATGGACGCGAAGGACCTGAAAAATATTTCCAAAGAAAACTTTATCGCGCTTGACGATAAGAAGCTTGAAAAGTTCTTGCGCTCCAATGAATTCCCTGAAAAATATACGGCTTCAGTTGTAAAGGAACTTGTGCGGAAAGATTCTATTCAGCCCGCTGCAGTCCTCGACTACCTCAACGATGCGAATAATTCCCTGTTCAATTCACCCGTCATCGGCAGTGAAGTATACAGGAGTGATGACGCCGGAAAAACGTGGAAGAAAATGAATATGACGGATCTCTTCAACCTTACGTATACCTACGGATATTATTTCGGGAGGATCGTCGTATCACCGACGGATGAAAATAAAATTATTGTCTGCGGACTGCCGCTGCTCATGAGCAAGGATGGCGGCAAAACATTTTCATCCATTGACGGCAGCAATACGCACGGGGATCATCATGCGGTGTGGATCGATCCCAGGCGCGATTCACACCTCATCGACTGCGATGACGGAGGACTTCACATTACTTATGACGACGGAAAAAACTGGTTCAAGGCAAATACGCCTCCTGTCGGCCAGTTTTATTCTGTGAATGTAGACATGGCAAAGCCATACAATGTATATGGCGGGCTCCAGGACAACGGGGTGTGGAGCGGCTCGTCGTTGAGTGATCCTAACGATAAGTCCTGGCTCCAGGGCGGTCAGAACGATTACAAATTTTTATTCGGCGGCGACGGCATGCAGGTGCAGGTGGACACACGCGACAACAATACCGTATACACCGGTTACCAGTTCGGGTATTATGCGCGCATCAATAAGACGACAGGAGATTCAAAGGGCATTCACCCTAAAAATGATTTGGGGGAGCCGAACTTCCGCTTCAAATGGCAGACGCCGATCTGGCTCTCGCGGCATAACCAGGACATTCTCTACATGGGAACAAACAGGTTTATGCGCAGCATGACACAAGGAGATGACATGAAAGCCATTTCAAAAGACCTTACGCTGAACGATAAGAAAGGCGATGTGCCTTACAATACAATCGTAAACATCTGCGAGTCGCCGTTGAAATTCGGTTTGATATACGTGGGTACTGATGATGGGTTGATCTGGCTTTCTACCGACGACGGATATACGTGGAAAAATCTTTCAGATAATATTTATAAATCATTTCCGTCAGTTCCGAAAGGTTTGTGCGTTACGCGCGTAACGGCTTCCGCATTTTCAGAGGCGCGGATCTATGCATGCCTGAACGGACACCACTTCGACCATTTCAATCCGTATCTTTTTATGAGTGAAGATTACGGGCAGTCCTGGAAAGAAATTGACAGCCAGCTTCCGTTTGAGCCCATCAACGTTGTGAAAGAAGACGTAGTGAACGAAAACATTTTATTTGTCGGAACGGATAATGGGTTGTACGCATCTCTTGACCGGGGGAAGAATTTTATGTCGATGATGGGTGGCTTGCCGAGAGTGGCTGTGCACGACCTGGTCATTCAGCCGCGCGAGAAAGAAATTGTATTGGGTACGCATGGACGGAGCATCTACATCGCAAAGCTTCGTGAGATGGAGCAGATGAATGATTCTGTGCTGACCAAACCACTTCATGTTTTTTCAATTGCTGATGTAACGATTTACTATGAGTTGGGAAAGAAACTGAACCCCTTTGCAGAATTTCCAAATGGCGTCAATGTTACATTTCCTTATTTCTCCAAAGAAAATGGATTGGTTACGGTTAATATCAAGTCGGAGAAAGGTCTTCAGTTATTTTCCATGAAGGACAGTGCGGAAGCAGGATTGAATTACCTGCCCTATATCCTGGAAATGGATTCGGCTGCGGTAAAGGAATTTGAAAGATCACTTTCGGATAAAAAGAAGAACGTAACAGTTGTGATCCACCAGGGAGAAGACCATAAATATTACCTGGTTCCGGGAAAATATACTGTTGAAATAATCAACAGTTCAGGAAACAAGGTTACTGCTTCATTCAAAGTAAAGGCCAGGGGCGATGAGCAAGCAGGTTCAATTCCGGGGGAACCTGGCGAGGGGGGAAATGATGCCGAAGAAAAATAAAACCCTGGTGTTGTAACCGGAGGCTCAGTCTCAATCACAGAGATTGGTCACTTCACCGGGAAGGGCATTAATAACTTCATTATTGGGTTGGAAACGATGATTCCACCTCCTTAAATAATAAAGTGTATCTTGCGCCCGATTCACACACAGAACACTCCCCGTTTTTCTGCTTTTGCGGATCCCCAAATCACATTTTAATTTATTTATTTCAAATCATTTTATGCCATTTAAATCATTACACATTATTGACCCTATCCTGAAATCATTGACGGAAGAGGGTTACACCACGCCTACGCCGATCCAGAAGCAGGCTATTCCCATCGTATTGAAGGGAACTGACTTGCTTGGTTGCGCGCAGACAGGAACAGGAAAGACGGCCGCTTTTGCCATTCCCATACTTCAACTTCTGAGTGCCGAAAAACACCATGACAGGAAAAGAAAGATCAGGAGCCTTATCGTAACTCCAACCCGTGAGCTGGCCATACAGATCGGTGAAAGCTTCAGCGCCTATGGACGACATACAGGATTGAAGAACACCGTTATTTTCGGCGGCGTCAACCAGAATCCACAGACCAATGCGTTGAAGCAGGGTGTAGACATTTTGGTCGCCACACCGGGACGTTTGCTCGACCTCATGAACCAGGGTTTTATTTCCCTTCACGACATTGAAATTTTCGTCCTCGATGAAGCGGATCGCATGCTCGACATGGGTTTCATCCATGACGTGAAAAAATTACTGGCAGTCCTTCCGAAGAAGCGCCAGTCATTGTTTTTCTCTGCCACCATGCCACCGGAAATCGTAAAACTTGCGGGCACAATCCTGCATAACCCGAGCAAGGTGGAGGTTACTCCGTCTGCCACGACAGTAGACACCATCAACCAGAAAGTTTTCTTTGTAGACAAAGGGAATAAGAATGCATTGCTGCTGGATGTTTTGGAAGATAAAAATATCAAGACCGCCCTCGTCTTTACCCGCACAAAACATGGTGCAGACAAAGTCGTGCGCATCCTGGTGAAAAATCATATCAAGGCAGAAGCCATTCACGGGAACAAAGCCCAGAATGCAAGGCAGCGTGCGCTCAGCAATTTCAAAGCGCAGACGACACGCGTGCTTGTGGCCACAGACATTGCAGCCCGCGGCATTGACGTGGATGAACTTGAATTCGTCATCAACTTCGAAATGCCGAACATCCCTGAAACCTACGTGCACCGCATCGGCCGCACAGGCAGGGCAGGAGCGAACGGAACAGCTTATTCATTCTGCGATGCAGAAGAGAAAGCATTCCTCCGCGACATTGAAAAACTAATTGCGAAAAAAATTCCGGTAGTCGAAAACCATCCTTTTCCATTGGTTGATCATAACCCTGTGCCGGCACCCAAGCAACAGCATGGTCAGCGCAGGCACCAGCAGGCAAGACCGAAGCAGTCGCATACAGGAGGCGGCCATAGTCGTTGGAGCGGACGACAGCACAGTTCAGCGAGATAATCTTCAACCTTACAATATTCTTCGGAGCATGATGGCTGCTAGCTTGCCTACTGCCTATTGCATATTGCCTACTGTGTATTGTCTACTGCCTACGGCCTACTTTCTTCATGTTGATAACTTGCTAAGGAATTCCAGATACAAAACAAAGGCATTTCCTTTGTTTGGCGGGTGAAAAATTTCTTTAAGCGGATCCTGAAGTTCCTCTGGAAAATCATCAAATGGTTTTTCATACTTAGCATTGTATCTGTTATTATTTTCCGTTTCGTTCCCGTTCCCGTGACGCCTTTGATGTTGTTGCGCTGCGGAGAGCAGTTGTTTTCTTCCGATAAAAAAGTAAAGCTTAAAAAGGACTGGACTTCGCTCGATGAAATGAGCAGTGCCATGCCCTTGGCCGTAATTGCTTCGGAGGATCAGAACTTTGAGGAGCATTTCGGTTTTGATTTCAAAGCCATTCAAAAAGCGGAGCAGTACAATGAAAGGCATAAAGGAAAACGGATGAAAGGTGCCAGCACCATCAGCCAGCAGACGGCAAAGAATGTTTTCCTTGTCCCGGCACGGAGCTGGATCAGGAAAGGTTTCGAAGTGTACTTCACATTTTTGATTGAAGTTTTCTGGAGCAAGAAGAGGATCATGGAAGTATACCTGAACGTAGCGGAGATGGGAGAGGGAATTTACGGATCCGAAGCCGCGGCGCAGGAATATTTTCACAAGCCGGCAAGCCGGCTTTCCATCCAGGAAGCATCGCTGATCGCCGCCGTGCTTCCGAACCCGCGCTTTTGGTCGCCGGCAAGACCTACTGCTTACATCCAGCGAAAAAGCGGGCGCATCATGTACTTTATGAGCCAGCTGGATGCGAAGGATTTTTGAGGAAAACTTTTTTTACGCTTCCGCCTGCAGGTTTTTTTTTGACTGATATTTGGTGCGGCACTAATCAGCACGGTAAGATTTTATTTTGGAACGCTTCTTCAGGACGGATTCATTTAAGCTTTGGCTTTTTGCGCTGGCGATTTTTCTTTCGCGGCTGCCATTCCTCTCGCAGGGCTATGGTCTGGACGGAGATTCGTGGTCCGTGGCCATCATTGCGAGAAACATTTCCCTCACGGGCACCTACGAAGTGTCAAGGTTTCCCGGTTACCCCGTGCAGGAATTCATCTGCTCGCTGTTTTACAACGGCTATGCCTGGCGGCTGAACCTGCTCACGGCCATCATCAGCACGGTGGGCATTTTGTTCTTTGCGCTTACGCTGAAGACATGGAAATTCAAATATGTTTTTCTTGCCTCCGCCGCACTCGCTTTTGTTCCCATCGTTTACATCAACAGCACCACCACCATTGATTATGTCTGGGCATTGAGCTTCCTGCTGATCAGCCTGTACTGCGTGGCGCGTTACAATGCTTTGCTTGCCGGTGTCTTCCTCGGCATTGCCATCGGCTGCAGGATCACCAGTGGGGCCATGCTCATTCCGTATTCCATTATGATTCTCCAGGCTGGAGAGCGGAGGGACAACATCGTCAGGCTGTTGAAATTATTCGCGGCTACGATCATCACTGCCTCACTTTTATTTTACCCCGTGTATGCCAGGTATGGAAAGGACTTCTTGATGTATTACGATCTGCCGTACCCTTCCATTTCCAAGGTGCTGTATAAATTCTTCATCGAAACATGGGGACTCGTGGGACTCGCTGCACTCTTTATTTCTGTGTGCCTGTTCTTCCTTCCAAGCCCTGTGAAGGCGAGGAAATATTTATTCCCTCGCAGCATCAATGAAAAATACGTCGTGGCCTGGCTCATTGCTATAGATCTGTACATCATTGCCTTCTTAAAGCTGCCGATGGAATCCGGTTACCTGATTCCCATCATTCCCTTTGTCATCCTGATCTTTGGGAAATACCTGTACAGCAGAGCATTTACTTTTTTGGCTGTGATGCTCATCCTTTCTTCTTTTTTCTTCAACATCAGTCCGGTGGAGCGCGAAGACGCAGCCACGGCTTCGGCGCTTTCATTTAGTTTCAACCAGGGCGAAGAAAAGCTGAGCGTGGACGTGCTCGAAGGGCCCATCACTTCTTATGAATCCAGGCGCACAAACGGGATGAAGTTTACGGTCGACCTGCTGCAGTCATTTGACACATTGAGAAGAAAATCATTGCTCGTCTGCGGGCGCTGGTACAACCAGTTGTACCTGCAGCGCAAAGGCGTATCGGAAATGGACATACAGATCCGCGACTACATCAAACAGGATTCGCTGCTTTACTTTATTGGCAAGGGCTACGACATCTATTATTTGCCGAAGCAGGATTATTACAACCGCCTGATGCGCGATGTGGACATCAACCTTTTCGGCGCGAAGAGTTACATCAAAGAAAAGACAGGCGCACTTTAGACTCCACCACCACCCGGTGGGTCGCGCAGCACCCGCTGGGTGGAAAAGAGAATTATTGTAAAGGACTTTATTTAGTTGAGTTCACAGAAAAGGATATGGTGAATGGAATGAAGGTCGTAGTCGAATAAACAATAATGATTTTCATCAGGAGTTATTAAAATTGAATCCCTTCGGGATTACGGAGATGTTCCTGGTACACGATCTTTAAGCTGAAACCCAAGCCCGAAGGGCTTCAATATCCATAACCCCGAATGCAATTCGGGGATTTTAACGAAAATGAAATCAACCCTGAAGGGGTTGAATAAATAAAGACGGCAGCAGATCGCCAGAGCAGCTTTCGCTTGAATATTTTCAAACTGTGCCACTGCCCATTATCGGCAAAGCCCGCTTGATTGAATAACTTTCAATAAGTTTGTTCTTTATTTTCACTCCTAAACCTTTTTTTATGAAACATGCAGCTACTCTCTTAACCTTTTTCATTGTGACAAATTGTTTTGCGCAGAACTCGTGGACGAAAACGTACCAGGATTCAGCCTTTATCTTTTCCCTGTTCCAATATCATGAAAGTTATGTCGGCTTTGGATACATCGGGTCTTCGATGTATTACCTGCGCACCGATAAAGCAGGCGACACATTAGTTTGGAAAAGCATTACTGACAGTACGTTCACCGGCACCTTGCTCGGCTTCAGCGGTGCTGTCACGCTGGATGACCAGCTCATTATTCTGGGTTATTCCAATATCAATTCAAGCAATGAATACCTGCGTCTTTACAAACTGGATACGCTGGGAAATATTATCTGGAGAAAATATTATCCGAACACAAGCCCGAACGGACCAGTATGCAAGCTGGTGGTTGCGCCTGATTCAGGTTTTGCGCTCTTCGGAACAAATTCCCTCCAGGGCTATTTCATCAAGGTCGATAAGTCAGGTAACCAGGTCTTCAGGAGAGACTATGGTTACAACTACATGTACCCGAGGGATGCCGTTGTAGAAGCTGACGGGAGCTATACTGTTTGCGGATTCTTCGAGATGCTGAATCAGTTTAATAATTTCCTTTTACACCTGGACTCACTGGGTAACATCATCTGGACAAAGGCGTTAAATGTCGCGTACCAGCCATTGTTCAACGCAATGACATTGGACAATTCGAATTATTATGTCGTGGGGTCGAGACAGGGGCTGCCGGTAACCCTTTACAAGTACGATTTGTCCGGGAACCTGTTGAGCCAGCCATCCACAGGCGTCATGGGCGAGGTGTATTCCATTAAACGCAATTACGACAATACGCTTATTTGTTCTGGTGTGATCACAACTTCCGATACGGTCGGGCTGATAAAACTGGATACGCTTGGTAACGTAATGTTCATGTCGACTATTGTAGCATTGAACTCCGCTGAAACCTACAGTTGTTTCGTCGACAACGACTCCAACTATGTATACGGGGGCAGGCTCGATTATAAATCATTCATCGCAAAGATAAATCATTCAGGGAGCATTAATATTTCAGAGCCTGGAGAAGAGCATGCGATCGTGATTTTCCCGAACCCCTCCGCGGGTGCATTTCACATTCATACGTCTTCTTACGCAACACAGGAAAAAGATATTTTTATTTACGATGTGATGGGCAAAGAAATTTTTTCCTGGCTTCACACAATCGCAACTGATTTTGATTTTTCGCCCGGCAGGGAAGGAATTTACCTGGTAAAAGTTGTAAGCGATGGGAGAACAGTGGTGAAGGTACTAAGTTCTAATAAGTACTAATTTACATATCATTATCCAGAAACCTTTCGTAATTGGTAATTGGAAAAAATTCGTAATCCGTAGCCTCGTCTCCAATTAAAAAAGGGAACCGTTTCCGGCTCCCTTTCTATTAATCCTACCATCCTTATTTTTTATCTTCCTTCACTTCTTCAAAATCTACGTCTGTAACGTCGCCATCTGCTTTCTGCGAACCGCTGTTCGGCTGCTGCGTATTCGCATCAGCTGGTCCGCCTGCAGTACCGCCTGCATTCTGAGTGGCTTTGTACATTTCTTCACTCGCTGCCTGCCATGCACCGTTCAACGTACCCATGGCGGTATCAATCTTCGCCAGGTCGCGCTCCTTGTGAGCATCCTTCAGTTCACTCAAGGCTTTTTGAATCGCTTCTTTATTTCCTGCAGAAAGTTTTTCGCCGTATTCTTTCAACTGCTTTTCAGTCTGGAAGATGAGTTGATCTGCCTGGTTCACCTTTTCTACTTCTTCCTTGGCCTTGCGGTCAGCTTCAGCGTTTGCTTCTGCTTCTGCTTTCATCTTCTTGATCTCTGCATCGCTCAGACCGCTGCTGGCTTCAATCCTGATGTTCTGCGATTTGCCTGTGGCTTTATCCTTTGCTGTTACGTGCAGGATTCCGTTGGCGTCAATATCGAAGGTTACTTCAATTTGCGGAATGCCGCGCGGTGCCGGTGGAATGCCATCGAGGTGAAAGCGGCCGATCGTCCTGTTGTCCTTTGCCATGGCGCGCTCACCCTGCAGGATATGGATTTCAACACTTGGCTGGTTGTCGCTGGCAGTGCTGAAGGTTTCAGTTTTCTTAGTAGGAATGGTGGTGTTCGACTCAATCATTTTGGTGAACACATTTCCCATCGTTTCAATACCCATGCTCAGAGGAGTTACATCCAGCAGCAGCACGTCCTTCACTTCTCCTGTCAGCACAGCGCCCTGGATGGCAGCGCCTACGGCTACCACTTCATCCGGGTTCACTCCTTTGTGCGGAGTTTTGCTGAAGAATTTTTCTACCAATGCCTGAATTGCAGGGATCCGGGTCGATCCGCCCACAAGAATCACTTCGTCGATCTGGCTGGCTTGTATGCCTGCATCTTCCAACGCTTTCTTACAGGGTGCCATCGTACGCTGGATCAAATCGTCGCACAGTTGTTCAAACTTCGAACGTGTGAGCTTCTTTACAAGGTGCTTTGGAACACCGTCCACCGGCATGATATAAGGCAGATTGATTTCTGTTTCTGTGGAGCTGGAGAGTTCAATTTTGGCTTTCTCAGCAGCTTCTTTCAAACGCTGCAATGCCATCGGGTCTTTCTTCAGGTCAAGGCCTTCGTCTTTTTTGAATTCATCAGCCAGCCAGTCAATCACCTTCTGGTCGAAATCGTCGCCGCCGAGGTGCGTATCTCCGTTGGTTGATTTCACTTCGAACACACCGTCGCCTAATTCAAGCACGGAAATATCGAATGTACCTCCGCCCAAATCGAACACTGCGATCTTTTCGTCTTTATGTTTCTTGTCCAGACCGTAAGCAAGCGCAGCGGCTGTGGGCTCGTTGATGATGCGGAGCACTTTTAATCCCGCTACTTCACCGGCTTCTTTTGTTGCCTGGCGTTGTGAATCGTTGAAGTATGCCGGCACGGTGATGACTGCCTCGTTCACTTCATGGCCAAGGTAATCCTCGGCAGTTTTTTTCATCTTCTGGAGCACGATGGCGGAAATTTCCTGCGGCGTATACATGCGGTCGTTGATCTGAACCCGCGGCGTATTGTTATCGCCCTTTACTACTTTATAGGGTACGCGTTCGGCTTCCTTGGTAACGCGGTCGAAAGTTTCTCCCATAAAACGTTTGATGGAAGAAACTGTATTGCGCGGATTGGTGATGGCCTGGCGTTTTGCAGGATCACCCACTTTCCGTTCGCCGTTGTCCAGAAATGCAACAATGGAAGGAGTTGTTCTGCGTCCTTCGCTATTGGGAATTACAACCGGTTCGTTGCCCTCCATGACGGACACGCAACTATTGGTCGTTCCCAAGTCAATGCCTATTACTTTTTTCATATTATTTGCTTTAAATTTTGAAAATTTTACGGGTGCCTTTTGTCAACCATTATGCCACTGACAGGAACAGGAAATAATGGCAGTCCCCGTGAACAGATCTTTTTCAGTGCGTAAAGTTGAGGTCCCGCGTATATATGCTCGTGTCAAGTGCAGCGTATGAATCAGAGTGGAGGTGTACGCTGATCTTCCTTGTCGTTCTCCCTGTAAAGATGCCGATACCGTTTTGAATATTTGTATATAAAGGTTTGTCCTGTACGATGCCGCTGTTTTCATCGTTCACCTGCATGTATGTATAGAGTTCTTCGGTTCCCGCAGACACATACACGTCAATCGGGTTTGATGCTAGGTGGCGTGTTTTGTTAGGGTCAACTGCAATATTTCCTCCAAGCAGGCGATATAAGTCATTAGAGGCAAACGGGAACTTGATCTCTGCAGGCGTTTCTGATATGGCCACCTTGTCGCCCAGGAACCAGTCGATGGATTTGAATGCGGAATCATGTGTGACGTTGTCGATCTCCACATAATTTATCTTCTGCATGATGCCATACACTTTTCCCAGCGCACTGGACGTAATTTTCCATGTCAGCCCTCCTGGTGAATTGAATTTATACCCCGAAACGGAATTCGGCACGGTGACGGGAAAATTCTCAATGGCTTTGCTGGAAGCCGTCACCACGTTTCCTGAATTCCGGTTCGTGATGGTGATCTTGTAAATACTTCCGTCATTGACTGTGGATGGATTCATTGAATACGGATACGCGTAAATCACCTGGTAGGGAGCAATAAAATCTCCATCCAGGTTTTTTGGTACGGTGTCGATGCGCACCAGCGGATTGGCTTCCACTATGACATTGTTCAGGAAGCGTTCCATTTTTACATCCAGGATGTCACCATAATAAACCGAATCAGGTTCCTGCGCCATCGTTACAGCATTGCCTTCGCCGAGATATGCCTTGCTGATCCTGATGTACTGTATGGCATCGTTAGGATTGAGCAAGCCATACACAACCGTTGTTTCTTTCCAGGGAGCAATGGTGTCAAAGTCTGTGGAGCAGCTGTATAAAAAACAGAAAAGGATTAAACTGACTTTCAATTTTTTCATCGTGCCGCAAAGCTAAAAAAACCAGCGGGATAATAGTGTTAATAGTGAATCGTAATCGTGTTCAGGGTTTATATCAATGAATCCTTATTTGTTTTTAATTCTTTTATCAAGTAACCAGTAGACGGTAGACAATAGACAAGAATTCCGGAATAACATAGATTGTTTATTGTCTACTGTCTATTGTCTACTGTTTGCCGCTTTCCAACGACGAAGTGTCTATTTATTGTTTTGTGTATGTGTTTTGAAAAAAATCATGTAGGTTTGATGCGAAGAAGATTCACCCATCTATGAGAAAAACATTCGGGCTGCCGGTTCTCTTTTCTGCAATGCTGTTATCACCGTTCATTGCAAAACCACAGCTGATCAAGGAAGAGTTTACTGTTCCTGTTTTCAGCGACCAGTTTGATGACGACAAGGATAACTGGCGAAACATGAGTACTTCGGACAACCTTTTCCTGATCCAGGATGGAGAATATCTCCTGCGCAGAAAAAATCCCGCGAGCGGGTATTCGATATTTCCAAAATGGAAAAACAAGCTGGGGGCCTTCAGCCTGATGGCGTCGATCAAACTGGAAGATTCAAAAAACGAAGATGCTGCCGTCGGACTTATTTTTATGGCGCAGGAAGATGCATCTGGTGCTTTTATTTTTGAATTTAATCCCAAAGGCCAGTACCGCCTCAAGCAATTGGTAGGACTGAGTTTTAAGCTGCTCACGGGTGACATAAAAACAAACGGATGGGTAAATTCTGAAGCGCTGAACCCTGTCGGGCAGTACAACCTCGTCGAGATCAGGACTTCGAAGCGGAATTACGATGTGTACGTGAACGAAAAATACCTTTTATCATTTACGGAGATTGCATACAAGACAGGTGATATCGGAATTTCGATCGGTGCAGCCACCAAGGCCAGGGTAGACTTCATCACTGTGAATGATGCAAAGACAGATGTCAGCAAAATAAACCCGCCGTCATTTCCACCCGCCGAATCCACGCAGAATAATGCAGCAAAGCCTGCCAACCAGGGCGGCAGGAGCGATGACAGCCCGGGATCTTCTGACGTGCTCATGAAACTCATTGAACAGATCACTAACCTGAAAGTTGAAAACCAGGTGCTTCGGGACTCATTAAGTCTTGTTAAAAAACAACTGAAGGCTGCCAATGCTGCCAGGGCTGTCACTCCCCAGCAACCCAAATAATTTTTCCAGTTTTCAAATTCATTTCAACGAAACCATTCCAATGTCAACCGCTAAAGCAGAAGATAAAAAGATCACCACGCATACGCTGCAGGAGATGAAAAAGCGCGGAGAGAAAATCAGCATGCTCACAGCTTACGATTTTTCAATGGCAAAAATCCTGGACGCCTCCGGCATTGACGTGCTGCTGGTCGGGGATTCTGCTTCCAATGTAATGGCCGGACATGAAACCACGTTGCCGATTACCCTGGACCAGATGATTTACCATGCTTCTTCAGTGGTGCGTGCGGTGACGCGTGCTTTGGTGGTGGTGGATCTCCCTTTTGGTTCCTACCAGGGAAACAGCAAGGAAGCGCTCAACTCTGCGATTAAGATCATGAAGGAAAGCGGTGCACATGCGGTAAAGCTGGAAGGCGGACGCGAAGTGAAAGAATCCATTGAGAGAATTTTATCTGCCGGCGTGCCCGTGATGGGGCACCTGGGATTGACACCGCAGAGCATATACAAGTTCGGAACTTACGTGGTGCGGGCAAAAGAAGAAGAGGAAGCGAAACGTTTGCTTGAAGACGCCAGGCTGCTTGACTCGATTGGGTGCTTTGCCATTGTGCTTGAAAAAATTCCGGCTGCACTGGCAGGTACTGTTGCCAAAGAAGTAGATATACCGATTATCGGCATTGGTGCCGGCGGTGCTGTTGACGGACAGGTACTCGTTACGCACGACATGCTCGGCATTACGCATGAGTTCAGCCCGCGTTTTTTGAGGCGGTATATGACGTTGTACGACGACGTGAAAAAAGCCGTGGAGAAATATATTGTGGACGTAAAAAGAAAAGATTTTCCGAATACAAAAGAACAGTACTAAGCAGGACGCCCTTTTCTTTCAGGAAGATTTTGCGCCCGGTTTCTATTTGTTAAATAATTTTTTTTTCATTGCGCACAGGGTGCCTTTGCCGGAAATTTGCATCCGCGATGAGTGGTGCTCATTACTCATTCTAAAGTCCGGATAATTAACCATTTATACTGTTGCCTTTTTCATCAGGGCAATGCCGAAAATTCCGTTCTTCGTGGAATCATAAAAGGATCCAATTATTCATGATAAATCATCTTAAGGGCAGGCTGGTGGAAAAAAATCCTGCCTACCTCATTGTCGAATGCGGGGGCGTCGGGTACTTCGTAAACATTTCGCTGCATACCTATTCAACAATACCTGAACAGGAGGAATGTAAGATTTACACGCACCTTCAAATAAATGAAGATGCGCATACGTTATTCGGCTTCGCAGAGGAGGAAGAGCGAAAACTTTTCAGGAGCCTCATTTCTGTGAGTGGAGTAGGAGCTTCAACAGCACGCATGATTTTATCTTCGATGAATCCATCTGAAATTATTTCATGCATTGTGAACGGTGACGTGCCGCGCTTGAAAACGGTGAAGGGGATCGGGGAGAAGACGGCGCAGCGGATGATCCTCGAACTGAAAGACAAATTGAAAAAAGAAAGTCCTTTGAAAAGCGTGGTCGCCCACCTGAAAGTGAAAGACGAAGCGATGAGCGCGTTGCTCACGCTTGGATTCGGACGGCAGGCCGTTGATAAAACCGTCGACAACCTGCTCCGGGAACAACCGGCAATGACGGTGGAAGACCTGATTCGCAAGGCTTTAAAAACGATGTAGGAATGGGGACACATTTAAATCAAAAAATGAGCGGGATCTTTAACATTTCGTAAATCCGGTTAACCTTCTCAAGTCTCATGTCTCACGTCTTACGTCTCACGTCTCATGTCTTATATCTCAAATCTCATTCTCTACTCAAAACTTTTTTGAATCTTTACCAATGAAAAGATTATTGGAATTATTTTCGACAACCAAAAATTGAACACCGCTTAAAATTTGAATTTAGCTTGAAGAATTTTATTCGCTATAGTTTCGGAGTTGGTATTGTCTGTTCCGTATTGGGAGCTGCCTGGGGCGTTGAAAAGCCCGGGGACGACATGATCAGCCCCGTACCTTTTGTAAATCCGGTTGACAGCGACACCACGCAGCTTCATTACCCCATCCACGACAGGCATTCCGATAAATACAATGAGCCTTCTGGAAGCAGTCCGCTCAACATGGGTGATCCATCCAACATCACGGACAGCGTTGAATACGATCCTTCCGAGAACCAATACAATATCAGCGAGCACATCGGCCAGCAGTTTTACCGCAACCCTTCTTATCTCACTTTCGAGGAGTTCCGCGAACATGAGTTCAATAAGTCAACCAAGGAATACTGGAAGCAGCGCGCCAGCGAGGAAGATGAGCTGCATAAGAAATCTTTTGCGCCGAAGCTTGTCATCAACAGCGTCATCTTCGACCGCATTTTCGGCGGCAACACTATTGACATCCGTCCGCAGGGTTCTGCCGAGCTCACCTTTGCTTTGAAGAACCAGAAAAATGAAAACCCGGCATTGCCTGAACGTCAGCGCAGCGTCACCACGTTCGATTTCAATGAGAATATCCAGATGAATGTCACCGCAAACATCGGTGACAAAATGAAACTCGGAGTGAATTACAACACGCAGGCAACGTTCGACTTCGAAAATAAAATGAAGCTGGAGTACACGGGGTATGAAGACGACATCATCAAAAAGATCGAGGCCGGAAACGTGACACTTCCCCTGAACAGCCAGCTGATACAGGGAAGCCAGAGCCTCTTCGGAATTAAAACACAGTTGCAGTTCGGGAGGCTGATGGTAACAGGCGTATTCAGCCAGCAGAAAGGAAAATCACAAACCATCGACGTAAAAGGCGGGGCGCAGACAACAAAGTTTGAAGTAAAAGGAGACCAGTACGAAGCCAACAGGCACTTTTTCCTTACGCAGTATTTCCGTGACCAGTATGAAACTGCGTTGAAAGATGTCAACCAGATCCGCAGCGGAATCAACATCACCAGGATTGAAGTGTGGGTGAGAAACACGACTACGACAAGGCAGAATGATGCAACCCGCAACATCATCGCCATTGCAGACCTCGGTGAAACAAAAAACCTTGTATTCCCGCTCGCGCAAACCGGAACATATCCTGACAATGCAGCCAATAACCTTTATACGCTTTTGGGCCCAGGCAATATCAACCTGATGCGAAACAGTACGGGCACTGCCGGCAATTACCTGACGCCTTATGGTTTGCAGAACAGCCGGAATTATGTCATCCAGGAAAATGCGCGCTTGCTGTCAGCGAGTGAATACACGGTGAATGAATTGCTCGGATACATTTCACTGAACAGCGAATTGGCCACCAACCAGATCCTGGCGGTTGCATTCGAGTATACTTTGGGAGGTCAGGTTTATCACGTCGGAGAATTATCCACTTCAGGTATTACCGGATCACAGGCCTTGTTTGTGAAATTACTTCGCAGCACAACCGTTGATCCGAGTTTCTATACCTGGGACCTGATGATGAAGAACGTTTACAACCTCGGCGGTTACCAGTTGAAGCAGGACCAGTTCCGTTTGGATGTAGTTTACCAGGACGACCGCCTCGGGGGATTTGTCAATTATATTCCTGAAGGCTGCGACCAGGTAAAAGGAATTCCGCTCATCAAAGTGCTTGGCCTCGATAAGCTGAATGCGAACGGAGATCCACAGACGGATGGAGTGTTCGATTGGAAAGAAGGCATCACCATCAATGCAGCAAACGGCAGGATCATATTTCCCGTACTGGAACCTTTCGGCAGTTACCTTCGGACAAAATTTTGCGGAGACAATACAATGGCGGACAAATATGTCTACCAGGCCTTGTATGATACGACGCGCGTAATTGCTCAGCAGCAGGCAGAGCGGAATAAGTTCAGTCTTAAAGGAAGTTACCAGTCCTCGTCAGGTAGCGACATCCCGCTGAATGCTGTGAATGTACCTCCCGGTTCAGTGAAGGTGACAGCCGGCGGTCAGCAATTGAAAGAAGGTACTGACTATACCGTTGACTACACCCTTGGAAGAGTAAAGATCATCAACGAGGCATACCTGAAATCAAACACGCCGATCCAGATTTCACTCGAGAGCCAGTCGCTCTTTAACATTCAAACGAAGACGATGTATGGAGCACGCTTCGATTATACCTTCAATAAGGATTTCCTGGTGGGCGGCACCATTCTTCACCTCGGAGAAAAGCCGATTACACAAAAAGTAAATTACGGTGACGAGCCGATTTCAAATACCATCATAGGAGCAGATGCATCGTACAGAACTGATTCCAGGTTTCTCACAAATCTCCTTGACAGGCTTCCGCTATATGCCACCAAGGAAGTTTCCACCGTTACCTTGAGCGGGGAAGCAGCGAGACTTTTTCCGGGCCACTCCAATGCTGTAGGTGCTGCAGGTACATCTTACATCGACGACTTTGAAGGAGCTATCACTCCGCTTGATATCAAAAATCCGGGACAGTGGACATTGGCGAGCACGCCTCAGAAGCAGACAGATCTTTTTCCGGAAGACTATGACTCCATCGCAAATGGATATAACCGTGCAAAATTTGCATGGTATTATGTGGACAACTTATTCCAGTCCGACCAGGCCAATACGCCTAATGACGTTACGCACGATGAGATGAGCAACAACTACGTGCGTGATGTGCAGGAGCCTGAAATTTTTCCGAACATTTCACAAAAAGTAGGTCCGCGTTCAATCATCTGTACAAACCTTGCTTTCTATCCGGCTGAAAGAGGACCTTATAACTACGACGCCAACCCGAGCAGTTTTTCTTCCGGGATCAATGCAGACGGAAGTCTTAAAGATCCTGAAAAAAGATGGGGCGGTATCATGCGGAGGATTGAAACAACAGATTTTCAAAATGCCAACATCGAGTTCCTGCAATTTTGGGTGATGGATCCTTTTGCTGAAGGAAGTCCGAATGATTCTACCGGCGGAGAATTTTACATCAACCTCGGCGACATCTCGGAAGATATTCTTCGCGACAACCACAAATGTTACGAGAACGGAATATATGATCCGAGCGGTGCCAACCCTCCACTGTCCGGCATCTGGGGAAAATATCCTGATCCCAACCTTCCGCAGATCGGCTACAACTTTGACTTTGATCCAACCAACCGTGAGAAGCAGGATGTCGGACTCGACGGTTTAAGTGACGGAGACGAACGGAACTTTTACTCTAACTATTTGAATGCGGTCAGGGCTATTGTGGGTGCAGGAACTGCTGCGGACAATGCGGTGGAAGCTGACCCGAGCAACGACGACTTCCATTATTTCCAGGGAAACAGTTACAACAGCGCCGATCTATCTCCCATGGACCGTTATAAAAAGTTCAATAACATGGAAGCCAATTCGCCGACGGCGGAAACGGTGGATGGCTACCGCGCACTCGGAAGCCAGTATCCGGATTACGAGGACCTGAACCGCGACTTTACACTGAACAACGAGGAGCAATACCTTCAGTACCATCTGGACCTTCGCCCGAATAAAATGGAGATCGGGCAAAACTATATTACGGATAAAGTCTTGGGAGATATCCCGCGTTTGCCGAACGGACAAACAGGAAAGAAAGTAATGTGGTACCAGATTAAAATTCCAATCCGGCAACCAGATAAAACGATTGGCGCTCCCAACCTCACCTATATCAATGCCATCAGGCTCTTCATGCGTGGGTTCAGCAAACCGATCATTCTTCGTTTTGCAAAAATGGAATTCCTGAGAGGCGACTGGCGCAAATACGACAACAGCCTGATCCAGCCGGGCGAGTTTGACCCGATCCCTGAATATCCCGGCAACACTGCATTTGACCTTTCGTATGTGAGCATTGAAGAAAACAGCAGCCGTCAGCCGATCAACTATGTGTTGCCTCCGGGGATTGAACGCGAACGCGACATTTCCACATCGCAGCTTGCCAACCTGAATGAGCAGTCGCTTACCATGAAAGTTTGCAAGCTTAAAGACGGCGATTCAAGGGCGGCCTATAAGACTACCCAGCTTGATATCCGCACCTACAAGAAGCTGAAGATGTACATCCATGCTGAATCATCAGATGCATTACATCCGCTGGCAGATAAAGAGATGACAGCATTCATCCGGATCGGCAGCGACTTTGTGGACAACTATTATGAGTACGAAATTCCATTGTATATCACCCAGCCTGGCGATCTGAACGCCGACCACATCTGGCCTGAACAGAATAACCTGGAGATCGACCTGGACGCACTTGTGGCACAGAAGACTGCGAGGAACAATGCCATGCTGAACGATCCCTCCATTACGCTGCTAACACCTTATCCTCGCTATGCAGGTCCGGCCACTGACAAACGGATCACGGTAAAAGGTTCTCCGAACCTGAGTAATGTGCGCGTGATCATGATCGGTCTGCGCAACCCGAAAGATCCAGGTAACATCTCCGGTGAAGACCTGTGCGGTGAAGTGTGGGTGAATGAACTGCGTCTCTCAGGGTTTGATGAAAAGGGCGGCTGGGCTGCCATTGCACGCGTGCAGGCAAAACTGGCAGACCTGGGAAATGTTTCAGTGGTGGGCAGTCACAGCACTGCCGGCTGGGGAAGCATCGAGAAACGCGTGAACGAACGCGACAAAGAAGATAAAACTTCCTACGACATAACTACTTCTATGGAACTTGGGAAATTCATTCCTGAGAAAGTCGGAATAAAAGTTCCTGTCTTCTTCGAGTATGCGGAGGATTATGTCAAGCCCCAATATACACCGCTCGATCCTGACGTGCTGTATGTGAATGGCGTGGAGAATGCGCCTAAGGAAACAAAAGATTCGCTCAAGCATTCAAGCCAGGATTACACGCGGCGGAAGAGCCTGAACTTTACAAATATCAAGAAGACAAAAACCGGTAAGGGCGCCTCCAAGAGTCACATCTATGACATCGAGAACCTGAGTGCTACGTATGCTTATACCGAAATCTATCACCGCAACTACGACATCGAATACAGCCTCACAAAAACTTACCAGGGCATCCTCGCTTATGCTTTTAACAACCAGCCGAAGCCGGTAGAGCCGTTCAAGAAGATGAAATTTCTTTCGTCGCCTTACCTCAAGCTGGTCAAGGATTTTAATTTCAACTATGCGCCTTCCAGTTTATCCGTGCGCGCCGTCATCGACAGGATGTATTCAGAGCAGCAGCTACGCAATAATACCGGCCTCAACTTTATTATTGAGCCGACATTTTTCAAGACTTACCGCATGAGCCGTTTCTATGGTCTGAACTGGGACATTACAAAATCGCTCAAGTTCGATTTTAATGCCGATGCTCTTGCAGACATTGATGAACCGCCCGGAAGACTGGATACCGATGAGGAAAAGGATTCTGTGAAAACAAATCTGAAGAACCTTGGTCGCCTGAAAAATTACCATCACGTGGCCAACGTCACTTACAACGTCCCGCTCAATAAAATTCCGATCATCGACTGGGTATCTGCGAGCGTGCGATACAGTGGTGATTATAAATGGACAGCAGGTTCTCTGGCGCTTGTGGAAAACACAACCGACCAGTATGAAATCAATTCATTCAAGAATACCATTCAGAATGCTCAGACGTTGAATTACAACGGCAACCTCAACTTCAGCACACTTTATAATAAGTCGCAGCTCATCCGGAAGTATACATTGCCGAAACAACCGGTGCGGCCCAACAACCGCGACGTGCGTGCGAAACCGAAGAACCCGATTGATTCATTGAACAAAGCCAAACAGGATACAACCAAAAAGAAAGACCCGATGGAGCCTGTACTGCGTGGGCTGTTTTCATTGCTTACCAGTGTGAAGTCAGTCCAGGCAACGTATAGTGAAACCAACGGAACACTTGTGCCCGGTTTTATTCCGAAGCCGTCTTACCTGGGAATGGATTTCGATTATGTGAACCATGATGTGCCGGGCGTACAGTCAGCAAATGCGCCGGGATGGGGATTTATTTTCGGCGACCAGCGGGATTTGAGACCTGATATCCTCCGATACCGATGGGTCACCAGCGACACTGCCCTCAACTCACAGTACATTACATCTCAATTGCAGAACCTTACCGGCAGGATTTCTATCGAGCCCGTCAAATCTTTTAAAGTTGATGTGAGTTTCAACCGTAATTATTCCATTACCAAGAGTTCTTATTACCGTGCAGATCCGACTGGAGAATTTGCGTATAAAGATTATAGTCCGACAGAGCAAGGTAGCTTCAGCATTTCGTACCTTACCTGGAATACAGCCTTTATCAAGGATGCAAAGGATTACAGCAACGAGAATTTTAAAAACTTTGCGTCTTATCGTCCTGCGGTGTCTCAGCTACTTGCATCAAAAAATCCTGCCTCCTCCGGCTTTGATGCCCAAGGTTACCACCAGGGTTATGGTTCCACACAGCAGGAAGTTCTCACGTATTCATTCCTTGCAGCTTATGCAGGGAAATCTCCGGATGGAAAATCAACAGAAAGATTTCCGAAAATACCGAAGCCGAACTGGAGGATTACTTACGACGGATTGTCGAAGCTGAAATTCTTCCAGAGCTTTTTGCAATCGCTCACGCTGAGCCATGGCTACCGTTCTGTGTACAGCATCAATTCATTTACACAAAACCTGTTGTACAAGGATAATAATGAACAGCCCGTTGCATTGGATACGATTGGAAATTTTATTCCGCGTTATGACTTCCAGCAGATTTCCATAGCCGAGCAGTTCTCCCCGCTCATTGGCATTGATCTTACTTTCAAAAACAGTCTGCAGGCCCGCTTCGAATACAAGCGCGACCGCACGGTGTCGCTGAGCTATGCCAGTATACAGGTGACGGAGGTGAGGGGAGAAGAATACACCGTGGGTGCTGGTTATAAATTCAAGCGTGTAAAGCTGCCGTTCGTGCGCGTGGGCCCTGCCAAGACGCGCATTGCGAACGACCTGAACCTGAAAGCAGATTTCAGCCTGCGCAAGAACACCACGCTCATCCGCAAGCTCGTGGAGAATGCCAACCAGCCCAGCAGCGGAACAACGAGCATCTCTGTAAAAGTTTCTTTGGATTACAACATCAGCGAACGTATCAACCTGAAGTTGTTTGCCGACAAGCTCATCACGAATCCTTTTGTGTCGACTTCTTTTCCAACCTCCACGCTCACGGCCGGGTTGACGATACGGTTTACGCTGGCGCAGTAGGGATCCCAGCTCCTGGGATTAAACACCGGGCAATATGATCTGAAAAAATAAAATGGTTAAAATAACAACCTACCGTTTAAACCGTCGGAGAAAATTTCTTATGATTTAATAAGGATTATTAAAAAAACAAAGCAGCCTTACGGGGCTGCTTTGCTTCGAAAAAATTTACTCTAACCTTAAACTTAACTTTTTTAATTCTCTGAAATGATGAACTTATTCCGGAGCACGTCTTCACCGCTCACGGCTGTTACAAAATAAATGCTGCCGTTCCTGCGGTAGTTCTCATCCACGCTGATATCCAGACCGCCTTCTGCCTGATTCATGTGTACAGGAATTAATTTCCCATCAGCATCAGTAACGGTAACCGTATAAGTGTTCAAATCATTGTCGGCATAGCGCAGGTGCACTTCATTCCCTGTATTTACCGTAGGATAAACTTCAAAGAGACCATGCGTGATATTATTGACGCTGGCAGGATGGTAAGTGGTCGTTGTACCATCGTAATCCACCTGCTTCAACCTGTAATAAGAAACACCACGCAACGGGGTATTATCTGTAACCGAATAATGACGTACCGTAGTGGAATTTCCTGAACCTTCAACAGTTTTAATTGCTGTGAAGTTGCTGTTATCTGACGAACGCTCCACGATGAAGCTGCCGCAGTTAATTTCTGCTTCGGTAATCCAGCTTACATATACTTTCCTGTTGGACAAAGCAGCGCGGAAATTACTCAGCGTCACAGGCAATGCATTGGATCCTCCGGGAGGATTGGCCAGTGCAAAATAAGTGTTGAAGACTGTAAACACACCTGAAGTAATATTTCCTGTTCCGTTTGCAGTAGCGGCTCCGTTCACATTCAGCCATTGTGTTGAGGCATTGTCATGAACTACCTGGAGAGATGCGAAGTCCGTGACCACGTCATCAGGTCCATAATACATCTGTATTGTACCGTTGGTAAAGTTACCCACGGCCTGACGGATGAATTGTACATAGCGGACTGCAGATACGTTTGAAATCGTAGGCGGCTTTGTATAAGGAAGCGCAGACGCAGGTGAATTCATGACTTCCGCACGGTAAGTAACTGAAGTGGCATTGCTGTGTTTGATCGTAAGCACCACTGGCCGCCATACGCTCGTCTTTCCGATCGGGTATGTCTTCGTCACGCTGGCAGCGCTGGCAACGGTTTGCACCATCGGGCCGTCCACGTAGGAGGTGGCAGAGCCTAAACTTGCATTTGCAGTGCTTCCGCAAGTGAGGATATTTGTATTCGTTGTAAAAAGTTTACCGTTCACCATGCTCAGGTAATTGGTAACGTTCGCAGCTTTGTTCAGTGTGATGCCGCTTGCATTGTTGATCGTGAGGTTATAGAACGATGTAGTACTTGTTCCACCGATGGCTTGCGCGCCGGAAGTATTGAAGGTAACCGTGCTTTGACGTGCCGTAAATGTTCCCAGGTTGTATAATGCATTTGTACCTGAAGCCCAATACATGAGCGTCATCTGCTTCGTATCACCTGCAGTACCTGCAATGGAGCGGATGTCAAATGTTTTTCCCGCGTCTATATACAAAGATGAGAGCATGAAGTTAGCCGTTGCATTTTGTGATGGGCGAAGTGAAATGGCTGCTCCTGCTGTTCCGGTAATTTTAAAATTCGG
>Ga0134121_10000850_pt1 | contig 31492 bp, 23 predicted proteins | sample KB301_FD_96463 | JGI IMG/M metagenome (GOLD analysis project Ga0134121, IMG submission 96463) | Terrestrial soil microbial communities without Nitrogen fertilizer from Kellogg Biological Station, Michigan, USA - KB3-0-1 | ecosystem: Environmental > Terrestrial > Soil > Unclassified ... | reverse complement strand
TCAAAGAAGAGACCTATTCACATGAAATGCGCGCCGTCCGTCTTTCGATCGATCAGGCTTTTCGAGGCATCGAAAGAGCAGTGGTTGAAGTCCTTACTGGGTTCGGCGGCGGCGATTGCGGTTTCGGTTTCCGACAAAACGAGCAATACCTGGTCTATGCGTACGGGTGCGAGCGAGACCAAAAACTGTACACGAGCATTTGCACGCGCACCCGATTGCTGTCCGACGCCAAAGTCGATCTCGCCTACATCCGTGGCCTCACAAAGGCTCAATCCGGTGGAACGATCAGTGGCCAAGTTGCTAAGTATTTGCGCGACGCGAACGGCACCTTAGCGAACCAGCCACTGCCGGGAGTGAAGGTGATATTCGAAGGGCCTGATAAATACGAAGCCGTCACCGATGCTCAGGGCCAATTTCGCGTTGATGCGGTGGCTGCGGGCGAATACACCATCAAGCCCGTCGCACCACCGGGGCTGGGCGTGCGTGGGCCAGATCGCAAAGTAACTGTAGCTGATAAAGGATGCGCTGAGACAAGTTTCTGGCTTGAATCAAATGCGCAACTCAGCGGTCGCGTATTGAATCCTCAAGGACTGCCAGTGGCAAAGGCAGAGATTTTTATGATTGAGGCAGACAAGGAAAAATATCGAGGCCATTGGGACGCTGCCTATGCAGACGATGACGGGAAGTACAGTTTCAAATTCATTCCCGCTGGTCGTTACGTTTTACAAATTCGGTTTGATGGTATGACGAGTCAGACGCGGCCTTTCCCGACTATGTATTTTCCCGGAGTTGCCGACAAGTCACAGGCGACGATCTTTGCCGTCGCCGAAGGACAAGCGATCGAAAAGGATTTGGTTATGCCTCCGCTGCTTAGCGAATACGAAGTTAGCGGTGCCGTCACATGGTCGAACGGTTTGGTCGTCCCGGACGCGCGGCTCGAATATGAGATCCCTAACGAAGCGATAGCCTATGGCGCAAAGATCGACGATCAGGGCCGTTTCAAGTTCAAGGCATATGAAGGATTGAAAGTTGTCATGCGCGCGATGGTCGAGCGAAAGGGCCAGACCTTCTATAGCAATTGGGTCACAGTAAACGTGGCGAACAGTCCTGAGCCCGTCAAGCTGGTTATGATCGGTCCTGAATAAAGTCGCCACAGAACCATGGGAAGACAACTTACCGCTGGCGAGCTTGAAATTCTTGAGATGATTCAGGAAGCATATGGCCGGCAGAATACCGTCGACAATGTCTTTTTCAGTGAACGCGACGAGGCGGTAATCTTTGTAAAGACGGCGACTGGTACGACTCCGCTGATGGTGGTGCTTACGAATCTCGCGCAATGTCGTGCGGACGGCACGATCGCCAGTGACGAGGAACTAAAACGAAAGTGGCTGCAAATCGAAGCGAGCTAGTCCTGGTGAAACAGCCTTACAACTTGCTCAGCAGGCAGAAATGCATACGCCCGCGGTGATCGGCTGGAAAAAACTTGCAGCTCACATCCGAACGGACGATCATTATCGCCACCCTTAAAGGAGGACTCTCATGGGACTGATCAAGAACATCGTTAACGCAGTCGTCAATGAAGGCGAGCACGTGGTCGACGCGGCTGAAAATGTCGCTGATAAGGCCACCGACAAGGCCAAAGACGTGGTTGATGAAGTTGCCGACAAGGGCCGCAAGGCCAGTGATGTGGTTGCCGGTGACCTCAACAAGGTCCGCGGCATCGTCTCAGGCGACGTCTCCGGGTTCACCAAGCCGAGCGCGCCCTATGCCGAAAGACATCTGACCGAAGACGAGAAGAACCTGGCGCGGAAAGTCTTTGAAGAGACTCTGCCTTACGGATCGATCTATCTGTCGAATGGACTGGGGCTGGGGCGAAGGGCCTACACGATTCCTCATCCACTGCACATCGGTTCGTATGTGATTCATGTCGGCAAAGCCATTTTCAAAGACGCCACTGATTCTTCCAACGTCATGTTCAAGCAGACCGGGGATGCGATCTTCATCCACGAGTTGACCCATGTCTGGCAGGGAGTGAACCAGCGTTGGGCGTTCGGCTACATCTTCAATTCCCTTTATCACCAGGCCAAGGACGGCAGCGATGCCTACGATGTGGACGCGGCTGACATCGGCACGAAGGATTGGAAACACTTCAATGCTGAACAGCAGGGCCAGATCGTGGAGGCCTGGTACGTGGCCGGAATGTCGGAAACCGATCCAGCCTTCCCATACATACGGGACAATATCAGGACTCGGACTCCATAACCGTTCGCCGAGAGTTGCCTCTCGTTCAACACAGGGTTTCTGGCGAGCATTGAAGAACTAGCCCCTTTGTTATGCGTAAGCGGAAGCAGAACCATGCCTTGGTTTCATTCGCAAATAACTTGACAGACGATTGTTTGCTAAATAAGCTGTGCCCCGCAAATTGATAGGCTCGGTCTTCAACCTCAAAACCCTTGGAGTATTCTCTTTTGAAATCCTATTCCGTCTTACCGCTCTGAATTTCATTTTTGAATATTCCCTTTAGGAATTTCTATCGCCGGCCAAGGCAACGCTAATTCTATCGAGCGACCGCTAGTCTGGAGGTATGTGTGATCTACAGAGTCTTCCGGGTCTTAATGAGTAGGCATTTAGTTTTGCATCTGTTCATACCCTTGATGATCGGCCTTACTTTGGAACTGGGAGTAATCGTTTATCAGAATAATTTTCCGGGACTATGGGAGTTCGTCCGCGAAAAACTGACGCTAATTCTCGGAGTGGTGGCGGCTTATGTTTTGATCTCAAGCTATCTTGTGTACAAGGAAACAAATCGCCAAGTTGAACGAAGTCAATTGACTGATCTTGAATTGGTGCTCCCAAACGCTAAAAGCCTGTTTGCTACTTGCGCTCTAAGCTTGAAAGATTGGTTTGACCCTTCGACTCTGGTCTATTTTTCCAAGTTACTCGGCAGAAAACTTGAATCCCAAGACTTCTGCCACCAGCGGGTGCTGCTGTTTTTCCACGAAGGTCAACTCAAGGACTCACAGTCTTTATTTATCGACGGCCACTGGGCGAATGCAATGGTGGCGATTCACGAAACCTTCGATATCGACCTCGCTTTCCTGACGCGAAAAAATATTAACGCGATACTCGCGACACTGACGACTGAGGAAAAGCGGCTTCTCGGATTTTATCCGCGTTGGCTGAAAAACGCGCCGGAGTTTTTATTACAACTTTCATTGCGTATGCGGCGGACAATTCCAGAAATGGATTTCGCCTTTATCACACATGAAGGCGCGGCACCCACCGTTCTTCCTTTTTCGCGTCGTGGCGAAAGCTTGAAGGTTGACAAGGAGAGTTCAGTTTTGGCGTACGAGAAACTGATGAACGCGATTAAGACAACCATCTATGAACCAAACGTGTTTCCGCCACGAGTTCGGAGTAAGTTTGAGTTTAGCAATAAGATCAAACAGATCTGACATGGAATGATAATCTGAAACCAATGCTATCCAACATTACCGAGAATGCTCTGGACGGACTCGATCCGATCGAAGCCGCGATGCTGTCGCTTGATCCTCAGGACCTTGCGGCGATCCTGATCGAAAAGTTTGATATTGAAAGGATGGACAGATTCTTCACTCGTGAAAACCATAGCATTCCGGCTGGCAAAGTGCTGGACTTGGACCCTTCGACCAGTCTGTTACTTAAGTTCGAAACCTTGCAGAGGGAATTTCCTGAAGATTATAAGGACTTCCATGCCTACAGACTTCTGCTAATTCTAAATTTTAAGAACTCGCACGAAACAGGTCCCGACCTCTATAGGTTGCAAAATGATCTTCTGACGATCAATCGAGATTATGGCGTAAACCGTATTGTGATCTGGTCGTTGACGAAGATGGATCCGGGGATGATTCGAATTCTCAAGAACTGCAAGACCGACGTGTTGTATATCGACGCGCTCGAGGTTAGAGCCATTAGATTCATTTCAAATTTCTTTCCTCATCCTTCGAACGATTACAACTACGTTGTCATTCTCAACAAGGTGGCGGATCTACTCATTAAGCGACTGAAGAAATTATTTCATCTTGTGTTATCCGAGATAGCCGCGCCAATTTACAACCGCCGTTATGGTAAGACGAAAGTCGCCACCAATTCAGTCATGGAGTTTGAGGAAACCGTGCTGCAAGGACTTATGCAGCGGCTAAAAAAGAAAAATCGGCATCACCTTGCCGTAGATGTAGGATGCGGTACCGGCCGACATACTTTTCTTCTGGCCGAAATGTTTGACACGGTTATGGGTTTCGATATTTCTCCGAAAATGATCAAGGAAGCCGGCAAAGTTAAGACGGAAAAGTTGGCGCAAGGACTCGCACACCAGGTAGTGTTTTCGGTTTCTGATTTTGAGTATGAAGAGTTGCTGGATGAAGGCGACCTTCAGGGTAAGGTTGACTTGATGGTCCTCAGTTTCGGCATGGGAAGTTTCATCGAAGACACAACAAAAATGCTGAAGCGATGTCACGACTGGCTCACACCTGGAGGATACGTGTTCCTCTCCTTCTACAACAGCGAATCGATCGTGCTTCAAATGACTCCGAACTGGCGAGACACCTCTTTATCAGCTCATCTTGATATTGACGATAACACTCTGCGCGTGGAACTTACTCCGGACATAATCTTTCAGATCTATTGCAAACCGTTCAATAACGACATTAAGTCTGAAATTAATGGGCTATTCAACATCGAAAAAATATACAGCTATCCCACCGTCATGGCTTTGCTTCCAAACAACGTTCTGGAAAGTAGGTTAGGCCGAGACCTCTTCAGTTATGTCGATAAGGAATTGACTAAGAGCGGCCAGTACAACGATCTGGGACACTACGCGATGATTGTCGCCCAAAAACCCGTCGCTGCTCTTACGGGGTTCGCAAATATTATTCGAATTCTCAAAGCCGGAGATTGTGACTTCGAAGTCATTAAGCATGATGCGCCCGTGTTTTCAATTAAAGATGCGATGAGCACAATGGATCTGCCCATGAAGGCTATCTTGAAGACGGTCGTGTTCTCATACAAAGAGGGAAAGGAAAAAAAGTTGGTTTCTGTTTCGATCCAAGCGGACAAACGCGTAAATAAAGTCAAGCTCGCCCGCCTATTGGAAACCAATCCCAATACACTGAAGTTCGCTTCAGAGAAACAGATCACCAGTCTCGGTTTCCCGGTTGGTGGTATTGCTCCGCTCGGTTTCCGAGACGATTCTCAAATCAGAAAATTCGTCGATAAGAATGTTTTTGAGATTGAGGAAGAATGGATTTATACCGGAATTGGTGACAATAAGAAGACTCTCAAAATTAGAAAGGAGTGTTTTCTCAGAACCATCCGAGAATATGAACATATCGATGTTGCTGAATCTGATCCCACTCCGTGACCCTACGCTTTATAGATTTCGATAACGATCGATTTACCAGGCCTGAAACCGTCTGGTTTCGGGGGAGAATAAATACCTAAGGTGTCACCTAATTCTTTGCGCTTTGAGGTTTGCCGCGGGCATCTTGTGCGCTGGAAGGATATTCTCTTCGAGTTATCGTGATCTCACGTTCTAATCGGTATGTGAACGAAAATGAATGCAACTCGCGAGTTTGACGATGCCGGCAGCGGCCCGGCCGTAGTTTTTCTTCACGGCTTCCCCTTCAACCGTGTGATGTGGCGCGCGCAGATTGAGTTTCTGAGTGTGCGTGGCTATCGCTGTGTAGCGCCTGATCTTCGCGGCCTGGGTGAAAACAAGTCCGCGAGCGAAGTGAACACGATGGACGACATGGCGCGCGATGTCGCGACGCTGCTCGACGAATTGAAGATCGATCGAGCAGTCATCTGTGGCTTGTCGATGGGATGTTATGTCGCGTTCGAATTCGCTCATCTCTTTCCGTCGCGCGTGAGCGCACTGGTGTTGGCTGGCGGGCGCTGCGAAGGACCTGACAAAGCTGAGAAGCAATCGCGCGAACAGCAAGCCAGGCGAGTCCTTGAGCAAGGCTTCGCCCCTTCGGTCGAATCAATTCTGCAGAGTCTGCTGGCGCCGCAAACTTTGGCGGAGAAGCCTGAGGTCGTCGCGCGGGTTCGCGAAATGGTGGCTCAGACTGATCCGCGCGGAGCGGCGGCGGCGCAGCGCGGCATGGCGGCCCGCCGTGATTACTGTGGAGACCTGGCACAGGTATCCGTGCCAACTTTGATCGTCGCCGGACGCGATGATGGGGTAAGAAAGCCGATCGATGCAGAGACGATTCATCGCGGTATCAAAGGCTCGCGGCTCGAAACAATTAGAGATGCAGGTCACTTGATGAATATGGAACAGCCGGAGGTGTTTAATCGGATGTTGTGGCACTGGTTGGATAGTATGCGGTCAGTACCGGGAGCGATAGCGACGGGATCGCAGCGAACACCGAGTGAAACGTAACCGGGAATCAGAACCCGGTCGCATCCACCACCCCACGCGGGCTGCCCGCGCGGGGACCCCGGTCCGCTCCCGGTACTGACTACATCTCAATGAGACAATGAACCAATGAACCAATCCCAAAAATTCACCATCGAAGAGCGCGTGCGTTGGGGCGACGTTGACGCGGCCAACATCATCTTCTACGGCTCGTACATTCGCTTCTTTGAAATTGCCGAGACGGAATTATTTCGCGCGGTCGGCATGCCTTACGGAAAGATCTTTGATGAACTCGACATCTGGTTACCGCGCGTGCACCTCGAATGCGACTTTCACCGCGCGGCGCAGATGGATGACTTACTCGAAGTCAGCGTTTACGTTGGCAGGATTGGCACGACATCGCTGCGGCTTAATTTTGAAGTACGGCGGAAGACTGAAGATGGAACCATCGAGAAAGACCTTATGGCCACGGCGCATTTCGTGCTCGTTTCCACCGATCGCAAAGACCTCAAACCGCTACCCGTTCCTGATGAACTAAGGCGCGCGCTCACACCTTATGTCTCCAGCCATCTCTCAGGTTAGGAAGGATGGTTTACCTCCGCTCCAGTCATCAATCCGGCGGGGGCAAGCCGCCCTTCCTGACCTTGAGATTTTCCAAAGGCAACCCCTCAATCAGATGATCCATCGCCAGCCACAGGCTCCAACTGTGATGGTAGAAGGCTATGGGAAACGCAACTCCGATCGCGAATAGGCTGGTGAGCATCGCCTGATCGTTGAGATCTACCAGCAAGCACGCGAAGTAGGTCAACAGGACCAAAACTTCGGTCGCAACGACGTTCGCCATGATCGCGCCGACGAAGAACCCTTCTTCGCGTTTGAAGATCACGCCGCAGGCAGTGCAGCGATGTTTGAGATTGAACGGCCGCTGCACGATCGAGGCCTCACCGCAAACCGGGCACTGCAGTTTCAAAGAACGCCACAGGGTGAGCGCGATCGTGCGGGGGGTGCGCTTCATTACGTGCCTTCGCGCGGCTGTCGTCGGGCGCGATTCCTGCACTGGAGCCAAACAATTCCGGCGCCAGCGGCCAGGAGGAAGAATACTGAGAAGGTTATTAGCGGCAGGACATTCTGCATCACCCAGAGAACGCCGGTTAAGTCGAAGTCCGCGCGCGGCTGCCAGCGCAGCAGAAAGATCGACGCCAGAACCAAAAGCATGAAAACCACGAAGCCAAGGCCGGCTCTATTTTGAGTTTTGTCGGTCACAGTCGATTCGACAGCGCCTCACTGCGCGTCACTCTCCGAGCGCCGCGTACTTGAACACGCGGAATCGATAACGCACCTGATCGCGAATGTTCTTCGCGATGATGCCGTGCAGATCATCTTTCCAGGTTGTGTATTGATCGATGAAACGATCAGCCGCGGCTTTGTCTCCATCGTACTGAACGTCGAGTACTTTCTTTAAGAGCTTGCCGACGACATCGTGATATCGGTCGTAGTGAATGCGTAACCTGCCGTTCTCGAAAGTCAGCAGTCCGTTCTCAAGAAAGAAATTCCACTGCATCAACTGCATTGTGTTGTAGGGCTGGTCGCGGCGCGGCTTGTTATTTTGCAGCACGCGCAGGATGCCGCCCGCGTACACGCTGCGCAGTTGCGCGTCGGTGTAGTAGTGCTGCTTGTGCAGCGCATCAGCGACGTAGAGCGAAACCAAATCGGCCTTCATCTCTTCGAGCGCATCAGCGTCATCCTGCAACGCCTGATCGAGATCGCGACCGTCTTTCGTCTGATCGACGCCGAGGTAATGACCGACTTCATGCCAGAGTGTGCGATAGAAGTTGCCGTCGGAAGTCAGTTCTTTCGCCTGCTCTTCCCCGACGGCGGCGGCGAACGTGTGGTTCGTGGCTTCGAAGATGTTCGGCTCGCGCATGATGTTCGCGCGCAAGAGGATGGTCCGGCCGTAACGTCGCGCCAGGTAAGTTTCGTTAGGCAGAATCGTGGCGGTGTTGCCACCGCGCGCCTGGCCAAAGTCGGCAATCACGTCGTAAACGCCGACCGGAATATCCTCGCGCACGCGCTTGTGATGATCGTAAGGCAGCGAATCTTCCAATCCCTGCAGGCCTTTCATTGCTTGCCGCAGCGCCGTTGTTTCTTGCTGTCGCGTCAGCAATAGACTGAACGCAAAGAAAGTCTTCACGCCGTAAAGTTCGTCGTCATACGTCTCGTACGATCCGATCTGGGCGTTGAGATTCTTGAAATGGCCGGTGACCCAGGCCGCATCACCCGATTCGTAATCGTCCGAGAGAAGATCACGCGCGCGATTGCGCAGGAACTTCGCGAACTCCGCATCGTCTTTCTGCAAAGCGTCGGCAGCTTGATTCAGTAGACCGTACGCCTTGATTAGCTGGTCGGCATACGCGACCGAGTACGGCACGGCGTAGAAGTCCGTTTGCTCAACGCGCATCCGTGAGCCTCGTCGCAGCAGTTGCAGCGTGATATGGCTTAAGTGATCCTTCAATCCGGGATGCAGCGTGTCGAGCGACGGGTACTTCATGAGCTTCGCCATGTCATCACGCAGGTTCTCAGGCGTGACGCGGCGCGCCACGGTCCGCTGATCGAGAACCTCATCGCGATCGGCTCTGCCCCCGGCGATTGATTTTTCAAGGTCCTCTTTCGTCACGCCCCATGGATACATGTTCTTGCCGGGCACCACCGGATCGACCGGCAGGAAGGGCTCGCGCTTGTTTTCGAGCGTCGTCGCGATCGGGCCCTGAAACAATCGATACAGCGTCAGCAGATTTTCCGTCGGCGTGGGGTTGCCGATGTGCATGTGCAAATCCCAGAGCTTTTCGTACGAACTCGCCGCCTGATGATGGCGCTGATCTTCATAGATGCCTTGAAAGATCTTCCCCACCTCCAACAGCTTCGCGACCGCTGCCTTCTCGCCAGGACTCAACTGAGAAAGATCCGGTGACAGACGAATAGTCTGAGTCTTTTCAATGATTGGCTGGCTCTTTGCGAGTGGCCAGTAGCCGGCGGGCCAGGTGCCCGGACGTTTCGGACCGGGTTGCGAAAGCACAGTTGAGCAGAGGCTTAATAGCACCACGACCGCAAGTAATTTGATCATTTCTTACCTCAATCAGATGAAGTTTTATTCATGATACCTAACCGCTTCTCAGACCGCGAACCAACTGCGGAAACCCGACTGTTAGCGAGGGGCACAGAGGATCGTTCTTGAGCTTAATGCAGCGACGGACTACCATGCGGCGAATCGTAACCCTAAGAGGAAGGGCCCCAGGTATGAAAAAGATTCTGATCGTAGGACTGCTGTGTATTTTCGCAGTAGCGTTGCCGGCTTGTAAGTTCACTGGTCGCGGGATCGCCGGCTCAGGTAATCGCAAAACTGAGAAGCGCGATCTGAAATCCTTCAAGGCAATCGACGCTAAAGGCGCATACGAAATCAATGTCACGTGCCAAAAACCGGCGAGCTTTGAAATTGAAGCCGACGACAACATCCTGCCGCTGATCAAAACCGAAGTTCACGATGGCGTGCTAACAGTCAGCAGTGACGAGAGCTACAATTCTTCAAAAGCGGTGATCCTGCGGATCGGTGTGGCGGAATTGAACGAGGTCATCTCGCGCGGTGCAGGCGAAATCAAAATTTCCGACGCAGCGGGTGAGAAGCTTCGCCTCGAATCGATGGGCGCGGCTTCCTTCGATGCCACGGGCAAGGTCAAGTCGGTCGAGATTTCATCCACCGGCGCCGGCAAGATCGACACGGCGAAGCTCCAGGCGGAAAAGGCAAAGGTCGATGTGACCGGCGCCGCGAGTGTTGATGTCTATGCGAGCGACCAATTGGATGTGAAGGTGTCTGGCGCGGGCAGCGTTGAGTACAGCGGCAATCCAAAAACCATTAACAAGAGTGTGGCCGGTATCGGAAGTGTGAATCCGAAGGGACAATGAAGCGCGGCGTCACCTTTGAAACCGTTCGCGAGATCGCGCAGACTCTGAGCGGTGCCGAAGAATCAACGTCTTACGGCACGCCCGCATTGAAGGTGAAAGGCAAACTGTTCGCGCGCCAGCACCAGGACGGCGAGTCGCTCGTGATTGCAGTTGACTTGGCAGCGCGCGAAGAGATGATGAACGCCGCACCTGAGAAGTTCTACATTACCGGTCACTATTTGAATTATCCGTGGATGCTTGTGCGGATGAAACAAGTCAATAAGGACGAGCTGCGGGATCTGTTGATGGGAGCATGGCGGCGAGTTGCGCCGAAGACGTTAGCCTCAGCTCGCATACTGAAAAGGAAATGATCGCATGAAAATCGCCGCGTCAGTTTCAATGTTGTTCTTGGCATGCGTAGTTACGAACGCGCAACAACCGCTCCAACTCAAACCAACGCCGAAGACTGTCGCGTGGGGCTACTACGACGCGGCCGCGCCGCCGGTGATGCGCGTCAAATCAGGCGACACGGTTGAGATTCAGACCTTGATCACTTCGAGTCCGACGCGGCTTGAAGGTGCGGGCGTAAAGCCGGAGGACGTTGAGCAATCGCTGCGCGACATTTATCGCGAAGTGACGAACAAAGGGCCGGGCGGCCACATTCTCACTGGGCCAATCTTTGTCGAAGGTGCTGAGCCCGGCGATGTGCTCGAAATTCGGATCAAGGACATCAAGCTGGCGATTCCTTACGCTTACAACGCGTTCGGTCCGGGGCGCGGCTACATCCCTGAAGATTTTCCTTACGCGCGCATGAGGATCATTCCGCTGGACGCGCAGAAGATGGTCGCGCATTTCGCGGACGGGATCGAAATTCCGCTGCATCCTTTCTTTGGCAGCATCGGCGTGGCGCCGCCCGAAGTTTCCGGCCGCATTTCCAGCGCGCCGCCCTGGGTGCATGCAGGCAATCTCGATAACAAAGAACTGGTCGCGGGCACGACGCTCTACGTTCCGGTGCACGCGAAGGGCGCGCTGCTGCTCGTCGGCGATGGTCACGCCGGTCAGGGCAATGGCGAAGTCGATATCACCGCGATGGAGACTTCTTTGATCGGAACGTTTCAGTTGATCGTCCGCAAGAACATGAAGCTGCGCTGGCCGCGTGCGGAAACGCCGACGCATTACATTTCGATGGGTATTCACGAAGACCTGAACGAAGCAACCAAGATGGCTTTGCGCGAGATGATCGATTTTCTGGTGAACGAGAAACATCTGACACGTGACGATGCCTATCAGTTGTCGAGCGTGGCGGCAGACCTCGACATCACGCAGCTCGTGGACGGGAACAAAGGCGTGCACGCGATGATTCCCAAAGCGATCTTCACTGCGCAAAAGAGAAGTGACGAAGAAAACAGCAACGACGAGTGGATCAGGCTGTCGCGCACTGCTTGTTTCGGAACCTGTCCGATTTATACAGTGACTATCAAATCGGACGGTACAGTGAGTTTCGCCGGCGAGCGTTTCGTTTTCACAATAGGACACGCGGAGGGTCACATCGACAAGTCTGCATTTCGCGATCTCGTGCGTGAGTTCGAGAAGCTTGACTACTTCACTCTGCCTGATGAATTCGCACCGGGCACGAAGGTGTGCCCGAACATGGTTACCGACATGCCTTCGGCGGACACTTCGATTCGTGTGAATGGAAAGACGAAACGCGTAGCCCACTACCACGGCTGTGGTACTTCAGGAGTGCTTTCGCAACTCACGGCGCTGGAAAACAAGATCGATGAAGTGGCGGGAACGCAGAAGTGGATCAAGTGAGCGTGCGAAAATTGGCTATGAGAGAAATTGGTGGAGCAGAGGGGGATCGAACCCCTGACCTCCGCATTGCGAACGCGGCGCTCTGCCAAACTGAGCTACTGCCCCACGCGGAAAACCGATACTACCGTTTCAAGTATCAGGTTTCAAGTTTCAGGTCGGAACAAACGCAGGCAAAAATGACGCGAGCCGCGTCATAGATGACGGGTGGATTGGCGCGTTTCGCTCGGCTCAAGTTTGTATTCCAAAAACGAAAACGCAGGCAAGGATGCCTGCGAACCCCGACGAGTCGGGAATGCGTGCGCTGCCGCGATGCGCGCTCTCGCAATGCATGCGCTCCAACTCCTGCGCATCACGATCCAGAACCGACGTTTCTAGAACCAGCCGCGCCGCCCGTAGATATACGTTCTCACAAACTCCTCGTCGCTCTTGGTCAGGTACATGATCCCTTCGATGATGCCGATCACGTGCATTACGGGGGAAAGCGCGCCGCAACTCAATACTGACACCAGCAGCATGGTCATGCCTTCCTTCTGATAGCCGAGGATGAATTTGTGAATGCCCAGGCCGCCGATAACGATGCCGAGAATTCCCGCCACGATCTTCTTATCAGCGCCAGATTGTTGCCAGTCCTGCGGGCCGGATTGTCCGTAAAGCGGAGCCGGAGGCTGAATCGGTTGATACCCTGTGTCGAAGGGGGCATGGTAATCGGCCTGGTACGCAGTCGTTTGCTTGCCGCTGATTACCGGCAAATCAGCCTGACAACTGGTACACGTACGCGAAAAATCGTCGTTCGGCGTACCGCACTTTGTGCAATAGACTGCCACGGGAATCTACACGCAAATACTCGCGTCGAATAAAACAACGGACAAGCGCAGGCTGGCGCCGCTTACCTCAGCGCCTTCAGATCCGCAACGCGTTTCTGCTGCCTAACGCCTGTCCGCCTATTGTGGAACTACGGAGTTATCGGTTGCCAATTGCGCTCAATCCAACGCCGAGAACGAGCATGATCACGTAGATCAAAATGCCCGCCAGGCCCAGACCGATTGCGATAAAGCTGAACATCTTGGCTTTCTTCGAAGCGTCCTGCGCGCCGGCGACATCACCTGCCGCCACTTTACCGTTGACCTGCGTTGCGAAAATAATCGCCGGAATGGCCAGAGGCCAACAACAGAAAATTGAGATAATCGCCGGCACGAGATAATTCGGTACCGTTCCTGATGCTGATCCACCGGCCGGTGGCGGAGTCCAATTTTGCGACATGTTAAAGTCTCCTAATGTTTTCCAGTTTGTAACTGCTTTTCAAAACTTGATGAGGCCCGCCTGATAGCCATCACTTACCAGCGAGATCCGATGGTGCCCGGCGAATTCCGAGCCTTTACTTTCAGGGGTTTGCACCGCAAACAGCGAAGCATAACTAACAAAAGAGGCGCTTGCTTGTCAATTTAATTTCGCGATTAAATCCCGCATTCTCGCCGCACTGAACCGCAGCGACCGGATCAAGGCGCCAATTGACTCAGCAAACCGAGATCGAGGATAGTCTGAGCCGTTTCCCGAAACCGGTTCTTTCGCCGCGCAGCATCAATTGAAACAAGTTCTGCAAAACCTGAAAACCGGCGCCGTCACGGTCACCGATGTGCCTGTTCCGGTGGCTCGACCCGGCTTTGTGTTGGTTCGCACGGCAGCGTCGCTGATAAGCGCTGGTACCGAACGAACTGCGGTGGAAGCCGGGCAGAAGAGCTTGATTGGCCGCGCCATGGATCAGCCCGCGCTGGTGAAGAAAGTGATTGAGCGCGCGACGCAGGAAGGCATCGCGAATACTGTCGGAGCGGTCCGGGCAAAGCTCGCGTCGAACGTTGCGCTGGGTTACAGCGCTGCGGGCACGGTGATCGAAATTGGCGAAGGCGTAACGAGTTTTCGCGACGGCGACCGCGTGGCGTGCGCGGGACTCGGATACGCTTCGCATGCGGAAGTCCTGGCGGTGCCGAAGAATCTGTGCGTGGCGATTCCCGACGGTGTGAGCTTCGAAGCCGCGGCATTTGGAACGGTCGGAGCGATCGCGTTGCAGGGCGTGAGACTCGCTGAACCGGCATTGGGAGAATCCGTTGTGGTAATCGGTCTCGGATTGATTGGGCAGCTAACAGTGCAGTTGCTCAAGGCTAACGGATGTCGCGTGTTTGGAATCGATCTGGCTCAATCGAAAATCGATCTCGCGAAACAATCCGGCGCGGACGACGGTTGTACGCCGGATAACCCGGCGAAAGAACGCATCATGGAATGGACACGCGGACGCGGCGCTGATGCGGTCATTATCACGGCGGGGACCGATTCGAATCAGCCGATTGAACTCGCCGGAGATATCTCGCGATCAAAAGGACGCGTCGTGGCGGTGGGCGCGGTTGGTCTGAACATCCCGCGGCAGACGTTCTACGATCGCGAGCTGACGTTCCGCGTTTCGAAATCCTATGGGCCAGGTCGCTACGATCCTGAGTACGAAGAGCGCGGTCACGATTATCCCTTCGCGTATGTACGTTGGACTGAAGGCCGCAACATCGAAGCCTTTCTCGATCTCGTCGCCGGTGGCGGCGTGGATGTCGAGCCGCTGATCACGCACCGTTTCGATCTCAACCGAACTGAAGAAGCTTACCAGCTGATTACAGGTGAGATTGCTGAACCGCACGTCGGCGTCCTGCTCACGTATGACACGGAACGAATGGTTGAGCGCCGAATTGCGCTTGCGGCAAAGACGGTGGCGACCGCTGACAGTGTTTGCGTGGGAATGATCGGCGCGGGCGGTTACGCGAAAGGCGTTCTGCTGCCGCAGTTCAAATCGGCCGGCGCAGATTTTCAGTCGATTGCCACGGCGTCAGGCGTAACCGCGCGTGAAGTCGGGACGCAGTACGGCTTTCGCGCGGCGGTCTCGAGCGCGGACGAAGTGATCGACGACAGCTCGACAAACCTGGTTATCATCGCGACACGCCATCGCACGCATGCTGAATTGGCGCAACGCGCGCTCGCCGCCGGCAAGCATGTGTTTGTCGAGAAACCGCTCGCGCTTGACGATCAGGAACTGGACAATGTGCTGGCTGCTGCCGCCGATGCAAACGGCAGGTTGATGGTGGGATTCAATCGACGCTTTTCGCCCCTGGCGATTGCCGGGAAGGATTTCTTTGCCGGCAGAACCACGCCGCTGACGATTAGCTATCGCATCAACACTGGGCGCGGTCCGGCCGATCATTGGACTAATGATCCGGTCGAGGGCGGTGGACCAATTCGGGGCGAGGTCTGTCATTTCATAGACTTTCTTCACTACATTACCGGCTCGTTAACTGTGCGTGTCTTTGCTGAATCTTTGAGCCATGCCAATTCGGATCTCAGTAACGAAGATTCAATCGTTGTCGCTGTCCGGCTGAGCGACGGCTCAAACGCGTCGATCGTTTACTCAAAGGAAGGCGATCGCGCGCTGCCCAAAGAGCGCATAGAGATCTTTGGCGGCGGCAAAGCCCTGGTCATCGATGATTTCCGGACGTTGACTGCTTACGAAGGCGGCAAAGACAAAACCACAAAACTGAGAAAGCAGGACAAAGGTCAGGCCGATCAGATCCGGGCAGTCTGTGCCGTGGTTCGGACCGGCAAACCCGCACCGATCGCACTGGAAGATTTGGCGACGACGACGCGTGCGACGTTTCGCATACTCGAATCGCTGCGCACGGGTATGCCGATCGAAGTCTGAAGTTACTCCCTCTCCCAGAGGGAGAGGGGGGGAAGCAAGAGCGCTAGTGAAGCGCGATAAGCCCTCACCCCAACCCTCTCCCAGAGGGAGAGGGAACAGGAATCAGCATATGCTTAAGATCATCAACGTTGCCGGCGCGCGGCCAAACTTCATGAAGGTCGCGCCCATTGTCGCCGCCATGAATCGGCGCGCGAAAGAGTTTCGCCATGTGCTGGTGCATACCGGACAGCACTATGACTCGGCGATGTCCAGTGCGTTCTTTCGCGACCTGGAAATTCCCGAGCCCGATATTGATTTGGGAGTCGGTTCAGGCAGTCACGCCGTGCAAACCGCGGGCGTCATTCAGGCCTTCGAACCTTACGTCATTAGCGAACAGCCTGATTGGGTGCTGGTCGTCGGTGATGTGAATTCAACCGTCGCGTGCGCGCTGGTGTGCGCGAAGCTCGGCGTTAAGGTGGCGCATGTCGAAGCCGGTTTGCGCAGCCGCGATCGCACCATGCCGGAAGAGATCAATCGCGTTCTCACCGATCAAATTGCTGAGCTGCTGCTGACGCCTTCTGAGGATGCGAACGCAAATCTGCGCGCGGAAGGAATTCCGGAAGAGAGAATTCGGATGGTCGGCAACATCATGATCGATTCGTTGAACGCAAATCTCGAACGCGCGCGCGGATCGACGATCCTGAATGATTTGGATCTGGAAGGCAGAGATTATGCGACGCTGACTCTACATCGTCCGTCGAACGTCGATGAGCGAGCCGCGCTACTGGGGATTCTGAGTGCGCTGAAAGAGATTGGCCGGCGCGTGCCGGTCATTTTTCCGGCCCATCCGCGGACGCGGAAGATGATTGACGAGCTCGAACTCACGTCTGAATTCGAAAACGCGAAGGGTCTCGTAATGATCGAGCCGGCCGGCTATTTGGATTTTCTGAAATTGATGAGCGGCGCGCGGCTGGTGCTGACAGACTCTGGCGGCATTCAGGAAGAGACGACTGTGCTGGGAATTCCGTGCGTTACCCTGCGCGAAAACACTGAGCGACCCATTACCGTCGAGATGGGCACGAACACGATCGCCGGAACTGACACCGCCAAAATTGTTGCTGCTGCTAATCGCGCTCTCGACAATCCTCCTGATAAAACGAATCTAAAAATTCCGCCATTGTGGGATGGACGGACGGCGGATCGGATTCTGGATGCTCTGGCAGAAGCGAGTAGCGCAAGTTGCTAACTTGCGCTGAACTTTCTGAGGATTCCAAAAAAGAGCACGCGCAAACTGACAGTTTGCGTTACAAGCTTTGCCCTTTCCTCGCTTCCCCTTTAACCTCTTTCAATCTCAATGAATTTCATTTCGAAGATTAAGAAAGCTTTGCGTGGCGAGGTTGATACGCGGGCTGCTGCGCAGGAAGCTGCGCGCCGCGCGAAGGAGACGCTCGAGCAACGGCGCGAACGGGCGTCGTTGGATCGATTGAACGACCAGCCAGCCCGTTTGCGCGAGGAGTTCGCCCGTATCCGAGCGTCCGATCTGCTCGCACATTTCCGTTCGCGGGTGCGGCCAAAGTTTTTCCCGGGCTTTGACAATCCGAAACAAACCGCCGATCTCCAACGACAATTTTTCCCGCGTGAGACGGATGACTTAATTGCTCGTGCGAATCGAATCGTGGACGAGCACTGCTGGCCTCTGCTCGGTTTCGGCGAAAAGTGTTTCGGCAAAGAAGAGATTCAATGGAATCGCGATCAGCTTTCCGGATTCGATTGGCCGCTGGACTACCACGCCGACCTCGAATTGATTCGCAACGACGGTTCAGACGCGCGAGTCGTTTGGGAATTGAATCGGCTGTCGCAGCTCGTCACGCTCGGCCGAGCGTACGCGGTCACAAATGATGAGCGGCTTAGTCGTGAGTTTCGGCGCCAGCTGGGAAGCTGGCATACGCAGAATCCGGTCGGCCGCGGCATCAATTGGAGTTGCGCGATGGAAGTGGCGCTGCGAGCAATGAACTTGCTGGCTGCATTTGCTCTGTTTCTGCACTCGCCGCAACTGGATGAATTTGCGCTGAAGGATTTGCTTCAGATGTTCGATCAGCACGGCGCGCACATTCAGCGCAATCTGGAGTTTTCGCACATCGCCACCAGCAATCATTATTTATGTGACATCGCGGGCTTGCTATGGTTGGGAGTGTTGCTTCCGGAGTTGGAAGCCGCGACTGAATGGCGCGAGTTTGGATTGCGCGAACTACTGGCCGAGATGAATAAGCAGGTTCTGCCCGACGGCGCGGACTGGGAAGCTGCGACCGGGTATCATCGCTTGAAGGCGGAAGTTTTTCTTTACTCGTTCGTCCTTTGTCATTTGAACGGAATCGATATTGAGGAGAAGTATTGGGTCAAGCTGCGGGAAATGATTGAATACATGCGCGCGTATCTGCGGCCGGACGGGCGCGCGCCGCTGCTTGGCGATTCGGATAGCGGCCGCATTTTGGCCCTAGCAGATCGCGCGGCCGATGATCACGAGTACGTCATCGGCCTAGGTGCCACAGTTTTTCAGGATTCAAATCTAAAGATTCAAAACTCAAAATTGCCGGAAGAAGTTTTGTGGATTCTCGGTGAGCGAGGCGTCACGGATTTCGATCGTCTGCATCACTCTGCTGCACCGGCGTCCAGCGATTTTCCGAATGCTGGAATCTATGTGCTGCGTGAGGGAGATCTCTATTTGCTCTTCAATGCCGGCGACGTAGGAATGAACGGGCGAGGCTCGCATGGCCACAACGATGCTTTGAGCGTTGAAGTGTCCGCGGGCGGAGTTCCGTTCATCATCGATCCGGGAAGTTACGTTTACACCGCAAACCTCAGTGAGCGTCATCTGTTTCGATCGACTGCGTATCATTCGACGGTGCAGGTGGATGGCGAAGAGCAGAACTCGATCGATGAAACCGTGCCGTTTCTGATTGGCAATGAAGCAAAGCCTCGCGTGCTCAAGTGCGAAATCGGATCCGAGACGGACGTCATCGTCGCCGAACATGACGGTTATCAACGCATCTCGTCACCGGTAACGCATCGGCGAACAGTCAGGTTCGAGAAGACGAATCGATACTGGAACATAGAAGACGAATTGATCGGCGAAGGAACTCACGAGCTGGCTTTCCGTTTTCATGTCGCGCCGGGAATAGAAACGAGAGTGAAGAGTGACGATATTGTCGAATTGCGTGACAAAGCGAACGACGCGCGACTGGTGATTAGGTGTCAGAAGCCCGACACCGGGTGGGGCGGTGAGGGGGGGCCAGTCTCGTTGCCGTTGCCTGAATTGGAATCACAATTCTCGTCGACTGATTATGGCGCGAAGGAAGAATCTGTTTCCGCGTGTTGGAAGATCAATACGACTTTGCCGTTCGGATTACGATTTCAGCTGATTCCAATTTGCGCAGGTGAAGATGAACGCGAGCGGCTGAGGATGGTGTCACTACCGGGAGCGATAGCGACCGTTTAAGCTTCAAAGTTCCCTCTCCTTTGGGAGAGGGAACGGGGAGCATACAACCGCTCAAGTAGGCTAATCATGTGTGGCATTTGCGGAGTTTGGGAATACGGAGCCGGTGAAGGACGCGTGGATACCGCGCTCGTGCGGCGTATGCGCGATGTGATGACGCATCGCGGGCCGGACGCTGCGGGCGCGCTTGTCTTCGACGAAGATCGCGGCGGCTTTGGCTTCCGACGTTTGTCGATTGTCGATCTTTCACCGGCTGGCAATCAGCCGATGCGGGGCTGCACCGATCGTGTCTGGCTGGTTTTCAATGGCGAGATTTACAACCACGCCAAACTGCGTTCAGGCCTGCAACAGCGTGGCCATCAATATTCTTCGCAGACGGATTCCGAAACAATTCTTCATCTTTACGAAGAACGTGGCCTCGACTTTGTCAACGACATCGAAGGTGATTTCGCGATCGCGATTTGGGATGCTGATCGCGAGCGGCTCGTGCTCGCGCGCGACCGCGCGGGCGTGAAGCCTCTCTACTTTCATCAGCAAAACGGTCGTTTCATCTTTGCGTCTGAAATCAAAGCCATCCTCGAACATCCATCGGTCACGACGGACGTCAATGAAGAAGCGCTGTATCACTATCTCACGTTCCTGACGACGCCCGCGCCGCAAACGCTGTTCGCGGGAATTCAGAAACTGCCGGCGGGTCACATGCTGGTGATCGAGCGCAGCGGCCAGGCGCGCACGACACAATATTGGGATGCTCTGCCGCCGGCTGAATCAATTGATCTAACTGACACAGAACACGAGCAACAAATTCTCAAGCTGCTGCGCGAATCGATCGAGAAGCGGATGATGGCCGATGTTCCGTTTGGAGTGTTTCTTTCCGGCGGCGTTGATTCATCCGCGAACGTCGCCTTGATGTCTGAGCTGATACGTCGACCGGTGCGCACGTTCACGGTTGGTTTTAATGACGCGGAAGAATTGAACGAGCTTGATTCGGCGCGCGCAGTCGCGCAACGCTTTCGCACCGATCATCATGAAGTGATCATTGGTCGCGATGAGATGCAACGATTTCTTCCCGAACTTGTCTTTCACCAGGATGAGCCGATCGCCGATCCCGTCTGCATCCCGCTCTATTACGTCGCCAAGCTCGCGCGCGAAACCGGCACGATTGTCGTGCAGGTTGGCGAAGGCTCAGACGAATTGTTTGGCGGCTACGATTGGTTTCGCTCCTACCTGCGCATTGAAGAACGATTCTGGCGCCATGCTGAACGGGCACCATTAGCGGCGCGACGAGCGGCCGCGGCCGTCGCGCAACCGATCGTCGGCCGGACTTTTAAGAAGAGAATGTCGAGCGAACTTCTGCGACGGTTGGGCGCGAATGAATCCTTGTTTTGGGGTGGCGTCGCGGTCTTTGGCGAGACGATGAAAACCGATTTGCTCTCGGCGGAGATGCGCGCGCGCTCGAACGGCGTGGACACTCATGAGATCGTAAAGCGCTACCTCGACGCGATCGCGGCCGCGCGCCCCGATTCCGATTATGCGGCGCGGATGACTTATCTCGAACTTAAGCTGCGCCTGCCGGAGTTGCTCTTGATGCGCGTGGACAAGCTCACCATGGCGGCCTCGGTTGAAGCGCGCGTGCCGTTCCTCGATCATCACTTGATCGAATATGCGATGGGACTGCGGCGCGAGCTGAAAGTAAAAGGCAAAACGGGCAAGCACATTTTGAAGCGTGCGCTCGAATCGATTCTGCCGCACGATTTGCTGTATCAGCCAAAGCGCGGATTCGGCGCGCCGGTGCGTGAATGGTTTCGCGGACCTCGAGGTGAGGATTTAATCGAGCTGCTAATGAATTCACCGATGCGGGCGCGCAATTACTTCGATTACGATTATGTCGCGCGGTTGGTCGACGAACATCGGCGCGAGCAGCATGACTGGGGATTTCAATTGTGGGCGTTATTGAATCTCAGCCTGTGGTATGAACGGTGGATTAAAGGCTGAGCGATGAACTAGGGCGCATGATACTTCGACGGCACGTTCTCTCGGCCCCACTTCAAAACACGCGCCATCCAAACCAATTCATCAAGAAAATCCTTCGCCCGCTTTTCAAAGGCAGGATCGAGCAGCTTGCCGGCCGCATCGAAAGTGTTCTGCACCTTGGGAAAATTTAAATCCGTAAACGTTACCGCCAGGCCCAACTCACGAGCCATCGGCACCAGCGACTCGATTACTCGCGTGCCGCCCCACGGCCCGGCTGAGACGCCGACAAACGCGACAGCTTTGTGAATGTACTCGCGCAGCAGCAAATCGAGCACGGCTTTCAAGGTGCCCGGGTATCCGTGATTGTACTCGGGCGTGACGATCACCAGCCCGTCGGCGTTGACGATGGCGTCGCGCCACTCCGGGAAGCTGTCCTTAATCGCCTGGCCATAGTCGTGCCGTGGCAGATCGAAATCGACAACATCAAAAAGTTTCGGGGCGAGGTCGTCGCGCTGCTGCATGTGATCGAAGAGCCAGCGCGCGGCAGACTCGCTTTTGCGATCCTTGCGGTTGCTGCCAAGCAGCAAAGGAATATTTAGTTTGGTCACGATATATTTTCAGCTTTCCGACGACTTTGACTGATCCTGCCACGATTTGATGTGCTCTGCTAGTTGAGTGACACTGGAATCAATCTGCACCGCGCGTTACTGTAAGGACCGAAGTGTGGTGATGCAGTTTGAGGTGGCACGCGCATCTTGCGCGTGACTTCACGGGCGGGACGCCCGTGCCACTCTGCCCTGGTATCGGATGAGCGATCAAATTCTGCAAACTGGCGGCGAGATTGAATCGGTTCTACTAATCTCAGCTCCGCCTGTTCCCGGGGCCAGCTTTGCGAGGCGCGTGGCTCTAACGTTCGCAACGCGAGTAGCAATGGTGCTGGGCAGTTTCGGCGCGAGTGTTGTCGTAGCGCGTTGGTTGAGCGCGCGCGGACTCGGAGAACTGTCGGTAATCAACGTTACGATTAGCCTCGCGGTGCAAATCGCCAGTATCGGATTGCCCTCCGCTATCGCCTATCACGTCTCAAAGGATCGCGCGGTTCGCGTCACTGCATCATGTAATGCACTGCTTTTCGGAATTCTTGCCGGCATCGCGGCGTCTCTACTAACGGTAGGTTTGTCTCTCGCATCACCCGGACTGTTTGGCAGCGTTTCACCGACGCTGTTTGCGATCGCGGCTATTTCGATCCCGTTCACTTTGCTGATGCTGCTTGGTTATCACGTGCTGCTGGCGCTGGAAAAGCCGGTGCTATTTAACCTGCTGGATGTAGCGGCGCCTTTTCTCATGCTCTTCAACGCGGTCCTGGTTCTGGTCGTGTTGCGTTCAGGATTGGTTGTGCTGGTGGCTTTCAATACCGCGGCCAACTGTCTGATCGGCTGCGCCGCCGTGGTAATAGTGGCGCGAAAGCTGTGGCAAGAGTCGCACAAGCTGCGCTGGCGAATCGATGCGACGCTCTTCCAGCGAATGTTCGGCACCGGCATCAAGTTCTACATTGCCATCGTGGCCGGCTTGATTATTGTTCGCGCCGACTTGCTGATCGTGAATCACTTTCGCGGGAAAACCGAAGCCGGTGTTTACGCGGTCGCGTCACAGTTGGCAAATCTTTTGCTGGTGTTGCCCGCGGTGATCGTGACGATTCTTTTTCCAAAGGTTGCCGCTTCCGACGACAAGCAGGGAGTTCTGGCGATGCGTGTGACGCGGCACACCTCGTTAGTGATGTTTCTCGTCTGCGCGGCGACGGTGCCGATCGCCTTTGCTTTGCCGGTGGTCTATGGAAGCGCTTTTAGCGATTCCACGATTCAATTATTAATTCTGCTGCCGGGGCTTTACTTTCTCAGCGTGCAATCGGTCATGGCCCAACAGTTTCTCGCCTGGGGTGTGCCCGCGACCATCTCGGTGTTTTGGATTCTGACGGCGGTGCTGAGCGTTACGCTGAATCTGATCCTGGTTCCGAAGTTCGGCGCGCGCGCGGCCGCGGTTGACTCAACGATCAGCTACTTATTTATTTTCGTTCTGGTGGCAATTTATGCCTATCTGAGGACGGGCAATCGCCTGTTGGATGCGCTGGTTCCCAGCCGCGCTGAGTTTCGCGAACTCTTAAGTCCGAAGCGGTGGCGCACCCGTTTGGAGAAGGCTTAGGCCGATGTCGCTCACTTAGTTGTTCAAGTTCGCCAGTTGGCGAATCGAGTGGTTGATGGTCCTGGCGATCACGTCAGGCGTGAAGTTGTTCTGGATTCGATACCAAGCGCAATTAGCCAGCGTGTCCCACAATTCTTTTGCCGTATAGAGCTGCACAACAGCATCAGCGAAAGCCGAGGGCTCGTCAGCAATCATCACGTCGACTCCGTGCGTTAGCCCGAAGCCTTCAGCGCCAATTGATGTCGTCACCACCGGCAAGCCGTACGACATCGCTTCGCCGATCTTCCCTTTGATTCCGGCGCCAAAACGCAGCGGCGCGACGAACACCCGAGATCGTTCGAGAAAGGTCTCGATCATCGGCACGTAACCAAGGATGGACACTTGCGGCGAGTCATAGCCGCGAAGTTCGCCTGCCGGATCGTCGCCGACGATCTTTACCTTAACGTCAGGCAGGGCTTCGTGAATTCGCGGGTAAATTTCTCGCATGAAATAGTGAACAGCGTCGGCGTTCGGCGAGTGGGCCATGTTGCCGACGAACAGCAAATCGCTTCTTGGTTCGAAACTGAAAACCCGATCGTGAAGTTCATGAATCGTGGGGACCACGTCGATCGGCGTTCCGGGAGCCGCGGCTTGCATCAAGTGCTTGTCTTCAGTTGAAGCGCACCAAACCAGATCACTTTCGCGGGCCAAACGCGATTCCAGTTTTCGGTATCGCTCGGACGCTCTCAAAGTCTTTTTGTTGCCGCTGATCCGGTATTCGCGAGCAAGCCTTTGGAAGTGAGTATCCACCGGATCGAAGATGATTTTTGTGCCTGGCGCTGAACGCCGGATGCGAGCGAGCATGGCCTCGCCGACGCTCGGCCTGCTGAGAATTGTTGCGGTGAAATTTCTATTCCTAAGAAGATGGCGGTATTCGACTATCTCTCCCGTCTCGACGTCGATATTCCAGAGAGCGTGCTCGTATTCAATTCCCTGCGGTCGATTAAAAGGAAGGAAAACGACATGACTCCACTGCGCGAGCGTTTTCAAAATCATGTACATGCGTAAGCTGCCGGCATCGCGATCCGGACTCGGGATGCGCTCATCACAAACGAGGATGGCCGGTCGTTGGTCGTTTGCCTGTGCGTGGTTTGGAGAATGAGCATCATGATGACGGGGCGGCAAGTGTGATCGACGCGTTCGCCCTTTCCCAGCTGCCAACCACTGTTTCAAGGTGAGCTTCGTCGAGAGCGAAAGATTTTCCTGAAGAAAAGTTTTTAAGGATTTCAAGAGATAGATCCCTGGGTTTCCAGATTACCGCGATCGATTCAGATCATACACGAGCTTGAAGGGCATTCAGTACGCCCGGACCGGGTGAACATTGTGGCCAAAGTTATTGCTGCTGATCTTGATTCTATGTAACATTAGGTCGCGTTGTGAGCCAAAACATTCGAATCCTCGGACCCGTTCCACCGCCTTATGGCGGTGTTTCAGTTTATGTAGATCGAATTCGCCAGCGACTGAGAAATAATGGCATAAGGATTTGGTCCTATCCATACAAATCCGATCAGCAAGCCAACACGACGTTCTTTCATCACAGGCGGCTCGGCATCATCCCACTTGTTTTTCGGGATGGATATGCGACGCGGGTACTGGATGCCTCTCATTTTCATCTGGAGCATCCGAATGTTTTTCTGGTGCCGGTTTGGCTGCTCCTCATTCGTTTGTTTCGGATCGAATGGATAAAGATGATTTTCGACGGAACGCTGCCTTCCCGATATCAGCAGTTCAATAAGACCCAAAGGATTCTCTTTCGGCTAGCGACTCATCGCGTTGCCGAGTTCGTTGTGGTTCATGAAGATCTGGCGCATTGGCTGCACGAGGAAATCAAAGTAGTGCAGCCCGTGACGATAATACCGTGTCTGATTGCGCCGCTTCCGGACGCGCTGACTAAGCGCCTGTCGACCGGACTAAATGATGCGTTGGTCCGGTATCTCTCTGCTGAAAAAAGGATCTGCTCGATCGGCGCGTTCGTGCCCACTTACGGATTTAAGGACGTGGCCCAAGCCGTTGACGAGCTACGGACCGATACCGGTCTTGCTTTAGAGCTGCTCCTGGTAGCCGGCAGGTTTGCACAGGATGATCGTTATCGTGAGGAAGTGCTGAATGGACGTGATTGGATTACCGTGCTCGAGGATGTTAGCAACGACGATGTGTTCCCGATTTTGAAAAGCAGCGACGTATTCGTGCGTGGCAATGTTGAAGAAGGCTACGGAATTTCCCGAGTCGAAGCGATCTGGTGCGGCGTTCCGGTGGTGGCAACCAATGTCGGCGAGACGCGGGGGATGTTGACCTACGAATTCGGTGACATTGGATCGCTGAAAGCGCAACTTCGCCTCGTGCTATTCGAAGGAAAGCCGGACGACGTGAGCGCAGCGTCAGCGATGTTTCATCAGGAAGCGGAACGGAATTTGGAAGACTTGAAGCGCGTGCTGGGACTTACAAATGAGCAGTAAAGAGCTCGTGTTACTTAACAGCCTTAAAGCTCGCCGGTTTGGCGAACAGCGAGTCGGCGACCGGTTTGTTGTACTCGACCGTGTCGTATGCGATGCGGCTGGTTTGCGTGCCGTTGCGATAATGATCGACGACGAAGGGAGCTGTGATGCCGTCGATCGTGATGAGTTTATGAAAGCGATCTTCTTCCTTCAGGTCTTCCATCTCTTCTGTATCGCGGTTCTTCTGCTTCCGGAGATAAAGAATTTTTGCCGCCACGCCGTCATCGGCGGAAAACTCGTAGTCAATCCAGAAACCATCCGGGTAAGTCAGCCGCACCGTTTCGTTTCGGCGGCCCACGATCCCGGCTTCGCGCCGGCCCATGTATTTCAGAGTCGCTCCCTGTGACCGCCACCAACCGCGCAGAATATTTTCCAGGCTCGTGCGCATGGCAATGCGAAAGTCTTCCACCTGCCCCGGCGTCTGATCCTTTAAGGTGAGCGCCGCGCCGTCATAGATCCAACCACCATCGCGGAAATTCGTCTGAATAATTTTCGCGCCGCCGCCGCTGAATTCGGTGCGCTCCTTGTCGGGATAGGCGATGTAGTCGACGAACTTCATCGGAATGCCCGAGACACCCTCGTGAAAGTCTGTGAACAGTCCGCGTCCGATCACGGTCTTCACCTGGACGTAGCGATCGCCGCCCACGGTCTGCAGGGCGCGCTGGATCACTTGCTCAGCTTTATCGTCGTTCGCAGCCGCGGGTTTGTCTGTTTGCGCGCGAGTACCTGGGACGAGCGCCAGGAAGAGAAGGGTGACGCTGAGTTGGAGGAGTTTTAGGGGCTTCATCGTTATTCAGTCCGCTTGGCGGACGACCGATAATAGCCCAGCACTTCAGTGCTGGGAAAGCGTTCGCTGGATGCCTCAAAGCCCGCGAAGCGGGCGACAGAAGGGAAATTCTGTCGTCCGCTTCGCGGACTCTTTAGTTAATCTTTATCGCGATCCCAGCGATAAATCGCTGGGCTATTTTCGCTTCGTCCGCTTCGCGGACGATCATACTCAAGCTCGAATCGCCGCTAGTTCTCGATGATCTCGGGACTATCCGACATCTTCGCGACGATCTCACCATCTTCAACGTCGACGGCAAATCTGGAACCAGACTTCCACATCATGGTAATCGGCAGTTTGACGTGCTCGTCGACATAACGCTTCAGAAAGCGTGCGCCGTACTGCATGCTGTAACCTTTTTCGGTTATCAGGTCCAGGGCGCGGGGCGTCACGTCAAAAGACTTGCCCTGGCGTTTCATTTGCCGGTTCGTCTTGTCGAGGTAGAGCTGCGCAATCTGTCTCACTTCATCCATCGTCAACGGCGAGAAGACAACGATCTCGTCGATGCGGTTGCGGAATTCGGGCGAGAAGCGCTGCTCAGACGCCTTCAGCACTTCGTTCTTGATAGCGCGAAAATCGGCAGCGGTCTTAGTGCCAAAACCGAGCGGCTTCTCGAACTTTTTGAAATTGTCCGAACCCAGGTTCGACGTCATGATCACGATCGCGTCCGACAAATAAACGCGGCGGCCGCGACCATCCGTTAACCAGCCTTCGTCGAATCCTTGCAGGAACAAATTCATTAAGTAGGGCGAAGCCTTCTCAACTTCGTCGAGCAGCAAAACCGTATAAGGGTTCTCGCGCAACTGCTCAGTCAGAATGCCGCCGCGTTCAGAACCGACGATGCCGCGGGGCATGCCGATAAGTTTCTCAACGCCGACGGTGCCCTCGCTGTATTCAGACATATCGATGCGCACCATCTTCTGCTCATCACCGAACATAAACTCAGCGACTGCCTTCGCCAGCTCAGTCTTGCCGACACCAGTGGGCCCCAGGAACAGCAGCACGCCGTCCGGTTTGTAATGCGATTCTTTGAGCGGACCCTTGTTCAAGCGGAGACGTTGCGCGACCGCTTTGATTGCTTCCTTCTGGCCGATGACCCGTTGCGACAGTTGCACTTCGGTGAGCGCGAATCGATCGCTCGTATCGCGAAAGATCATGTCACGGGGAATCCGCGACTCCTGCGAAATAACATCGATGACGTGCTCAGGCTTGACGACCATGCCGGCGGGTTCGTTGATTTCAACTTTCACCGCGGCCGTGTCGAGCCACCCGATCGCTTTATCAGGCAGGTGCAGATTGCGAATGTACTTCGGCGCCATTTCGAGCGCCGTGTTAATGGCTTCATCAGAAATTTGCACCGAATAGTTGCGCTCGAGTCGCGGTCGCAGGCCGAGAAGAATCTCGCGCGTCTCGCCAATCGTCGGTTCGTCAACTTTCACCAAACGGAAGCGCCGCGCCAGCGCCTCATCCTCGCCGATATACTCTTTGTATTCGGACAGCGTGGTCGCGCCAATGATCCGCAGTTCACCTTTTGCCAGCGCCGACTTGAACATGTTCGCCGCGTCTGAAGATGTTCCCAGCGCCGCGCCCGCCCCGATGATCGTGTGAGCTTCGTCGATGAAGAGAATCAGGTTGTCCCGTTCTTTAACTTCGTCGATGATCCCTTTGATGCGTTCCTCGAACATGCCGCGCAACATCGTGCCGGCGACAATGCCGCCCATCTGAAGTTGCACCACGTGCGAATTGCGCAAGCGCGCGGGAACCTTGTGCGGCTCGAGTTCAATCATGCGCGCGAGTCCTTCAATCACCGCAGTCTTACCCACGCCCGGCTCGCCCACCAGCATCGGCGAGTTGGCGCGCTCGCGGTGACAGAGGATTTCGATGATCTGCTGGATCTCTTTTTCGCGGCCGATGGTCGGCGCAATCTTGTCCGCGCGCGCCATTCGGTTTAGCGACACACCGAAATGCTTCAGATACGGAGGCAGTTCAAACTTCTTCCGATACTGCTCCTCCTTCTGATCGCGTTCGTTAACATCCGCGCGCACTTGTTGGGCGACCACTTCAGGGTTCGCTCCGAGGCCGCGCAGCATGTCTATGAATAAACTGTCAGGCTTCGACAGGGCGTCAAAAATATCAGTAGCTTCGATCGTCTTGCGACCACGTGATCGCGCGCGCTCCATCGCTCGTTTGAAAAGTTCAGTCGTATCGGGAGCAATGCGAAACCCCTTGCCCACATGCTGCCGGCCACTGTCCAGGCGATTCTCAATCGCCCGCGCGACCGTCAACGGATCCAGCGCAAGGTTGCGCATAGTCGTATTGAATAGGTCAGGCTCTTCCTTCGAGAGGCCGCTGATAATGTGCTCGACCGCGACGTAATTCTGATCGCGGCGCTTCGACTCGTTCATGGCGTTTTGCAGGACTCTTTGCCCGCTGTCGCCAAATTTGTCTTTGTATGCTTCCAAATCGGCCATCGCTTTTAAATACCAACTCATGCTTCGTCGCGCGTCCTGATTGCGTTGGCAATTCTGTTACGCGCGAATCACTTAGATGTTCAGAGCATAGGCGTCGTTGCGTTTTGGTGCAACAACAATCTGCCCTGCGAAAATTACGCAATTCGCTTGCCAGCCGAGCGATTGATCACGCTCGGCCATCATTCGAATTGACCTAGGCGGCAACCGCCCGCGGCTCGGTCGAAAACTCCATTTGTCCGTTTCGTGCTGATACCACGATGTTTTGTCCCGGCAGCACCTCCGCGCGCAAGAGTTTCATCGCCAGGGGATTCTGAATCAGCGTTTGGATCGCGCGCTTCAACGGACGCGCGCCAAAGTTGGGATCGTACCCTTCGCGGGCCAACAACTCGCGCGCTGAATCTTCCAACGCGAGCGAGATGTTTCGCTCGTGCAGCATTGCGCGGAGCCGCTCCAGCTGTACGTCGATGATCTTCGTAATCTGCTCCCGCGACAGACGATGAAAGATCACAATGTCATCAATGCGATTCAGGAACTCAGGCTTGAAATGCTCGTGCAGGACTTGAGTAACAGCTTCGCGCACTTGCTTATCGTCGTCTTCCTCCTGGATCTCGCGCGAGCCGAGATTCGACGTCATGATCAAAACCGTGTTCTTGAAATCAACTGTGCGTCCCTTGGAATCAGTCAGTCGCCCATCGTCGAGAATTTGCAGCAACACATTGAAAACGTCCGGGTGCGCCTTCTCAATTTCGTCGAACAGGATGACCGCGTAGGGCCGGCGGCGAACAGCTTCCGTTAGCTGACCGCCTTCCTCGTATCCGACATATCCCGGCGGCGCGCCGATCATGCGCGCGACGGCATGCTTCTCCATGTACTCCGACATGTCGAGGCGCACCATCGCTCGCTCATCGTCAAACAGAAATTCTGCCAGCGCTCGGGCTGTCTCAGTCTTACCAACGCCGGTCGGTCCAAGAAAGATGAACGAACCCACCGGGCGATGTGGATCTTGCAGTCCCGCACGCGCGCGTCGCACGGCGTTCGCGACGGCTTCCAGCGCTTCGTCCTGGCCAATCACGCGTTGGCCCAGCCGCTCTTCCATCGTCAGAAGCTTCTGCATTTCGCCTTCGAGCATCTTCGACACCGGAACACCGGTCCATTTGGCGACGACCTGCGCCACGTCTTCCTCGTCGACCTCTTCCTTCAGCGTCACGCCGTCCTGTTGAACCTTTTCCAGCTTTCCTTGTTCCACCTCGAGCTTTTGCTGCAACTCCGGAATCTGGCCGTATTGAATCTCGGAAGCCCGACCCAAATCGCCGGCGTTGCGCGCTTGATCCAACTGAAGTTTCAGTTGTTCGAGTTCAGCTTTCGCGGTGCGAATATGCTCGATGACTTCTTTCTCCGATTGCCACTTGGCCTTCATGCCGGAAGATTTTTCTTTGAGATCGGCGATCCGCGTTTCGATCTCTTTTAGACGCTTTTTGGATCGGTCATCCTCTTCGCGTTGCAACGCCTGACGCTCAATTTCGAGCTGCATGATCTCGCGCTCAACTTCATCGATCTCCTGCGGCAACGAATCGATCTCGATGCGCAGGCGCGAAGCGGCTTCGTCAATCAAATCGATTGCTTTATCCGGCAGAAATCGATCTGTGATGTAACGATTTGAAAGCGTCGCCGCTGCGACTATCGCTGAGTCCTTGATGCGCACGCCGTGGTGCACCTCATAACGTTCTTTCAGGCCGCGCAGAATCGCGATCGTGTCTTCGACGGTTGGTTCGCCGACATAAATCTGTTGAAAACGGCGTTCAAGTGCCGCGTCCTTCTCGATGTACTTCTTGTATTCGTTGAGCGTGGTGGCACCGACGCAACGCAGCTCGCCGCGCGCCAGGGCCGGCTTTAACATATTCGAAGCGTCAATCGCCCCTTCCGCCGCGCCGGCGCCAACCAATGTGTGCAGCTCATCAATGAACAGAATGATCTGCCCCTGGGAGTTCTCGATCTCTTTCAGCACCGCCTTCAGGCGATCTTCGAATTCACCGCGGTACTTCGCCCCAGCCAACCTCGAACCAAGATCGAGACCGACCAGCCGCTTGTTGCGCAGAGTTTCAGGGACATCGCCGGAAACGATTCGCTGGGCCAGGCCTTCG
>Ga0134121_10000849_pt1 | contig 31525 bp, 13 predicted proteins | sample KB301_FD_96463 | JGI IMG/M metagenome (GOLD analysis project Ga0134121, IMG submission 96463) | Terrestrial soil microbial communities without Nitrogen fertilizer from Kellogg Biological Station, Michigan, USA - KB3-0-1 | ecosystem: Environmental > Terrestrial > Soil > Unclassified ... | reverse complement strand
CGCCGCCAGGATCCGCTCGAACGGCAGATCCTGCCGGGCGTAGGCCTCCAGGCAGCCGTCGCGTACCCGCTCGACCAGACTGCCGAATTCGGGATCGCCGCCAAGGTCGACCCGCAGCGGCAGAGTGTTGAGAAAGATGCCGACGATGCCTTCGAGCTCGGTGCGGCTGCGGACGGCGATCGGAAAGCCGACGATCACGTCGTCGCTGCCGGTCTGGCGTTGCAACAGCACGTTCACGGCAGCCAGCAGCACCATGAAGGGGGTGGCCCGCAACCGGCGAGCGAGCCTGCCCACCTCGGCGGAGAGCGGGAGCCCCAGCCCCAAGAACCGCCGCCCTCCACGAAAGGCCGACACCGCCGTCCGCGGCCGGTCGGCGGGCAGCGTGACCATTTCCGGGGCGCCCGCGAGCCGCTGCCGCCAGTAGGCGAGAAGGTCCGCCTCCGCTGGCGCCGTGAGTTGCCCCCGCTGCCAGACGGCGTAGTCGACGTACCGGATGGGCAGCTCGGGCAGCGGCGATGGGAGAGCTGCCGTGAAGGCCTCGTAGAGCGCCACGATCTCCCGCATCAACACCGCGACCGACCAGGCGTCGGCGACGATATGGTGGACGTTGAACAGCAGGCGATGGCCCAGCTCCCCGAGATCGAGCAGGCGAGTGCGCAAGAGCGGGGCCGCGGCGAGGTCGAAGCCGGTGACCGCCTCGCGTTGGGCCAGCTGCTCCGCTTCCTGCAGTCGGCAGCCGGCCGGCAGCGCTGAGAGATCGATCCGCGGCAGCGCCGGCGCCGCCGCCGGTTCGACGATCTGCTCGGGTCGTCCCGCGCGGTCGGGAAAGCGCGCCCGCAGGGCGTCGTGGCGACGCACGACCTCGCCCAGCGCTCTGCCCAGCGCCTCCCGGTCGAGAGCGCCGCGCAGGTGAGCCGCGGCTGGCATGTTGTAGACGCCTTGCCCGGGATCGAGCTGTTCGAGAAACCAGATGCGCTCCTGGGAGAACGACAGCGGATAAGGGCCGGAGCCCGGGGCGCGCGAAATCGGCCCGGCGGCCGGCAAACCCGCGCCGCTGCGCAGAGCGGTCTCGACGCGATTCGCAAGGTCGGCCAGAGTGGTTGCCGCGAACAGGTCGCTCAACGGCAGCTCGATGCCGCATGCACCGCGAATCCGCGCCGCCAGCCGGGCCGCCAGCAGCGAGTGCCCCCCCGCCCCGAAAAAGCTCACCGCCGGATCCACCTCGTCGATGCCCAGAAGCTCGGCGGCAAGACCGCAGACCAACTCCTCGACCGGCGTGCGGGCTGCGGCAGGCGCGGCAGGTGACCCATCCGGGGGCGCCGGGAGGCGCCCCCGGTCGACTTTGCCGCTGACCGTCAGCGGCAGCGCATCGAGCTCGACGAACACTGCCGGCAGCATGTAGTCGGGAAGCCGCTCCGCCAGCCATGCCCGCAGCTCCGGCACCGCCACGCGTACTCCGGCTGCCCGTGGTACGAAGTAGGCAACCAGCCGCGTTTCGCTCGCCCCGTCCGCCCTGGCCAGCGCCGCGGCCTCGCGGATACCTGGATGGTTCGCCAGCGCCGCCTCGATCTCGCCCAACTCGATGCGGAAGCCGCGCAGCTTCACCTGATGATCGGTACGGCCCAGGTACTCGATCTCGCCGCTCGGGAGATGGCGCGCCAGGTCGCCCGTCCGATAGAGGCGCGCGCCTGGCTCCCGGCCCAGGGCATCGGGCACGAAGCGTTCCGCCGTGAGGTCCGGCCGGCCGAGGTAGCCCCGCGCGACCTGCAAGCCGGCGATATGAAGCTCCCCGGTCACGCCGAGCGCGACCAGCCGGCCATGGCGGTCGAGCAGGTGGATGCGGGTGTTCGCCACGGGCCGGCCGATCGGCACCGCTTCGCGGTCGCCGCCGGCCACGCAGCGATGAAACGTCACCTCGACGGACGCCTCGGTCGGACCGTAGAGGTTGAAAAGCGCGATCTCCGCCACGCCGGCGAAACGGGCAAAAAAGCGCTCCTTGAGCTCGAAGGGCAAGGCCTCGCCGCTCGCCATCACCAGACGCAGGGAGCGGCAGCGCCTGACCCCCGGCTCCTCGATGAAAGCCTGGAGCATGGAAGGGACGAAGTGAGCGGTGGTCACCTCCTGGTCGGCGATCAGTTGCGCCAGGTAGGCAGGGTCCTGATGACCGCCCGGCCGGGCGACCACCAGCCGGGCACCGGCGAGCAGCGGCCAGAACAGCTCCGGAATCGACACGTCGAAGCTGAAGGGAGTCTTCTGCAGGACCCGGTCGCAGCCTTGCAGGGGAAAGGTCTCCTGCATCCAGAGCAGCCGGTTGACAATGCCGCGGTGAGAGCTCTCCACTCCCTTGGGCCGGCCGGTGGAGCCGGAGGTGTAGATCATGTAGGCCAGCGCGCCGCCCGCGGGGAAGGGCTCGAGATCGGCGGTGCTCTCCCGGGCGAGCAGCTCGCCGTCCGTGTCGAGGCAAAGGACGAGCAGCCCCGACCCAGCCACGGGCAGCGATGCCAACGATTCCGACTGGGTGACGAGCGCCCGGACTCTGGAATCAGCCAGCATGAAGGCCAGGCGCTCCCGCGGGTTGTCGGGGTCGAGCGGAACGTAGGCGGCCCCTGCCTTGAGCACGGCGAGGAGTCCCACCACCATGCCGGCGGAGCGCTGAAGGCAGAGGCCGACCCGGTCCCCATAGCCGACGCCGAGCCGGCGGAGACGGCGGGCCAGCCGGTTGGCGCGTCCGTTGAGCTCGGCGTAGGACAGGGTTTCGCCCGCGGCGACCAGCGCCACGGCCCCAGGCGTGAGCCGGACCTGTGCCTCGAACAAGGAGTGCAGGCAACCGTCGCCGGCGTCGAACCGCCGGCCCGCATCGTTCCATTCGGCGCCGATCTGATGCGCTTCAGCCGCCGAGAGGGTCGACAAGCCCGAGAGCCGGGCGGCGGGATCCCTCACACCGCTCCAAAGCAGGTTCTGGAGCTGCCCGCTCAGCCGCTGCGCGGTGGCGGCGTCGAACAAGTCGCGGTCATATTCCAGCACGCCGGTGAGCGCCTGCCCGCTCTCGCGCAAACCGAGCGTCAGATCGAACTTGGCGGTTCCGGTGGGCACCTCTGCGGCCTCGCAGCGTACTCCTGGCAGCTCCAGGGTGCCCAGGGGGGCGTTCTGGAGGACCAGCACGCTCTGGATGAAGGCGGTACGGCTCGCGTCGCGCTCCGGCTGCAGCTCCTCAACCAGCTTCTCGAACGGCAGATCCTGGTGGCTGTAAGCGCCGAGCGCCGTCTCGCGAACGGCCGCCAGCAGTCCGCGCAGGGGTGGATCGCCCGCCATGTCGACGCGCAGCACCAGAGTGTTGACGAAGAACCCGATCAGCCCTTCGAGCTCAGGGCGTGCGCGATGGGCGATCGGTGCCCCGACCGCCACGTCGGAGCAGCCGGCGTGGCGGGCGAGAAGGGCCTGAAAGCCGGCCAACATCACCATGAAGAGGGTGACGCCCTCGGTCCGTCCGAGCTCGCGGAGAGCGCGCACCAGCTCGCCCGGCAGCTCCACCGCGAGCGTTCCGCCCCTGCCAGCCCGGCGAGCCGGCCGCGGCCGGTCCGTCGGCAGGTCGAGCACCGGCGGCGAGGCAAGTCTCCGGCGCCAATAGACGAGCTGCTCCTCGAGCACCTCGCCCTGCAACCACTCACGCTGCCAGCGGGCGTAGTCGACGTACTGCACCGGCAGGGGCGCCAGCGGCGACGAACGGGCGTCTGCCCGGTACAGGACTCCCAGCTCGCGGACCAGAATGCCGAGCGACCAGCCGTCGCAGACGGCATGGTGCAGGTTGAGCAGCAGGACGTGATCCTCTGCTGCCAGGCGGAGGAGCTGGCAGCGGGCGAGAGGTCCCCGAGCGAGGTCGAAGGGGCGCCGCGCCTCGGCGGCGGTAAGGCGCTGCGCCTCCCATTCCCGCGCCTGGACCGGGAGCGCAGCAAGGTCGCAGACCGCCGGCGGCAAGGCGGCCTCTGGCGCGATCCGCTGCACCGGCCGCTCATCGATCACCGCGAAGCTGGTGCGCAGGGACTCGTGGCGTAACGACACGGCGGCGAGCCCGGCAAAAAGCGCCGCCACCTCCAGGGGTCCCCGCAGGCGCAACGCGAAAGGAAGGTTGTAGAGCGCGCTCTCCGGCGCCATCTGGTGCAGGAACCAGAGCCGCTCCTGACCGAAGGAGAGCTGCGGATCGACGGGCCGCGGCCCCGGCTGGACCTGCGGCACAGGAAGGCGTCGCAGCTCGCTGCCGAGCCGCTCGGCCAGTGCCGCCGCAGTCGGCGTCTCGAAGACGGCGCGCACCGGCAGCTGCGTCTGGAAGGCGTCACCAAGGCGCGACACCAGGCGGGTGGCCAGCAGGGAGTGGCCGCCAAGATCGAAGAAGCTGTCGAAGATTCCGACGCGCTCGCGGCCGAGCAGCTCGGCAAAGATTGTGGCGACCATCTCCTCGACCGGGTTGCGCGGACCGGTGGCGCTCGCCGGCGGCGAGTCCGCATCCACCGGCACCGGCAGGGCGCGGCGGTCGATCTTGCCGTTGGCAGTGTGCGGCAACTCGGGGAGCGCGACGAAGAGGCTCGGCACCATGGGAGCCGGCAGCCGCCGCGCCAGCGCGGTCCGCAGCTCCGCCGGGTCGATCCCCGCGCCCGCGGCAACGACGTAGGCCACCAGCCTGGCCTGCCCGCCTTCGCCCAGCGCGACGACCACTGCCTCGCGGATCTGCGGCAGCGCCGCCAGCGCGGCCTCGACCTCTCCCAGCTCGATACGGAAGCCGCGCACCTTGACCTGCTGATCGAGGCGGCCGAGGAACTCGAGGCTGCCGTCCGGCCGCCGGCGGGCCAGGTCGCCGGTACGGTAGAGACGGCCGCCCGCCGCGGCGGCGAAAGGATCGGGGATGAACCGCTCGGCGGTCAGCTCCGGCCGCCGGAAATAGCCGCGTGCCAGGCCCTCGCCGCCGATGTAAAGCTCGCCGGCGGCGCCGAGCGGAGCGAGCTCGAGCCGGCGCCCCAGGACGTGATTGCGCGTTCCCTCCAGCGGCCGGCCGATGGCGGGCGGGCGGAGATCCGCGCCGCTCACCGTCGCCCAGGTCGAGTAGGTGGTGTCCTCGGAGGGACCATAGAGATTGAGCAGCCGGCAATCCGGAGCCGCCGCTGCCAGGGCCCCGGCGAGGGCTCGCGGGAAAGCCTCGCCGGCCAGGTTGATGACGCGCAGAGAGGCCGGCAGGGCACCGCCGCGGACCAGCTCAGCCATCGCCGAAGGCACGGTGTTGAGCAGCGTCACTTCGCCACGCATCGGCAGCTCGGAGAGCTCGAGAACGTTCTCCGCCAGGATCACCGTTCCGCCCCGGGTGAGCGGCACGAACAGCTCGAAGATGGAAAGGTCGAAGCAGATGGACGTCGCAGCCAGGACCCCCGCGATCTCGGCGGCGGAGAAGGCCCGCGCGGCCCAGCCCATGCGGGCCACGGCGCTCCCATGCCGGATGGTGACGCCCTTGGGCCTGCCGGTCGAGCCCGAGGTGTAAATGATGTAAGCCAGGTGGTCGGGACCCCCGAGCCCCGCCGGTAGATCGGGCGATGCAGCCGCCAGCGCTTCGCGGTGGGTATCGAGCAGGACGGTGCGAGCGCCATCCTGCCCGGCCGCGGGCCGCAGACTCTCGCGGGAGATCACGACGGCGGCGCCGCTGTCCGCCAGCATGAACGCCAGCCGATCGGCGGGATACGTGGGGTCCAACGGGACATAGGCGCCGCCCGTGGCGAGGACGCCGAGGATGGCCACCACCATGTCGCAACCGCGCTCGAGACAGATGGCGACCGCCGTCTCCGGCCCGACGCCCAGGGCGCGCAGGAAGCTCGCCAACTGCCGGGCGCGGCTGCCGAGCTCGCGGTAGGTCAGGCGCGCCTCCCGGCCGGCCACCGCCAGAGCGTCGGGAGTCCGCGCCGCCTGCCGCTCGAACATCTCGTGGAGCGTCCCCGTGCCCGCCGCCGGCACTGCCGTGTCGTTCCATTCGGCGAGAAGCTGCCAACGCTCCTCCCCGCCGAGCATGGCGAGCTCCGAGAGCCGGAGATCGGGCGTGGTCACGGCCGCTTCGACGAGCCGCCGGAAGTGACCGGCGGCGCGCGCGATGGTGGGCGCGTCGAAGAGGTCGGTGCTGTACTCGAAGTAGCCGGAGAAGCCGGCGGGAGAGCGGACGAGGTTGAGCAGCAGGTCGAGCTTGGCGGTGCCGTTGTCGACGTCCTCGAGCTGGAGCGCCAGGCCGCTCAGCTCCAACACCAGCGGCGCGCTCTGGAAGGCGAACATCGCCCGCACCAACGGGCTGTGGCCCAGCTCGCGCTGCACGGCCAGCTCCTCGACCAACCTCTCAAAAGGCAGATCCTGATGCGACAGGGCCTCCGCGACCGAATCGCGGACGACCTTCATCAGCTCGCGGAAGCTGGGATCTCCCGCCAGGTCGGTACGCAGAACGAGAGTGTTGGCGAAGAAGCCGATCGAGCCCTCGAGCGCCGTCAGTCTGCGGCTGGAAACCGGCGCTCCCACCGCGACGTCCTCCTGTCCGCTGTAGCGCAGCAGCAGCGTCGCGAAAACGGCCATCAGCGCCACGAACGGCGTCACTCCCTCGACGTCGAACCGTGCGAGAGCCGCCGCCACCGGCGCCGGCAGCGACAGCGGCTGCCTGGCACCGCGGAGGCTCTGCCCGGCCGGCCGCAGGCGGTCGGCCGGCAGCTCCAGGGCCGGCAGCTCCGCCAGCTGCCGGCGCCAGAACTCGAGCTGCCGCTCCTGCCGCTCCAGCAGATGCTGCCGCTGCCAGACGGCAAAGTCGACGTACTGGACAGGCAGCTCCGCCAGCGGTGAGGGCTCACCGCGGGCGAAAGCCCCATAGAGGCTACCCAGCTCCTGCATCAGCAGCCCGGCAGACCAGGCATCGGCGACGATGTGGTGCAAAACCAGGAGCAGCCGGTGCTCGTGCTCCGCCAGCCGCAGCAAGACGGCGCGGAGGAGCCCACCCCGCTCGAGATGAAACGGACGCCGGGCCGCCTCCCTCTCCAGAGACCGCACGGCCTTCCGGAGCTGCGCGAGCGGCAGCCCGCCGAGATCGACCAGCGGCAGATCGAGCCCGCCCGGCTCCTCCACCACCTGAACCGGCTGCCCGCCCTGGGAGGGGAAACGAGCTCGCAGCGCCTCATGCCGGCTTACCACCTCGCGCAGGGCGAGCGCGAGAACGCCTGCCCGCAGCGGACCCTCGATGGTGATGGCGCCGGCCACGTTGTAGGCCGGGTTGCCGGGATCGAGCTGATCGAGGAACCAGAGCCTCTGCTGCCCGAACGAGAGCGGAAATGGCGTTCCGTTGCGGGGCTGGCGCTCGATCCGATCGGCGTCCGCCTGTCCTTTCTTGGCGCGCAAGCGGGACAGCAGGGCGTTCAGCTCCGGCGCCGACAAACCCTCGATGGCCTTCGCCAGCTCAGCCAAGGAGGACCTCCCGCGCGCCTTGCGCGCCGTCCTGAGCGATCCCCATGGCAGCCAGCTCCTGGCCGATCGCTCCCCCCTCCTGCTCCACGAGATGCTGAACGACGCTCAGCGCGAGCTCGGCGACGGTCGGGGATTCGAACAGGCTGCGCACCGGCAGCTCGACGCCGAATACCTCGCGCACCCGCGCCAGCAGGCGGCCGATCAGCAGTGAGTGCCCCCCGAGCTCGAAGAAGCTGGTGAAAACGTCCACCCGCTCGAGCCCCAGCAACTCGCCCCAGATCTCCGCCAGCACTTCCTCGACGGCGTTGCGTGGCCCGGCGGCGGTGCCTGCCACGGCAGCCGCGGCGCCGATCGACGCCAGGGCGCGCCGATCCACCTTGCCGTTCGCCGTCAGCGGCAGCGCGGTGAGGGGAACGATCCGCCGCGGCACCATGTGCTCCGGCAGCCGGGAGCGCAGGAATGGCTGCCACTCGCTCGCCGCCACCTCCCAGCCCGGGTGCAGCACGACGTGAGCGGCCAGCTCGCGGCTCCCGGCAACGTCGATCACGGTGACGGCGGCCTCGCGCACCCCGGGGTGGTCCCCCAGGACGGACTCGACCTCTCCCAACTCGATGCGGTGGCCGCGGATCTTGACCTGATGGTCGCGCCGCGCGATGAAATCGAGCAGGCCGTCCGGCCGCAGGCGAACGAGGTCGCCGGTACGGTACATGCGCTCTCCCGGCTGGCCGCCGAACGGATCGGGGACCAGGAGCTCGGCCGTCAGCTCCGGGCGGTCGAGATAGCCCCGCGCCAGCCCGGCGCCGGCGACGCAGAGCTCGCCCGTCGCCCCGGCGGGCAGAGGCCGCAGATGACGGTCGAGGACGTAGGCGCGGGTGTTGTCGATCGGCCGCCCGATGGACGGCTCGCCGGCGCTCCCGGCCGTCACCCGCGCGCAGGTGGTCACCACCGTGCTCTCGGTCGGGCCGTAGTGGTTGAACAGCGCCTGGGGCAGGTGCCGATGAAGGCGGTGGAGACGGTCGCCGCCGGTGAGCGCGGCGCGCAAGGTTAGGGGCGGCAGGTCTTCCCCCAGGGCCGCTTCCAGGAGGGGCGTGGGCAGGAACGACATCGTCACCCGGCGCGCGGCAAGCCAGCGCCAGAGCTCGGCCGGAACGGCGAGCACCTCCGCGGCGGGGACGTGCAGGGAGGCACCCGCCGCCAGGTACGGCCAGACCTCCCAGACCGAGGCGTCGAACCCCGTTCCGGCGAGCAGGCTCGCCCTGTCCTCCGCCGTTACGGCGTAGGTGCGGCGATGCCAGGCCACCAGGTTCGCCAGCGAGCGGTGGCTGATCTCGACCCCTTTGGGACGGCCCGTCGAGCCGGAGGTGTAGATGACGTAGGCCGTGTCGTCCAGGTCCGCTTGCCGCGCCTCCTCCCAGCCAACCGGGGCCGGCGCCGGCCCGTCCGCGTCGAGTGGAACAGCCACGACGCCAGCCAGGGCGGCCAGGGATTGCGGCTCGCGTGCAAGGAGCACGGCGGCGGCGCTGTCGCGCAGCGCGTAAGCGAGCCGCTCGGCGGGAGAGCCGGGATCCAGCGCCACGAAGGCTCCTCCCGCCTCGAGCACCGCCAGGGCACCGACGAGCAACTCCGGCGAACGCTCGACACAGAGGCCGACCCGCACCTGCGGACCGACTCCCTGCGCGCGCAGCCGCAGCGCCAGCCGGTCGGCCTGAGCCGCGAGCTCACCATAGGTCAGGCGCCGTTCGCCCTGCTCCACTGCCAGCCGGCCGGGATGTCTTCGCGCCTGTGCCGCGAAAAGCTCGTGGACGCAGCGGCCATCCGTCACCTCGGCGGCGCTGTCGTTCCACTCCACCAAGACCTGATGGCGCTCGGACCGGTCGAGCAGCGAGAGCTCGGACAGGCGCCTCGCCGGCTGCGCGACGGCGGCGGCCAGCAGACTCTCCACCTGGTGCAGGAAGCGGCGAATGGTCAACCGGGCGAAGAGGTCGGTGCCGTACTCGAGGGTGAGGGTGAACCCGCCGGCCGTCTCCCGCACCAGGGCGGTCAGGTCGAAGCGAGCGTGGCGGGTCGCGATCTCGACCGGCGTCGCGCGCAGCCCCGCCAGGTGAGGCTCCGGCAGGGCGGGGCTCTGCGCGACCGCCACCGCGAAGAACGGCTGCCGGCCGAGGCCCCGCTCCGGTTGCAGCTCTTCGACCAGCAGCTCGAAAGGCAGATCCTGATGAACGTAGGCCGCCAGCGCCGTCCGGCGTACCCGGCCCAGCGCCTCGCCGAAGGCCGGATCGCCGCCCAGATCGGTGCGCAGCACGACCATGTTGACGAAGAATCCGATCAGCTCCTCGAGCTCCTCCCGGGTGCGGCCGGCGACCGGCGACCCCACGCACACGTCGTCCTGCCCCGAGTAGCGGGAGAAAAGCACCAGGAATGAGGTCAGGAAGACCATGAACGGGGTGACGGCCTGCGCGCGAGCCAGCCCGCTCAGGGCGGCGGCGAGGTCGGGCGCAATCGCCACCGTCTCGGCGGCGCCGCGGAGGGAGCCGGCGGCGGGCCGCGGAAGGTCGGTGGGGAGCTCGAGCGGCGGCGCACCGGCAAGCCGCTCCTTCCAGAAGCCCAACCGCTCCGCTCGCGTCTCTCCCGCCAGGCAGGCGCGCTGCCAGAGCGCGTAGTCGGCGTATTGGACCGGCAGCTCGGGGAGGGCGGGAAGGACAGCCGTCAAGGCCGCCGAATAGAACGCTCCCAGCTCGCGGGCGAAGATCTCCATCGACCAGCCGTCGAACACGATGTGGTGGAAATTGAGCAGCAGCTCGTGCTCCTCCGCGCCCAGGCGCAGCAGCCGGCAACGCAGCAGTGGACCGCCTGCAAGGTCGAAGGGACAGGAGGCCTCCGCCGCCGCCAGCCTGAGAGCCTCGGCGGCGCGCCGCGCCGGGTCGAGGCTGCCGAGGTCGACGGTGGGGAATGAATAGGACGACGGCGCCAGGACGACCTGGCAGGGCTGTCCCTCGCGCACCGGAAAGATCGTCCTCAGCCCCTCGTGGCGGCCGACGATGCCGGCGACGCTCCACGCCAGGGCCGGCACGCACAGCGCACCGGCCAGATGGAGCACGGCCGGCATCGAGTAGGCGGTACACCCCGGCCGCATCTGGTCCAGGAACCAGAGACGCTGCTGGGCGAACGAGGGCGGCAGCTCGGCGGTGCGCGGCAGGCGAACGAGTCCCGGCTCCGCCGGCCGCGGCCCCCCCAGGGCGGCCTCGATGCGGGCCGCCAGACCGGCCAGCGTCGGCGTCTCCAGAACGGCGGCAGGGCCGAGCTCGACGCCGAACGCCGAGCGCACCCGCGACACCAGACGCATCGCCGCCAGCGAGTGGCCGCCGAGATCGAAGAAGCTCTCGTCCGGCTCCGGATACCGTCCCAGCAGCTCCGCCCAGAGCTCCCGCAACAGCTCGGCGACCGCCTGGGTCCGGACGTCGCGCCGCGGCGCTACCGCTGCGGACCGCTCCGGCGCGGGCAGCGCGAGGCGGTCGAGCTTGCCGTTCGGCGTCAGCGGCAGCGCCGCCAGCTCGACCCAGAGCGAGGGCACCATGTAGGCCGGGAGCTGGCGGCGCAGAAGCTCGCCCAGCTCCGCCGTGGCTCCTCGCCCCTCGGCCCGCACCCAGTAGGCCACCAGGGAGAGATCGCCCTGCGGGTCCCGATGCGCCGCCACCGCGGCGTCCGCCACCTGCGGACAGGAGCGCAGCGCCGCCTCGACGTCGCCGATCTCGATGCGGAAGCCGCGAATCTTGACCTGGAGATCGGCGCGCCCGAGGAAATCCAGCTCGCCGTCAGACCGGAAGCGGGCCAGGTCGCCGGTGCGGTAGAGCCGGCCGCCAGGGCCGGCACTGAACGGGTCGGGGATGAACCGCTCGGCCGTGAGGTCCGGCCGGCCCAGGTAGCCTCTCGCCAGCCCTGGACCGCCCAGAAGCAGCTCACCCACGATCCCGATCGGCAACGGCTCCAGCCGCTCGTCCAGCAGATAGGCTCGGCCGTTGGCGATCGGCCGGCCGATGGTCGGCGCCCCGCCCTTCCCCGGCCCGGCCAGGGTCCAGGTCGAATAGGTCGTGTCCTCGGAGGGACCATACAGGTTGAGAACACGCTCGACGGCCGGCTGGCGGAGAACGGCGTCGACCAGCGAGCGGGCCAGGGGCTCGCCCGCCAGGTTGACGGTGAGAACCGAGGCCGGGAGCCCGCCGTTGCGCAACAATTCCGCCATGGCGGAGGGGACGGTGTTGATCAGGCTCACCCGGTGGCGGGCGGGCAGCGCGGCCAGCTCCAGCACGTTGCCGGCCAGGATCACCGTACCGCCACGGCTGAGCGGAACGAACAGCTCGAAGATGGAGAGATCGAAACAGATCGAGGTCGAAGCCAGGACGGCCGCCACTTCCGCCGGGCGAAAGGTTTCGCCGGCCCAGGCGAGAAGGGCCGCCGCCGAACGGTGCTCGATCGCGACCCCCTTCGGCCTGCCGGTCGAGCCCGAGGTGTAGATCACATAGGCGAGGTTGCCCGGGTCCGGCTGGCCGGAATACCGGCCGGAGGCGCCGGCGAGCACCGGCCCGTCGTCGAGCAGGAGCCGCGCCGTCGCGTCGTCCGCCGGCAGGGCCGCCACCGAGCGCCGGTCGGAGACGACCACCGCCACCCCGGCGTCGCGCAGCATGAAGCCGATGCGGGAGGCGGGATAGGCCGCGTCCAGGGGGACGAAGGCGCCGCCCGCCTTGAGCACCGCGAGGAGAGTCGCCACCAGGTCGGGCGTCCGCGCCAGGCAGACCCCGACCCGCACCTCCGGGCCGACGCCGGCGGCCACGAGCCAGCGCGCCAGCGCGCTGGCCCTCGCGTCGAGCTCGGCATAGGTCACGCTCTCGCCGCCCCAGACGACGGCCTCTCGCTCCGGCGTCTGCCGGGCCTGGGCTTCGAAGGCATGGTGGAGGAGCGTCTCCCCGGCAAGCGCCAGCACCTCCGCGTTCCACTCGACCGTCAACTGGAACCGCTCCGCCGCGGCCAGCAGCGGCAGGGCGCCGGCCCGGCTGGCCGGGTCCGCGGCAACCACCCGCAGCAGCGTCGCCAGGTGGCCCGCCATGCGCTCGACCGTCACGGCGTCGAAGAGATCGCGGTTGTAGCGCAGCGACAACGAGAAGCCGTCGCCGCTCGCCGCCGCGGCCAACGTCAGGTCGAAGGGCTCGCGGGGTTCGGGGAGGCGCAGCGAGGTGAGCTCGAGGCCGCCCAGCTCCAGCCGGAAGCCCTCCTCGCCCAGGGCGAAGGCGGACATTCCGCGCAGCGCCGGCGGATCCGGCCCCTGGAAGGCAAAGAGGACCTGGAACAGCGGCGGCCGGGTCGAGTCCCGCAGCGGCTGCAGCCTCTCCGCCATCAGGGTGAACGGGAAGGCCTGGTGCTCGAGCCCCTCGAGGACGCGGCTGCGGACCTGCGCCAGCAGCTCGCCGAACGCCGGGTCGCCGCTCAGATCGGCGCGCAGGGGCAGCGGGTTGACGAAGTAGCCCACCACGTCCTGGAGCTCGCGGCGGAAGCGGCCGGAGGCGGGCGACCCCACCACCACGTCCCGCTGGCCGGTGGCCCGGTAGAGGAGGGTCTGGAAGGCTGCCATCAGCACCACGAACACCGTGCACTCCGCCTCCCGCGCCAGGGCGCACAACGCCGCCGACAGCTCGGGCGCAAGACGCAGCAGCCGGGACGCCCCGCGGTACGTCTGGACCGCCGGCCGGGTACGGTCGACCGGCAGCTCGAGCTCGCAGAGGCCGGACAGCCGCTGCTGCCAATACGCCCACAGCCGCTCGCCTCGAGGCCCCGCCAGCAGCTGCTCCTGCCAGGTCACGAAGTCGTGGTAGCCGCGCCGCGGCGGCGGTGCCATCTCCCTGCCCAGGTAGACATCGCCGAGGTCGCGCAACAACACCGCGAGCGACTGGAAGTCGGCCACCAGGTGGTGCACCGCGAGGGCCACGACGCTCCCCTGGCCGCCGCGGCGGAAGAGGGCCAGGCGCAGCAGCGGACCGCGGGCGAGGTCGAAAGGACGATACGCCACGCCGGCCAGCCCGGCCCGCAGCTCGGCGTCGCTCCAACCACTGGCGTCGACGGCGAGAAGCTCGACCGCGGACGCCGCCTCGACGGTCTGCACCGGCTCGCCGTCCAGCTCCGCGAAGACCACCCGCAGCTCGGCGTGGCGCGCGACGACCCCCACCAGGGCGCGGCGCAGGGCCGCCTCGTCGACCTCGCCCTGGACCTGGGCGGCGGCAGCGACGTTGTAAACGGCGTCGCCGGGCGCCAGCCGGTCGAGGAACCAGAGCGCCTTCTGCCCATGGGAGAAGGGGAACGGCCGGCCGCCCGGGAGGGGAGCCGCCGCATTGTCCGCCTCGTCCGCCGCCTCTTCCGACAAGGCGCCGGCGCCACGCTCCAGCCAGCCGAGGATCTCGACGGCAAGCTCGTTCAGGCTGGCTCCGGCGAGGAGTCCGGACAGCGAGACCGGGACGCCGAAAGCCCCTTCCAGCTCGCCGCGAAGCTCCGTGGCAGCCAGCGAGTCGAGACCCGCGGCGATGAGAGGTCCGGCCTCGTTCAGGCTCGCGGCCGGCATGCGCAGCACCCGCGCCGCCCGCTGCCGCAGATCGGCGGCGAGGCGATCCCGGCGCAGCGCCGGCTCGACCGCCAGCAGTCCCTCCGCGTCGAGCGCCGGCGCGGACGCCACACCGGCGCCCGCGCCGCCGTCCCCGCTTCGCCAGACGACGGGCAGCCGCCCCGCCAGATAGTCGTCACGGCAGGCCTGGCGCCGCACCTTGCCGCTGGAAGTCAAGGACACCCCGCCGGCGGCGACGAGCATCACCTCGTGAGCCTGGACGTCGTGGTCCTCCGCCAGGGCCTGGCGCACCGCCCCACCCGCCGTCTCGGCCTCGCCCTCGCGATGCCGCTCGAGCTCGTGCACGACGACCAGCCTCTCCTCGCCGTCGGCTTCAACGGAGAAGGCGGCGCCGCCGCGCGGCCGTAGGGCCGAATGGCTGCGCTGCGCCGTCAGCTCGAGGTCCTGGGGATAGTGGTTGCGGCCCCGGAGGATGATCAGGTCCTTGAGGCGCCCGGTGACGAACAGCTCGCCACCCAGCAGGAAGCCCAGGTCGCCGGTGCGCAGGAACACCCTGTCGGCGACGCCCGCGAGCCTGGCGCGGAAGGTGCGCTCGGTCTCCTGCGGCCGGTTCCAGTAGCCGCCGGCGACGCTGGGGCTCGCCACCCAGATCTCGCCCACGCCACCGGCCGGGCACTCCCGCGCCGCCTCGGGCTCGACGATCCGTATCTCGGCTCCCCCCCAGGCGTGGCCGCAGCCAACCAGCTGGCGCGCCTCCGGGTGGGCGGCGTCCATGGCGGCCACCCGGTGCCGCTCGAGAGCGCTGGTCGCAACGTGGCGCACCACCGGTGCCGCTCCCGGAGCGCCGCCGCTGACGAAGAGCGTGGCCTCGGCGAGGCCGTAGCACGGGTACAGGGCCTGCCGCCGGAAACCGCACGGCGCGAAGGCCGCGCTGAAACGATCGAGCGTCTCGCCGCGCACCGGCTCGGCGCCGTTGAAGGCACTGCTCCAACAGCTCAGATCGAGCCCCTCGCGATCCTCGCGGGAGATCTTGCGCACGCACAGCTCGTAGGCGAAGTTCGGACCGCCGCTGGTGGTGGCCCGGTAGCGGCTGATCGCCGACAGCCAGCGCAGCGGCCGTTCCAGGAAGGCGAGCGGCGGCATCAGGATGCAGGAGGCGCCGATCAGCAGGGGTTGGAGCACGTTACCGATCAGCCCCATGTCGTGGTAGAGGGGCAGCCAGCCGACGATCACCGAAGCGTCGGACTGACCGAAGGCCAGCCGAATGCTCCGTTCGTTCTCCAGCAGGTTGCCGTGATGCACCATGACGCCCTTCGGCGTCGAGGTCGAGCCCGAGGTGTACTGCAGGAAAGCCAGGGAGCCGGCGGTGACGCCTGGATCCTGCCACTGCGCGGCCTCGCCAGGATCGAGATCGTCGGTGACGATCCACTCGGCGACGCCGAGGTCGGAGGCCGCGAGGCGGCGGCCCAGGCGGCGCCAGAGGGACCCCGTGATCAGGGCCGCCCGCGCGCCGGCGTCGGCCGCCATCGCCTTCACCCGCGCGTGGCCGCGATGGGCGCTGGGCGGGTAGGCGGGCACCGCGACCGCGCCGGCGTAGAGGCAGCCCCAGAAGGCGACGACGTAGTCGAGCCCTGGCGGGTACAGAAGCAACACCCGCTCGCCGGCGAGGCCCCGCGCCTGCAGGCGGCTGGCGAGAGCGCGGGCCCGCAAATCGAGCTCGCCGCAGGTGAGCGTTGCCGATGGGTTCTCGCCATCGCCGAGAAAAGTGTAGACACGCCAAGCTCCCGCAACGCTCGCCCGCTGGCGCAGGACTTCCACCAGCGTCGAGCAGCGCTCGAGCGGATCGGCGCCAAATCTCTCGGGGCTCAGCTCGAGACAAGTCAGAGGCCGGCCCCTCCTGCCGACGCCGGCGAAGCCCGCAGCCGCTTGCGCAGCTCGCTCTCGAGCTTGCCGGCGTCAAACTTCCTTTCATCCTCGCCCAACTTGTGCAGCCAGGCGCTGGGCGCCGGTACGCTGGTGGCGCTCCACAGGGTGCCGGGATCGAAAATCAGGAACACGTCGACGGCGAACTTGAACTTGTACTCCTGTGGCAACGCCAGCGAGTTGCCATATTCCAGGGCCAGGACGCGCGCCGGGTCCCAGAAATGTGCCGCCCGGCGGTCGGTCAGCGAAGCGGCAGCGGTCTTGGCCAGCTCGTAGTCGTCCTTGCTCAGCAGCGGCAGCCAGACCACCAGCACCCGCACCTGATCGCCGGCGATTCCATTCAGGACGCCGCCCACCTCGCGGGCGGCGTCCAGGCAGTGCTGGCAGCCAGGAGACAGCAGGAGAACGACGCGGACCCGGTCCTTGTCGGCGTTGAAAGCCTCCCGCAAGGGCTCGATGTCCTTGCCCGCAAGGTTGAGGACCGGGGGGGCCGGCGCCGGAGTCGCCGCCGGTCCTGGAACCGGCGCCGCGGCCACCGGCGGGGCGGTCGCGGCAGCGGGTGGCGCTGCGGACTGAGCCCGCGCGGCGCCACCCGCGCCGAGCAGGACCGCCGCGGCAACGCCGGCGACGACACCAAGAAGGGCTCGCTGCGGTCGCCGGCGCACCGTCACTTCCCCTCTTCCAGGGAGATGTTGCCGCCCGAGGACCGCACCGTCAGATGCGGACCGCCGCCATTGACCGCGCCGGAGAGCTCGGTGGCATCCCGGTCGCTGCGGAGCTTGAACTGCGAAGGCGCGGTGGCGGTGCCGCCGTGGGCCACGGCATCCACGTCAACCGCGGTCGCCGCACCCAGCACGACGACGACGTTACCTCCGAAGCTCGTCAGTTGGACCTCCTGGCGGGGCTGCCCGGAGAGGCGCGCCGTGATCCCGCCTCCGGAGGTGCGGACCTTGGCACCTCCGAGGAGCTCCTCGACCTCGATATTGCCGCCGTCGGTGCTCGCCGTCACGGCTCCTCCGACGCGCGCCAGGCTCAAGTTCCCGCCGGAGGTTTTGACCCGCACGCTGCCTTGCAGGTCGCGCACCGAAATGTTGCCTCCCGAGGTCTCGATATCGGCGGCAAACCCCGTCGGGACCGAGATCCGGTATTGGATCGGGAACGGCATGGCCTTGGGCTTGAGGTGAGCCTCGATGCGCAGCTCGTCGTCGTTCTGCACGTACTTGACGTCGAGGGAGTTGGCATTGTCCTGTCCCTTGGGACCCACCGGCGAGTACACGAGCTCCACCTGTGCGGTCGCGGCGGTGCCCGCGTGAACCTCGACCGTGCCGAGGTCCGAGCGCAGGGTCAGGCGCCCTTGCGGGCCGACGGTGAACTGCCGGCTCGCGCCGGCACCCTCGGCCGCTGCGAAGCCGGGAACGACCAACGAAAACGAAAACAAGGCCAAGGGGCAGAGGGTCCATTGAGCAACCGTACGGAACCGGGGATTCATCAGGTTTTCTCCTCTCATCGTTGTCACTCCAGTCGACGGTCTGCCCGCCGGGAGCGCTCCTTCTTGCCTACGAAATTGGAGCCTCTCGTGTTTCAGCGAGCGTTTCTTCAACCTCCTCTTGTTCCTGGAAGGGCTCGAGCTGCCCATCAGCCAGCTCCCCGCCTGCGCCACGGCTGCCGTCGGTCACGCCCAGAAGGGTGAGCAGGCGGAGATGGCTGACCGGGGGCTCGGCGTAATGGCCGGCGACCATGGCGTCTTCGGTGAACACCGCCACGCCGTCCCGATCGCGGCCGTTCCAGAGGGCGAACGGCACCGGGTCGATGGAATGGGCCTCCGCCCTGGTGTTGCCGATCAGCAGGTTGGTGTAGTGGTCAGGCGCCAGCAGAACGCCTCCCAGCTCCTCCGGGCGAGCCCGGAAGTAATCGATCACCGGCGCCACGATGTGCCGGTCGATGGCCTCCAGGCAGCGAATCTTCATCTCGCGGTCCCGCATGTGGGCAGCCTCGTCGGGAGAGTTGGCATGGCAGATGACCAGCGAGAAACCGGCTTCGAGCAGCGCTGTGACTTTCGCGCCCTTGGCGGCGTAGTCGGTGTCGGGCCGGCCGTTGCCCACCTTGAAGAACTCGAGGCCGCCGACTTTGGCAATGCCCTGGAGGAAGTCCATGCAGCCGACGATGGCGGCACGGCCCTCGAAGCCCGTGTTCTCGCGGAACCTGGGCAGGGTGAAGGCGCGGCCCGCGCTCCAGGGAAAGATCATGTTCGCCCGCTCGGCGGCCAGAATCTCGGCGACGCGCAGCAGGTACAGGTTGAGCCGCGACGCCAGGGCCGCGCTCGCGGGATCGCGGCCGGCGAGCAGCCGCGACACGTCGAACTCCGTCCCCTCATGCTCGTGAGGCTCCGGGCAAACCATCAGGTCGGGATCGATGGCAGCGTGGCGCACCACCAGGCTGTTGCGGAAATCGCAGTTGTGGTACAGCTCAAAGGCGGGGTGCTCCGCCGCCAGCTCACCGTTGATCCGGTCGATCAGCGCCACCGCCGGTTCGTCCAGGATGTAGTCGGCGTTGTAGCTGGCGAGCCGCCGGCCCTCCATCCGCACCAGGTTCGCCCGGAAGACCAGGTCGTCGGCCCCCAGCTGGACGTCGGCGAGGGCGAGCAGCTCCCACACCGACCGCCCATGGCAGGAGTACAGCCGGGGATCCCACCCCAGCATTCCAAGCTGCGCCACGATGCTGCCGCGCGGCAGATCCGGGTAGAGGGTCTGCATGAGACCGCAAACCCCCGCGGCCGCCAGCCAGTCGAAGTTGGGGACGTCGGCATCTGCCAGCGGTGACCGTCCAGCCGTTCGCTGGAGGTCGCTGGCGCCGTCCGGGATGAGAAGCACGTACTTTCTCATGGTCGCACCGCTCCTTTGCGAGCGGCCCCGGCGGCCACGAAGCGGCCCGGGCGCTGCTGCTCAATCTGGATCGATTGCAAGGTGAATTCTCTCCAGAGCCTCTTCGATGTCCGCGAGCACCTGCTCGCGCGAGGGCCCGCTCGCGATCACGTAACCCAACCTGTCCGCCGCCTCCTCCGCCGGCCGCACCGCCGCACCCGCGGCCTTGCCGAGCGAAATCTCGCGGATCGACGGCAGCCGTAACGCCTCCTCCATGCCGGTGGCGGTGCCGAGCCGCCCCCGGCGTCCGGCGAGCAGGAAGCGGATCGACGCCCACTCGGCCCGCTTCGGGGCGAGGTCGAAAGGCTGCCCCACGACCTGCTCGAGGAGGGCTTCCAAAAGGTCGATCCCACGGGCATGGCGGACCAGCTCGGGGATCATGCCGCCGGCCAGGCGGGGATTGATCTCCACCACCACCGGCCCGGCGGCGGTGAGGCGAGCCTCGGTATGAGCAGGTCCGAAATCAAACCCCACCGCGTCGAGAGCGGCCAGCACCTCGCCCTCCAGACGCGCGGCGGTCTCGGCGTCGAGAGTCGACGGGAAGTCGTGGCCGATCTCGACGAAGAGCGGCGGCGGCGAAAGATGCTTCGCCGTAATGCCGACCACCCGCGTCTCGCCCGGCGCCAGGGTCAGCGTCTCGACGCTCACCTCGGGGCCAACGATCAGGCTCTCGACGAGCACCTCGCCCCGCAGGGCCTGCCCGCGGTCGTTTTGCCGCCAGGCATGGAGGACGGCGAATTGCTCGAGCAGCTCGCGGCCGTCGCGCACCAGGCGGACTCCCCGGCTCGAGCTGTCGGCCGGCGGCTTGACGACGCAGGGGTAGGACATCGCCGCCGCCACCCGGCGGGCCTCGTCCTCCGAGGCGACGACGTGGGACTCGGGGACGGCGAGCCCCGCGGCCCGCAGCACGCGCCGGGTCTCCGGCTTGTTGCGGCAGATGCGGGCGGCGGCGGGAGAGAGGTAGCGCAGGCCGAGCAGCGCCGCCACTTCCGCGGCGATCGCGACGTAGAACTCGGAGAACGTCAGCAGGGCGTCGATCCCGTCCTGCGCCATCACTCTCGCCAGGCCCGCGGCGACCTGCTCGACGACGTTGGTGTCCAGCTCCACCACCGACAGCGAGGCCGGCCTGGAGTCGAGGAACGGGTACTTCTCCGGGCTGCGGGTGAGGAACGTCACGCGGGCGCCACGGGCGAGCAGGCGCTGCACCGCCAGGGCGCCGGTGCCCGTGGTGTTGCTCTCGAGGAACGCGAAGTGTTGCGCCGTCATTCGAGCCCCAGGTCGCGCGCCAGGTCCGCCGTCCGCCTCACCTGGGGCAGGTGGTAGAGAACCGAGCCGTCGTGCGGCAGCTCGGAATGGCTCCACCGTTCGGCGACGTCGACGCCGTAGCGGATGGCTTGGGGAGCGGCAGCCGCGCCCTGGCCCCACAAGCCGTGCTCACGGAGGAAAACGTCGGAGTAGACCGTCTCGAAGTAGCGGTCGCCCCGATCCGGCAGCAGGACGACGACGTCGCGGTCGGCCGCCAATTGCGAGGCGACCCAGGAAGCGACCAGGTAGGAGGCTCCCGACGAGCCGCCCGCCACGATGCCCTCACGCCGGGCCAACTCGCGGCAGGCGCAGAAGGCCTCGCCGTCGGCCACCCAATGCACCTCGTCGACCAGCCGGTAGTCGAGATTGCCCGGGATGATGCTGTTGCCGTGGCCGCTCTGCAGCCGCTTGCGGTCCGGTTGGTGAAAGAGGACCGAGCCGACGGCGTCCACGGCGACGATGCGGAGGTCCGGCAGCTCGCGGCGCAAGGTCCGCCCGGTGCCGCAGAGCGAGCCGCCGCTGCCGACGGAGCCGACGATCGCCGCCAGGCCAGGTCCGAGGTCGGCCAGGAGCTCCCGCGCCAGGGTGTCCTCATAGGCGCCGGCATTGTCGGGGCTGTCGTACTGGCGGGGCCAGAAGGCACCCGGGTGGGCGGCCATCACCTCCTGCAACCGCTGCAGGCGGGAGAGCTGCCAGCCGCCCTCCGGGTGATAGGTCTCGACGATCTCGAGCTTCACTCCCAGGCACTCGAGCTTCCTGCGGGTCAGCAGGTCGATGCGCGGGTCGGTGACGATGATCACCTCATAGCCGCGGAGGATTCCGACCCGCGCCAGCCCCTCGGCCATGGTGCCGGAGGAGCTTTCGACGATGACGCCGCCCGGCAGGAGGCGGCCGGCGGCCTCGGCCCGCTCGATCATGTGCAGGGCGACCCGGTCCTTCATCGCACCCGGCATGGCGCACTCCAGCTTCGCCCACAGCCGTGCCCTCGGCGGAGTACCCGCCCGGCCCCGGAGGGCCACCAGCGGTGTGTCCCGCATCAGCTCGAGGACGGATCCAGCCTTCATTCGGTTTCCCGTCTCTCGCGCGGCCACGGGCCGGCGTCGAGGATGGATTCAATTTCTGTCTGCAGTCCCGCTCGCGCCTCGCTCAACTGCCGCCGCCGCGCGGCGACACGCTCCGCCAGGCGCTCGCGGCGCTGCGCCAGGCGCTGGAGCTGACCGCGCACCGTCTCGGGGGCCGGTCCGCCGCCGTACACCGCCGCCTGCACGCAATGGGTGGGATCGAGGACCCGGGCGAGCTCGGCCTCGTCGAGCCGGATCTCCCGGCCGGTGAGCTCGCCGAGGATCTCGCCCAGCGCGGAGAGGATGGCGCCGGGCGACTCGCGGGTCTCCCGCGGCAGGCGCAGGACGAGCTGGCCGATCGCGTCGTGAGCGGTTCTGAAGGCCAACCCATGGCGGGCCACCAGGTGGTCGGCGAGGGCGGTCATCGTCGTGCCGGCGCCGGCGAGAAACTCGCGCATGCGCTCCACGTTGACTTCCACGCCGCGCAGCATCAGGGTCGTCAGCCGCAGCGCCGTCTCGGTGCCGCCGAGCGCCGGCCAGAGATGCGAGACCGCCTCGGTGCCGACCTCCACGCCGTTGCTGAAAGGCGTGTTCTTGAGCGCCAGCAGCATGGCGGCCAGGGCGCCTACAGGATGGCCCGCCAGGCCGCGGATGTTCTCCAGGACGAAGGCGTTGCGTTTCTGCGGCATGATCGAGCTGGTGCTCACCAACTCGTCCGGCCAGGCGAGGAAACCGTAGGCATGGCTGCCCCAGGTCTGGAGATCGAGGGCGAGGCGCGTCAAGGCGATCCCGAGCACCGACAACGCCGAGAGCACGTTGACCGCGTAGTCGCGAGAGGCCACGGCGTCGACGGAGTTATCGACGACCTCGGCGAAGCCAAGCAGGGACGCGGTGAGCTCCCGGTCGATCGGGAACGACGTCCCCAAGCCGGCGGCGGCCCCCATGGGCGAACGGTTGACCTCGTCGAAATCCGCGCCGAGCCGCTCCGCGGAGCGCAGGAGCTCGGCGCAGATGCCCGCCAGATAGTGGCCCAGGGTCGCCGGCTGGGCGGGCTGGAAATGGGTAAAGCCGCTCATCAGCGAGCCGGCATGCAGCTCCCCCAGGGCGAGCGCCGCCGCCAGCAGCTCGAGGGTATGGTCGAGCAGGTCGAGCAGACCGGACCGGAGGCGCAGGCGCACCACGGCGGCATTGATGTCGTTGCGGCTGCGGGCGACATGGGCGGCGCCGCCGACCAGGCTGCCCAGGCGATCGATGTAGTGCCGCTCGTAAACCAGGTACAGCCCACGGTGCGAGGGCGGCTGCCCGAGGACCGGCTCCCCCGCGGCCAGGGCCGACGCCAGCTCGCGGTTGACCGTCAGCAGCTCGGCGGCGCTGGTCGCCGCCAGGATCCCCGTCCTGGCCAGCATCACCGTATGCGCGGCATCGATCTCCAGCAGCCACGGCAGCACCGCTTCTCGATCGTCCACGAAGTGCGGCTCGTAGAGCAGCTCGAAGAGGACCGGATGCGGTCCCTGCGACAGCAGCCCCAGGGCTTGCGTGGCGGTGGATTTCCGCGAATCGGAGCGGGTCAAGCGCCGGTCGCCTCCGCGAGCTCGGGGCGTTCCGATCCGGCGTAACACCAGCCGGGATCCTGGAGCCTCCGGGCAGCGGTGAGGAGGGGATCGATGACATCGAAGCCGTCCTCCCCCGCGGGCCGGGCCGCGATCTCCTGCTGGCAGAGATGGAGCTCCGTGCAAGCGAAGACGAAACCGTCGACTCCGTACTTCAGAGCCAACTCAGCAAGGCGGTTGCAACAACCGGCCGGCGCCTCGCCGATCTTGAGCCGGTAGATCCAATCATGGACGGCGCGCTGATCCTCCGCCTCCGGGAAGCGGAGCCATGGCGCGAGCTGCTCCCACCGCGAGTGCCGTTCGAACAGCCGCGTCGCCCGCGTGCCGTGCGTCGCCAGCAACAAACGGGGCCGCGGCGACGCCAGCACGTCGTCGGCGATGAGATCGATCAACGAAATGATTTTGCGCCGCAGCGGCTCGCGAAGTCCGGGCAGCAGATGGTGGATGGTGATGCAGGCGACCAGCAGCCTCTCGGCACCGAGGTCTGCCAGCTCCTCCAAGGCCCGCGAAAAACTCGCGGCCAACTCCTCCGTGGCACCGGCCAGGATGGCCTCGCTGCGGTCGGGAAACGAAGGGTCCGAGATGTGGATGCAGATGGGCATTCGCTGCTCCGGCTCTGCCAGGTTGAGCCGATAGACGGTCTTGAGGAATTCCGCCGAAGCCAACGGCCCCATGCCGCCGAGAATTCCGAGCCGGAACCGGCGCGCCGGCGCAGACCGCGCCAGGCGCAACCCATCGCTCGCCATAGGCTGGAGAGGCCCTCCTGCATTATTAACTATTCTACTGCTGCTAGTAAGCGCCATCGTATTCCTACTATAGCACTGATCGCAAATTATCTCAAGCCTAGGAAATGATCGCGTGCTGCAATGTTCCGTCGGCAGGGTTGCCGGCCGCGAACAGCAATCGCTATACTGCCGGCGCGATTTATGCTCTCAAGAGAGGACTCAAGAATGGCGAACGCCGGGTTTCAGAACCTTCACTTTGCAACCGATCAGCGGTCGGTTGATAGCTTGAACTCCGAGTTTTATGGCCACATCAAGTATCCCTGGCCGCCCTGGTACTTCGAAAAAGTGCAACGCGCCAACCTCGGGGCATGCATGCTTGCGCAAGACATCGGCTACTGGAGCGGAACCGTGCTTCCGGCCGAGCCGCGCATCTGGGTTGCGGGATGCGGTACCAACCAGGCATTGATTACCGCTCTTCGGTTTCCGCAGGCCCGCGTCCTGGGCTCCGATCTTTCGGCCGAGTCGCTGGCGGTCTGCGCCGCCAATGCGCGCAGCCTCGGGGCCGGCAATCTCGAGCTGAAGCATGAAAGCATCAACCAGGCCGGCTATACCGGCTGTTTTGATTACATTATCTGTACGGGAGTGATTCATCATAATGCCGATCCGATTGCCGCGCTGTCTCAATTGGCCGCGGCCTTGCGACCCGAAGGTCTGCTCGAGCTCATGGTTTACAATCAGTTTCATCGCATCCTGACCTCGTCGTTCCAGACGGCGCTCTGGCTGGTGCTGGGCAGACCGGCGAAGCCCGACCTGGTCAAGGAGCTGCCGATGGCCAGGCGACTGATCGCCGCCTGTCCGCCTGACACCTTGATGTCCGCCTTCCTCGCCACCATGGCCGAGTCGCCGGATGCCCGCTTCGCCGACGCCCTGCTGCAACCGGTGGAGCACAACTTCACCGTCGAAACCCTGCAGCGGGCGGCAGCAGGTTGCGGGATCGAAATGTTGACGTTTTGCAACGATATTTTCAGCCGCAGCTCCAGCGTCGCGGACTGGAACCTGGAGATCCAGGACGAGGAGCTGCGGGGAATCTACATGGCGCTCCCTGACGCCGAGCGCTGGCAGATCACCAACCTGCTGCTCGCCGAGGCCTCGCCGATGCTCTGGTTCTACTTCCAGCGCCTGGATTGTCCGCGCCCACGCAAACCCGAGGGACTGATCTGCGAGGAGTTCCTCGACACGGCCTTCTTGCGCGTCAAGACCGAGAAGGAGATTTTTTTTCGCCAGCTGAACGGCGGCTACGGCGGCCCGCCGACCCGCTCTCCGTTCCCTGGAGAGCCCAACGATCCACTGGCCAGGCGGGTCTTCGGCGACCTCGACGAGGGGGCGCCGTTCAGGGAAACGCTGAGGAGGCTCGCGATCGAGCCCACCTTTTCCCGCTGCAACCGGCTACGGTTGCAGCTCGCGACCTCGGGCGGTCCCTACCTGGAAGCGGTCGAGTGATCCCGCTTGGCCAAGGGACCTCTTTCGGCGCGATTCGCGGTCACCGCCGGCGCCTCCTCGACGGCGCGTTTGACCGCCACATAGCCGTCGAGAACCAGGGCGTCGAGCGCCGACTCCAGGAACATCGCCACCGCCTGTTCCGGCGTCTCGACGATCGGCATGCCGCGCCGGTTGAACGAGGTGTTGAGCAGCACCGGGATGCCGGAAAACCTTTCAAAGTGGCGCAGCACCTGGTAAAAACCCGACGCCATCTCGGGGGTGACGGTCTGGACGCGCGCCGAGCCGTCCTGGTGAACGACCGCCGGGATCTCGCCGCGCCACTCCGGCCGGGTCTGCCCGATGAGGATCATGTAAGGGCTCTCGTCGATGCCTGCGAAGAAGCGCCCACACTCCTCGCGCACGACAGCCGGCGCGAACGGGCGGAAGTCTTCGCGAAACTTGACCTTCTGGTTGATGAAATCGCGAATCGCGGGATTCCTCGGGTCGGCCAGGATGCTGCGGTGGCCCAGGGCGCGGGGTCCGAACTCGGACCCACCCTCGAACCAGCCCACCACCTTGCCTTCGGCGAGGAGTCTCGCCGCCACCTCGGCCGCGTCGTCCTCCTTGGCGTAATCGAAGTGATCCGAGCTCGCCTGCAGGGCCTTGAGGGCTTCGCCGCCGGAGTAGGCACGCCCGAAGAACGTCGAGCCCGAGTGACGGCGACGCTCGCCTTTCAGCACCTCCAGCCAGCCGTAGAAGGCACAACCCAGCGCCAGGCCGTTGTCGGCCGCGGCGGGCTGCATGTAAAGGCCGGTAAAGCTCGACTCCTTGAGGATCCGCGCGTTGGCGACGGCGTTGAGCGCGACTCCGCCGGCATAGCCCAGGTTCTCGGCCGGCGCCATGTGGAAGCGCGACTCCACGAGATAGAGCAACGACCGCTCGATCTCCGATTGGATCCAGCGCGCGATGTCCGCGTAGTACTGGAAATTCTCCTTGAGGTCCTCGTAGCGCCGGCGCGGCTGGACGAAGCCGTCCATCCAGTCGTAGCGCACGAAGCACCGGCCGTCGCGCAGCTCGAAGGCCTCGAACGGGTAGACGCCCAGCTTGCCATAGGGTGCGAGCCCCATCAGCTTGCCCGGATCGTCCATGCCCTGGAAAACGTACTGGCTGACTGCCGAGTAGAGTCCTCCGATCGAATGTTTGGAAGTCGCCGGGCACATCGTGTACGCCTTGAGAAAGTAGCCCCAGGGCGAGAAATCCTTGTAGATCGTGGACAGTTTTCCGTCCCGGTACTGGTAATAACTGTCCTTCTCGAACAAAAGGTGATTGGTGTCGGCATCGGGCGGCGGAACCGCGAGCTTCGCGCCTTCGAGATCGAGGCAGTCGTCGAAGCTGCTGCCACAGCCATCGACGACCAGGATACCCATCTCGTCGAAGGGGCTGGTGCCGATGACGCTATAGGCGTGCGCGAGGTGATGTGAGATGGTCACCACTCGGGCCGAATCGGGAATGATGCGCGGCACACCTTCGAAGAATTTATTGCCACGGTCCAGGTTGCTGAAATTCGCGTTCTGCACCACGAGGTCGACGTCGTCGAAAGTGATGCCCTCGGCTTCGAGGCAGTAGAGAATCGTTTCGGTATCCCCGAAGCCATCGTGCTTCTTGCGGGTGATCCTCTCCTTCTCGATGGCGACACAGATCTCACCGTCGCGCAACAGACAGGTGGACCCGTCGTGCGACAGACCTGTACCGAGGACGTACGTTGGCTTGCTCCGCGGTTTGCTCATCTCCTCCCCTTCTCGGGCTTCGCAATGGACTCGGCCTCGACGGCCGCAGCGCCGGCGGGAGCGAAATCGCGGACGGCCGCCAGCCATTCGAGGTATTCGCGCACCCCGCCGTCATAGACGACCTGTCCATAGTCCAGCTTGACGATGCGGTCGGCCACCCGGTAATAGTGGTCGTCGTGGCTGATGACGATGACGGTTTTGCCCCGCTGTTTCAGCTCGGGCAGGAGCTGGAGATAGAAGATCTCCTTGAACTGCGGATCCTGATCCGCCGCCCACTCGTCGAAGAGAAAGATCGACCGGTCTTCCAGATAGGCGGTGAGGAGGGCGAGCCGCTTGCGCTGTCCCTGGGAAAGATCGAGGGTTGAGAGCGTCCCGTCCTCGACGCGGACCTTGCGGTCGAGGTGGAGCTTGGTCAGATAGCGCCGGGCGCTTTCGTCGAGCCGCGGTCGCTCGAGGCCGAGCAGCGCGTCGAAGAGGAAAAAGTCCGAGAAGACCACCGAAAAAAGCTGGCGGTAGTGATCGCGGGTCTGGTCGGTGACGGGAGCGCCATTCAGCCGAACCCCTCCGCTCTCGGGCGTATAGAGGCCCAGGATGATCTTCGCCAGGGTGGTCTTGCCGCTGCCGTTGCCGCCGACGAGGAAGAGGAGCTCTCCCGCGTTGATCTCGAGGTCGATCGGGCCGAGCGTGAAGCACTCGTCCTTCTCCTCGCGGTAGAAGGTATGGGTGGCTGCCGCGAGTTGCAGGCTGTGCCACGACGGCAGCGCCGGCGAGCCGCGGTCGCCCTCCGTCGCCTTGTCCGCCAAAGACAGCCCGAGGCGTTCCACCTTCTTGACGGAGACCACCGCCCGGCCCAGGGAAGGGATGAGGTTGAGGAGCACATCCAGCGGCGTCAACATATAAAGGATGATCAGGGTGAAGCCGGTGACCACCGGCTGGCCCAGAACCAGATGGCTCGGCAGCACGAAGAGGACGAGCCCGATCACCACGAAGAAGATCACCTGCCCCCAACTGTTGGCGACGGCGGCGATCGTCGTGCCCACGACATTGTGCCGCCGCAGAGCCATCGAGGACGGCTCCAGCTTCTGGGCGAAGAACGCCTCACGCCGCCGGCGATGAAGCTTCAGCTCCTTGGTCCCTGAAGTGATGCCCCGCAGATGGTCGAACACCTGGTCCCAGTCCTCGCGGGCGGCGCCGAAGTGCAGAAAGGCCCGGCGCAGCGGCGCCTGATAGCTGACGACGCCTACCGCGACGGCGACGAGGACGATCAGCAGCAGCTTCCACGAGAGCCAGCCGAGATAGGCGAGGCAGCCCCCGACCACGGTCGCCTGGAGACAGAGCAGGGGAATGGTGGTCATTGCCGTCGTGATCGTCCCGATGTCCTCGGTGAGGGTCGCCAACAGGCGAGCCGGCCCGACCTCCTCCAGGGCGCGGAGGGGCGCCGCGAGAATTCTCCGGCAGAGATTCATGCGCAGGTCGAAGACGATGCCTTGCGACAGAACGGCCAGGAAGTAGGTGGAGGCAAAGCGAGCCAGGGGCAGCACGATGCACAACCCCACGAACATCCAGGCGAGGTCGCCGGCAGCCCCCCCGGAACGGGCCAACTTGGCGTTGATGACGGCGAGCAAGCCGGTGCTGGCGAGCCCGGCGATCACTCCCGTGGCAATCAGGGCAAAGGTCTGGAGGCGTGCAAAGCGGAGGCTGCCGTCGGTCGCGCGGATGAGAAAGCCGAGCAGTTTGAAGAGGTTGACCATAAAGGAGGATTTCGGCAGGGGCTTTTCGACGCTCAGACTATCATGCTCCCTCCCCCCAAGACCCTCATCACCCCAACCCTCTTCTCCCAGCCTCCCCCCCGCCTGACGGGAGAAGAGGGAGAAAAGCAAGATTCCGGGTCTGAGAGGAAGTAGCGGAGGCAAGCTCGAAGCGGCAATGCTGCCGGATCTTTCTTGATCCTATCCCGTCAAGCCCCCTCTTCTCCCGTCAGGCGGGGGGGAGGCTGGGAGAAGAGGGCCGGGTGATGAGGGTCTTCCGCCGGCTCGGACAGGCTGACGCTCCTGCATCTCAACTCGGATCCGGCATCTTCCCCTTGACCTGAAACTCCTCCACCTTCTCCCCCGGCCAGGGCGGTCCCGGCTCCGGCTCCGACGGTCCTGACGGAAGCAGCGTGAAACCCGCCTTCCAGTTGCGATAGTCCATCCAGGCGTGGACCGTGGGATCGAACGCCGACGTTGGAATGATTCCTTCCTTGAAGAAGGCGCGAAAGCCCAGCGTGTAGCGCTCGACGGTCATGGGATTGGAGAGCATGGGCAGGAAGTGCTTTCCGATCTTCGTCGTCGGGGGCATCGTGTCCAGGTTCTTGGCAAACCAGAAGGGGCCGACGAGATCGGGAGCCCGCGGCTTCCACCAGCTCGCATTCCTGGCGTTGCCGACCTGCGGAATCCCGAACCGCTTGCGGTAGATCGCGTCGCGGTGAAAAGACATCCTCCCCGCCTTGGCACGGGCGCCCGGGGAGACGATGGAGCCGATGTTGAGCAGCGGGTCGCTCCCCGGGTGGCCGTCCTCCGGCGAGACGCTCATGATCGAGCACAGCGAGAGGTGGTGCTGCCACCACTGGAGGGTCAGCTGCTTCAGGGCTTTGACGCCGTCGATCGTCCTGTCCAGGCGGTTCCAGGCCAGCTCGTGCAGGGTGCCGATGGCGGCGTACCAGATGAAGGCGTGGGTGTCCGGAATCATGTACTCGTTGAGGCCGTCCGTCGGCGCCAGCGCCATGTGGCCGTGTTCGAGCTGTTGCTGAAAGACGTCCCGGGCCTGTTGGATCGCTTCCGGAATCCCGTTCCCGGTCTGGACCGCGATCGCCAGCGCCAAGGCTGCTTTCTGGGCCCTCTGATTGGCGCTCTTGGCGATGCCCGGCGGCATGCTGATGGACTGGTCATTCGCGAACTCCATCAAGGCCTTTCCATACGCGTGCTCGATTCCGGCCATGTCGGCTCCCTTCAGGTGCGCGCTCGGCGCACCGGCTCCCGGAAGCCTCAGCGGCTCCGGTGAACAACGTTTTTTGAGATACCTTAGAGACTAAGCCAACAAGGGAGGGTTGTCAACGGCGGCAGACCGCGCCTACTCCGCGCGGGGAGGCTCCAGCGCGCGCCTGTGCTTGGCGCCGACCTCGCCGTTCCACCAGCAGAGGGGACCCAGCAGACAGTAGGCGAAGCCGGGAAGCCCGAAGCGGAGCCCCACCTGCGCCGCCGCCAGGCCGATCGACAGCAGGCCGACGGCGACGAAGATCAGATAGTGCCGGCACCAGGTGAGCACCTCGGTCCGCTCGATCGAGTCGAGCCCGAGCTCCTCGCGGCGACCCCAGGCGTGAACGTAGAACAGGCAGAGGCAGGCGAACACGGCCACGAAGCCCGCGCCGTAGACCATCATCAAAGACGACAGCTCGCCGCGGCCCTGGATCATCGCGCCGTGTCTCTCCTCCGCTGCGCCAACCCGGAGGAACTGGTTGACGAAGACCGTGAAGAGGAACTTCAGCGGGTAGATATAGAAGAGGACGACGAAGAGGAGCGCCGAGTTGATCACCACCGTGCGGGTGTCCTGGAGGCCATAGCGGCGGAAGAAGCCGTTGTGGGCCGCCCAGATGAGGATCAGCATCGCGAACGTCAAGCCGAAGGCGATGAAGCCCCGCAGATTGGCCATCAGCTCCGGATAGCTGCGCGGCACCTCCAGCGAGACCACCAGCAGCGTCGCCCCAAAGGCGAACACCGCGTCGCTGAACGCCTCCAACCGCGTCACCTCATGACCCCGGGGGCGGCGACGCGCTGCAGGCAGTCCGGTGTCGGGAGTAGCGCTCATGGTCAGAATCGGAGGAAACGGCGCCGATCCTATCCCAACTCGGGCTGCCAGCGCCAATTCAGTCCAAGAAGACGTAGCCGACCGCTCAGGACGGCGAGGACTGTCTCGATTGACGAATTCGCCTTGCTCCTTGGTGCCAATCTTGGCTGGACCAGGCTCTTCGACAGCCACTGATATCGAGTCAGCAGCCCCTCCTGAGCACGAAGACGCAATTTTCTCCAACTTACCCCTTGACATCTCGCTTGAGTTGACAGATTGTCCTCCTCGTTGACGCAGTAAGCGAGTTCAAGAAGAGATTGTCTTGGCTGGACTGGACGCTATTCCAGGGCTAAGCGCAGGAGATCATCTGTTTTGGTGAGGATTGGTTTTTCCGGGGTCATGAAGGCTCCGGATTGAAGAGAGCCCCGAAAGGGCTCAAGAAAGGACTAGCACCATGGCTACCAAGAAAAATGCGGATGGCACCACGAAGCGGACGACGCCTCGGCGAGGAGAGCGGTTCACGGTGTGGAGGAACGTCTCGGCCTCAACGGCCGCCAACGCCGCCGACCTGCCGGAGGCGGGGCCCACCCGGTTCCTGCTGGACGACGTGATCGTGGAAGTCGACAAGATCCTCGTCGACCAGAACGCCTTTCAGGCGAGCAAGCAACTGTCCACCCAACGCCTGAAGGTCCTGGTCGACAAGGGGAACAAGCTGACCAACGTGCTGAAGGCGATGGTCAAGCAGCACTACGGCAGCGGCAGCGACAAGCTGGTCGAATTCGGCGTTCAGCCCTTCCGGACCCGCCCCAAGCCGATCG
>Ga0134121_10000848_pt1 | contig 31526 bp, 35 predicted proteins | sample KB301_FD_96463 | JGI IMG/M metagenome (GOLD analysis project Ga0134121, IMG submission 96463) | Terrestrial soil microbial communities without Nitrogen fertilizer from Kellogg Biological Station, Michigan, USA - KB3-0-1 | ecosystem: Environmental > Terrestrial > Soil > Unclassified ... | reverse complement strand
GTTGGACCCGTGAATTCGAGACCAGCCGCCGCTGCAAAGAATGCTGCGCCGCCGGCTTCGATTACTCTCACTGACGGGCAGGACTACCAGGCCAATGGTATCGGGCAACTCCTAGCGATTCCGGCGCAGTCCACCCCAATGGTTCAGCCTCGAGCCGAAGCCACTGTGGCAACCGTAGCGAGCGCCACTGTGATCAGCCTGACCAGCGTCCCTTCTGCGGAAGGGCAGGTTGCCGAGAGGCTGAATCTCGCGGATTTCGCTGTGACACGTTTTGAATACAAGTCCGAAATCGAGGCGGGTGTGCTTCCGGAAATGCAATCGGCACAAATGTTCCAGATAGTTCAGGCGTCTACGCCGGTTCGAGAGGTCAAGCCGCTGAAGCCGATGGGATCGGATTTCAATTCTCTCAATCACGCGGGTTCCCAGTCCGAGTACCTGGATTCACCGGCCACCATCCGCAGTCCCGAGGCTGTTCAACATGTTCGCGTGGTGATTGAACCGCCACCGCCGCCACCGGTCGTTCGAAGCGTCTCTATGAACATTGGCGATCCGGAGTCTCAGGTGCGCGTGGTGATCCGAGAGCGGAACGGATACCTGAACGTACAGTTCGGATCTGGCAATGAGCGCCTGCGGCTGGACCTGCAGAGCTCCGGGTCTTTGTTAATGCGCGAGCTTCAACGCAATAACCCGATGCCGGTGACTCTCGACTTCAGCAATTTTGGCAGCGCCACCGATGCCGGCCGTCAGCCTCGTTCACAATCCCAGGCAAAAAAACCTCTAAAGTCCGATGCAGAATTTGCCGAGGTGGCCGAAACCGCCCACCAGTCAATGGCGTCGTCGAACGTCAAGTCACTGTGATTTCAGAGTATTCACTTCGGCACGGATCTTGCACTAGAGCTTATCGGAGGAACTAAACGATGGCACCAATTACATCCGCGTTGCCGTTCGACGCCACACAATTCAGTTCGACAGCCCAGCCAAAAGATAAGGCCAAGGAGACTCAGAATCAGTTCTTGATGCTGCTGGTTGCCCAGCTGAAAGGCCAGAACCCGCTGGACCCTGCAGACGGCACCGAGTTCGTCTCCCAGCTTGCCACGTTCAGCAGTCTTGAAGAGCTCACGAAAATCAGCACTTCAATGGATTCGATTAAACAGATGCTGGCCCAGTCGGCCGCAATTGCCGGCCAGACGGATGACAGTCATACAAACGTAAAGAATTAAGGAGTACATGCAATGGGTCTGAATACTTTTTCTACCGCTCTAAGCGGACTGGATTCCAGCTCGATGGGTCTGAATGTCGTGGGCAATAATCTCGCCAATTTGAACACCGTAGGATTCAAGCAATCCAACGTTTCCTTCAGCGAAGTGCTCGGTCAGCATTTCAGCACTCCGGGTGGGAACGTGGGCCACATCGGTCTGGGCAGCCAGGTGCAGTCGGTCCGCGCGGAGTTCAGTCAGGGTGGTATTCAAACCTCGACCAATCCGCTGGACGTGGCGATTCAAGGCCAGGGCATGATTGTTCTGAGCGATAAGGGCACCCGCCTGTACTCGCGCGCCGGCAGCATGCATTTGGATTCGACCGGAAACCTTGTCTCGGGAGGCGGCGCCAACGTTCAGGGTTACGCCCAAAATCTGGCGACAGGCTTGATCGACAAGAGTCTTGGACTTAAAGACATCCAGGTGCCTAACACCCTGGTCGCACCGACGCCGACGTCGCTATTCGAAATCGGAATGAATCTGGATTCGGCAGCTCCGACGGGCTCGACCTTCTCATCGAATGTGCAGTTATTTGATACGCAGGGGACATCGCACATGGCCACGTTGTCCATGGTGAAGGATATCAGCACGGATACCGTACCGGTTACACGATGGCGCTTCGATCTGACAATACCCACCAATCAGACCGCAAATTCGAGTCCCACCGACACCACCTCGATCAGTTTGCTGACTGGATTGACGGCCACGACTCCGCCAGCGGCCGGCGCACTGGTTTTCGATGGGAATGGTGTAATGACGTCGGCCTATCTGGGCTCGGACCCCGCGACGAACCCGGCCCTTGCGGATATCACGGTTCCTCCCAGCACGGTGACATTGCCCGCATTGTCCAATGGCGCATCGCTTACACCGATGACATGGCAATTGATTTCCGATGCTGGAAGTCCGAACGTGACCGGGTATGCCAGCGCGAGCGAAGTCAGCGCGAGCAGACAGAATGGTGCGGCGTCCGGAACCCTGCTGAGCCTTTCCATCTTGTCCGACGGCACTCTGAATGCGGTCTTCAACAACGGGAAAACCGTCAATATTGCCCAGCTTGTTCTGGCACAGTTCAGCAATGTGGAAGGCCTGACCGCGCAGGGAGGCGGACTGTACACACAGTCGGCCGTTTCGGGCGAAGCCCGTCTGGGACCTCCCGGCGACAGCGGCCAGGGAAAGTTGATCGGCGGCGCGCTCGAACTTTCAAACGTGGATCTGGCGACGGAGCTGACGAAAATCATCACGTACCAGCGCGGCTATCAGGCTAACGCCCGCATGATCACCACAGCAGACCAGATTCTGCAAGAGACTCTGAATATTAAACAATAGGTCATGCTAGAGTTGCGGATGATGCCTGACGAAATCGATCTGCAACCGCTGCGCAAGTGGATACACGATCTTAATAACCGCGTCGCAGTGATCCTCACTACTTCAGAGCTGCTCCAGTTGGAGCAGCTCTCTCCAAAAGCTTCGGTCCGTACCCGCACCATCGAGCAGAAAGCGCTCGAGGTGCGTGACCTTCTGCGCAATCTGTCCGATCATTACCTGTCTTAACCGCGGGGCTGCGATAACGCGCAGCATCGCGTATCACCAGAACAAGGCCGGCCAATTCGGCATGCGCACCAATGTAAAAATCGGGCACAGGTGATGAATTTGCCACTCAGCACGATAAACGGTTGCCAATTTCTGCAATGGAATCATCGGAAATTATTCGGAATATGCGCGGCCTGCAGCCGTGTGGAAGTTGGCGGGAGCTGAGACTATCGCTGATGATGAAACTGGTCTTCCCTAGAGCGCGCTTCCATCCCTTCCGGCGAGTATCTTGTAAACTCAGAGCCAACGGATCGATGCCAACCGAAATCAGTATGGTCCGCGCACGCTCCAGGAAAGTGGGCCAGCGCGATACCACGATGATGGGAGTGTCCGGCGCGGGCATAGGTTGACCCATCAACGCCTTCGGTACGGATTGCGCTTGCAGGATCAGGCAGGGTACTTCGGGCGGCAACCTGGATTGAACTTCCTGCGCTCGATGTGAGAGCGCAACACAAAGCGCTCCCGAAAGTATTTCCGGATTCGAACACTCCTCCAGACTTACGCCCGCGACGTGTATCGGCATTCGGTCCTGTATTTCGGCGATCAGTATTGCACTTAGATCCGCGTCGGACTCAATGACGAGCACGTGATCGGGAGGTTGCCGGGCAAGCCATCGCGAGATTCTCGACTGCACTTCGCTCATCGAATGCCCGTGATTGCGCGCAATTTCGAAAAGACCGGAGATCAGGCGGTCCAGATCCAGGTTCGGATCGGACGAACGCTCCGCGCCGGACGCTTGAACAAAGAATCCGCTGCCTCTCCGGCACTCGACCCAGCCGCGGCGCGCCAGGTCACGATAGGCAGTCCGGACAGTGTTGGCATGGATGTGAAAACGGCGTGCAAGTTGACTGGAACTCGGGAGTCGTTCGCCGGGTGCGAGGTCGGAACTGATGATGCCGAGAATCACTTGCGTGGTCAGTTGTTCCGGAAGCGGTATCTCGCTGGTCTTGGACAACCACAGCTTCATTTCAGTCGGTCAGTACAATCCAGCGGGTCTTGCCCTGGAGTGGAACCGTAAAGCAGTCGCGTTCGTTGGTAAATGCCTCGGTAAGATGATATGCGCCCACTCCGTTTACTTTCGCAGGCTGCTCGATGCGCAGTCGAGCTAGCGGAGTCGACGGACTTTGGGGCGAAAGGCCTGCTCGCACGGCGTGAGTCTTCGTGTTGATTTCCACGCTTTCGAATGTCCCGGAATCGAGCGTGAGCCAGAGGCCGCGCGGCGCCACGTACACCCGTTGCCGGAAAGCATCGAGCGTCGCCACTTTCACCCAATCTCCGTCAACCTTCACGTTGCCGCCGAAGGCCTGCCATCCAAAACGCGGAAGGTTGACGACATACGTTCCGGCATTCACCGCGACTCCGAAAAAGTTCGGGCCGTAATCGCCGGAATACGTGTCCCAGCGCATGTTTTGGGGAAACGAATGAAATGCGGTGCCGGCAAAACCTTCCCGGTCGATATTGCTTAATCCGCCCATCGCGCCTCCGTAGCCGACCCGAAGCAGGTGCGCGTCATCGGGACTGCTCCGAAATGCCGAGAGCACGGGGATCGCATTGAGACCAGAACCGTAATGATGCAGCTGCCGCTCGCTGGTTCCTCCCGGCGCCGCGCCGTAGAAAAAATCCCAGAAGCGGCGGGCGCTGCCGTTGTAGCCCCAGTGCGGAATCGATGGCATGTAGCCAAGCACGGAATCGAGCGTGATCTGCGCCTTGTCAACGGCTCCGAAATACTTTGTCACTCCGTAGATCTCTTCCTGTCCGGTGGAGTCCCACGCCATCTCGCTGCCAAAGGGAAGCGCGCGCCTGCTCCACTCGTCGGCGTGCGTTTTCAACTGCGATTCCAGCGCCGTGGACTGCGGTTCCCAGTTTTCGCGTTTCAGGTCGTCGAGCAGGAGCAGGAAAATGGTTCCATCCATAAGGCCGTCGCGGCTGTTGCCGATATTGTTGTGAGTGCCAAGGTAGTTCGCCGTCTCGAAGGCGTGATTCAAGTACCAGCCCCAGTCGTGGTGTGTCACCAGTCCCGGATGATTTCGTGCAATCCGATACATTGCCCAGTAGGCGGCAACCACATGGGGATAGTTGTAAGCGCGATTGACGGCTTCAGATGCCGTCTTGTTCCAACTCGTCCAGGATCCCCAATTGATTTTGGGATCATATGCAAAGGCGGGCAGTGCCGCCGGATCGTGATAGAACAGGCTCTTCCGGACGCCGTACTGCCGAGGGCCGTCGCTGTACTGCAATCCTCCCCAGAGAACCCCATCGATGAACTGTTCGAACTTCGCGATTTCGTCTTTGTCCGGCTGGCCGAACTCTTTCATGGCCGCGGCGAGCCATGAGCCGGAACCGCCTTCATCGCCGAGCCCGGCGATCCAGGCGCGCGCGTCCTGAGTGACGATTCGATTATTGGCGCGATCGTAGGTCATCACCGAAGGGCTGCGATGAAACGGATCGCTGGGATCCACATACCATTGTCTGGTGAACAGGAAATTTCCGAGGTCGGCGACTGCGGCCGATGCCGGCTTGATCACGGCATAGCTGATAGCCTGGGTGAGGCCATCGTCATAGGTGACTACCAGCCGCACCCGGCCCCAGGTTTTGCCGCGCAGCGTGTACGATTTCCAGCCGTCCTTCGCCGGGGAGTTCTCCGACATCACGATCGCTCCGGCGGGTTCACTCTTGAAGGAAGTGACTTTACGCGGGTAGTTCAGGAACAGTTGGGCGTTGATGTCCATTGGCACGATGAAGCCCGGTATGCCGACCGCGACCGGACGATTGTTGCCCGCCAACGTCCGTTCAATATCCCGAATCTCGGGCGAGACAAGAAACTTCACGCCGTAACTTCGAGTCTCATTCGGCGCCAGTGTCGCCGCTGTTGCGGGATTCCATTCGTCTATGCCTTTCCATTCGTTTTCGGCATATGCCTGCGAATGGACCATCCACTCGAACGAACCTTCGTACGGGTTGCCGCGGGAGAAAATATTGTTCGGCCCGTTGGGTTCGTTCAGTATCCGCCACGCTTCGAGCGGCGTCTTGCCGTAAGGCGTCACCACAAGGGCTGGCCCGTGACCATTGAGGCGTGTGACTTGAACGTAGCCGGCGTCATCATTAATGGCGGGATCGTAAAAGGAATTCAGTTCCTGCATCTGCGACAGCGGGCGGCCCGTGAGCATATTGTTGAATACCATCGGCAGGCCGAGCGCGCCAATTTGTACGGGATTGGCGGTGACGTTCTTCAGATCGAATTGCAGAACGAGTTTCCCATCGTCCAGCAGCCAGCGGCGAATCACTACAATTGGGCTGCCGGGCGGAAGCGTCGCGGAGAGATTGGCGGCCGCGAGAACGGGAACTGCCACTGGAAGAGGCTGGACAGGACGTTTTGCTGCGCTGGTCGAATAGTCCTGCCACGGTCCGGAGGTACCTTCTCTTGCGCGGAACGTCAGATCGCCGAGAGAATTGAATCGATCCGCCGCGCGATTTGCAAGACGATCGGCAGGCGTGAAGTCAAAGCCGCCGGCTCCTTTGGGTTGAAGGGCCGCGACCGTCTGAGACGATTTGACCAGTTTCAGCGTGAAGTCCGGCGTTTCAAAATCCAGAGTGCCCTCTGTGCCGGATTGGTTTTGCGTGAAGGCAACCAAAACGGGTGTCAGCAGCAGACAAAGAGCGAGCCCGAGCCTCGTCATGGGCGTGAGAATATCACTAAGGGGTGGGGGATCTGAACATAGGATACAGCCAAGCTATTCTTGTGTCAGATACAATAGCCGCGTGGGACTCCGACTGGATCGTCTGACCGACCGGCAGTTGCTTGATTTGCGCCTGTGCGATCTTCCGCTGCGAATCAAAGGAACACCTTTGGAACAGCGGGTCGCGAATCTTTATCGGGAATTGGATAACCGGTCGCTGTCGTTCCGGCCGCACGTCTGGCTTTCGGAAGAATGGTTCACGCCGGACGGCGTTGCCGGCTTTGCCATTCCGTTCTATCTGGCTCATCCAAGATTGATGAATCTTGAACGCACTCAGATGCTCGAAGTGGAAGGCGCAAGCGAAGGCGAATGCATGCGGATCCTGCGGCACGAAGCGGCGCACGCCCTCGACAATGCATACCGTCTACATTCGAACAAGGCGTGGAAGGATATGTTTGGCTCTTATGGCGTGCCCTATCCGCAGTGGTATCAGCCGCAGCCGGGCAGCCGCGACTATGTTCTCAATCTGGATGCCTGGTATGCCCAGGCGCACCCGGCAGAGGATTTCGCCGAAACATTTGCCGTCTGGCTGAAATCGGGAACGCGCTGGCGCCGGCAATACGAAAATTGGGGAGCTGTCCGGAAGCTGGAATATGTCGATCGTTTGATGCAGAGGCTCAAAGGCAAGAAACCGGCCCGGCACTCCAGACGTCAAGTTGAGCCGCTGTCGAAGCTGAAAAAGACACTGCGGGAACACTACCGCAAGAAGCGCGCCTATTACACAATTCAATGGCCCGCATCGTACGAACGCAATCTTTACCGTATCTTTTCTCCGGAATCCCGCCACCATTCCTTCCTCAGCGCGGCGCAGTTCCTGCGGCACGTCCGGCCCGAGCTCGTTGCAATCGTTGCTAGGGGTACAGGTGTCCACCACTATACGATCGATCATATTGTGAGACACATGATCGTGAGATGCCGTGAGCTGAACCTCCATTTGACGATGCCTGAAGAAGAAGCCTGGGAGCTCACCATCATTCTGCTGACGATGCAGGTGATGCAGGTCCTTCGCAGTGGCTATCACAGGATTCCGTTGTGAAGTTCAAACCGAAGACCAAGCTTCGCATACTCGTGCTGTTGAATCAGACCTTGATGCCGCCGGATAAACTCGAGGAAGGCGTCGAAATCGAAAAACAGCCGTGGAGAACCGAGTACGACGTCATTTCGACTTTGAGGTCCATGGGGCATGAGGTTCACCCCGTCGGCCTGTACAGCGATCTCAGCGTTATCAACAAAGCCCGTGAGGACCACAAGCCGCAAATTGCATTCAATCTTCTCGAAGAATTCGACGGACAGGCGCTCTACGATCAGCACGTCGTCAGCTATCTCGAGCTCATCAAGCAGCCATATACGGGCTGCAATCCGCGCGGCCTGACTCTCGCCCACGATAAGGCGCTGACTAAAAAGATCCTCTCGTACCATCGAATCGCGGTGCCGGGATTCGCTGTTTTTCCGATCGGTCAAAAGGTGGTTCGGCCGCGGAAGTTGAAATTTCCGTTACTGGTGAAATCCGTGGTGGAGGAAGGCTCCGTCGGAATTTCTCAGGCCTCGCTCGTCAACGATGATGCGAAACTTGCCGAACGCGTCGAGTTCATTCATCGGCAAACCAATAGCCATGCCATCGTCGAGCAATATATCGAAGGCCGCGAAATTTATATGAGTGTCATCGGCAATCGAAAACTTCAAACCTACTCCCCGTGGGAACTCGTGATCCAGAACCTCCCGGAGGGCGCGGTGAATATCGCGACAGGCAGGCTCAAGTGGAATACGGCGTATCAAAAAAAGGTTGGGCTGGTTACCAGATCGGCCGAACTTCCTCCGGAGCAGCAACGCCAGGTCGAACGGCTTTCAAAGCGTATTTACCGGCATCTGAGTCTGAGCGGCTACGCCCGTCTCGACTACCGGCTTTCGAACGACGGAGTCTTTTATCTGTTGGAAGCGAATCCGAATCCCCAAATCGCCCTGAACGAAGACTTCGCGGACTCCGCAGCCCACTGCGGTCTCAGCTATCCGCAGTTGCTGCAGAAGATCATTACGCTGGGCGTAAGCTACAACGGATAATCGGAATAGAAAGAAGACAAACGAAGACAATTGAAGGTCGGCGGAAGATATTCGCCGCTTTGGTATAGAATGTGCCGCATCACAGCCTCGAGGAGACGACAAGATGAAGAAGATCAACAGACGTAGTTTTGTAAAAGCGACTGGGGCGCTCGTAGCGGTTCCTGCGTTGGCAGGTCTTCCGGCCGCGATGGCCCAGGCCCAGAACAACAGCGACTTGCGCGTGGAAAAAGACATTGTCTTTGGCAAGGGCGGCGATATGGACATGCTGCTCGATGTCTATCAGCCGCCGCAGGGCGTGACGCCGAAGCGGATGGCCATCATTCATCTCTTCGGCGGCGGCTTTTCCAGCGGCAATAAAAACGCGGGCTACATCGTCAACGACGTGCGGGCGCTCGGGCGTCTCGGCTACACGAACGTCTCTGCGAACTATCGCCTGACGGGCCAGGGCCTGTGGCCGGCGCAGATTCATGACACGAAAGCTGCAATTCGCTGGGTGCGCGCGAACGCTGCAAAAATCGGAATCGACGCCGACAAGATCGCGATTGCCGGTTACTCCGCGGGAGGTCTGCTCTCGCTGCTTGCGGCCGCAACGAACGGCATGGCCGAGTTCGAAGGCAGCGGCGGCAACGCCGGCGTCAGTTCGAACGTGCAGGCCAGCATCGGCGTCTATCCGCTCGCGAGCCCCGCAGGTAGCCTGTTCCCGACCACACTGTCCGCCGAAGAACGTACGAAAGCCATGGACGCCGCATCGCCGGCGAAATATATCGGCAAGAGCTTCGCGCCGACCATCTTCATCCACGGCACTGCCGACACGACCGTGCCGACGGCGTCGAGCATCGATTTCTACACCAAGCTCAATGCTGCGGGCGTGCCATCCGCTCTGACGCTGATCCAGGGTGCGGCTCACGCATTCGATAACGCCGCGCTCGACGCCGTCGAGGTTATGGCGCACTCGGTCGATCTGTTCCTCGATCGGCTGATCGTCAAACCGACACCGTATGCGGGCTTTGGCGGCGGTGGTGGCGGACGTGGCGCCGGAGGGCGCGGTGGCCAGGGCGGCGCCGGTGGTGGCGGACGTGGCGCCACTCAAAACTAGACCCGACCGCCTCAGCGGCTAGCGGGGAGAAGACGTGTTCTTCGGAGGCCACTCGGGCCAGACATTGCCCGACGTGGCCTCAATCGCAACGGGCCCCTGCAGCGAGAATCCCGGAACCCGGCCCGCTGGCGGCGGAGGCGGCGCTGGTTGGTGGTCCGCAGCCGTCGTGCATCGCATTTCGTTCCAACCCACATGCGCGGTGACGTGTTTGTAGAACGTCGGGAGTTCGCCGTCGGCCCAGTCCTCATGAAGAATGTTGAACCGCAGCGTGTCGCCCTCGATGACGAAGTCATCGAGGGCCGCCATCGTATATGGGTTGTCGCACGTGCCGCACACCATGCCGCGCAACTTGTCGCCGACTTTCCTGATGATGAAGAACTGTTTCGGCGCCCCAACCCCAAATCCCAGCCAGACACCGACGACATCTTTCTCAGTCAGCCTGGATTTCCACGGACCGGGCTGGATGTAAGGCAGTCCGTCTGCGCCGTCCGGATTTCGACGAAGCGGGTTTGCCGGCACCGGAGGACCTTTCGGTAGAACGGACACCATCGCCGGTATCGGATCCGGCCCTCGCGGATCCTTGATCAGAACACGTTCGAATCGGCCGCCGCCGGCCCTGCCGCTCGTGCCCGTCACGATCATGCGGCCCTGATTGAACGTTGCGGTTGCCTTGTCCTTGAATGCAGTGCTGCCGTCCGCATTCACATGAGTCACTTCGAACGTAATCCCATCGGACCCGAATGTTCCATCGACGAACGCCAGGGTCGTTGCGTCAGCGCAATAGGTGCAGTAAATGCCCCGGACTGCCGTGCCGCGAATCGAGAACTCGTAGGTGTGGGCTTCGCCGCTGTCGGTTCTCCAGCCTCCACGATAATCATCGGCATTCTGAGCCATCGCTGTGCCTGCGAACGCAAGCACAGCGACTAGCATTCGTACAAGACTCGTCTTCATTTTCCATCTGAGGGATGCGCTGAGCTTGCCGGCCATTACTTCTTCGTCAGTTCGTCGTAGAGATTTCCAAAAAACTGCGCGTTCAAGGTCCATGGCGCAAGATCGTCGGTCTTAACCTTTGAGGCCAGCATGTCTTTCGTTGCGCCTGCCTTGATGGCTTCGTTCGCCCGGGAAATGACCAGATCGACTTTGGCTTTAAACGCCTGAATGTCGGCTTTGCTCTTGGGTTCGCCGCGGCCTGGAATTGCGCTCTCAAAATCCAGAGTAAGAACCCCGGCCAGGGTTTTCTGCCAGCCCAACCAGCTTCCACCGTTGGCCCAATCGATGACGGGATTCGTATCCGTAATTTCATCGCTGACCATGACGACCTTGGCATCAGGGAAGTACACCATCGTATCGCCGCCGGAGTGTCCGCCCGCGTAAAAGTGCATGTCTACCTGCGCTCCGCCCAGCTTTACGACATAGTCCTTCGCGAAGGTTTGAGTCGGCCTGCCCGGAATTGTGGACGTTCTGGTATCGCTGGCCATGAATGTTTTCAGCGGTTCGGCAGCAATTACCTGGGCTCCCATCTCGATAAACTTCTGGTTGTTGCCGACATGATCCGGATGATGTTGCGTGTTCAATACGATCTTGACGGGAAGTGGACTCACCGCTTTGATTTGTTCCAGAAGACCGTTGTATTGGTCGTCTCCGGGATTCTTGGTGTCGACAACAATCAGGCCCTCTGAGGTGACGCGGATCAGCGTGTTTGCTCCGGCTCCTGTCACAAGAAAGAGACCGGGCTTGAGTTGCCGGGCCGGCATTACAGTATCCGGCGCGCCGCCTGCCCGACCTCCCCGGCCTTGTGCAAATGTCATCACCGCGAAACAGAACAGTGTGGCAATAGAAACAGATACCTTCTTCCAGTTCATAGGCCTCCTTATGTGCAATTGTGTACCAGGACGTATAGGGTCATCGTCAGAGCATAAAAAATCGTCGGATCTCCGCTGCAATTCTAGCAACGAGCGCGTTCGATCCGGCCTATTTTTCGGAGCGCTGGAAACAAAGGCAACAATCTCTGGCGTTGTTGTTTCCAATTCAATCTCCTGCGCGCCGCTGTTCCAGTCGTCAATCCGTTGGCCGGTTGTCACAGGGTTGACGTATTCGGACGTTCCCGGCCAATGATGCTTCCGAGGGCTAAGCTGCCCCTTCCAACCTAAGTCTTTTTGAAGGCCATTCTTGCCTATGCTCGGCAGATTCTTCCTACCGTTGGCATTCCAGGTGCATTTTGTAAAGCCGGTAAGCTTTGAAATTGAAACTGGAGGCCCAACTTGGCTGAAGAGATCCCGGCAGATGCAGCAGCCCCCGTAGCGAAATCTTCGAATTCGGGTTCGCTGATTATGATGCTCGCAATAGTGCTTTTCTCCAATGCATTTGGTGCCGGCGCGACATGGTTTTTCGTTCGCAGGGCGATGGCGCCGAAGGCAGAAGTGGGAGCAGACGGCAAAAGCAAGGAGCCAGTCGATATGGCCGCCGAACTGGAAAAGAGCGCGGTCATTCCGCTGGAGGCCTTTGTGGTCAACCTCGCCGACGCCGATGCGGCACGTTACCTGCGAATCAAAGTGACTTTGATGGTGGATGACAAGTCCAAGCTCAAGGAAGTCGAAGAGAACCAGGCCCTTCAGCTCAAAGTGCGCGACCTGATCCTCCAGACCCTCACTCGAAAAACATCCAAAGACCTCGCAAGCGACGAAGGCAAGAACAAACTCCGCCATGAGATACAGGATCAGCTCGGACCATTCTTCAAAGAACCGAAGTTAAATGACGTGATGTTTACGGAGTTTGTCATTCAGTTATGAGCGAAGAGAACAACCAGCAGCTAGTTCGAATAGGGACACAGCAGCTTCCGGATATGGCGGCCTTATACGACATTCCCATGCGGGTGAGCATCGAGGTGGGCCGTTTGAAACTCACCGTTGCCGAGTTCCTGCGCCTGGGGCCGGATTCCGTTCTCGACCTCAAGAAGATTGCCGGAGAGCCATTCGAAATTGCAATCAATGGGCGGGTGGTTGCCCGGGGAGAAGTTGTCATGGTGGAAGAGAGTTCGGGTGTGCGTCTGGTTGAGGTTCTTAAACCTTCGGTGACCGCGTGAGCGCCTTACAGGTTTTTGAAGTTATTGGATCCCTGATCCTCATTCTGGGCGCGCTTCTGTTGACGATGCGGCTATTGAAAAAATACATGCCGTCGATGTCGGGAACGCGCGATCTCTCGATCACCGAACAGCTGCATCTCGGCGATCGATGCCGCGTCATGGTGGTAAAGGTTCGCGGCAATGAACTTCTGATCGGAGTCACGCGCGAAAACATTTCTATACTCGACAAACTGGGACCGCAATCATGAGTATCGTATCTCTTCTCCTTGCTGTTGTGCCCGCCGTTCAGTCTTCCAACATCAAGATTGACATGACGGGCAGCGCCGGACAGGTTCAGATGACCATGCCGGTTCAAATTCTGGTTCTGATGACGCTGCTGACGTTTCTGCCGGCAATCATCATTTCGCTGACGTCGTTTACTCGAATCATCATCGTATTTCACTTCCTGCGGCAGGCTCTTGGAACACAGGAGGCACCGTCCAACCAGATCCTGATCGGGCTGGCGCTGTTCATGTCGTTCTTCATCATGAATCCAACGCTGACTGCAATGTACGACACCGCGTATACGCCATGGACCAAAGGAGAGATCGATCAGACTCAGGCAATCGAGAAGGGATCGGCGGCGCTAAAGCAGTTCATGATGAGAACGACTCCCGAAAAGGACTTGAAACTGTTTGTGGATCTGTCCAAAAGTCCGCGGCCCAAGAGTCCGGAAGACCTGCCAATGATGACGGTCATTCCGGCTTTCATGATTTCGGAAATTAAAATTGCCTTCCAGATCGGGTTCGTGCTTTTTCTACCCTTTCTGGTCATCGATATGGTCGTGTCTTCCGTTCTCCTTTCCATGGGGATGATGCAGCTTCCGCCCGCGATGGTATCTCTGCCATTCAAGGTGCTGCTCTTCATCATGGTGGATGGCTGGAGCCTTGTTGTCACTTCACTGGTGAAAAGTTATGTCTGAAGGATTGGTCGTTGCTCTTGCAAAACACACACTTGAAACGGTGCTGCTGGTGAGCGCTCCGATGCTCGGAGCTGGTCTCGTCGTGGGAATCATTATCAGTGTGATCCAAATCATCACATCGATTCACGATACGGCTCTGGCATTCGTTCCCCGGATTGTGGTGACGTTTGTGGTGTTCCTTGTCGTATTCCCATGGATGATGGCCACGATGTCGTCCTACACGACAGCGCTGCTTTCATCGTTTGAACCATACGTTCATTAGCGGTTAAGCATTGCCCATGGCTGGCGCACTGGCTCTTTCGATACCTTATTTTTATCTCGCACACGTGATGGTCGTTGCGATTCGTGTCGGATCCGCGCTCCTTTTTGCGCCGATCTGGGGATATCCCGGTATACCTCAAACGATGCGGATTCTGCTGGTGTTTGCGCTGGCAATTGGAATCGCGGCGGTCGTGCCGGTCAATCCGGCGATATATCAGAATCCAGGCCTTGTCATTCCCAGTGAATTCCTGATTGGAATGCTTCTGACAATGAGCATCCGCATCGCCTTTGCCGGACTTCACATGGGTGGTCAGCTGCTGAGTTACTATCTTGGATTTTCACAGGTACAGATGATCGATCCCAACACGCAGAACCGGTCGACACTGATGTCCGGATTTCTGACCCTGTTCGGATACGTTCTGATTCTATCGACGGATCAGCATCACTCGATGCTGCGGTCGATTACGGCCAGTTATACGGCATTTCCGATCGGCACCGCTATTCAAACCAATCAATGGTTCGGAGCGCTCATGGACGCTTCAAAGCAAATCTTCGTGATCGGTTGGCGAATCGCAATGCCGGTCTTTGTGGCAACGCTCCTGGTTGAAGCGGTGGTCGGTCTCATCGCGCGAACACAGCCTCAGATCAGCTCATTCATCGTGACTGCACCGCTGAAGCTGCTGATCGGCCTGACCGTCCTGGGTGGATCTCTGGCGTTCCTGCCGAGAGTATTTGAGTCGGTAATCAATATGCCGATCCTGCATAAGTAACGATGGCTTCGGACAAGACAGAGAAAGCGACATCCCGCCGCCGGCAGCGGGCGCTGGACCAGGGCCAGTTTGCTTACTCCCAGGAAGTCACTGGCGCTTTGACGCTGTTCGCAACGCTGATGACCTTGTCGTATCTGTACGTGAATCCTTTGGGATTCCGTCTGTTCTTCGAACGGATGCTTCAGGCAGCGATGAGCGCGGACTCCGACACCGCATTCGTTTTCACGATCCGGCAGGCTGGCGTCTACTTTCTTCGGATCGTTGCCCCCGTCTTTGCCGCTGCTGTCGTTGCCGCGCTGATCGGAAACTTCGCCCAGGGCATGCCCGTCTTCGCCAAGGATAACGCGGGCCTGAAGTTCGGGCGGTTGAACCCGATTCAGGGCTTTGCCCGGCTCAAAAACAAGATCTCCCCACTGGAGTGGGGGAAAATGCTGGTGCTTGTGCTGGCTTCCGCCGCGATCCTCTGGAGAACGTATCGTCTTTACTGGCCTCAGATTATCTCTGCGACTGGGCTGACACCCGCGGCTTCTATAAGCCTGCTCCGATCCATGCTTTTGTACGTGGTCACCTACGTGGGGCTCACTGTCGGAATTTTGGCAGTCGGTGATTTCTTCCTTCAAAAGCTGCGCTTCGAGAAAAGCATCAAGCAGACGAAGCCCGAAGTAAAAGAAGACATGAAGGCCTCCGAAGGCAATCCAACGATCAAGGGCAAGATTCGCGCTATTCAACGTGAGCGGGCCCGGCAGCGCATGATGGCGCGAGTCAAGGAGGCCGACGTCATTGTCACCAACCCCACCCATTACGCTGTCGCCCTCCAGTACAAGCCAGAGATGGGTGCTCCCCGCGTGCTTGCCAAGGGTGTGGAGTGGTTGGCCGAGAGAATCAAGGAAGAGGGACGGTTGTATGACATCCCCACCGTCGAAAATGTGCCGTTGGCCCGTGCCTTGTACGGAAGTGTGGAGGTCGATCAGGAGATTCCAGGCGAACTGTATAAGGCAGTAGCCGAGGTCCTTGCGTTTGTCTATAAAGCTCGTAACCCCAAATAAATACAGCTGTAGGCGCGGTCTATGACCGCGCACGATCCGGAGCGCAAAATGCGGCGAACTGAGAAATCGTGCGCGGTCATAGACCGCGCCTACAGTCGAACCCTTCGTTGGCACCCGGAATGCTGAATCAGTGACCGATATGAAGGGTCACCTTACAGTACCGATCGCGATCATCATTATTCTCGGGGCGATTCTGATACCCCTGCCGACGATCGTCCTCGATTTACTGATATCGACCAATATCGCACTTTCTGTAGTGATTCTTTTGTCGGCTGTTTACATACTGAAACCCGTTCAGTTTTCCGTTTTCCCTCAGATCCTTCTCATCAGCACCTTGTTCCGGCTGTCGCTCAATATTGCATCCACACGATTGATTTTGCTTAACGGCCATCACGGAGAGAGGGCCGCCGGCGATGTCATCAAAGCGTTTGGACAGTTTGTTGTCGGTGGGAATTTTGCCGTCGGCATCGTGATCTTCCTGGTTCTGATCGTAATTCAGTACGTCGTGATCAACCATGGCGCCGTTCGCATATCGGAAGTCACCGCGCGATTTACATTGGACGCATTGCCAGGCAAGCAGCTTTCGATCGACGCCGACATGAATGCGGGAATCATCGATCCTCAGCAGGCTCGCGACCGCCGTCTTGAGGTTAGCCGGGAAGCGGAATTCTACGGTTCGATGGACGGAGCCATTCGATTCACGCAGCGCGACGCGATGGCGTCTGTTCTGATCACGCTGATCAATATTGTTGGCGGATTGTTCATCGGCGTCTTTCAGCACGGCATGGAAGTCGCTGTGGCGCTGTCGACCTTTACGATCCTGACGATCGGAGACGGTCTGGTTACCGCGATCCCTTCGCTGTTGATTTCCATCGCGGGCGGCCTGGTCACCACGCGCGCCGCCTCGGACACGAACATGGGAGACCAGGTTACGACCCAGTTGTTTTCCAATCCGAAGCCGGTCTATTTCGCTGCCGGCATCGTGGGTGGGCTCGGATTGATTCCGGGATTTCCGAAGTTCTCCTTCCTGTCGCTTGCCGCTACTTTGGGTTTCATTGGTTACGTCATGGCTATTGCGGCCACTGAACGTCAGCGAACCTCCGTGCGCGAGGCAGCTGCTCCCAAGAAGGAAGACGGCGCGACGCCTGAAAAGGCGACGGCGTTTCTGCGTATGGACAGCCTTGCAGTGGAAATTGGTTACGGCCTGATTAGCATTGTCGACGTTCAGCAGGGCGGCGATTTCCTCAATCGCATCCGGTCGATCCGCAAACAAACGGCGCTGGAGCTGGGCATCATCGTTCCTCCGGTCAACGTTTCCGACAATCTCAAGCTTGGCTCAAAGGAATACGCAATTCTGCTCAAAGGCGTTGAAATGTCCCGCGGTGAGCTGGTGGTGGATCGTCTGCTTGCAATCAATCCCGGTAACGTTTCCGGCCCCCTCGAAGGACAGCAAGTTGTGGATCCGACGTTCGGCTTGCCGGCGTTCTGGATTCCAAAAGACAAGCGCGAAAAAGCTCAGTTGATGAACTACACCGTGGTGGACCCAGCCACCGTTCTTGCGACACATCTGACCGAGACCATCCGCAGCCATGCTTATGAGCTTGTTGGACGCCAGGACGTGAAAGCGCTGATCGATTTCGTTGGGGAAACGCACCCGAAACTCATCGAGGAGCTTGTGCCGAAAACGCTTTCCGTCGGCGAAATTCAGAAGGTGCTTCAGAACCTGTTGCGCGAGCGCGTCTCCATTCGCGACTTGATTACCGTGTTCGAGACCCTTGCGGATTACGGTTCTCAAACGAAGGATCCCGTGACGCTCACCGAAATGACGCGTGCCGCACTTTGCCGGTCCATCACAAAGGGGCTGGTCAACGAGAAGGGCGAGCTTCCCGTCATCACCCTGTCTCCGGAATGGGAATCGCAACTTTCGGCGTCGCTCACGCGCAGTGACGCGGGAACATACCTTGGCATTGACGCGAAGTCTTTCGAGCGGCTGGTTCAATCGCTGACCGACACGTGTCAGAAGGTGACCAGTTCCAGCGCCACGTTGTTGTGTTCGAGCACGCTGAGGTTTCACGTGCGAAAGCTGATTGAACGGTTCATTCCTCAGTTGACCGTGATTTCTCCGAATGACATTCCGCCCAACCTGCAGATCGTTTCGATTGGAGTCGTTTCACTATGAACGTCAAAACCTATCAGACCAAATCACTTCAAGAGGCGCTCGATCGCATCAAACACGATTTCGGGAATGAGGCTCTCATATTGAGCACCCGCGAAGTCAAGCCTGCGCGCGGTCTTGGCTTCCTGAGGAAACCGAAATGGGAAGTCGCTGCCACCGCGCCGCGGCTCGCATCAGCGGCAGCTGCGACGGCTCTGGCCCCAGCGCTTGCTGCTCCGAAGGCGGAGCCGCCGGCCCCGGCAAAAATTGCGGCGCCGAAGGTGGAGCCTCTCAATCTGGAGCAGGACATTGCTCGGCGCGGGACACAGGCGGATCGCCGGATCGACATGCTGCTGGAGGACATGGATGTTTTGAAACGATCCGTGCGCAGCCTCGGCAGGGCGATTCCATCCAAGGCCGATCCAAGCGGTGGACTGTACGGCGAACTGGTGAGTCAGGGTATCGATCCGGAACTTGCCGATCGCCTGGTCGTGTCGGCGTCTGAAGGTGACCCATCTCCTGGCGAGTCCCGCAACCGCGTCCGGCGACTGCTGGCGGATATGATTGTGATCGACCCTCCAGCGGAATTTCACGCGAAGTCGCGGATTGTCAGCATATTCGTTGGGCCAACCGGAGCCGGCAAAACCACGACGATTGCGAAAATCGCCGGGCAGGCTGTCGCCCGCTACAACAAGAAAGTGGCTCTGATCACCACGGATATGCTTCGAGTCGGCAGCCAGGATCAGCTGTCACGATTCGGCGCGCTCCTGAACGTACCGGCGTATACCTGCTCGGATGTTTCGACGCTGATGGATCTGGTCCAAAGTCTCGACGATCGCGACCTCGTTCTTATCGACACTCCCGGAGCAAGCCCATCGGACCTCGCGCGGCTTTCAAGGCTGGAAGAAGTATTGATGCTGCCTGAGGCGCGGGTGAACCTGGTAATTGGCGCGACCACTCGTTCAGTCGATGTGAATCGCATTCTGACTCGCTTCCAGCGTTTCTCGCCCCAGCGGGTCATTTTCACAAAGCTCGACGAAACGGAATCTCGTAGCGCCATGGTCGGCGATCTTTTGCGCAACGAAGTAAGAATTACATACCTCACGGATGGCCAGCGAGTTCCCGAAGACCTCCTGATTCCCTCCGCGAGTGAAATGGCCAAGTGGGTGCTCCCACTTGACTAAAGCAACCCAAAGAACCGCCGTCATGACCGCGGAGCAACGAGAAGAGCTGATCGTCGGTACGCTTCCGCTGATCAAGCACATCGCTCACAAAGTAATGATGCGTCTTCCAGCGACGATCGAAATGCACGATCTCATCAACGCCGGCGTTCTCGGCCTGCTCGACGCCGTCGACAAGTTCGAGCCCGAGCGCGGCGTCAAATTCAAGACCTACGCGGAGGTGCGCATTCGAGGCACGATCCTCGACAGCCTCCGGGACCTCGACTGGGCGCCCCGATCGCTTCGCAAGAAAAGCAAGGACCTCGAAAAGGTATACGCCGAACTGGGACAGAAGCTTGGAAGACCCGCGACCGACGAAGAGGCCTCTGAAGCTCTGGGTGGAAATCTGGAAGATTTTCACGCTCTCGTCGACCAGTTGCATGGCTTGACGGTTGGGTCCTTTGAAGCAGCGGGAGACCCCGACGAAAAGGGTGAAGGGAGAATCAACTACTACCCGGACGACGGGACAAACGACCCTTATGCAAAATACGAAACCAGCGAACTTACCGCGATTCTGGCCGAGGCGATCGACACACTGCCGGAACGCGAACGGCTCGTGCTGTCGCTGTACTACTACGAAGAATTCACTATGAAGGAAATCGGAACCCTGCTTGGAGTCAACGAATCGCGGGTGTCCCAGATCCATACCAAGGCCACTCTTCGGTTGAGAACAAAACTCAGCAAGCTGGCGCCCAATGTCGAAAACACACTGGAATTGTTGAATCGATAATGGAAAGAAAAATTCAGTCCTATAACTTCAGGCGCCCGGACCGTATTTCGACGAATCAAATTCGTTCGCTGCATTTCGTGCACGATCGATTTGCACGAAACGCCTCGTCTTCGATTTCCGCCTACCTGCGCACCGTCGTGGAACTCTCGCTGGAGACGATCGAACAGGTGACATACGGGGAGTTCCTTTCCAATGCCGCCGACCCCACCTGCTATGCCGCGCTCTCGTTGAGGCCACTGGACGGGCTGGCGGCTTTGGAGCTTCGACCGGATACGGCTTTCCCAATGATCGATCGGATGCTCGGCGGATCCGGCGAGGGCATTTCCAATAATCGCCCGATGACAGAGATCGAACAGAGGGTGATCAAATCCATTCTTAAAATTCTGGTGGAGAATCTCAAGGAAAGCTGGCGTCCGATCTATGCGATCGAATTTGAAACCATATCGATGGAAACGCGTCCTCACATGGTCCAGGTTGTCGGACCCAACGAAATGGTCATCCATTTCAAATTCAAACTGCGGATGAAGGGTCAGACGACAAAGCTGAATCTGGCGTTTCCCACACTCGTTCTGGAGCCCATCATCCACATCTTCGACCAGGACTCAAACAGCCGGAAAAAGATCACCAACGATGGTGCGCTGCTGGCTCAATTGCGCCAGGTGCCGGTGAGAGTCAGCGTCGAAACCGGTGAATCGCAATTCCCGATGGAGTCGCTGATGTCTCTTGAAGTCGGAGATACGCTCGTTCTTGACCAGCGGACGGAATGGCCGATGCAGATCAAAGTCGAAGGCCGCAAGAAACTGCTGGTTCGGGCGAAATTCGACGCGTCGCGAAAGACATTTTCAGTCATTGGCCAGGCAAGCAAGGAGGACTTCAATGGACACATCGCTCGTTAAACCCAATGAGCCTGGCGATAATTTGGCGAATCTGGCAGCGCTTATGGATGTGCAGCTGGCAGTATCGATTCGATTCGGTGAAACCGAAATGCTTCTGGAAGACGTCGTCAAGCTCGGTATCGGATCGGTTATCGAATTGAATTCCGCAGTGGATGAGCCGGTGAAACTGATCGTTAACGGCCGCTGCTTCGCACGTGGCGAGGTGGTTATGGTCGACGCTTTTTATGGAATCAAAATAACGGAGATAACCAGTGTCGGTGAACGTATCAAGTCTGTTAATTCTTAATCCGATTATCGTCAACCTTGCGCTAGGGCTTTACGGCCTTTTGTTCGTGTGCATCTTTTTCTATATACACATGAAATTTCGTAAGGCAGGCCATGCCATGCAGAAGCTCGCGAAGGACTGGGCTATTGCCGCGTCGACGCACGAAAAACTGCTTGAAACTGCCCGGCACCGAATTATGAGTCTGACCCTTGCACCGGCCGTCCCTACGCCGTCCGCCGCGGTTCCTTCAGCGCTCACAGGCGTCACCGGGGACACACGGAGCCAGGTGACGGCAATGGGCCGGCGCGGTATTCCGGTATCTGAAATCGCCCGCTCGTGTGGACTTCCTGAAGGGGAAATCGACGTCTTGCTGGGCATGGCTCGAATGCAACGAATGGAGGCCTGATCACAATGAGCGATGCAATTCTCGACGCGTATTCCGGGCTGGATTCGCGAATGAAGATGATTGAAATTATTACAAACAATCTCGCGAACTCCCAGACCACGGGCTTCAAGCGGGACTTTGGCCGGATACTGGAGTCGCAACAAGCCCTCGATGTCGGTTCCACCATCGATACGTCATCCGGAGACCTGATTTCGACAGGAAACGATCTCGATGTCGCGATCAATGGACAGGGCTTCTTCGCCATTCAGACGCCGAGCGGTGTCCGCTACACGCGCAACGGCAGCTTCTCACTGAATGAGTCCGGAGATCTGGTCACCAAAGAGGGCATGAAAGTGCTGTCGACCTCCGGATCCCCGATCAACGTCGCCGGCTCCAATGTCACCATTCAGGACGGTGGAATCGTGACCTCCGATGGGAATGAAGTCGCGACATTAAAGATCGTGACATTCAAGAACTACGACCTGCTTCAGAAGGAAGGAAGCAATCGCCTCCGGTGGAACGGTCCCGCCGACGGAGTGCAGGATACAGACGAACCAAAGGTGAAGGGCGGCTCACTCGAGCGTTCAAACGTGAATTCCATGATCGAAATGGTTCACCTCATGGCGGCCTACCGCGACTTCGAGTCCGTGCAACGTACGCTGAAGACTCTGGAGACGGATATGAACGGCAAGTTGATTCAGGAACTGGGAAACCTTAGTTAGGACAAGGAGTACAAATGCTGAGAGCACTTTATACGGCCGCAACGGGAATGCAGGCGCAACAGATCAACATCGATACGATTGCAAACAACATTGCAAACGTCAATACAACGGGATTCAAGCAAGGCCGCGCGGAATTTCAGGACCTTCTCTACCAGACGATTCGACCCGCTGGAACCGCGTCTTCCACTTCAACGACCTATCCCATTGGCCTTCAGCTGGGATTGGGCACCAGACCGTCCGGGACGGACCGCATTTTCAGTCAGGGTGACTTTCGTCAGACGGGTAATGAACTTGACCTCGTGATTGAACGCAAAGGCTTTTTTCAGGTCAAGCTGCCGAGTGGCGAAACCGGATACACACGGGATGGAACCTTTCATAAAGGCCCTGACGGTACTCTCCAGACGTCGTCCGGCTATCCTATGGAGCCCCAGATCATTATTCCGACAAACTCGGAGCACGTGACCATTGGTATCGATGGAATTGTTTCCGCAACCGTTGCCGGTGTGAGTCAGCAAGTGGGCACGATTCAACTTGCCAACTTTGCCAACCCCGCTGGCCTGGATGCAATTGGCGGCAATTTGTACAGGATGACCACCGCTTCGGGAGAAGCCGTTACCGGCGCTCCGGGTGAAAACGGAATCGGCAATGTGAATCAGGGATTCCTGGAAAGTTCCAATGTCAGCGTCGTCGAGGAGATGGTCAACATGATCATCGCGCAGCGCGCATACGAAGTGAATTCGAAGGCCGTCAAGGCAGCCGACGACATGCTGTCTCAAATCAACAATCTTACGAGGTAATTGTGATTGCACTTCTGCTCGCATGCTGTTTATCCGCCCCGGCGGAAATTACCATCGATTCGAGTACGGTGACGCTCGGCGCCATCGTCGGATTTCCAGCCGGCGATGCCCGGGCTCTTCTGACTCTGGGCTCCGCGCCACAGCCTGGCCTGGGACGCCGATTCCTCAAGCACGAGTTGATTGCCAAAATCAACAGCGCCGGTCTGCCAGTCGACGATCTGTTATTGCCCGAGTCCGTGTTTGTGCGCAGAGAATCTCAAGGCCTCGATCCCGTCGAAGTATCACGGCTGGTGCGCGATGCATTCGAGCGCCAGTTTTCCGATGCGGACATCATCATTATTTCCATCGACACGCCTCAAGTGGATCTGGCAACAGGACAGTTGACGCTGACCGCATCGCTTCCGGATCGGCCCGATCCGTCGATGCCGGTCTTTGTGATTATTGACGTCCGGACTTCCGGGTATTCCAGGCGATTGTTTGTGAAAACCGTTGCCGATGTCCGTAAACCGCAACCGACTCTTCGAACGGCCGTCACCGCCAACTCCGAAATTCACGTCGACGATCTCGAATGGAAAGTCATGCCCGTTCGTGGACGTGGTGCACAGGTGCTCTCTTCCGAAACCATCGAGGGAATGCTTGCAAAGCGTCCCCTGGCAGCAGGTGAAGTGGTCACCGCAGATCTACTCTACGCACCGTTGATCGTCCACAAAGGCGATTCGGTTATCGTCAGGGCAGTCAACGGCAGAGTCACGATCAATGCTGTGATGCGAGCCAGAGCTTCGGCCCATCTCGGGGAAACAATTTCAGTCGAACATCTTTCCGGCGCCGGATCCACATCCGCCCGCGTAATCGGGCCACGATTGCTCGAAGTAACTCAAGGAGCCAAATGAATATTCTAATCCTTAGTCTGATGCTGTTGCAGAAACCGGATCCATCTTCTCTGGATACTTCTTCGCTGTTTTCATCGAACGCTCCGAATCTCTTTCTATATCGCGACGTCAAGGCGAGGGGCGTGGGAGACATCCTTACGATCCAGGTCGTCGAAAACGCTTCCGCCACCAATACGGCAACGACAGCCACACAGAAAAAAGGTGACGTCAGCCTGAGTGCGCCCGCAATCGCCGGCCTGGAAAAGGCAACCACGGCGATAAACTTCGCCAACATTCTCCAGGGAGCCGGCGGCTTGAATTTCAACGGCACCGGTTCGACAACACGCTCCGGCCAGTTGCAGGCCGAGATCTCCGCGCGTGTCGTCCAGGTATACCCGAACGGAGATCTTCAGATTCAAGGGACCAAGGTGGTGACCATCAACGGGGAGCGGCAGACCCTGACCATTGGTGGAATGGTTCGCGCGCATGATGTTTCTCCTGCAAATATCGTTTCGTCCACTTCCATCGCCAACATGGATGTGAAGTACGACGGCAAAGGCGTCGTTGCCGACGCGAATAAACAAGGCTGGCTTTACAAATTCTTCCAGAAGATTTCCCCCTTCTAAAGGTTGTTATGAAAATGAAAGATCGATTGTTTGTACTTGCGCTGATAGTGGCACTCTCGACTCCGGCCTTTGCGGCATCGCGCATTAAAGATATCGGGCACTTTGCAGGCGTTCGGAGCAATTCGCTGATGGGCTATGGACTTGTGATCGGTCTGAACAAGACCGGCGACAAGAAGCAGACTGTATTCACTCAGCAAACTTTGGCGAACATGCTGGAGCAATTCGGAATCACGCTCGGTGCTTCCAGCCGTGTCGAAAACGTCGCGGCGGTATTTGTGACTGCCAATCTGCCGGCTTTCGAGCGGTCTGGATCGCAAATTGATGTCACCGTATCGTCGGCCGGCGACGCGACGAGTCTGCAGGGAGGCACGCTGCTTCGAACGCCATTAAACGGCGTGGATGGACAGACTTACGCAATGGCAGGTGGCGCATTGGTGCTGGGCGGATACTCGGCAGGCAATGCGTCGACCGGCATCACCGTCAATCATCCGACCGTCGGGCGCATTCCCAATGGAGGAGTCGTCGAACGCAGCGTGACGGTCGGACTTCCCCAAACTGTTGAAACATTGGATCTGATCCTCGATCAGCTGGACTTCACGAACGTGGGACGAGTGGTTGCAGCCGTCAATACATCCTTTGGTGGCCCGATTGCTGCTGCTGTGGATGGCAGATCATTGCGATTGACGCTGCCTCTGGAGTTCCAGAAGCAGAGCAAGGCGGTCGAATTTATGTCCACGGTCGAAAACTTAACCGTTCAAGTCGACAGCAAGGCCAAAGTTGTCGTGAATGAGCGAACCGGAACGATTGTGATTGGAAGCGATGTCACACTCTCACCGGTTTCAATTTCTCACGGCAACCTCAGCATTCAGATTCAAACGCAGTTTGACGTTTCGCAGCCCGCGCCTTTCAGTCAGGGACAGACAACAACCGTTCCTCAGACAGCGCTAAAGGCAGACGAGCAGAAGAGCAATTTTGTGACATTGAACCAGGGGGCAACGGTGGACGACCTGATCAAGGCATTGAACGCGCTCGGCGTAACACCGCGCGATACGATCGCCATCCTCGAGACCATCCAGCGCGCGGGAGCTCTTCAAGCGGAATTGGAAACTCAATGATTCCTGCCATCGGTTCCCTCATGACCAGTTCCACGGATGCGAAAGATCCGAAGGCTGTCGCGGCAAAAGTACAGGCCATGTTCATGGAAGTCATGATCAAGGCCATGGAAGACAGCGTTGGCGGCGAAGATGGATTGTATGGCAAAAGCACCGCTTCGGAAATCTACAGGGGCATGTTCCGCGAACAGCTGGGTGCAACCCTCGGAAGCGATATCGGTGGGTCTCTTCAGCAGGACCTGGAAAGGGCGATGAGGAAATCCGAAACCAAGCTACCGAATCCGGATGTTTCGTCATTGCCAACAGAATTGGCGCCACTGCCCGCACCGGCGCCGAACCGCGGTGGACTCCCCGTCGCCGGGGTTGTGACATCGGAGGTCGGCTGGCGCAAAGATCCCTTTACCGGAGCCATGTCATTACACAAGGGAACCGATATCGCCGCTCCTCTGGGGACTTCCATCCGCGCTGTCGCGGCGGGCACTGTGGTGGAAAGCGGAACCAAGGGTGAATACGGGAATGCCGTTGTCGTAAAGACAGACGACGGCCGGCGCATGTTGTACGGCCACAATTCGGCGAATTACGTCCGGGTTGGCGACCATGTTGAACAAGGACAAGCAATTGCAGCTGTTGGGGCCACCGGACGGGCAACCGGTCCCCACGTTCATTTTGAAGTTACGGAGTAGCTAATGTCGGGCGGGGTTCTGCCGATAAGGTAGGAACGGGAAGGATCCCGGCCCCAGCTCCACGGATGGAACAGACAGTAAGGAGCTGAAATGAGTATTGATCGAATCAGTATAAGCAATGGCGCGATAGACCGCACTCTTCAGTCCAATGGGACCGAGGAACTACGCCCTTCGTCACAATCCAGGCAGTCCAAGGTGCCTGTCGCAGACGACGCAATTTCGTTGTCGGACATCGCCCGGAACGCAGAACGGCTTACCGGTATGCTGGACAATTCCACAAATAGCAAACTGAACGCTGTTCGCGAGGCGCTTGCCAACGGCGCATACAACGTGTCGGGAACAGATATTGCTTCAAAACTGATTGCACTGAATACGCGTTAGTAAAGAAGGGGCGTCCCATGTATGGGGTTTTAGAAGAACTATTGCGTCTGGAAGACGCAAAACATCGCGCACTGATTGCACTGGACTCCGAAGTCTATGAAGATTCGGTTCAGAAGCAGGCGCGCTTGATCGACGATCCGGGCATTTCCACCGCTGGCCGGACCGATTCCGGCAAACTGCTCGCCTTTTCGAAATTGGCCAATATCAACACGAGACTTTACGAAAATCTTCTCTCGACCGCTCCGTGGATCGCCGTGCCGAGCCGCAGCTATACGGAACAGGGTCAAATTGCGGAGCCGCCGGTAACGCGCGGCTTCTCGGCGGAGGCCTGATCGTGTCATCACTGGGATCATTACTCAATACTGCGCTGACGTCGCTCCAGGCGAACCAGGTAGGACTTTCTGTCGTATCCAACAATATTGCCAACGTGAATACGCCGGGGTTTTCCCGCCAGCGTGTGCTGATGCGGGAGGGTCCCGTCGTTGGCGGCCACATACCTGTAGGATCTGGCGTGGAGGTTTTCGGCACCGAAGCGTTTCGAGATCAGCTTATCGAAAGAAGGCTTTGGAACGAAACGTCCAGCAAATCCGCGGGCGATCTCACGCATCAATCTCTATCCGATATCGAGATGGTCTTTAATGAGTCCGGCAACACGGGCCTGCTTCCACTGATTTCAAGCTTCTTTAACAGCTTTCAGAAGTTGAGCGCCAATCCGTCGTCTACGGATCTGCGTCAGCAGGTTACCACCAGCGCCGCATCGCTGACCCAGTACATCAATGCACGCGCGAGCGATCTTCAGAATATGAAAACGGCCATCGATCATTCGATAAATGACGATGTTTCCAAAGCAAACACGCTGATCGATCAAATCGCCGTGATAGCGAAACGAATTCATGAAACGGAAACCGCCGAGCAGCCGGCGAACGATCTTCGCGATCAGCGCACCAGCCTGGTCAAGAGGCTTTCGGAAATCATGAATGTGAAGGAACTGGATTCGAATGGATCGTATCAACTGACGGCGGGAAACAACCGTCCCCTGGTTATTGATGGAACGGTGATCCATCTCGATCTTTCCACCTCATCGAGCGGTTTGACCGCCGTGCTCTCCGGATCCAGCGACGTCACCTCAGAATTTACCAGCGGCACACTGGCCGCGCGCGTTGCGCTTCGAGACCAGTCGATTCCGCAGTACCAACAATCGCTGAATCAGATCGCGTTTGACCTGGCGAATCAAGTCAATCAGGTGCATTCGGCTTCCTTCGATCAGGACGGAAATACACTCATTAATTTTTTCACACCCGTCACATCGTTGGCGGGTGCGGCCTTCAACCTCGCGGTGAACCCGGCCGTGGCTGCGGATTCCCGAAAAGTAGCGGCGAGCAGTCAAGCCAACGGATCTGGAAACGAAGCCGCGATCGCACTGGGAAATCTGGTGAACGTTCCCAATGCTCCACGAGGAACCATCGTCGAACAATTCAGCTCTCTCGTGTACCAGATAGGCAGCGACACCGCCAACGCGGACGCAGACACCAGGCAGCACGGTTCGATGCTGACTCAGCTGGAGAACCTTCGCGCCTCGGTCAGCGGTGTTTCCATTGACGAAGAGACGGCCAGCATTCTTCAGTTTCAGCGGGCTTTTCAGGCTTCGGCACGCATTATCAGCGTGGTCGATGAGCTTCTTCAAACCACATTGAGTATGGGTGCATGATGAGAATTACCACCGACAGCGGCTACAGGAACCTGCTTCAGGACATTCAGCGTATTGCCGAGCGCATGCAGACGGCGCAGAACCAGGTGTCGTCCGGCAAGAAAGTCAATCGTCCTTCCGACAATCCTTCGGCGGCCGCGGATGTCGTGAACATCGACTCGAAGCGCGCCTCGAATGCCCAGTACCTTGAGAACGCTGCAACGGCGCAGTCGAGGCTGCAGATCGCAGACTCCACTCTCGATGGAGCAGAGCGGGTCAGCGAAAGAATTCGAAGTCTCGCGTTGCTTGCCGTAAGCAGTAATTCCTCAGCATCCTCCACCGTTGAGGAGGTTTCCCTGTTACGCGATCAAATGCTGTCTTACGCAAACACGGTCTTCGATGGCCAGTTCATTTTCGCCGGCAGCAATTCGGATACGGCGGCATACGTGAAGGCAACCGACGGCACCGTCACTTATGCCGGTGATTCCAATGCAATGAAACTTCAAACTGGACGTGCGTCGACTCTGCAAACTCAGATTCCAGGGAGCCAGGTGTTTTCCGGCAGCGTCGATATTTTCAGTACATTGACGAGCCTGGTTACGGCAATGAACAGCGGCGACCGGAACGGAATTCGAACTCAAGTTGCAAGACTCGAGCAGTTTTCACAGACGGTTTCGACAGCTCGCACCAAACTTGGCGGATTGATCAACGGAGCGGCTTCAGCCCAGAGCGATTTGAGACAGGCGGATCTGGCGGAGACAGCACACCTGTCACAACTGCAGGATGCGGATCTCGCGCAGGCTCTCAGTGAATTCACGCAGAGCCAGACAGCTCTGCAGGCGGCGACTGCGGTTGGGGCAAGAGTTTCCTCGCTGAGTCTTCTGGATTACTTGAAATAGGCAGGCCGAATAACGGAGGCAAAGTATGAAAGCTGTTGCGACATTGGAACGAAATACGGAATCGGGGCCCTATTCGGAGGATGCCATTCTTCGATTTCAGGAGGGCCTGATTGGTTATAGTAACTGTAAATGCTTTGTGCTGCTGGAGAGCGAAGGGATCGCGCCCTTCCGAAGGTTGCAGAGTACGGAACGTGCCGAAGTGGGGTTTCTGGTGCTCGATCCCGCATATGTTGCGAAGGACCTCCTGTCGCAGATTTCCGAGCGGGATTGGGAATCGATCGGACTGAAGGATCCGGCAGCGAGGCTGGCGTTTGTGATCTGTATTATTGGTCCCACGCCTGCCGAAAGCACAGGCAACTTTCAGGCGCCGCTCATTATCAATTATGCGAATATGACGGGCCGTCAGGTGATCCTCTCCGATCCAGCGCTCTCTTCCAGACAGCCATTGGTCTGAGCCGCCCCTGTTGATCTGAAGCTGCCGGGGCGCGAGCCCATACTCGAAAAGAGACAGAAACGCGCAAAAAACGCGCAAATCTGTTTGCCCTACCGGATAGCTTCGGATAGCCTTCCTGCATCGTCTATGACTCAGTCTCGCAATACATTCGCATGGCTGCGCTTGCTTTTATGCGCTGCCTTTTGCGTGATCGTTGTTGCAGCGTTGCCGGCAACTCCAGCTGCGCCAGCGCAGGCACCGGACGCGTCCGACATCGCCGAGGGCATGCGGCTCTATCACCAAAAAGGAAATTGCCAGGCGTGCCATGGGTGGGCAGGCGACGGCCGCAAGACCGACAATCAGATGCCTTCCGGAGCGAATCTGCGCGAGACCAAGCTTAACCGCGACGGTTTAGTCCTGACCATCAAATGCGGACGGCTCAATTCGCAAATGCCCGCCTTTGACAAATTCGCCTACAGTGACGGACGCTGCTATGGCAAGACGCAGGCCGATCTGAAGTCCTACCCGACGCGCATGCCCGATCCGCCGGCAACACTTCAACTGCGCGAGATCGATTTGATTGTGGATTTCCTCTTCGCTAAAGTGATCGGCAAAGGCCCGATGGATCACGCGAAATGCGTGCAGTTCTGGGGCTCGGACGTCGAAGCCTGCCGGGAGTTTTCGAAATAACTCCGAAGTCAGTTCAGCGCGAAGACAAACAGGTAACTGGAGTCCTGGAGGTTGTCAAACTTCACCGGATGCAGGTGCCGGCCGCCGGCCTGCACGGCGAGATACTGCTTTGGCCCGATTGCGTAGGTCATCGGCGCGCCTTTCAGCGCCGTGCCGACGTTGAAACGCCAGAGTTCCTCGAGCGTTTCGTCATTGTAAGCCACGACCCAGCCATCCTGTAATGCCGTAAACAGAACGCCGCCGGCGGTATCCGTCGCACCGGAGCGAATCTCGATATCGGTGACGGCCTTCGCGATCTGCCTGTGATTGACCGTGTCGAAGGCGGTGACGGAACCATAGTAAAGGTCGCTGCTGAATGTGCGCTTCTGGCTCTTTTCATCGTCGATGCCGCCATCCGGCGACAGGAACACAACCTCCGCGCCGTTTTGCGAAAAGCATCCCTCAATGCCAACTCCATACGCGATGTTCTTGACCGGATTGTACGCGGTGGGCTGATGCGCGACGCCGCCATGCCAGGTTGGACAGGTGCGCTTCGTACCGTCGCCGCGCAACGCCCGCGCTTCGGGGTTGTAAATCTGCACGTCGAGCTTCGGATTGTATTCGACCGGCTTTCCGGTTACGGGATCGATGCCCCTGGTCCAGTTCAGATCGTTGACATACTGCGTCGCCTTGATGAATTTTCCGTTCGTACGATCCAGCGTATAGAAGAAACCGTTGCGGGCGAAATGGCCGACGACTTTGCGGAGCTGGCCGCCAATCATCGTGTCGTAGAGCATGTGGATGCCGATCTCGTCGAAGTCCCAGGAATCGTTCGGCGTGTATTGGAAGTACCACGCCAGCTTCCCGGTATCGATGTTCAGCGCCACTGCCGAGTTGGTGTAGAGGTTGTCGCCCGGACGCGCCTGCGGATCGTAGACCGGTACGGGGTTACCGGTGCCCCAGATGGTAAGCCGCGTTGCCGGATCATACGACCCCGTCTGCCAGAGCCCTCCGCCTCCGGTCTTCCAGGCATTGTTCTTATCCTTCCACGTTTCACTGCCTGGATCGCCCGGCTTGGGTATGACGTACCAGCGCCAAAGTTCTTTGCCTGTTCTTGCGTCCAAAGCGGCGATCCAGCCC
>Ga0134121_10000847_pt1 | contig 31537 bp, 24 predicted proteins | sample KB301_FD_96463 | JGI IMG/M metagenome (GOLD analysis project Ga0134121, IMG submission 96463) | Terrestrial soil microbial communities without Nitrogen fertilizer from Kellogg Biological Station, Michigan, USA - KB3-0-1 | ecosystem: Environmental > Terrestrial > Soil > Unclassified ... | reverse complement strand
TGCCAGGATTATTAATTATACTTCATGACCTGGGAGGAAACCATACGCTTTATCAGAACCCGGGAGGAATTCCGATGGCTGGTTGAGCAATCTTATCTTGATGAAAACCTCTTGCTGAATGCGGAGCGCTTCAGGTCATCCATGGAATTCGAAGAAACACTCCGGCTCTTGAACAAATACGCGCCGGCAGCAAAATTTGTGCTGGATGTAGGTGCTGGCAACGGCATAAGTTCTATTGCGCTGGCATTGAATGGCTATAAGGTTACAGCTGTGGAGCCTGACGGAAGCCTGACGGTTGGCTGCGGAGCAATTGAAATTTTAGAAAAGGAATACAAGACAGGCAATCTTGACGTGATCAATTCATTTGGAGAAAAACTACCATTTGAAGATGGACACTTTGATGTCGTTTACATGCGGCAGGCGATGCACCACGCTGCAGATTTATATGCATTTGTGAAGGAAGCATCGCGCGTTCTTAAAAATGGCGGCGTTCTTATCACCATTCGTGATCATGTAGTATACAACCAAAAGGACAAGCAGCTTTTTCTGGCGGCTCATCCGCTTCAACAATTTTACGGAGGAGAAAATGCATTCAGCGCGCAGGAATATTCATCGGCAATGACAAAAAGCGGTTTGAAGATCAAGAAAATGTTTGCATACCATGATTCTGCAATTAATTACTTTCCTGCTTCTAAGGTTGACATTGAAAATGCAGGTGAAATGATGAAAGAGAGATTTCGCGCATCTCTTGAAAAAAGATTTGGTTCCTGGGTAATTAATTCACCATTTTTGCAGTTCTTTGAACTGGTTTCGCTGGTAAAAAATGGCGCCTGGCGGGGCGAACGAAGAATCCCAGGAAGAATGTACAGCTTTATTGCAGTTAAAAGTACCTTGTGAAAATACTTATACTTGGCTCCAACGGTTTTATCGGGAGCAATGCTTTGCGGTATTTTCGTAATAAATATCCGTCTACCGTTGGATGTGACGTGATAGCGCCTGTCGTTTACGACGATGGTTTTTTTTTGCTTGACAAGGACAATTCGCGGTTTGACCAGGTTTTTCTCCGCAACTCTTTTGACCTTTGTATCAATGCTTCAGGTTCCGGCAGTGTACCGTATTCAATTGAACATCCTGAAGAAGACTACCGGCTTAACGCAAAAAATGTATTCGAAATTTTAAATGCCATCAGCCAGCTTAATTCGCAGTGCAGGTTTTTGAATTTCTCGAGTGCTGCTGTATATGGAAATCCCGAATCCCTGCCCCTGTCAGAAAAATCCAGGACCAGACCTCTTTCGCCTTATGGATTTCATAAGCTAATAAGCGAACAGATCTGTGCCGAGTATTATCACTTGAAAAAAATTAAAACATGCTCCATGCGTGTGTTTTCGGTGTACGGGCAGGGCCTGAGGAAGCAACTTTTTTGGGATATTTACCAGAAGTCTAAAAAAAGTTCAGAGGTAGAACTTTTTGGTACCGGTGACGAGACCAGGGATTTTATTCATATCGAGGATTTGCTCCTTGCCATTGAGTGTATCATCGAGAAAAGTTCTTTCGAGGCAGAGATCATCAATGTTGCGTCAGGAAAAAGCTCTTCGATCCGCGATGTAGCCCAGACTTTCCTCCGCGCTATGGGTTCAACGGCACAGCTGAAGTTTAACAATATTAATAAAGAAGGCGACCCGTTGAAAATGCTTGCCGACATCGGAAAAGTAAGCGGTTATGGTTTTTCCCCTGCGATCAACATTGAAGAAGGACTTGCATCTTATGCAGGATGGATAAAAGATGCTGATCTCTGACGGGATTATATTATACCCATTATTATTGGCTCGTAACAGAATTTTTTTGGTGATATCATTTCAAAAACAGTTATTTGAAAGCCGTCAATTCGTTGCTGATATTTAATGAATAAAAAGGACATCAATATCATTATTCCTGTACTGGGAAATTCATCCTGGATCGGAGGACTTACGTACCAGGATAACCTGATCGAAGCATTGAAAATGCTTCCTGAATTAAATATTACCCTTACGAATGAACTGGATCATAGCAATACCTCAGACCAGGATTTGCCTCTTACAAAAAGAATTTTCAGTAAATCTAAAAAACGTTTCAACGGTGCGCTGAATAAAGTTTCAAGCTGGTCAAAAAATTATGATGCAGACTTACAGAAGAAGTTGGACCAATGCATGAATGGAAAAATCAACGCGATTTTTACCCTGAACGAAGCACACTTGCGCGGTAAGAACAACATCATTAAGTTGTATTGGATCCCCGATTTTCAGCAGGTTCATCTCAAGCATTTTTTCAACAAAGAAGACCTTGAAAAAAGAAATTCCCGCTACAGAGAAGGATGTGAGCTGTCAGATATCATTATCGTAAGCAGCAACAATGTGAAAAAAGACCTGGAGAAGTTTGCCCCTGAGCATGCCGCCAAATGCAGAATTTCAAGTTTTGTTTCAAAGATTCCATCCTTTATCTGGGAGGCTGATCCGATGATCGTGGTTGATAAATATTCTTTACCTGAAAAATTTTTTTACCTGCCGAACCAGTTGTGGAAGCACAAAAATCACAAAGTGGTATTCGAAGCATTCCATATTCTAAGGAATGAGAATATTTTCCCGAACCTGGTTTGCACAGGGAATCCGAATGATCACCGCGACCCGGATTTTTATAAAGGGTTGATGAAAATCGCTGCTGAACTGGATATAAAAAATCAAATCCGGTTTCTTGGAATGGTGCCCTACCAGGATGTGATGACCCTGATACGCCAATCCATTGCAGTGATCAATCCATCGCTTTTTGAAGGCTGGAGCACAACAGTAGAAGAATCCAAATCGATAGGCAAGCAATTGATTTTGTCTGACCTTGAAGTGCACCGTGAACAGTCAGCACCCAATGCCAGTTTTTTTAGCCCGGAAAGCGCTCAGCAGCTTGCGGAAATATTAAAGGTGAAGTGGAGTGAATTAAAACCTGGGCCCGATGCAGCCATGGAAATGCAAGCGCGGCAACAACTCGAGTCAAGAATCAGAAACTACGCAGAGACCTTCGTCAGGATAATCCTTGAGGTTGACGCAACTAAAACAGTAAAAGCTTAATCAACATATTTCGGATTCATTAAAACAAACCATATGAGAGTATTAGTATTGGGAGGTGATGGTTATTGCGGATGGGCATCTGCACTTCACCTGTCAGCCACCGGGCACGAGGTAAGTATCATAGACAATTTTTACAGGCGCCTTTGGGACCATGAATTATCTTCCCCCACACTTACGCCGATTAAAACACTGCCCGAACGGATACGCGCCTGGAAAAAAGTTTCTGGAAAGGATATTGAATGTTTCATCGGGGACATCTGCAACTGGGAATTTATTTCGGGGATTATTAAAAAAAACCGCCCTGACGCCATAGTTCATTTTGCCGAACAGCGATCGGCTCCTTATTCTATGATTGATCGCGAGCATGCAGTATTTACGCAGATGAATAATGTAATCGGCACATTAAACCTGCTTTACGCCATCCGTGATTTTGTTCCCGAATGCCACCTTATCAAGCTCGGTACCATGGGTGAATACGGAACGCCGAATATCGATATCGAGGAGGGCTTCATTGACATTACACATAACGGTCGGAAAGACAGGTTACCATTCCCGATGCAGCCTGGTTCCATGTATCACCTCTCTAAACTGCATGACACCAACAACATCCAGTTTGCCTGCCGGATATGGGGCCTTAAAGCTACGGACCTCCACCAGGGCGTGGTGTATGGAACGATCACCCCTGAAATAGAAAAAGATGAAGCGCTGATCAACCGCCTCGATTACGACGGAGTTTTCGGAACTGTATTGAACCGTTTCTGCGTGCAGGCCGCAATCGGCTTGCCTCTTACAGTTTACGGCAAAGGCGGACAAACACGCAGCATGCTTGACATCAGGGACACAGTGAATTGTATCCGGATAGCCGTGGAAAATCCTGCAAAACAGGGAGAGTACAGGGTATTCAACCAATTCACAGAAGCCTTTAACATCAACCAGATAGCAGAGAAAGTAAAATCTGCCGGCGAGAAGATGGGTATAGAGATTACAATTAATCATCTTCAAAATCCACGCATTGAAAAAGAAGAGCACTACTACAATCCTAAAAATACAAACCTGATCAATCTCGGCTTAAAGCCAACGATGCTGTCAGATTCTCTGCTGGACTCATTGCTGAACATTGCAGTGAAGTATAAATCCAATATTGATAAGACGGTAATTGATCCTAAAGTAACCTGGAAAGGAACAAAAAATTAAAACCTTGTCAGCTTAAGTATGTTTTCTAAACCAACCTTCAACTTATTCGCTTCATGACGCTTGCTCCAATTGTTCTTTTTGCTTACAACCGGCCACATCATACTTTAAAGACTCTTGAAAGCCTGAAAAATAATGACCTGGCCGATCAAAGTTCACTTTACATTTATTGCGACGGTCCCAAACAAAATTGTTCCGTCGAGGACCGCGAACAGATACGGCTGGTCAGGAAGATAGTACATGAACAGCAATGGTGCGGCAAGGTTAAAGTCGTGGAATCGGATACGAATGATTCGCATCCCGTCAATTTAGTAAGGCGCGTGAGTGAAATGGTGAATGAATTTGGCCGCATTATCGTTTTGGAAGATGACCTTGTGCTCGGAAAAGGTTTTTTGAAATACATGAATGAAGCCCTGGAATTGTATGAGAATGAGGACAAAGTATTTTACATTTCGGGATACCTGCCTCCGGTGATGAAGAAAAATCTGCCGGAAACTTTTTTCGTTCAGAATTTTTCAAACTGGGGATGGGGCACATGGAAGCGCGCATGGGACAAATTCATGCACGATGCAAACGAAATCCTCGCCGTCATCAAAACACAGGACCAGATCAAACGTTTCAACATGGATGGCAGCATCAACCATTACATTCTGCTGAAGAAGTGTGCTGAGGGACCCTGGAAGTACTGGGATGTGCGTTGGTTTGGAACCGTGGTAGTTAATAATGGCCTCATTCTACACCCCAAGAAATCGCTTGTCAGGAACATTGGCCACGATAAGAGCGGCATGCACTGTGATGATGATTTTGTGCTCAAGCACCAGCCCATCATTAATTATGTTACTGTCCAGAAAGTTCCTCTGAGGGAGAACCTTGCAGTGCGGAGGTCAATCAAGAGCCTGTTCCTCTTCCTGTATGATTATAGCTTTTTCAGCGTGAACAATGCAAAAGGCATTTTCAGGAAGATGGTGCCCGGGTTTGTTTTCAATTACCTGAAGAAGAAAAAAAATTTCTATTTCCTGCGTCACAGGAATAAGAATGATTTCGCGATGTCGGTTGCCTATGATACAGCACCCTTTAATTGCGATACTTATCTTGAAAAGGAATTTTTAAATCTTAAGGAGAAATATAATATTTCGAATGTCATTGAGACAGGTACTTACAAGGGCGTGACCACCAGGTGGCTGGCCATGAATTTTAGAAACGTTTTTTCCATCGAGATCATGCGAAAGTATTTTGAGGAGGCTTCATTGAGCCTGAAAGGTTTCGATAATATCACGCTGATCAACAGTGACAGCAGGAAAGCTTTACCTTCCATCCTCGATAAGGTCAAGGGGAAAACCCTCATTTTTATTGACTCACACTGGTATGAGAACCCATTGCTTCCTGAACTGGAAATTATCGCCGAAAGCAAGCTGAAGCCATTTATTTGCATTCATGACATGAAGAACCCGGAAGATCCGACCATGGGATATGATACTTATCCTGATCAGGAAATTGTGTACGAGTTTTCCTGGCTGAAGCCGCACCTTGATATCATCTATGGCGAGAATCAATATGAATATTATTTCAATAAGCATGCTGAGGGGGCGAGGAGAGGCGCATTGTTCTGTGTTCCCAAATAAAAATTAAAGTTAACAGGAAATATTTTCGTGATGCCCGATCAATTCCAGGCGTGCTATATATGTAATTCAAATCGTTTAACTTTAATGGAGCGGTACCACGCAACCGGCCTGGTGAAATGCGCCAATTGCGGTTTTGTTTTCAGCAAGTGGATCCCCACGGAAAAATACCTTATCGAATTTTACAATGCATATCCTGAGTACCAGCATTGGAATGATATTACTTCATCACGATACAGGGAATTGCTCGTGTCGTTTGAAAAGTACAGGCAGACGAACAACCTGCTTGAAGTAGGAAGCGGGGAAGGATTTTTCCTGGATGAAGCGAAGGCGAAAAACTGGAACGTCTATGGAATAGAGTTTATCGATCGCTTCATTGAAAGATGCAGGCAAAGGGGCATGGTGATGCACCGTGGCAAACTGGATGTTTCCAACTACGCCGAAAATTCAATGGATATTATTATCTGGATTGAAGTGATTGAACATATTAACGACCCGGTCAATGAATTGAAAAAGTTCAGCAAGTTGCTGAGGAAGGGGGGCATTGTGTACCTCACTACTCCCAACTTCAATTCCTTTACGCGTTTAATTTTAAAAGAAAAGCTCAACCTGATTTCTTACCCGAACCACCTTGCCTATTATACCAAGTCCTCGATGAATTATTTATTTGAGCGAAACGGGTTTCAGAAAGTCAGCCTGCAAACTACCGGCCTCAGTCCCGGCAGACTGGTCGCTGCCTGGAAGCGCAGAAACTCAAAGGAAACAGACACGCCCACCAGTGAAACGCAGAAAGTGGATGAACCGCTCCGCCAGAAAATTGAATCGAGTGCATTCCTGAAATTCTCGAAAGGCGCTGTGAACACTTTGCTGAATTTTACCGGAACCGGTGATGTCTTAAAGGGAATTTTCAGGAAAATATAATTTCTTCTCCCCGTACTGTGCTGCCTAAACTAAGTATCATCACACCTTCTTACAACCAGGAACAATTTCTTGAGGAGACCATTCTATCAGTGCTCTCACAGGATTATCCCAACCTGGAATACATTGTGGTTGACGGCGGCAGCACGGATCATTCGGCAGATATTATCCGGAAATATGAATCCCGGATCACGTATTGGGTGAGTGAAAAGGACAGCGGGCAAAGTGAAGCGATCAACAAAGGGTTGCGCGTTGCCTCGGGAGAAATCGTAAGCTGGCTTTGCAGCGATGACCTCTATATGCCCGGCACCCTGCACAAGGTTGCATTGATTTTTCAGAAAAATCCAGATGTCATCATGATACATGGAAAGTCCGCGCTCTTTGACGAAAAAGGGAAGGAATCCATTAAAGGCGCAGACACGACAGACCTCGGCCTCCGTTATTTTTCTGTAATCCCTTTCCCTCAGCCTTCGTCCTTCTTTCGGAGAAAGCTGGTTGATGAACAAGGGCTGCTGAGAGAAGACCTTCACTTTGCGATGGACTATGATCTCCTGATCAGGGCTGCTTTTGACAACAGGATCCTGAGGGTGGATGATTTGTTTTCCCGGTACAGGCTTCACAAGAACAGCAAAACCACCTCGCAATTAAAATCGTTTGCAAAAGAATGGGTGCGCGTGTTTTCAAAATTTCTGCGTTCGGTAAAAAATTCAGAAGTTTATATTCAAAAGCTTGATGAATGCGGCTTGTACGTTTGGGAAGATGACTTTTATGTGCATAAGCGTCCGTTCAGCGCCGCTGAAGTGAAGACCATTGTTCTGTACTTCCTCGATTTCATGGCGCACCTGCATTATCATTTTGTGGAAAGGTCAAGGACGCGTGAAATCAGCTTCCTCGTCAGGGAAATCGATGCAGATTTTTACCGCAAGCGAAACCTGGGAAATATTTCGAACCGTGCAAAGTATCTGCCGGCGCCTTTAATCCGCATGCTCAGGAAATTAAACTCGTAAATGAAAAGCCAGGTCAGCATCCATCCCTTTTTCAGCATTGTGATCCCTGTGTATAACAGGTTTGCCATGTTGCAGGAAACTGTAAGAAGCATCCTGGAGCAAACCTTTCAGTCCTTTGAAATCATCATCGTAAATGATGGAAGTACGGACGGATCGGGAACGGAAATGGACAATAAGTATGGCAGTGCTCCAGGCATCTTGCTTATTCACCAGCCAAACCTGGAAAGAGGCGCATCCAGGAACAATGGCTTCAGGAATTCAAAGGGGGAGTACGTAATTTTCCTGGACTCGGATGACATCCTGCTACCGGATCACCTGCAGGTGTTGCAAGACAAAATCCAGGACTTGCAGTTCCCTGACTTTATAGCGACAAAATATGATTTCCTGAGAGGCGGAAGCCGGGTCAAATCCATCATCTCAAGGTATTCGGAAGGTTATTACGACTACCGCTTTTTCCTGAACGGGAACCCATATGGCTGCAATGTCTGTGTGCGAAGGAAGAATGAAAAGCTTTGCCTCTTTGAAGAAGACAGGAAGTATTCTATCAAGGAGGACTGGCTGTTCTTTCTGCAGAACCTGCAGCAGCAGAAAATATTCCTGGTTGACAAGGTTACACTGCTGATGGTGGATCATGATGACCGGTCGATGAGATCGGATAACCGTCTCCTGGTAGAAAAGACATTTTATGCAAAGGAGTGGATATTAAAACACGTGAAGCTGAATCCCGCTGAGCGGAAACAATTGGATGCTCACGTTCATTACTTTTGCGCGATTCATACTTACCTCGACCATGAAAGAGGGAAAGCGCTGAAGTTCCTGTTCGCTGCCATCCGCTTCGGAGGAATCAAACGCAAGTATCTCATACTCCTCGCTAAAATCATAGCGGGCAGAAAAGGGATCGTGATACTAAGCAAATGGACAGGAAGAAAAACATTTTAGTGCTTACTTATTGGAGTTATAAAGACGCCCTGATACAGGCGTATACACTTCCTTATGTTTACCTCATAGCGGACCAGCTGCCGCCGGGGAGCAGGACTTATTTAATCACCCAGGAGCAGGCGCCATTTAAAATGTCTATGGACGAGCGGATCCAGGTAAAGAGCAGGTTGAGGTTGCAGGGCATTCATTTGATTCAGCTCTCCTATAGGAAAAGCGACATCTCCAATATGCTTGGGTGGATGGCAAACGGATTCCTGCTCTTGTTCCTGATACTGTTTTCAAGGGTGAAGTATATCCATGCCTGGTGTACTACGGCAGGTGCAGTTGGCTATGTACTTTCCAGTATTACCAGGAGACCCCTTGTTGTGGACAGCTACGAGCCGCATGCTGAAGTCATGCTTGAGACGGGCACGTGGAAAAAGGATTCCTGGAATTTCAGGATTCTCTTCCTGCTGGAAAAGCTCCAGGGGCGTCATGCCAGGGCATTGATCACATGCACCGCTGACATGAAGGACTATTGCAAAAGGAAATTCAATATTGTATTGAATCATCAGTGGGTGAAACCTGCATGTGTAAGCCTGGGAACGTTCAGTTTTGGCAATAGAAAAATCCCGGACCTGCTTAAGAGCATGAAGCTGGAAGGAAAGATAGTTGGTGTCTACGCGGGCAAATTCGGAGGGCTGTACCTGACGCAGGAAGTATTCGATTTTATAAAGGTCGCACATGACTATTGGGGAGATAAATTCCGGATGTTGCTTCTGACTAATGAAAATGACAAGACGTTAGACCAATGGAAGCAAAAGAGCGGAATCGCGGAAGGTATTATTTATAAAAAGTTTGTTCCGCATGAGAGGGTAGCCAGCTATATCGGTTTAGGGGATTTCGGCATTAGTCCATACAATCCCGTTCCTTCCCGCAAATATTCAGCGCCCATCAAAAATTCTGAATATTGGGCCATGGGACTTCCCGTTGTGATCACAAACAACATTGCAGATGATAGCCAGATCATAGAACAAAACAACATCGGTGCAGTCATCAAAAATTTTACGAAAGAAGATTACCTGGACGCTGTAAAAAAAATTGACGGTATGTTGACCGGTCATTCTACCAGGGAGCTTTACGACAGGATAAGGCCTTTTGCTGAAAAGTATAAAAACTTTTCTCAGGCTGAAAAAGTATATAAAGAGATTTATGGATCAAATTATCTCGGGTCATAGGTCGCCCTCAAAAATGAAACTCACCGGAAAATATGGGACTTGCTGAAACATTAAAAAAAATAAACCGGAAGGAGCAATTTAATCCCGGGTTGCTGGGCGTATTTATCAGTGCAGGATATTTTATAAAGCGGGGAATATACCGCGGCATCAGGAGAAATTCTTCATCGATGAGTGGAACCATGCTCGATTTCGGGTGCGGAAATAAACCATACCGGAGGCTGTTTACTGTTGACAGGTACATCGGGATTGACATTGAGAATTCGGCACATAGCCACGAGGGAGAACCCGTCGACTTTATTTATGACGGCAGGAAGATTCCGTTTGAAAACAAATATTTTGACTGCGCATTTGCATCGGAGGTTTTTGAGCACGTTTTTAATCTTGATGAAGCACTCGACGAACTGAACCGCGTATTGAAAGAAGGAGGAAATTTGCTGATCACCATACCGTTTGCATGGTACCAGCACGAGAAGCCGAATGATTATGCGAGGTATACTGAATTTGGCATCAGGCATTTGCTGGAGAAGCATAAATTTAAAATCGTGGTTCACGAAAAAACAAGCGCCTTTTTTGAGACCGCAGTGCAACTATGGATTTCCTACCTATATGAAGGCGTCTTTCCCAAAAATAATTTCCTGAAAATTTTGCTCAGCATTTTTTTTATTGCCCCGTTCAATATTTTCGGAATTATAGGAAGTAAAATATTTCCTAAGAATTACGACTTTTATTTAAATCACATTATCGTCGCAAAAAAAGCAGGCGATAGTTAGAAATATTTTCGATGCCGCAATGCTCAGGATGGGATAAATATTTTTCTGTCCTCTTTGAGCAATAGTTTCTTCCTGTCCTCGCGTTTCAGTGATTCATAAGTTTCAGCGATCACAAAGAGGCTGGCGACATAAAGCGGGATTGCAGGAATTTTGTAGCGCACAAGGCTTCCGAAATTACTCGTGGTCAGGCCGACAGAAAAGGCAAAAAAGATGCTGAAGGAAATTGAGAAGAAAAGGAAATGATGAATGAACATGAGCCGAAACAGGTTAAATACCCGTATCTTGATCAGCAGGTAAATTGATAATACCAGTAGCAGAAAGTTTTCAAGTCCTGAAGCAAGCATTCCCGGATTGTAAGCCTCCCAGATGTATGGACGGAAAAGCGCAGCATTGATTGCCGCAGGCGCTTTACCCAGTATTCCCCTCACCGTTGGATCAAAATCGCCGATGTCAAATGAGGCACCTCCATAATAATCCTGTTTTAAATCCTGTTGGGTGGCAACGGCTTTGGACAAGACATTGTCCAGCCTGTATTCACCGAGTGAGCTGCTGATCGTTCCCAGCATGATATAGCCGCTACCCGTAGAAATGATGATTAAGAGAGGAGTAATGGATGATTTCAGGAGCTTGTTCTTGACCTTGGTAAGCGAAAAACCCGCAATCCATATGATGGTCCCGGGCAGAAGCGCGAAGAAAATGTAAGGCTTGATCTTTAACAGCAGGAATGAAGAAAAGACAATAAAGAAAATATTTCGCAGGTAAGACTTTCTCATTTTAATCACCTGGTGAATGGAAGAAATGAATAATGCTACAGCAGCGAATGTGATTGAGTCTTTCAAGATTCCTGACCCCCAGAAGACAACGGAAGGAACAAAGAAGATCGAAAAGGCCATCTGTCTTTGCATATCGGGAAATTCCGAAACCAGCGTTTGGTAAAGCCTCCATATCGCCTGGTAGCAAATGAAAGACAAGAGCATGGTGGTTCCGATGAAACTTCTGAAGCTGATAAAACACAGTGGCCACACCAACCGGTCCACCCACATGGCATGGTCATCATAAGAATAGATGAGCCAGTCCGTATCATAATCAAAGGCGCTCCACACCGAGCCGTCAAGACCGGTTACCGAGAAGCGGAGCATTTGAAACGGGTTCTTTAAAAAGGCCTTCGAAACGCTGGAGCAGTCATGGAAGTAACTCGTTGTATCGCCGCCTTTGTAATAAAAAACATAAACAAGGCAAATGGAAATCGAAGCAACTATTTTGACCATCAGGCCCGGCATGTAGTAGCGGTAGCTGCTGTTGGATTCAATGTTCCGCCACTTAATATTATTTGAAATAAAATAAATGATGATCAAATAAATCGGGGGAACGATCAGATCAACAAAGGAGAGGTATTCAACCATGAACTTTAATCCCTGTACTTCTAAGTGAATGATACAGGCCCTGATATGGGTTATTTATTTATTGTGCTCAAAAGTAAAAAAAATGCGTAATTCACGAACCCTTATCAAGGCCAGTTATAAAGACAGATGAAGATTCTTTTTCTAACGTATGATGGGCTCAGTGACCCATTGGGACAGTCGCAGGTACTTACTTACCTCGTAAGGCTTTCGAAACTTGGATACAGGATCACGATTGTGAGCACAGAGAAAAGAAGCGGCCTGCAGTACATGGATGAGATCATGGCTGTACTGAAAGAACACAACATCTCATGGCATTACATCGGTTACACAAAATACCCACCTGTGGTGTCTACACTTTATGATTGCTTCAGGATTCTTTTTTTATCGAGAAAACTCTGTAAGAAAGAACGCTTCGACATTGTTCATTGTCGCAGTTACATCCCTTCTTTGATCGGTATTCATCTCAAGAAGTATTTCAAAATCCGGTTCATTTTCGACATGAGAGGATTTTATGCCGATGAGCGTGTAGATGGACGCATTTGGAAACAAACCAGCATTTTGTACCGGATCCTGTACAGGTTTTTCAAACGGCAGGAAGAACGCTTTTTAACCAAGGCGGATTATACCATTTGTCTTACGGAAAGGGCGAAAGCGGAAATCCTCAGCTGGAGAATTATTCCACGCCAGCCCATCCCGATCATGGTAATTCCCTGTTGTGCGAACACCAACTTTTTTGATCCGGCATTAATGAGTATTGAGGAAAAGAAAAAAATAAGGGAGAGGATCGATATCAGCGAATCAGATTTCCTGTTGATGTATACAGGTGCTATCGGTACGTGGTATATGCTTGAAGAGATGTTCGATTTTTTCAAACGGCTGCTCCTCAAGAGCAATGCGAAATTTCTTTTTATCACGTATGATGACCCGGAAAAAATCCTGCGCGTTGCGCGATCAAAAAACATCAACGAAGCACTGATAAAAATCGTGAAGGCAAAACATTCCGAGGTTCCGTCATTGCTGTCGGTCTGCGACCTATCGATTTTTTTTATACGGCCCCTCTATTCAAAAATGGCTTCTTCCCCTGCCAAGCAAGGTGAAATCATGAGCATGGGCATACCCATCATCTGCAATTCGAACATCGGGGATTCCGACAGGATCATCCGGGAGGCAGATGGAGGCATGATCATAAGGTCATTCACTGACGACGATTATGATTTTGTTGTCAGCCAGATCCCGGAACTGCTGATGAAATCAAAAGCCAAGATCCGTAAAACAGCCCAGCATTATTATTCTCTGGATAAAGGGGTAGAACTATACAATGAAGTATACCGCTCACTTGCGAAAAATGAGCATTAATTATTCATGGTGATAGGATTCCCCTTTTAATATGGTCATTGCCCGGTACACCTGTTCCAGCAGCAGCAGGCGAATCATCTGGTGAGTGAATGTAAATTTTGAGAATGACAGCAACAGGTTGGCCCTTTTTTTCAACTCCCCGTCAATCCCATAGGCACTTCCGGTTATAAAAACTATTCTTGAGAAGGATTTATTCATAATTGCCTGGATTTCCTTAGACAATTCAGGAGACGAGAGCAGCTTTCCGTGTTCATCAAGGATGATCACAAAGTCATTGTTAGATATCATTTTTAAAATCCTGACAGATTCATCGCGCAGCGCTTTTGATTTCTTTTTTTCTGTCGAACCGGGAATAACTTTTATTTCCGATTTCATGTAATGGCCCAGTTTCGTGTAATAGGTTTCAATTCCCGATGACAGGTATTTTTCTGAAGTCTTCCCGATAAAGTAAAATTCGAATTTCATGTGTTGGAAATGGCCGTTAATTTTGTGATCAAGGAGAATTGAAATGCTTACCTTTACGGCATTACCAGGGTGTGCTTTACTGGCTTGGTCTTTGCAAATTAACTATAAACAATTTAGTAAATGAAACTGCTCAGAATATTGATCCTTTTCTTTATGGTTGGTACTGTTGCCGCAAATGCAGACTTATATGATGAAATAGCGGCTGCCATCCGTTCAGGGGATGCTCACCAGGTAGCTTCTTATTTTGATTCTAAAATAGACCTTGCCCTTGTCAGCCAGGAAGATATCTATAGCAAAGCCCAGGCAGAATTGCTCGTCAAGGATTTTTTCAGCAAGAACCAGGCAAAATCATTTACACTTGTTCACAAGGGATCATCCAAAGAAGGGACATTATTTGCGGTTGGAACGCTGACCTGTGGCAACGGCAAAACCTTCAGGGTATCTTACGTGATAAAATCTGTGAAGGGAATGAATTCCATCCAGGAGTTACGGTTTGAGAATCAATAAAAAAATTAGTAATTGTTGAAAACACTGTCTGTACTTGCGGGCAGTGTTTTTTATTTTCATCCTTTTCGAAAAAGTATCTTTACCGAAAATCCATTGAAGTGACTGAAAACTTATACGGCTTGTCATTGCATGAATTTATCGAGAAGGCGCTGAGCGAAGATGCCGGTGACGGAGACCATACTTCCCTGGCGACCATTGCAACCGATGATCAAAGTCGCGCTGTTGTGAAAGTGAAGGAAGCCGGCGTTATTGCCGGCCTTGCCATTGCAGTGGAGGTGCTACATGCCGTGGATCCGTCCATTGAGGTGAAACTTCAGGCACATGATGGGAAGGCTGTGAAACCAGGCGATGAGGTGATGCAGCTGAAAGGCCGCACGCGCTCCCTGTTGAGAGCGGAACGCCTTCTTTTAAACTTCATGCAGCGCATGAGTGGCATTGCCACCAGGACGCATGAACTTGTAAAGCTTATTGAAGGCACCTCAGCCAGGCTCCTGGACACGCGCAAGACGACACCCAACTTCCGGATGTTTGAAAAGCAGGCAGTAGTCATGGGAGGAGGTATCAATCACAGGTTCGGGCTGTACGACATGATACTGATCAAGGACAACCATGTGGATGCCTGCGGAGGGATCGGGAAGTCAATACAAAGGGCCAATGAATATTTAGAGCAAATAAATAAGAAACTGAAAATTGAAATTGAAACACGTAACCTCGACGAAGTAAGCCAGGTGCTGCGGCATGGAATGGTGGACAGGATCATGCTCGACAATTTTTCTTTAAATGATTTACAACAAGCTGTACAGATCATCAGCCACCGTTTTGAAACCGAAGCGTCGGGAGGAATCACAGATGAAAATATCAGGGCCATTGCAGACACGGGGGTTGACTTTATTTCCGTTGGAGCGCTTACACATTCATATAAGAGTCTCGACATCAACATGAAGATCGTTTCCTGAAATATGAGGGCAAAAAGAAAGAACACATTGGCGAAACGGTTGGTGAAGAAGCTGTTGTATTCGGGACCCATAAAGGCGCTCACCAATTATTCAAAGCGTGTGGCGCTTCCTGGATTTGAAGGAATGCCGATGTACGATGTGGCTGACTTTTTCTTTACCGGGATTCAACGAGGTTCAATAGTGACGCGCGCGCAATCGCTTGCATTTAGTTTTTTCCTTGCAATTTTCCCGGCAACTATTTTCCTGTTTTCCCTGATACCCTATGTTCCGATACAGGATTTCCAGGACCAGTTATTATTGCTGATCAGGAACGTGCTTCCGAAAAATGCCTACGAATCCACGCGCGAGACGATCGAGGATATTATCAAACACCAGCGGGGCGGTTTGTTGTCACTCGGTTTTGTGTTTGCCTTGTACTTTACAACAAACGGATTTATGGCGCTGATGCGCGGCTTTAACAGCTCCTACCATGAACAGGAAAAAAGAAGTCCGTGGAAGAGGAGGGTTGTCGCCATTGTGCTGACCCTCATTCTTTCAGTTTTACTCATCATTGCGACTGCGCTGATCATATTCAGCGAAGTCACTTTTAAGTTTCTGGTGAAAAAAGCCATTCTCAAAAGCAAGACGCAGGTCATTCTAATCCTGCTTGGAAAATGGATCGTGGTTTTCGCGCTGTTCTTCTTTGCCATTTCATTCCTGTACTATTATGCTCCGTCTGTTAGAAAGAAATGGCGTTTTGTTTCAGCAGGATCTACATTTGCAACCATCCTTACCATTGTGCTTTCCATCGGTTTTGCATTCTTTGTAAATAATTTCGGACAGTACAATAAAGTCTACGGCTCTATCGGAACCCTTATTGTGATTCTCCTTTGGATCTATTTTAATTCGCTCATCCTCCTGCTTGGCTTTGAGCTCAATGCCAGTATCGACAGGGCAAAAAATAAAATGACGAGGCAATTCTGAGAACCGCAATCATATAATTGGTAAACGGCAACTCTTAAAAACAGCCAATGGCATATTTTCGGATTACAGTTTTCAGCATCATCGTTTTGAGTTCACTCAACACCCGGGGCCAGGACAATTCTTTTTACAGGAGCAGCGAAAATCCATTCTATTGGAAAAACAGGAAACCATCTGATGGGTACTGGCAGCAGGATGTGCATTACCACATCAAGGCTGAAATTGACGATGTCCTTGACATCATTTCGGGGAACGAAGCGCTTACGTACTGGAACAATTCCCCTGATACGCTGGCTTATGTTTATTTCCACCTTTTCCAGAATGCATTTCAGCCGGGATCCTACCTGGACAAATTAACACTGGCAAACGGCGTGACACCGAATTACAGCAAGTGGGAAAAAGAAAAGAAAGGGACGGTGATTGAAAAAATTCAAACCGGCAGCGTGGATTTAAAAACCGAACCTGACAATACCATATTGAAAGTTTTCCTGGAATACCCGCTGCTGCCCGGCGATTCAGTGATCTTCGATATTGCTTTTAAAACTTATTATGGCAACGGAAGTGTGCGCCGCCGCATGCAGCTATTTACTTCCTGGGGATTTAAGCACTACAACGGCGCGCAATGGTATCCCAAGATATCCGTTTATGACCGTAAGTTCGGATGGACCGCTGATCAGCACCTCAACAGGGAATTTTACGGCGACTTCGGATCGTTTGACGTGGAGCTTACGTTTCCGAATATTTATATTGTCGATGCGACAGGCATTTTGGTGAATGAAAAGGAAATGCTTCCTGATTCACTCCGCAGGGCGCTGGACATTTCGAATTTTAAAGACAAGCCATTTGGTTTTCCTCCTTCATTGCCTGTTAAGCCCGACGACACCAAGAAGACATGGAGATTCCATGCAGATAACGTTCATGATTTTGCTTTCACGGCTGATCCAACGTACAGGATCGGGGAGGCGGAATATCAACTCGTGGATCCGGCGGGACTGCCTGTTGGGCGCGAGGTAAAATCGATCCGTTGCATGGCTCTCGTCCAGGAAGCGCATGCATCCAAATGGCAGAATGCCGCTGACTATACAGCACGGATCATAGAGACTTATTCGAAAAATATCGGATGGTATGCCTGGCCAAAAATAACTGTCTGCGATGCCAGGGATGGAATGGAATACCCGATGCTGACCATGGATGGCGGAGGCGATCCTGGCTACCGTGATTTGCTTGCACATGAAATTGCCCACCAATGGTTTTACGGAATGGTGGGAAACAATGAAACCTACCGGGCCATGCTCGATGAAGGATTCTCACAGTTTATTGAGTCTGAATGTCTCGATCAACTGGAAGGCCACTGGGGCATGAACCAGAAAAGCAAGAATAAGTACACGGAGCGCTTCAGGGATTCAGTCACCATACCTTTCCGTTATGTCCAATCAAGCTACCTGAGCGATGCGATGCGTGGAAGTGAGGTCTCCATCAACACGCATTCAGATAACTTTAACGGCGCGCTGGGACAGGGAGGAGGGTATGGAATGGTTTACCGCAAGACCGGTACGATGCTTTATAACCTTCAATATGTGTTGGGGGATTCACTTTTTCGTTCAGCGATGCAGCATTATTTTTCTCAATGGAAATTCTGTCATCCGTATCCCGAAGATTTCCGCAACAGCATCATTCAGTTTACACATGTTGACCTGAACTGGTTCTTTGATGAATGGATAGAAACCAATAAGCGAATTGATTATTCTTTGAAATCAATCCGGGGCGGAGAAGGAAAGGATGATTACGTGATTTCGTTTAAAAGAAAAGAACGGATGCAGATGCCGCTTGACTTTTCAGTGTACGCAAGGGACGGAAAAATTTACAACTACCATATTCCCAACAGGGATTTTATTAAACGGACAGATGCCACGGTGCTTCCCAAATGGTTTGGCTGGGATAAGCTCAATGAAAAGTATGATGCGAATGTTCATATTCCCTCAGGGATAGAGCGCGTACAGGTTGATACGACGCTTCGTCTTGCAGACATCAATTTATTAAATAATTCGAAGCCGTTTCCCATGCTGATTAAATTTGATTCCAGGGTTGCAGCCAGCGCCGACTGGAGTCATTACGTTGTGCACTGGAGACCTGATGCCTGGTTCAATAATTATGACGGACTGAAACTCGGACTTCACCTCGACGGCAACTACTTTAATTATTCGCGCTTCGTGGATTTTAATTTCTGGATCAACTCGGGACTGGTGCAGCAAAAAATTCCCGAGTTCGCGGAAGTGAATAAAAATGATCCTGTCTCAGTAACATTTTCTTTCAGGACACCGATAGAAAAAGTTTTTAAAAATTCTTCCGTTTATTTCAAATCGCGTATCCTGGACGGACTTCAGCATTTCAGCGGAGGCGTGGACTGGAGCACTGTGGGCAAGCAGACAACCGTTGGCATTTCGTTTTCATCTGACTACAGGAGGAACCTTTCTTCCCTCGCTTACCTGTTGTATCCGGACGAGTGGGGACTTGGAAGCTACGACAATGCACTCAATACTTTCATGGCACATTCATATAAGGCGCCCGGCGGCGATGGTGTCATCAAACTTGATTTAAGAAGCAGCAGCATCGGCAGCAATTACGATTATTCATACCTTACGCTCACCGTGTTGGATAATTATTATGTCGGCAAGTTTACGTTGCGCTCAAGGGCGATCGGAAGGTTTGGTACAGGAACCGATTTTGCGAAAGAGTCGTCACTTTATCTTGCGGGCGCGAACGGAGAAGAATTGATGAATGATAAGTTTACCCGCTCCCGGGCCTTTGTCCCGGAGGATTGGCTGGGTTACGATGTTGCCACCAATCATTTCCAGCAGGGCGGCGGATTGAACCTGAGAGGATATGCAGGTTACCTGACTGCACAGGATACGAAGGACGGAGCGGTGCGGGTGATTTACAGGGGCACTACCGGTTGGGCATTTAATGAAGAACTTGATTTCGGAAAATACATCCCGTTGCGGCCTGGTTTTACCCGAAGCTGGCTTAGCATGAATATTTACCTGTTCGGCGATGCAGGTTCTATCAATTATGATTTGCCGGAAGAAAAAATACTGATGAGTGACGTACGGGCAGATGCCGGAATCGGAATTACTGCAACGATTAAGAAATTTTTTTCGTTACAGACGGTGAAACCATTCACTTTACGCTGTGATTTCCCGTTGTGGCTGAGCAGGCCGCCGGCGGTAGAAGGTGAATTTGTAAAGTTCAGGTACGTGATTGGAATAGGACGAAGTTTTTAGAAATTCCATGACCCCGTCGAATAGTGAATAGATAAACGAATATGCGAGTTACGAATCCGTTGTGGATGTATTATAACAAGCAGCGATGAAAAAAATATTTATCCTTTTCATGATCAGCGGCGCATGCGCGCAGGCACAGCAGGCGGATGAGCAATTCAAAACGGCACTGAAGCTGAAAAATGAAAGTAAGTTTGAAGAGTCGCTCGCCATTTTTCAGCAGTTGCTTAAAAGCGATTCAAGTAAAATTGAATACTTGTACAACACCAGTTTTCTTTACAGCAAGCTTGGGAACAGGCAGCAGGAAGAGGTGGCGAGACAAAATTATTTCCGAAAGGCAGAATACCTGGCGAAGAAAGCCATAGCGACCGACAGCAACAATGCGGAAGCGCATTACACCTATGCGTTGGCGCTCGGACGCATCAATGAGAATGCAAGCAGCAAGCAAAAAATTGCCAATGCGAAGCTGATCAAAACCGAATGCGAAACAGGACTGAAGCTGAACCCTAAACATTCAGGGTTGTACCACATCCTCGGGCGGTGGCACCGTACGATAGCCGGCTTTAACTTTATGGAGAAGGGTATGATCAATGCATTTTTCGGAGGTGTGCCCGAAGGCGGATCTTATAAAGACGCCATCGAGTGCTTCAGCAAAGCAGTCCTCCTCGAACCCGGCTACATGCTTCATAAATACGAGCTTGCGCAAACATATTATGAACGAGGAGAAGGAGATGACTACATCCTTTGCAAAATATGGTGTAAAAAAGTTTTGGAAATGACTCCCGTTGATTCAGATGACACGCTAACCATGGAAAAGGCCAGGAAGCTTTTAGCGAAGGTGGAGTAGGATCACCAGCTACTGTATCGCAACCCTTGCATTTACCGTTTTTGTTTCACCGATTATATTCACAAAATACAAGCCCGGGGAAAAACTGCGTATGTCCATTGCATAATCATTTCCTTCAAGTGTTGCAGGGAAAAAGTTTTCGGAAATTACTTTCCCCTGTAAATTGATGAGCTGTATTTTTTGGTCGCCAACATCGTGGGCAAACCGGAAATGGATCAAGCCGTGTGCTGGATTTGGAAATATATTGATTGCATGGTCGTGCAAATAGATTTCATTCACCGCATTAGGAATAAGATAATAAACCCTCGCTTCGATGTTGTCCACAAAGTCCGTGAGATAACTGCTGTCACCGTGCGCTTCCACGCGCACTTCAATCCCGGCGATGCTGCTGCCCGATGGAATCCCGAATGAGAAATGAGAATATCCCTGCTTCAACAACGTGCTGGAATTCCAGATGCGCAGTACAAAAGCTGAATCTCCAAGTTGATCATCGGTCCATGCATGTCCCCAATTGTCGGTAGAATCGCCATTCGTTCTATATGAATCTGTAGTATCATACGGGCCGAAAATAACAGAACTTGTAAAGTTGACTCCGTCATCCCACGACAAATCCATAAACGGGCAGCGGCATCCTGACTGGTGCACGACTTCCGCATATTGGTCATCACTGCCGCTGGCATTGTGAGGATTGGTCCAGTCGTTCGGTAAGTGAATAGCGCCTGCTCTCCTCCAACCCGTATTCTGAAGCTGCGCGTAAGAGGCAGCACAATAAAAGACAGTAAAACAAAAAGTAAGGAGTGCTGCTTTTTTCATGGTGGCTATTTTGAAAGTAAAAATAAAACACTTTAGAATTCATCTAACTCTTCGGGCCTATTCTTCCTTCCTGTCGATTTTCATTCGCACGAGTTCAATCCTGTTGTCTTTCACGTACATGATCGTGAAAGTGTAAGGCGCAATAACAATTTCCTCGTTGGGCTGCGGAATGTTTTCGTGGTGATGAAAAATAAAACCGGCCAGCGTTTCATAACCTTCGCTATCAGGAATGTCCAGCTCATACTTTTTATTGAGCATGTCGATCTCCAGCCTTCCGGAAAAAATATATTCTGAGTTGGAAATTTTCTTTTCCGTGGTTTCATTGACATCGTGCTCATCCTGGATCTCTCCGAAAATTTCTTCCATAACGTCTTCCATGGTCACCACGCCGGAAGTGCCGCCGAATTCATCCACTACCACGGCAATGGTGCGGTGCTGCTCGATGAAGAGCTGCAGCAGTTCATTCGCAGGCATTACCTCGGGCACGATCGTAACGGGCAGCAGCACTGAAATGATATCTGCCGGTTCCCTGAACATTTCACTGCTGTGTACAAATCCGATGACGTTGTCAATATTTTCCCGGTAAACTAAAATGCGCGAAAGTTTTGTCTCGATAAATAATTTTTTCAGCTCTTCGATGGGTTCATCCACCTGTATTGAAACAAGTTCTCTGCGCGGAACCATGCATTCGCGCACTCGCACTTCCGTAAAGTCAAGCGCATTCTGGAACATCTGGATTCCCGCATTCATTTCTTCTTCCTGGTTGTTCTTGGAACTGATGTCGCGAATGTAAAGGTCGAGGTCTATCCGTCCGAAGACCGGTTTCTCCTCGATGAATTGCACGCCTGCAATTTTTGTGAGCACGAATTTCGAAACGCCGATGGTGAATGCCACCACGGGCCAGAGAAAATAATAGATGAGTTGAATCGGAAAGGCCAGTACATTTAAGATCCGGTTCGGATCGATACGGAAGAGTACCTTGGGAAGAAACTCAGCGGCCACAAGGATCAGCAGGGTGGAAAGAAAGGTCCGCACAACGAGCACGTTCACCTGTGTCTGCATGCGCAACGGAAGCACGTGCTGGAGTACGTCAGGGGTGAGGATTTCTTCACTCATCGCAATACCGTAGATGACCAGCGCTACATTGTTTGCGACGAGCATCGTTGCGATGAACCGCGAAGGATGCTTGACAAAATTCGAAATGATTCGGGCAGCGATGCTCCCCTTCTTCCTGTCAAGCTCGATGCGCAGCTTGTTTGCAGAAAGGAATGCGATCTCAGTGCCCGATGCAAGCGCAGAGGCAATTAGTGTGATGAGGACGATGTAGAAGGAGCTCAATACCATGCAGTCTTAGGTTTGAAGCCTGGGGTTTGAAGCAATAAAAATTCAAACCCCAGGCCAGCAACCCTGAACGGATCATTCAACAATTGTGAACTCAACCCTTCGGTTTTTCTGGCGGCCTTCAGCAGTTTTATTCGAAGCAATCGGTTTGGTCATTCCGTAGCCTTTGGCAGTAATGCGTGTGCCGTCAATTCCTTTGTCGACCAGGTATTTTTTCACGGCGCCTGCACGGTTCTGAGAAAGCTTCATGTTGTAAGCGGCTTTACCGACGTTATCAGTGTGTCCATCAATAAGTAATTTGAACTTCGGTTTCTTCTGGAGCAGCACAGAGAGCTCATCCAGGGAACCGAAAGACGATTCGCGGATCACTGACTTGCCGGTTTCGAATTCCAGGTTCCTGAATACTTTATTGATCACTTCCGCTTCTTCTTTCGTGAGCTCTACTTTTACCGGTTCATGCTTCTCCACTTTTTCCACCACAGGGCAGCCGTGGTTGGAGGCCGGGCCTGCCACCTGCGGACATGAATCCTCTTTATCAATCAGTCCGTCACCGTCCGTATCCGGACAACCGTTGTATTGCCGCAATCCTTTTTCCGTAGGACATGCATCCTTGATATCAGGGATGCTGTCACCGTCAGTATCAGGACATCCGTGGAACTGCGGGAGACCAGGAGTTGTTACGCATGAATCCTGGGGATCAGGAATGCTGTCGCCGTCTGTATCAGGGCAGCCTTTAAACTGTGGCAGACCTGCGACCTGCGGACAGTCATCTTCTTTATCCTGTATGCCATCGTTGTCGGTATCAGGGCAGCCCTGGAACTTCGCAATACCTTTCACATCAGGGCATGCGTCTTCTTTGTCAATGATGCCGTCGCCGTCGCGGTCAGGGCAACCCAATGTAGCCCACGTACCTTTTTCAAAAACACATTTATCACGCTTGTCAGAAACTCCGTCACCGTCGCTGTCGCGGATGCGCATCTTGTTGAGAGGAATTTTCAATGCCACATAAGCGTCCATGCCACCCAAATCAGTCAGCTTCAAAAGGGCGCCGATCTTATCTGAGCCTATCACCAGTCCGAAGACGCGTAATGCAAGACCGATGCGGAACTGGTTGTACTGGTAAAAGCTGACAGGCATTGCCACCTCATAGTAATTCCATTCATAGCGCGGCGTAATTGCGAACGTGCTGTTTGCATTTGGTCCAGGCCCCGTATTTTTTATCGCATTGATCCAGGTAAGATTTGCATAAGCGCCTTTATAGGCGTGAAAGTCTACCTGCAAACTCATGGCATGCGGAAGCGCCATGTCGAATGAGCTTCCCTTATAGCTCTTGCCAGGATCTCCATAAGCATAATTACTGAGTGTCGTATCGAAATCGGTTTCGTCTTCGAAGTTCACTGTATCATACTGCGTGATCGGAAGATTATTTGCCGACAGGCTGTAAACAGAAGAGTTTTTGAATTTTATTTTTCCGAGGTCTATGAAGCTCAGCCCGATTTTAAAAAGGTATTGGTTTTTGCTTGGATCAAGCAGGGTTTCCCCGTCAATGTCATAGTGTGACTGCTGGCTCTCAGGGCGGAATTCATAAGTAAGTCCGAGATCAAAACCAAATCCACGGCCTTTGATCAGATTATACCCGCTGGCATCCTTTTGATAAGAGTAACCATAGTCAATGTTCGCCCTGGCGATGGTGACAGTGTCCGTAAAGCCGGTAGTATCAAGCTTAATAGTGGCATCTCCCGAGTTGAGGTAAGCAGAATAAAATCCCTGGAGATATTTGATGGTAACAGCTCCGCTCAGGAAATGATTTCCCTTACCGATAATAGGTCTGCCATAGGAGATACCGGATTCAGCCCATGTTGCCAAATCAAATTTGAAAGCTTTGAAGTTGAGTGTTTTTTGCTGCAAGGCCGAATAAGCGATACCCTGGTCTTCATACACGAATTTTGCGATGGGAGCAGGGATGTCGTTTGCTGAAAAAACCGAACGCACATTGAAAAGCATGACATGGAAATAGTTTTCCTTCAGATGAAACATGACGGAAGGAAACCTCCATGTTGTGCTGAAATAACCTGAGTAGGTCCTTGACAGGTCATTGATATCGAAATTCTTTTTGTCCGTGAAGCCGGTTCCTTTTTTACCGCTCCCCACGTTGTCGACGATCCGTTTGAAGCCGAAGAATTTCAATTCGCTTTTCGGTTCATAGATGTAATCGTTGTCGAATGAAGCGCCGAGTGTGCTCACGTTGATGTCTATATTCAGGCGTGAGTCCACCATTGAACTCGGGTTGAGGGAGATTCCGTTCGTCCCGGCATAATTGCTGTTTGCAATTCCAAACATTTCCTGTGCCTGGACAGTGGAAACGGCAAGCCACAAAAATACAATGATGTAGAGTTGTTTCATGGATATGTTGTATCAAGTTAGTTTAGCGCGACAAAGATATTGGAATAAAGGAATATTGGCATAGCGGCAGTCCATCAGTTTAATCTATAAACATTGATACTTTTAATTTCTGCCCTCACCCTTTCCTTAAAGGGAGACTAGCGCCGACGCCATTTAGGCAAGGGGGCGAGCACGGGCAGATTGGAAAAAAAACAACCTGATGCAATACTAAGATAGCGGGACGCCTGAAAAATAGAACAGTGTAATTGAAAAAAATTCCTGCGCCCTGATAAATATTATTCCGTTTTGTAGCAATACAACATTCCTGATTTGTTTCCGCAGATGATAACTGAACGGTGCAGATCGGCCATGACTGGATGGATGCTTCCTTTCAGCGGGAATCCTTTTTCAGCTTCACCTTTTGAATTCAGGATTGAAAAGATATCAGACGTAGCGGACGAAATTAAAAGCCCGTTGCTGCCATCGGGTAACTTCATTGCTGAAAGCAGGGATGTGAAACCCGGTGTTGATTTACTGAGGGCCATCTCGCCTTCTTCATTCAGCATGTACAACATGCTTTTGTCAAAAAATACAAGTCCTGCTTCCTGAGCCCCGTTTGCTTTCATATAAATGAATTCATGTGACCCGGTGAAATCACCGGTTTCCGTTTTCAAGATACTGCCGCTGAGCTTAAATGAAATGATCCTGCCGGTAGTATCACTGGTGATCCACGTGATGTCACCGGTAGAATCTGCTTTGGACAGGAAACTTTTTCCATTGACAGATTGCCTGAATTTATCCGCGAAGGAAACTTTCAGATTCCCTTTCCTGTCCGTGACCAATACGGTACCGCTGTCTTCATCAATGACGAGATAATAGTTTTGGCGGACTGAAAATGCCTGGACGGGTTTAGTAACAGTTTGGGCAGTGCGGACATAATTCCAGTCCAGCACCGGTTTGCCGCCCGCTTCATAGGCATAAATGTAATGGTTGCTGCAGGCCACATAAATATTGTAGCCGTAAGATGTTGAGATCACTGAACAGCCATTGGTAGCAGGGGCGGGGAGACGGATCGGGTAATTGCCGGTGTTGTTGCCTTCGGCATCGAGAAGTAAAAGCTGTGATGCGGTGTTGAACAAAAGCTGTTGGCCGCCGTCGTGGTAAATGTCTACAGGAATTATTTCAGAAAGAATTTTCGCCTCCAGGTTTTTCTTCCACACAATATTTCCGGAAGCGTCGAGTTTGTAGAGCGAGTTCTTTGCATCCTGCACGTACACGAATGCCTGTTCGTCTTTTCCTTCCACGGCAACCGGAACCGACGATAGCACTGTATCAAGTTGGGTGGACCAGAAAAGTGCCGGTTCCTTCATCGTTTTCTTATGGAAATCCAGGAGCAATTGCGAACCGATAGAAGCCCCATTGTAGTTCCATTGCGCATGAATACCTGAGCTGCCATATAAAGCAGAAAGAAATGAATGCAGTTCAGAAGGTTGGTAGAGGTTCAACGAACGTTGCGGACTTAAATACAGTCGTACATTTCCATTTTCGCCCAACCTGTTGATGGCGTCATGAAACAAACCATCTTTAGTAAGTATTTTTCCTTCTTCATTTTCATCGATCCAGGATTTAAGTGAGGCAGGCTGGCTGGAAAAAATGATGTAGTCATTCAGAGAAGTATAAGAGCAGCCGTTGAGCCCGGAAAATATTTTACCATAGAACAGCGGAATGATGCCTTTTAGGTTGATGGTTGAAACCAGGTGATCCCTGTAGTTTTCCTGGGATGGCGGCAGACCTGATTGCTTTGCAACAGCGTCGCGCACCGCATTCAACTGGTTCAATGCGTCGGCGGCATTGCGCGACCTGATGCAGGCGTACACGTTGTTGTCGATGGAATTTCCTGCGGGTTCCGTAATGATTAATGCCATTTCACTGCCGATCCAGGAAGTAAAAGCTGTTTCAAAAGAGGAGTTATATTTTTTCTGCAGGTCGTTCAGTACTTTTTGCCGGTCGGCAGGAGGCAGCGACAACCCTCCGTTAGACCTGAGGTGGTTGTAGTAATCGGGGAAATTACTCATGGCGAATTCAAACAGGAGTGCAGTCCGGGAAGGTGCGATGCCGGACATGTTCATCGGCTGCGGCTTCTGGTTCCTGAAGAAGGCGAGGGTGCTCGACGTGTCAAAAGTGACGGATGATCCTTTCATCGAAAGGAATCCTTCATCGCTTTCCGCGCTGAAACCATTCCAGCGTGCGAAGGATGAGGCAAGACTGAAAAAGCGGTTGCCAAAGTCAGGGGAAATGGACGTAGCAATTTCCTTCAGCGACTGGTTGTTGAAATAAATCCGGACAAAGGAATTTTTTGAAGACGATGGAACGACTTTGAGAAATGCTTTTGTCTGAGTGATGCCGCTGCCGTCTTTGAGCTGGCGGATGGCCTGTTCCACGAGCAGCGGTGAACAACTGAATACAGCTACGCTTTTGTTGGAGGCAAAGGTGAAAATGGTGGAATCGTTTGCATGCGCTTCGTAGATGTTTACGTTTTCGTACTCACGCTTCTCAAATTTTCCAGGCTGGTTCAAAGCCTGTTCGATGAAAAGTTTCAGCTTTTGTTCCGTCCATCCCCGCGGGAGGTTGGTCAGGTAGAGGAAGTCAAAGCTTCCAGCTTTCACCAGGTGCGTGGAAATTACAAGCGATTGGTCTTCCCAGATTTCGGAAACACTCCCGTCTTCTTTCAGCAATGAGTCGAAGAACATCACTCTTTTCTCCGCCTCCGTCATCCATTTGTCGTCGCCGAGGCTTTTACGGAAAGGACCGGAGAAGAAATCGCGCAGCGACTCTGCCGGCTTTTTGATTTCGACGATGATGGCGGCATCAGAGGGTACGCCGCGCATGGGATCGAGAAGGATGATGGAATAGCGCTGGTAGAAATAAACGCCCGTTGCAAAAATGGCAAGCAGGATCAACCCCAAAACAGATGCGGCAAGAAAGCGGTTCATACGTTCCGCAAAGCTATTTTTTCACTCTGAGCGGAAGGGGAAATGGGAGTATACTTGTGTACAAATGTTTGTTGATAAGCGGTGTACGATGCACAATGCACAATGCACGATTGAAAAGTCAAAAGTGAAAAGTGAAAAGTCAAAAGTGAAAAGGCACAAGCCACAAGTCAAAAGTCAAAAGTCACAAGTCAAAAGTCACAAGTCACAAGTCACAAGTCACAAGTCAAAAGTTACAAGTAACGAATTACCAAATATAATTGGATAAGGTAGAAAGAAATGAATTTGATAGGGCTTGTGTGGCGGCTTTTCCCTTCTGGGTTGGGGTGAAGGGGAGGGGAAGCACGATACAACAATCACAGTTTGAAATGCACAATTCACTATGCACAATTGAAAAGTAATAAGCCACAAATCACAATTGAAAAATCAAAAGCCAAAAGTCACAAGTGAAAAGTTACAAGTCACGACTCAAAATGACTTATTCCTTCAAACCCACTAAAAAGCAATGTATGAATTAGGAAGTTTTTTACTTTGTGTTCTTTGCTGGGAATAGGCAAAATCAAGGCTGCTCTTCGTGTTCTTAGTGCCTCGGTGTAAATTTTTCATTCCTCACTTGAAATTAAAAACCCCACCCGTATGCACGGCAACGATCTTCGAACCGGGCTTAAAAAAATATTTCCGGATTAAATCCTCCAGCGCAAAGAAAAGCTTGCCGGTGTAAACAGGTTCGATGATAAATCCATGGTGCAGTGAAAAGTTTTGGCAGAATAAATCAAGCGCTTCAGTTGTCTTTGCATAGCCGCCAAAGCTATAGTCGTGGATCAGTCGAAAATTTTTTCTTCCGCCGTTTAATTTTAAAATATCAGCTTCAAGAAATTTTTCCCCTTCCAGTACTGATATGCCGATGGCCTGCTGGTTTGCTTTCAATGCAATTGAAATACCTGCCAGCGTTGCGCCGGTGCCGCATACGCAGAGAATAAAATCAAAGTCAGTAGAAATTGAATTGGCAATTTCAGCGCAGCCTTTAACGGCAAGGGTGTTGGAGCCTCCCTCGGGAAGAATATATAGTTCGTAGTTATTAGTTCGTAGTTCGGAGAAAAACCTGCCAGGCACAGTTTGCGATTTTCTAATCTGCCTGTAATCATCCCTTGAAACAAAAAAGAGTAGCATGCCGCATGCTGAAGCAAATTGCAAGGCAGCATTTGAATTCTCATGAAGCTCTTCGCCACGGATAATTCCAACTGTTTGAATGCCATATTCTTTCCCGGCTGCCGCCGTGGCAATGATGTGATTTGAATAAGCTCCTCCGAAGGTGACGAGGTATTTTTTCTTCTGCCGGAAAAACTCTTCAAGGTTGTACTTCAGCTTGAACCATTTACTCCCGCTGATAAAAGGATGAATCATGTCAAGCCGCAGCACGGAAACAGAAACGGCCTTTTCTGCATAAAGGACTTCTTCAAGTTCAATTGTCGGCGGTTGCTCAACGAGCTCAATCATTTTCCAAAATAACTCTTTGTCTTTCGCATATTAAAAAATAGTTTTGTAGGAGCTTAATAACAGTGCCTCAATATATCCCATGAAGAAAATCTTACTCCCGGCATTTACTTTTCTTTTGTTCCAATCCGTCTCCTCTCAAAATTCCTGGACGCAGAAGGCAGACTTCGGCGGCGCTGCCCGCAGGTCGGCCATCGGTTTCTGCATCGGCAATTATGGGTACATGGGCACAGGTTACAACGCCAATTTTTACGACGACCTCTGGAAATATGATCCCGTCAACGATGTATGGACGCAGGTAGCGAGCTATCCGGGTGCAGCGCGCTTTGCAGCCGTGGCATTTGTGATCAGCACCAATGCTTATGTAGGAACAGGTTATGACATCAATAATAATTTCAACACAGCCGATTTCTGGAAATACGATGCGACCGGAAATTCCTGGAGCCAGTCGGCAAGCATGCCTGCGGGACAGGAACGCAGGTATGCCTGTGCATTCAGCGCGCAGGCCCGCGGATATGTAGGTACAGGTGCAGGCGCAGCAGGCTACCTGAACGATCTCTGGCAGTACGATGCCGGCAGCAATTCGTGGACGCAGAAAACAAATTTCCCCGGAGCGCCGCGGTATGAATGTGCTGCATTTAATATCGGTGAGTATGGATACATCGGCATTGGCGCCTTTGCGGGAACCATCTACAATGACTTTTATGAGTACCAGCCGCAGAATGACACCTGGGTGCAACGCGCAAATTATCCCGGCCTTGGAGGAGATGCGGCTGCAGGCTTTGCACTGGAAGGACGCGGTTACATCGGCACAGGAAGTACGCAGGGTTCTTATCCCGTGGACTTTTATGAATGGAACCAGTTCACTGATACCTGGACAGCGAAAGCAAATTTTCCCGCAGCCGGCAGGGCTTTCGGAACAGGTTTTTCAATCCTTGACAAAGGATACATCGGCCTGGGAGAGGCGGCAAATTATTTCAACGATTGGTGGGAGTACACGCCTGATAGTCTCCTTAACTCTGTAACAAATAATTTTTCGCCGGGAGAAAATCCTCTCCTTGTCATTTCCGGGAGAAGTATCACTTTGTTTCATGCAGAAGGAATTTACGAACCACTCACCATTACATTATATGATATGACAGGGAAAGAAACCGCTGTGCAGTCATCAAACAAAACCCTCCTCCCTGAAAATATTCATAGCGGGATCTACCTGTACAGCATCGATTCCCAATCGAACTCCCGCCGAAGTTTCGGTTCGGGAAAAATAATTGTGTTGGAATAAAAGAAACACTTTCAGGATTGACTGCGTAGTAAAGTCCCGTCTCAACGGCTAACCTCATTCCTGACCAATGAAAAAGTGCTTCGTCTCACTTTACCTGGCCTTATTGTCGATTGCCACGTTTGCCCAAACCACGCTCACGCTGCAGCCCGATGCTTTCTCTGGCAAGGATGCTGAGGTATTCAGTTGTATTCCCTGCGGGTATAGCACAAGAAATTTCGGCAGTGTCCCTGACAACAATGCGGTTTCATGGACAAAGGACAATGCAGACCATAAAATCCGGTCGCTGATACAATTTGATTTAAGTTCGATTCCACATGGGGCCACGGTTGTGAGCGCCACGCTTTCGCTTTATCATGCAACTGGAAGTGCGGAAGGAAGTCACTTCGGATTTTTCGGAAGCAATAAAGCCTACCTCCAGCGCATTACTTCGCCGTGGAATGAATCAACTGTTACCTGGGATTCACAGCCCGCTGCAAGCACGAAGAACCAGGTTTCAATTCCAGGCAGCACGTCGGTCTCCCAAAACTACGCAGCCATCAATGTAAAAATGCTGGTGCAGGACATGGTGAATGACCCCTCACACAGCTTTGGATTCATGCTGAAGCAGCAAAGTGAAACAGTGTTTAAGAAGCTCATTTTTGCTTCAAGCGATCATCCGAATGCAGCTCTTCATCCCAAACTTGTGATTGTTTATACTTATGCTGTTC
>Ga0134121_10000845_pt1 | contig 31577 bp, 26 predicted proteins | sample KB301_FD_96463 | JGI IMG/M metagenome (GOLD analysis project Ga0134121, IMG submission 96463) | Terrestrial soil microbial communities without Nitrogen fertilizer from Kellogg Biological Station, Michigan, USA - KB3-0-1 | ecosystem: Environmental > Terrestrial > Soil > Unclassified ... | reverse complement strand
TGTGCCCTGTCGCTTACTCGCTGATCGACGACGGCGCGCGGTTTTTCCGGCGGACTGGGAAGCCTGTATTGGCGCATTCAACGGTGGAGAAACTGTAGGGTAGGTGTCCCCTCCTCTTGAGGAGGGGTGGCCGAAGGCCGGGGTGGTCGGGCATGCCGAAGCTTATCTCAAACCCTGACCACCCCGTCTGCTCCCGTTGGTCGCAGCCACCCCTCCTCAAGAGGAGGGGACACCTAGCCTTCCGCGATAGATTGCCCTGCCCAGAAAAGCCACAATCCCGATGTTAAGAACGAGCAGAGATACTTTAAGGATGTTGACGCCGCGCATCAATTCATAGACCTCGATCGGCAGGTAGAACGTGCCTGACACGGCGCCGAGCCACTCCGCCCAGGCGCGTTCGTGCCAGAGGCCGTACGCTTCCGAAAAGCGAATTGCGGCGTAAAGAAACGCTCCGCCGGCGAGCAGCCAAAGCTTGCCGCTGCTTAAAGATGCCGCGGCATCGAGAAAAATATGCGGATAGCGGCTTGCGGGATTCAGGTGAAATTGCCGAACGATTTCCTCGGCGGCTGCCTGGGCGTCCTTGTGAACGAGCGACATCAGCCCCACCCCGGCGAGAAGGATGATGCTGCCTTTCAGGGCTTCGAAGATCGCGATCGTTTGCAGGCCTGCCCTGTCCACTTTTATCTGCACGGCAAATAAGAATCGCATGCCTGACAGCCTTGGAGCCACACTGTTCTGCTGCGGTTGCCTGAAACTGTTTGCACTTCCAGGAGCACTATGGCAGAAACAGTGACGCGGTCACAGGCAGCGGGAGGCCTCATGGAATCGAACGTCAACTCGGCAACAGCAGGCAATTGCGTGGAGTGCAATCTCGTGTTTCCGGTCGACAGCATGATCCGTTACAAGAATGTCTACGTCTGCTCAAACTGCAAGCCCGCCTTCATGCAGAAGCTGGCCGAAGGCGCTCAGATCAATACCGGAGAGCTCCGGTGGGCAGGATTCTGGATCCGGCTCGGAGCGCAGTTTATCGATGGACTGATCGTGCTTCCCCTCAGCTTCGGCGTACAACTGCTGACGGGTATGTCTTTCGGACAAATCATCGGCATCGAGAATAGATCGCTTTTCATGCTGGTGATCTCCCAACTGCTGGCATTCGTCACGGGGGTTGCCTACGAAGTCGTGATGGTGGGTGAATATCGTGCAACTCTCGGGAAGATGGCGGTTGGCATCAAAGTCGTGATGGCCGACGGCGGCAAGGTGTCGTACATGCGCGCCCTGGGACGGTATTTTGCAAAACTGCTGAACACCTTCACTCTCTATATCGGATACGTCATGGCGGCGTTTGACGAGCAGAAGCGTGGCCTTCACGATCGCATCTGCAATACCCGGGTGGTGTTCAAGTAACGATGGCTTCCGTTGCTGTTCAATGTCCGCGATGTCAGTTTTCCATCGAAGACATCAGGCTGAATCAGGGAGAGTTCACGCGGTGTGACCGATGCGCCTCAGCGTTCGAGGTAGAGCTATTTCCCGCCTTCTTCCGCCGCCAAAGTCGGAGCGCTGAAGCCGAACTGGTGCTGATCGAAGGAGAATCGACCTGCTTTTATCATGCCGACAAGAAGGCGCTGCTTCACTGTCACAGTTGCGGCCGCTTCCTGTGTGCCTTGTGTGATTGCGAATTGCACGGCGAGCACTTCTGCCCTTCCTGTCTTGAAGCCGGCGTAACCAAGGGCAGGATCAAGAGCCTGGAGAATCGCAGAACCAAGCACGACAGCATTGCCTTGACCCTGGCAATTGCGCCCCTGCTCATTTTCTACATCACTATTATTACTGCGCCTGCGGCGCTCTACGTCGCCATTCGGCACTGGAACTCGCCACCCAGCGTCGTTCATCGTACGAAGATCCGTTTCGTCATCGCTATCGTTCTGGCCTCGATCGAGATCATCGGCTGGTTTTTTCTCTTACTTTTCCTTCTCCGGGTGTTCAGTGGCAGAGCCAATCTATAAGCGGCTGACGCCCGCGCGTCTCCGGCGGAAGTCGGTCCTCATATCGTTGACGGCTTCGCGGCAAAGTCTATGGCTCGGCTCCGACCACGTGCTTAGTATCGACTCGGCAAGCTACTCCGAGGAATACAAGAGGTTCTATTTCCGGGATATCCAGGCGTTCTTCATCTGCCCGACAGCGCGAAGAGCGATCTGGAACGGCATTCTGGCGGCGCTGTTGATCATGCACGTGCTGGTCTTCGGGTGGTTTGGCGCATCGGCGACAACCCTTTTGATTGTGGCAGTAGTTCTGGCAACACCGCTGGCGCTCAATAATCTCTCGGGACCCGCTTGCAAGGTGTATCTCCGAACCGCCGTCCAGGTTGAGGAACTACCGTCGCTCGGCAGGATCCGGCGTGCGCATCGAGTGCTTGACCTCATCCGTCCTTTGATTGCCGCCGTTCAGGGACCGCTTAGCCGGGAGGACGCGGCACAACGTCTGAAGGAAGAAACCGAACCGCAGCCGACTCCGGCATCAAGCGAGGAAACGCAGTGAGCTTCTCGACTCCCAACCTTGCGCTGCAACGCTGTTTCAACCACAGTCTGCGTGAAGCGGCCGCCCGCTGTCCAGAATGCCGAAGGTTCTTTTGCCGGGAATGCGTTGCCGAACATGAGGATCGCGTCCTCTGCGCGTCGTGCCTGAAGAAGCTCGCGGCACCTGCGCTCAACCAGCACCGTGCGTTTTCAACCTTGAAGCGTTCGGCTCAGGTTGTTGTCGGAATTCTCGTCGCGTGGTTCTTTTTTTTCGTTCTCGGAGAAGGCCTGCTTCGGATTCCCGACTCGTTCCACGACACGAGTGTCTGGCGGCCTCCATGGATTGACACGAAATGAAGCGCTCAAAGCAACTGGATGACGGGAAAGGCGGCCTCGACCTCGTCGAGGAAGCGGCGCAACTGTTTCGCGCAGCTCCTCCTCGCACGCTGGCAACCTACTACGCGGGAACAATCCCGTTTCTGCTGGGTTTTCTCTATTTCGTGGTGGATATGAGCCAGAGCCCTTTCGCGGGACAACATCTGGCGGAAGCTTCTCTGGCGGTCTCAGCGCTCTTCTTCTGGATGAAACTTTGCCAGGCTTTGTTCACCGCAAGAATCCGAGCGCAACTGGCGCTGAAGCCGCCGCCGCAATGGGGGCTTCGCGGCACTCTGAAAGTTCTTCTTCCACAAACGGTGATCCACTCCACGGGGCTCTTCATTCTTCCGCTGGCGCTGGTTCTGATGCTGCCCTTTGCCTGGATTTACGCGTTCTACCAGAACGTGACGGTTCTCGCCGATCCGGAATCGGGAGAAACCGGAAAATTGATGAAGAGAGCCTGGAAGCAGGGATCGCTCTGGGTCTTCGAAAATCACTCCGCCCTGGCCATCGCGCTTCTCTTTGCCCTCTGTGTTCTTTTGAACTGGACGCTGGTTGTCGTCATGATTCCCCTGCTGATCAAAACGCTCCTCGGAATCGAAACCGCATTCAGCAGGAGTCCCGGCGCCATGCTGAACACGACGTTTGCCGGAATCATTTTCGGCCTGAGCTACTTGTGTGTCGATCCGATACTGAAAACCGTTTATGTGCTGCGTTGCTTCTATGGGGAGTCGCTTCAATCCGGCGAGGACATCAAAGCCGATCTGCGTCAGTTTGGCGCCGTGACACCGCGTCGTCTCGCCGGCTTGCTCATACTCGTGACTGGACTCGCATTCGGCTCGTCACTTCACGCGGCACAGACAACTCCGGCTGCCAGCCCGGGCGAGGGTGAAGAGATCTCGCCGGCGCAACTGGATCATCAGATCGACGAAGTCATTCACCAATCCAGGTACACCTGGAGACTTCCACGAAAGCCAGGAGTTGATGATGACGCGCAAAAAGGCATTGTCACGCGGTTCTTCGAAAGAGTCGTGCGCATGGTGCGGAGTGCAATCAACACGGTTGCGCAGTGGGTCGAAGACATTCTGCGAAAGATTTTTTCGCAGGACTCGGGTCTGAACCTGCCGGGATTTGGATGGATACGGTCATCCTTGTTGCTTTTCGTGCTGCTGACCGTGCTGGTCTGTTTGCTCGCAATTGCCTTGCTGCGATCCCGGCGGCGGGCGGCGGCGGCCAGGCCGGCAGCGGCGGCAATTGTCACCACATCGGTCCCCGATCTCACCGATGAAACGATCCGCGCCGACCAGTTGCCCGAGGACGGATGGACAAGCCTCGGACGCCAACTCCTGGAAAGTGGCGAGTTTCGCCTTGCCATGCGAGCCTACTATCTCGCGAGTCTTGCCCACCTGGCCCAACGCAATCTTGTCGGCATTGCGCACTTCAAATCAAATCGGGACTACGAAGCGGAATTGCGGCGCCGTGGACATTCCATTCCTGAGTTGGCCCCGTTGTTTGGGGAGAACCTGGTGATGCTCGAACGCACCTGGTATGGCCTTCACGAGGCGGATCGCGAATCGGTTCTGCGCTTCGCCACAAATGTCGATCGAATCAGGGCGGCAGCATGAGCGGAGCGAATGCAAGCCCGACAAGGCGCAGCCATCAAGTGCTGGTTTTCGTAATTACGATCACGTCTTCGTGCGGGTGTCCCCTCCTCTTGAGGAGGGGTGGCCGCGACCAGCGGGAGCGGACGGGGTGGTCAGGGTTTGCAAAATGCACCCGCATCCCTGACCACCCCGGCTCACTTCGTTCGCCACCCCTCCTCAAGAGGAGGGGACACCCGCACGAAGACGTGATCGTATTTGCGAAAGCGACTGCTAAGACATGAAACGTTATTCTTCATCCATAGTTTTGATCGTCTGCCTGGCCGCGTTGACCTGCGGATTCATTGAACTACTGGCCCTGCGCTTCGAAAGTGGCGATGTCTATCCGGAGTACTCCTCCCTGCGCGCGGACCCTCTCGGAACCATGGCGCTGTACGAAAGCATCGGAAAGCTGGAAGGATTCACGGCAACACGGGATCTCTCCGCGAACGGCGATTTGCCCTACCCTGCCGGAGTCACTTACCTGCACATCGCGACGACCGATCACGCCTGGGAGAACGTTCCACCCGACACACTCAAGAAGGTCGAGCAATTTGTGAACCTCGGAGCGCGGCTTGTGATCACCATGTATCCGGAAGCTTCGCGGAAACCCCCGACCGCGGAAAGCGAGAAGTTACGGGAGGAGGCGCGGAAGAAAGCTCAGCAAGAACCCCGCGACAAAACTGTCTCGCTTTGGGACAAGTGGGGCCTTACGCCGCGAGTCGTGAATTTGAGGCTTGGAGACAAGGAAGTTTTCACTCTGGTATTTGTTTCGAATAACAGTGACCTGAAACTTCCCGAAACGCTCGAATGGCACAGCGGTCTCGTGTTTGAAAAAGTAAACCCGGCATGGAAACCCATCTACAAGCGCGGCAACTATCCGGTGCTCCTGGAACGCCGGTTCGGAACAGGCTCGGTTGTAATCGCGACGGATTCCTACTTTCTCAGTAATGAAGCCATGCAAAGCGCCCGGCACGCGGACCTTCTGGCGTGGATGATCGGACCAAACCGGACGATTGTTTTCGACGAAGCGCATCTTGGAATCGTGGATCAACCGGGTATCGCTGCGCTGATGCGAAGGTACCGGCTTCACTGGGTTATCGGATCCCTGGCCCTGCTTACGGGACTCTTCGTATGGAAGAATTCCACGAGCCTCGTGCCTGCACGCACGGCGGATTCGACCGACGCCTTCATCGCAGGCAGGGACGCCACGTCGGGCTTTGTAAATCTCTTAAGACGCAACATACCGGCGCGCGAAGTTCTTGCGACCTGCTACATGGAATGGAAAAAGACGGCGGCGCAGTCCGGCAGCTACTCTGCTGTCCGTCTTCAACAGGCTGAAGCTGTTTTCAATGCGGAAAACTCCAGGACCGCAAAAGAGAGGAATCCGGTGGAGACGTATCGAACAATCGCCGGCATCCTTCACAAGCGAAAGAAATGAGCACTGAACACGTTCTCGTCAGAATCAAGGAAGTTCTCGCCGCGGCGCAACGCGAAACGGCCAAGGTCATCATCGGGCAGCATGACGTCATCGAGAAGGCGTTGATCGCCATCTTCACCGGGAATCACGTGCTCATCGAAGGCGTTCCCGGGGTCGCGAAGACCCTGCTCGTGCGCACTCTGGCACAAGTGCTGGGCTGCGAGTTCGCGCGCATCCAGTTCACTCCGGACCTGATGCCTGCAGACATCACGGGAACAAATGTCTTTAATCTCCAGCGCAACGAGTTCTCCTTAATAAAAGGTCCTGTCTTTACCTCGTTTCTTCTGGCCGATGAGATCAATCGCGCGCCAGCCAAGACACAGTCCGCGCTGCTCCAGGCCATGCAGGAGCGGGTTGTGACCATCGATCGTGAAACCCATCTCCTGCCCGACAACTTCACGGTTTTCGCGACGCAAAACCCAATCGAGTATGAAGGGACGTATCCCCTTCCCGAAGCGCAGAAAGATCGCTTCATGCTCAAGATCACCATGAAGACGCCCGAGCGCGATGAGGAACTGGCGCTCGCTCAGCGCACCATGACGCGTCAGGCCCCGGAAGCTATGCTGTTATCGGGGGCGGTTCAACCCGTGGTGCAGGCCCAGGAGCTCCGAGCGCTTCGCGCCGGGATGGCGCAAATGGTCATTCGAGATGAACTTGTCGGCTACCTCGTGGACATTGTTCGCGCCTCGCGCCTCCACGAAAGCGTGCTTGTCGGCGCCGGTCCGCGCGCGACGCAAGCACTGATCATGGCATCGCGAGCCAATGCTGCGGTTTCCGGACGCGATTTCGTCACGCCCGACGACATTAAGAGCATGGCGATTCCAGTACTGGAACATCGGCTGATCCTTCGCCCTGAATTCGAGATTGAGGGACTGAGCGTTGTGGAAGTCATTCAGCAGATCCTTCAGCAGATTGCCGTGCCTCGGTGAGCCTGGTGTGGCGTCTCATGAATAACAAATCACAATTCGTCGATCACCGATCACAAAGTTCTTATTCCCAAACTGCGCCAAGCAGTAACTTTGTGATCGGTGATTGACGCATTGTGATTTGTCATTTATGAGACCCACCATGATCGTCCCTAGTTCGAGACTCCTGTTCTGGGTTGCCGGCGTAACGCTGCCGGCGGCATTGCTCGCAGCGGCGTCGCCCGCTTCGGCGCCGCTTGCGATTCTTCTCGCGGGAGGATTGGGAATCGCCGCGCTCGGCGACGCGTGGGCGGCGCGCCGCAGCCTGACGGGGATCGGCGTCGAGCTCCCTCGTGTGACGCGGATGTCGAAGGACCGGAAAAACAAGCTGGACGTCCGGATTCGAAACGACACCCGGCGCGCGCGGGCGTTGCGCATCGCTCTGGGTTGGCCCCTGGAGGTCCGCCCCTCGGCTGAAGAATTGGATGTGGTCCTGCCCGCCGAATCCGGATGGTCGGCACTCGCCTGGACATGTTCCCCGGCGCAACGCGGAAAGTATCGAATCGAGTCGGCGTTTGTGGAAAGCAGCTCGCCCCTTGGGTTATGGACGTCCCGCGAAACGGTGCCCGTCCAATCGGAGATCCGCGTCTATCCGAATCTGCTCACCGAAAGGGGCCAGCTCGCATCGCTTTTCCTGAATCGCGGCGCCGTCGGAGTCCATACGTTGCGGCAAGTGGGCAGGGGCCGCGATTTTGAAAAGCTTCGCGAATACACCCCCGGCGACGGGTACGATGAAATCCACTGGAAAGCGACCGCTCGACGAGCCAAACCGATCACCAAAGTGTTTCAGATCGAACGGACCCAGGAAATCTACGTCGTTATCGACGCGTCCCGCCTCTCGGCAAGACCAACAGGAGAAGGCGACAGACAAACGGTAATCCTTGAACGGCTGGTGACCGCTGCCCTGGTGCTGGGCATAGCGGCCGAAAAGCAGGGCGACCTGTTCGGCTTGCTCTCGTTTACCGACAAGGTCGAAGGATTTGTCCGCGCGAAGAACGGCAAGACGCATTACGGGACCTGCCGTGACGCGCTCTACACCCTGCAGGCCCGCAGCGTTACTCCGGACTTTGACGAAGTGTGTTCCTTCATCCGGCTGCGCTTGCGGCGGCGGGCTTTGATTATTTTTCTCACTTCACTTGACGATCCTTCGCTTGCGGAAAGTTTTGTTCGGAATGTGGAATTGATTCGCCGGAAGCATCTCGTGCTCGTGGACATGATCCGGCAACCGCGAACGGCGCCGCTGTTTTCGGCAGGCAATCCTGCCTCGGCGGATGATCTCTATCTCGAGCTCGGGGGACACCTGAGATGGCAGAAACTGCGTCAGGTCGAAAAGACCTTGCAGAGGATTGGGGTCGGTTTCTCGCAGCTCGAAAATGAGCGACTGAGCGCCGATCTCGTGTCGCAGTATCTTGGGGTCAAGCAGAGGCAGTTGCTATGAGGGGCTTTTCGACGACGGTGACGTGTTCGGGCGGGCGTCCCCTCCTCTTGAGGAGGGGTGGCCGAAGGCCGGGGTGGTCAGCCCAGCCAAAACGTTTCGCATACCTGACCACCCCGGCTGCGCTTCGCGCAGCGTCCCCTCCTCAAGAGGAGGGGACGCCCGCCCGAACACGTCACCATACTTACGAGAAGCTACTCCCACCAGGAGGCGACGCGCTCCTATGATCCTGGACCTTCAGCGTTTCATTGCCGCAGAACGGCCCGGCTGGAAGGAACTGGAGAAGACTCTGGATTTGCTGGAGGCCGAACCGGATGCCCGCCTGAAGCTGGACGAACTTCAGCGGTTCCATGAGCTGTACGAACGCGCCGCGGCAGGGCTGGCAAAATTGACGACTTTCTCTGCCGAGCCTGAAACGCGGCGCTATCTCGAGAGCCTGGTGGCACGCGCCTACGGAGAGATTCAGGAGACCCGTCAAAAGCAGCGGCGATTCTTTCCGTTGAAGTGGTTCTTCCAGACCTTCCCCCAGACATTCCGCCGCCACGTCCGCGCCTTTGCCCTTACCGTGGCCATCACGCTTGCGGGCTGTGCGTTTGGAGGGCTCGCGACGGCGTTCGATCCGGAGAGCCGGCATGTCACGATGCCGTTCGGCCACGATCAGCTTCGGCCGAGCCAACGCGTGGCGCAGGAGGAAAGCCGGACGGCGGACCGCCTCGAAGGAAAGGCCTCCACGTTCTCCGCGATGCTGATCACCCACAACATCCAGGTCTCCGTCTTTTGTCTTGCGCTGGGAATGACTTACGCTTTCGGAACGGTTCTCCTGCTTTTCTATAACGGAGTCATCCTCGGCGCGATCGCCGTGGACTACGCGGCCGACGGCCAGACGCCCTTCCTCCTGGGATGGTTGATGCCTCACGGAGTGATCGAGATTCCCGCAATTCTTGTCGCGGGACAGGCCGGGCTGGTGCTTGCGATGGCGTTGATCGGGTGGGGGAACCGAGCGCGCCTGGGAACAAGGTTGCGCGAAGTCTCGCGCGATGTCATGACCTTGAGCCTGGGATTCGCTCTCATGCTCGTCTGGGCGGGATTCGTCGAAGCATTTCTGTCGCAATACCATTGGCCGATCGTTCCCTATAGCGCAAAAATCGCCTTCGGGACGGTTGAAGCAACGCTGCTCTGCCTCTATCTCGCGATGAGCGGAGCGAATGCAAGCCCGATAGGGCGCAGCCATCAAGACATGAGCGGAGCGAATGCTAGCCCGATAGGGCGCAGCCATCAAGAAAAGTCAGGGAAATGAGAACACAAGCGCTTCCGATAAGAACGCCGGAAGGCATTGTGTTTTCCCAGATACTTGCCGGCCCCGCAACGCGATTCCTGGCGGCCTTTATCGACATCCTGTGTGTTGGTGTTCTGGATGCCGCACTGGGAACCGCCCTGGGATTGCTGCAGGCCATTGGCCCAGGCATTGCGCAAGCCGCCCTGACGCTGGGCTACTTTGCGATCAGCATTGGCTACGGGATTCTTCTTGAATGGTTATGGCGCGGCCAGACGGTCGGGAAAAAACTCTGCCGGCTGCGCGTCGTGGACGCCGAGGGGATGCGCCTGCAGCTTGACCAGATCGTGACGCGAAACCTGCTGCGCGCGATCGATATGCTGCCGTTGTTCTATTTCATCGGCGGCCTGAGCTGCTGGTTCAGCGCCAGGTGCCAGCGCCTCGGGGACATTGCCGCGAACACCATTGTCGTTCGAACGCCCCTGGTTTCCGAGCCAGACCTGGATCAGCTCTTGACGGGAAAATTCAATTCCCTGCGCCAGCATCCCCATCTGGCCGCGCGCCTGCGCCAGCGCGTCTCTCCGGGCGAGGCCGCAACAGCGCTGCAGGCCCTCATGCGCCGCGACGAGTTCGAACCGGCCGCACGCGTCGCGCTCTTCGGGCAATTGGCCGAACACTTCCACGCCAAAGTTGCCTTTCCCCTCGAAGCCACCGATGGCTTGGCCGACGAACAATACATCCGCAATGTCGTCGATGTGATCTACCGATGAATTGGGGTCAGACTACTCGAACCCCAAACTCTGAACTTCGAGTTTGGGGTTCGAGTAGTCTGACCCCAATTCATCTCTGTCCCTCTAAAACTCAGAATTCCGCTCTGTTCGTCTATTCCGCCGGGTTACTCTCCACAACGTGACCTACCATCTGGCCCACGCCAACATCGCATGGATGCATGGCACGATCGATGAGCCGGTCATGTCGGGGCTTGCCAGCCGGATCGACGAAATCAACCAGCTTGCGGAAGAGAGCAGGGGATTTATTTGGAGGGTTCCGGAATCCGAAGCCTCCTTCGCGGACCTGGAGGTATTTCGTGCGGACTTCCCTGGATTCGATCCTGCCAGGATTCTCTACAACATGTCGGTATGGGAAAGTGTGGAAGACCTCCGGGCCTATACGCTCCACAGTGCTCACGCGGAGATGGTGTATCAGCGCCGCGAATGGCTCGATTCGATTGCCGGAGCCAACGTCGCACTGTGGTGGATTCCCATCGGGCACCGTCCGACCGTCGCCGAGTCCGCGGAGCGATTGCACCACGTTCGACAGTTCGGCCCCACGCCGCACGCGTTCATCCTCAGGAAATCGTTTCCGCAGCCCGAATAATCAGGGGTTCGAGTAGCGCGGCTCCGAATTAGGGGGCCTCCTGTTGACTCTCACGCTCAACATCCGCAGAATCTTAGGTTCACCACGCGAAAGTGGCGGAACTGGCAGACGCGCTAGACTTAGGATCTAGTGGGGTAACCCTTGGGGGTTCGAGTCCCCCCTTTCGCATCACTAAGGAAACCATGAAAGCAGAACTCATCGACATCTCGGCATGCAGAAAATCATTCGATATTGAAGTCCCGCAAGACGTCGTCGATCACGAAATAACGCATATCGCCCAGGAATACATGAAGCGCGCGCGCGTTCCCGGATTCCGTCCGGGCAAGGCGCCGATCGCCGTCGTGAAAACGCGATTCCGCGAGGAGATCGTTTCCGAGATGGTGCAGCATCTGCTCCCGCGCTATTTCTCCGACGCCATCAAAGAGAAGGCGCTCGATCCGGTGGACGCGCCGGAATACGACTCCATCGAGTACGACAATGGCAAGCCCTTGAAGTTCAAAGCCGTGTTCGAGGTGTATCCCGAGCTGAGCATCTCGAATTACAAAGGCATTCCCGCAGCTCCGGCTGCTGTCGAAGTGACGGATGCGGAAATCGATACGCAAGTGAAGAAGCTCCAGGAAGACATGTCGGAACTCACGCCCGTCGAGGAGGAACGGACAGTAAAAGAAGCAGACTTCGTGGATATCTCCTTTAGCGGAACCGCAGAAGGCCCAGCCGGAGTCGAAGAACCTCTCTTTACCGATAAAGCGACCGTGGAAGTCGGCGGCGAAACCACACTGAAGGAGTTCTCGGAGAACCTGACAGGAACGGCCGTCAACGAGGAAAAGACATTCAACGTTACCTATCGTGAAGACTATCCGGAGAAGCGGCTCGCCGGAAAAACAGTTCGCTATAACGTGAAGATCGAAGGGCTCAAGACCAAAAGGGTGCCGGAACTCAATGATGAGTTCGCGCAGGGAGTCGGCGAATACAAGACCCTCGAGGAACTTCGCGCGAAAGTCCGCCAGGATCTGCAGAGGCACAAGCAAAACCATGCCAATGAAGAAATGCGCGACAAGCTGCTGATCTGGCTGGAAGACAATAACGATTTCGAAGTACCCGCGACACTTGTCGATCGGCAGATCCAGATTCGCATGCAGCGGCTCGTGCGCGACCTTTCGCGGCAGGGCATCAATCCTCAGCGCCTCGATGTCGACTGGACCAAGATCCAGGAGGATCAACGGCAGCAGGCCGTGAGAGATGTGAAAGGATCGCTGATCCTCGACTACGTGGCAGAGCAGGAAAAGATCGACACGAGCGAAGCGGAAGTCGAAGCAGAGATTGACCGAATCGCGGCGGAGATGGACAAGACGCGCGAAAAAGTAAAAGAAGTGCTGGCCAAGGACGCCGGGTTATCGCGATTGCGTGGGCAACTCCAGAACAAGAAAACTCTGGACTTTCTGCAGGAACATGCCCGCATCCAGGCGGACTCTGCGATTAGCTAGTCGCCGCTTGACCCACGGATGCGCTGAGCTAAGAATTAAGCTGATTGGTTTTTTAGAAGAGGGAGTGAAGAAATCCATGCTAGTGCCAATGGTCGTTGAACAGACCAATCGCGGAGAACGCGCATACGACATTTATTCTCGACTACTCCGCGACAGCATTATCTTCATCGGCACACCGATCGACGATAACGTCGCTAATCTGGTCATTGCCCAGATGCTGTTTCTCGAAGCGGAGGATCCCGAGCGGGATATCTCCCTCTACATCAACAGTCCGGGCGGGTCGATTACGGCCGGGCTTGCAATCTACGACACGCTGCAGTTTATCAAGAACGATGTCAGCACAATCTGCGTGGGGCAGGCAGCCAGCATGGCCGCCGTGCTTCTTGCTGCTGGTGCCGAGAAGAAACGCTTCGCGCTTCCCCACGCGAAGATTCTGATTCACCAACCATGGATGAGTGGATTGCAGGGTCAGGCTACAGATATCGAGATTCATGCGAAAGAGATCCTGCGAATGCGAACGAGCCTGAACCAGATCCTTGCCGATCATTGCCATCAATCTGTTGAACGCATTGAGAAAGACGTGGAACGCGACTACATCATGACGGCAGAGCAGTCCAAGGACTATGGTATTATCGATGAGGTTATCTCCAAACGAACATGAAGAAGAACAGTGACGACGTCCTGCGTTGTTCCTTCTGCAACAAGAGCCAGAACGAGGTTCGTAAGCTGATTGCGGGGCCAACGGTTTTCATCTGCGACGAGTGCGTTGGCGTCTGCCAGGATATTATCGACGAGGATCAGAACTACGAACCCTCCGCAAAAAATCTCCACCTGCCCAAGCCGCACGACATAAAGGCATTTCTCGACCAGTACGTTATCGGGCAGGACAAATCGAAGAAGAAGCTGGCCGTTGCCGTTTATAACCACTACAAACGAATCGAACTTGCCCGCAAGAAGTCCGACGTCGAACTGCAGAAATCGAACATTCTGCTGATCGGCCCGACGGGTACCGGGAAAACCCTCCTGGCGCAAACTCTCGCGAGATTACTGAGCGTGCCGTTTGCGATTGTGGACGCAACAACGCTTACCGAAGCGGGATACGTCGGCGAAGACGTTGAAAACATTATCCTGCGACTGATTCAGAACGCCGGCGGCGATATCGAGCGCGCTCAAACCGGGATCATCTATATCGATGAAATCGACAAGATCGGCCGAAAAGACGAAAACCCTTCCATTACAAGGGACGTCTCGGGCGAGGGCGTCCAACAGGCACTCCTGAAGATGCTGGAAGGGACCGTCGCTAATGTTCCGCCTCAGGGAGGCCGAAAACATCCTCATCAGGAGTTCACGCAGGTCGATACGACGAACATCCTGTTTATCTGTGGAGGCGCCTTTGTGGGCCTCGACAAGATAATCGAGAAGCGGCTCGCCGTCCGGAGCACCATGGGCTTCCAGGGAGAAGTCAAGGTCAAGAACGAGAACGCTCGATCCGCGTTCCTCACCAGCGTGGAACCGGAAGACCTGATCAAGTACGGAATGATTCCGGAGTTCGTTGGACGCGTGCCGGTAGTCGCAACCCTGCACGATCTGGATCAGAGCGCGCTCGTCGATATTCTGACTCGGCCGAAGAATGCACTGGTGAAGCAATACCAGAAACTCTTCGAGTACGAAAATGTGAAGCTTCGATTTGCCGACGACGCTCTGGAAGCAATCGCCAACGACTCCATTAAGCGTAATGTTGGAGCGCGCGGCCTCCGAATAATACTGGAGGAGTTGATGCTGGACATGATGTTCCAGCTACCGCAGCAGAAAGAACATCGGGAACTCACCGTCACGAAAGAGATGGTGCTCAACAAAGCAGTGCAGTTCCCGTTCGAGAAGGCGGGATAGCATGCGGCTGCGAATGCAAGCCCGATAGGGCGCAGCCATCAAGTAAATGGAGCGGCTGCGAATGCAAGCCCGGCAGGGCGCAGCCATCAGGAAGATGAGCGGCTGCGCCTAAGCCCGCGCGAAGCGTGAGCGCGATAGCGCGAAATCTCAGGCGACAGGGTGCAGCCATCAAGTTAAAGTCCTAAATAAGCAGTCCTAAATGAGCGCAAAAGAAAAGTACGAACAAACGAAGCTGCCGATGGTGCCTATAAGGGACGTCGTGATCTTCCCCTTTATGATGGTTCCTTTCGTGATCGGCCGCGAAAGTTCAGTGAATGCTCTGGAAGCGGCTCTGAAGGGCGACAAGAGGATTTTCCTCGCAACGCAGCACGACGCCACGATCGACAATCCCAGGCCGACGGAAATCTACCAGGTCGGAACGATCTCCAACATCGTCCAATCGCTCAAACTCCCCGATGGCAACACCAAGGTTCTCGTGGAGGGCATCGAGCGTGCCCGGGTGCTGCAACTCGGCGAAGAGGACGGGTACTGGCAGGCGACGTTGCGCCTTTCCCCCTTCCGTCATCAGAGTTTCAGCGGCTATGACACGCTGGCCACACATCTCACGCAGCAGTTCGAGCAGTACCTCAAGCTCAGCCAGAGCACGAACGCCGAACAGATTCTCTCGACCATCAAGGTTGATGAAGTTGGCCGCATGGCCGATATTATTTGCGCCCATCTCGTGCTTTCCATCGAGGAAAAACAGGAGCTCGCAGAGGTTTTCAACCCGATAGAGCGCTGCAAGCGTCTGGCGGAAATACTCGACCAGGAACTGGAAAAGCTTCAGGTCGATCGGTCCATCCAGAATCGCGTGAAACGTCAGATGGAGCGCGCGCAGAAAGAGTATTACCTCAACGAAAAAATCAAGGCAATCCAGAAGGAGCTCGGGAAGAAAGACGAAAAATCCGAGGCCGATGAATTGCGCCGGAAGATCGAAGTGGCGGGAATGCCGAAGGACGCCTATGAGAAGGCGCACCAGGAACTGCGCAGAATCGAAATGATGCCTCCCATGTCCGCGGAGTCGTCCGTTTCGCGCAACTACCTCGACTGGCTCCTCGCGATGCCCTGGAAAAAGAAAACCCGCGAAATTCGCGATATCGAGTTGGCCGAAAAGATTCTGAATGAAGATCATTACGGCCTCGACAAGGTCAAGGACCGCATTCTGGAGTTCCTCGCCGTACGCCAGCTGGTAAAGAAACCCAAGGGATCGATCCTTTGCTTCGTCGGACCGCCGGGCGTGGGCAAAACCTCGCTGGGCATGTCGATCGCGCGGGCTACCGGCCGCAAGTTTGTGCGGCTTGCGCTGGGCGGCGTGCGCGATGAGGCGGAAATCCGGGGGCACCGGCGCACCTATATCGGAGCGCTTCCAGGCCAGGTCATTCAAATGATCAAGAAGGCAGGCTCCAACAATCCCGTATTCCTGCTCGATGAAGTGGACAAGATGAGCATGGATTTCCGCGGCGATCCTTCTTCAGCCTTGCTCGAAGTGCTGGATCCGGAGCAGAACTCCACCTTCCAGGACCACTACCTCGACGTCGAATACGACCTCTCGCAGGTCATGTTCATCGCCACGGCCAACGTGCTGCACACGATTCCTCAGCCCCTCCAGGACCGCATGGAAATCATCCGGCTCCCTGGATATACGGAGTACGAAAAAGTCGAGATTGCGAAGCGGTTCCTGGTCTCGAAACAAATGCAGGCCAACGGCGTTACCCCAAAGAATCTCGAGTTCACCGATGAGGGCATTCGAACCGTGATTCAGAACTACACCCGGGAGGCCGGCGTTCGAAACCTCGATCGCGAGATTTCGTCGATCTGCCGCAAAGTCGCCCGCACCGTCGTCAGGGACAAGGGCAATCAGGGCGTGCAGGTCGGTTCTGAAAACGTCAGCGACTATATCGGAATTCCCAGATACCGCTCCAATCGCTACGAGGAAAAGAACGAAGTCGGCTTTGTCACCGGCCTTGCCTGGACTGAAGTAGGAGGCGAAATCCTCTCCACGGAAGCCACGCTGATGTCCGGTAAAGGCAAGCTGACACTGACCGGAAAACTTGGCGAAGTGATGCAGGAATCGGCTCAGGCGGCCATGAGCTATGTCCGGTCGCGGGCAAACCAGTACGGAATTCGCAGAGACTTCCATCGCCATGTCGATCTCCATATTCACGTGCCTGAGGGCGCGATCCCGAAAGACGGCCCGTCTGCCGGAGTCACGATGGCGACGTCGCTGGTAAGCGCACTGACTGGAATTCCGGTTCGCAGCGATGTCGCGATGACCGGTGAGATCACCTTACGTGGCAAAGTGCTGCCAATCGGTGGAGTCAAAGAGAAATTGCTGGCCGCTCACCGCGCCGGAATTCGCACGATTATTCTGCCCAGGGATAACCAGAAGGATCTCGCCGACGTCCCACTAAGTATTCAGCAGGAGTTTACGGTGCATCTGGTCGAGACCGTCGATGAAGTTCTCAAGGTTGCCCTGACCCGGCCACCTGTTCCACTTGAAGAGGAAGTAGAAGAGCATTTGACCTTTGGCCCGCAGATCGGCGAAGACCCGAATATCCGGCAGGATTCGGTGATGCATTAAAAGCTTGGCAACGGAGGCTGTCCCCTTGCTAGAATGGGGCCCGTTAATCGTAAGTCGACCTTTCGTGCGCTGTAAGTCGTGAGAATCAGTTCCGCCCGATTCGTTAAGAGCGCAAAGCAACCGGATGACTTTCCCCAAGATAGACGGCCTGAAATAGCGTTTTGTGGCCGTTCAAACATTGGTAAATCCAGTTTACTTAATGCACTCACAAATTCCCGCGGCCTGGCGCGCACAAGTTCAACACCCGGACGGACACAGATGCTCAACTTCTTTCTCGTTAACGAGAACGACGAGAGCATGTATTTCGTCGATCTTCCGGGTTACGGATACGCCAAGGTTGCAAAGAGTGAGAGAGACACCTGGGGAGCCATGGTTGAAGGCTATCTCGCCGGGCGTCCTGAGCTGAAGCTAACGTTGATGCTTGTGGATTGTCGAATTCCTCCGACGGAGTCGGACAGGATGATGAAGGAATGGCTGGACCACCACGGCATTCCGAATGCAGTTGTTCTGACAAAGACGGACAAACTTTCGAAGAACGAGTTACACAAATCGCTCCGCACGAGCGCCCAGCTACTAAAAACAAAGGAGACCATTGCTTTCTCGGCAGTCACGGGTTTTGGAAAGGATACAATCCTCAAGATCATCCGTGAAGCCATTGCCTAGGATCCCACAGTGAGCGAAAACCCACCTATGAGTAAAAAATTCGTTGCCACAGATCGCCCAGAAGGCGCAGTCACGATGGACATTGCCCAGCTAAAGGAAATGAACATCGCTGCACTGACGCAGGTTGCCAAGGACCTTAATCTCCAGGGAGCTTCCGGAATGCGGAAGCAGGAATTGATTTTCAAAATCCTGCAGGCGCAGACCGAAAAGAGCGGCTTCATTTTCAGTGAAGGCGTGCTCGAAACCCTGCCTGACGGATTCGGATTCCTCCGTGCCCCGGACTACAACTATCTGCCCGGACCGGATGACATCTACGTTTCACCCTCGCAGATTCGCAAGTTCGACCTGCGTACCGGTGACACCGTGTCGGGCCAGGTGCGCCCTCCAAAAGACGGAGAACGCTATTTCGCCCTGATCAAGGTCGAAGCCGTCAACTTTGAACATCCGGACGAAGCGCGAAACAAGATCTTCTTCGACAACCTGACGCCGCTCTACCCCAACGATCGCGTGAAACTCGAGACCACGAGAGAGAACCTGTCGGCCCGCGTGCTGGACCTGCTGGTCCCGATCGGAAAGGGCCAGCGCGGCCTGATCGTCGCGCCGCCCCGCGCCGGCAAGACCATGCTGCTGCAAACCATCGCGAATTCGATCACGATGAATCATCCGGAAGTCATCCTGATCGTCCTGTTGATTGACGAACGTCCGGAAGAAGTTACGGACATGCAGCGGTCGGTGAATGGCGAGGTCATTAGTTCGACATTCGATGAACCGGCTTCCCGCCACGTCCAGGTTGCCGAAATGGTGATCGAGAAGGCGAAGCGGCTGGTCGAACACAAGCGCGACGTCGTCATCCTGCTGGATTCGATCACGCGTCTTGCCCGCGCCTACAACACCATCGTGCCGCCATCCGGCAAGGTGCTGTCCGGCGGCGTGGACTCCAACGCACTCCAACGGCCCAAGCGTTTCTTCGGCGCTGCCCGCAATGTCGAAGAAGGCGGCAGTCTGACGATCATCGCGACCGCCCTTATCGATACCGGCAGCCGCATGGACGATGTGATCTTTGAGGAATTCAAGGGCACCGGCAACATGGAAATCAATCTGGATCGCAAGTTGATGGACAAGCGCGTCTTCCCCGCGATCGACATCAACCGCTCGGCAACCCGGAAGGAAGAACTTCTGGTGGCGAAGGACGAGCTGACGCGAATCTGGATTCTGCGCAAGGTCCTCAATCCCTTATCCACTGTCGAAGCGATGGAGTTGCTCCTCGAAAAGATGAGCAAATCCAAGACGAACGCCGATTTCCTCTCTTCAATGAGCGGCGGCACCAGCAGGTAAAAGAAAACCCCGAAGGAGTCCGGGAGTAACCGCCAAGACGCCAAGAACGCCAAGGGGGGAAATTGCTAGCTGCATTTTCCTCTTGGCGACCTTGGCGTCTTGGCGGTTACTCCCGGACTCCTTCCCTTCGGACTATTCCCATGAACATCGTAAAGAAAATGGCGCGGATCGGAACCGAATCCGCTTTTGAAGTATTGGCAAAGGCCCAGGCGCTGGAAAAGCAGGGCAAGAGCATCATCCACCTCGAGATCGGCGCACCGGACTTCCCAACTCCCAAACACATCGTTGAAGCCGGCAAGCGTGCCCTCGACGAAGGGTTTACCAAGTACGGGCCGACGGCGGGGCTTCTCGATTTCCGCGAAGCCATCGCGGACCACGTCTCCAAGACGCGCGGCGTGAAGGTCGGTCCTGAAAACGTCTGCGTCGTTCCGGGCGGCAAGCCGGTGATGTTCTTCACGATGATGGCGCTGCTCGAAGAAGGCGATGAAGTAATCTATCCCGATCCGAGCTTCCCGATTTACGAATCCCTGATCGACTTCCTGGGAGCGAAACGAAAACCCGTTCCGCTCGTAGAGAGCCGCGGGTTTGCCTTTGACCTCGACGTGCTGAAGAGCCAGTTGTCCGACAAGACAAAGCTCGTGATCTTGAACTCGCCCGCAAATCCGACCGGCGGTGTCATCTCGAAGGAAGATCTCAAGCAGATTGCAGACATGCTGCGGGATCGCGACCTCATGATCCTGAGCGATGAGATCTATTGTCAGATCTATTACGAGCAGAAGCCGTCGTCGATCACGAGCTTCGAAGGCATCATCGACAAGACCATCATCCTCGATGGGTTCTCCAAGACCTATTCGATGACGGGATGGCGGCTCGGGTATGGCGTGATGCCAACCAAGCTGGCGGATGCCGTGAATCTGCTCATGGTGAACTCCAACTCGTGCACCGCGACGTTTACTCAGAAGGCCGGACTGGCCGCGCTCCAGGGACCGCAGGATGATGTCGCGAAGATGGTTGCGGAGTTCCGCAAGCGGCGCGATGCGATTGTGAAGAGTCTTAATGAAGTGCCCGGCTTCAGTTGCACGACGCCGGCCGGCGCGTTCTACGCGTTTCCGAACGTGACGAAAACCGGTATGTCTTCAAAGGATCTCGCGGATCTGCTGCTGAATGAAGCCGGTGTCGCGTGTCTGAACGGCGCAGCCTTCGGGCAGCACGGCGATGGCTATCTGCGCTTCAGCTACGCCAATTCGCTCGAGAATATCCAGGAAGCGATCAATAGAATCAAGGCTGCGTCGAAGCACTGGGCGAAGTAGCCGCGTCGATCAACCTGGAAGCGATTCGCGTCAGGGGAAGAATCTCTGCGGCGGCGCCCATCTCCGCCGCCGCCTTTGGCATCCCGTAAACCACGCAGCTGGCAGCATCCTGGGCTATTGTCAAAGCGCCAGAGGTGCGCAATGCCTTCAGGCCCTTGGCTCCGTCTCGCCCCATGCCGGTCAACAAAGCAGCCACGACGTTCCCGTTCCAATACTTCGTGACGCTCTCGAAAAAGACGTCTACCGATGGCCGATAGTGATAAGCACGCGGCTCCGGCGTGTAGCGGAGAGTCTGCGAGTCCACGAATACAAGGTGATCGTTGCTTGCGGCAATCAGGACTGTCCCGGATTGGACGCGATCCCCTTCGATGGCCACACGCACGGTCAGCGCGGACTGCTCATTCAGCCATTCGGCCATCGACGGCGCAAACTGCGCATCGATGTGCTGAATGATAACGATGGGCGCTGGGAAATTGCCAGGCAAGTGATGAAGGATGATTGCGAGAGCGGCGGGCCCACCCGCGGAGGCTCCAATGACAACCAGTGGACTGCCTGGAAGTAAACTCGAGTGTAGACCCGCAGGGGGACCGGCAGGATGCCGGGGAAAACCTCCCATGGAAACGAGCTGACGAATGGTGTCGATTTTGGTCTTGAGGGGCGAGGCTCCGCCCAATTGGCCCGTCGCGGCGAGTTCAGGTGTTTGCACCGCGTCAAGAGCGCCCGCACCGAGCGCCTCGAATACCATTCCGCTGTGCCCCTCGACCGTTGCCGTAACGATCAGAATGGCGCAGGGCGCCTGTGCCATGATCTGGCGAGTGGCGTCCACGCCATTCATGATGGGCATGATCAGATCCATCAAAATCAGATCCGGAGTATCTGCGGCGCATCGCCTCACAGCCTCGGCGCCGTCTCGGGCTGTCCACGCAAGGCTATAGTCCGGCACTTCGGCAATGACCCGTCGTAAGGCCTCTCTCGCCATCAGCATGTCGTTGACGATTGCGATCCTCACGGCTCCGCTCTCCCGATGAGATCTGCCGCGGCGGTCACCAACGTCTGATCGTGAAAGCTCCCTTTGGTGAGGTAATAATCCGCGCCCGCTTCCAGACCTCGCTGGCGATCCTCCGGGCGATCTTTATAAGAGACAATCATCACCGGCAGGGACTTCAACCGGCTATCCTTCCGGATCAAGGTCACCAATTCAATTCCATCCAGCCGGGGCATGTCCACGTCGGTGACGACGAGGTCGTACTGGCCAGTGCGGACGGCGTTCCAACCATCCATGCCGTCTACCGCCACATCGACTGCGTAACCCTGGCTGTCCAGTAATTTGCGCTCCAACTCGCGCACCGTGAGCGAGTCATCCACCACCAGCACGCGTTTTCGCGGCCTGCTGATTTTCCCACTGTCATGGGCTCCGATCTGCGTCAACCGCTCGCCGGAAATCAAATTCTGAATGTTGCGGATTAGGTCATCCACATCGACAATCAACAAAGGAGAACCGTCAGACGTTAACGCGGCTGCGCTGATGTCCTGGACCTTCCCCAGGCGCGCGTCGAGTGCGCGAACGACCAGTTCCTGCTCGCCGAGGAAACGGTCGACGACCAGACCGTAACGGGCCGTCTTATCTCCCAGAACGATAATTGAAACGTCTTCGCTGGAAGACCCCGCCTCCAACCCCAATACCTGACTGGCCGCCACCAGGCCGACCTGCCCTTCATCCAGAGTGAAGTGCTGCCGCCCTTCCAGGGATTGGATTTTGTCCTTTGTCAGCTTTACGGCCGTATCGATACGGGCGAGGGGAAAAGCATAGGGCTCGCCGCCGATCTCGACGAGCAGCGTACGAATGACAGACAAGGTCAGCGGCAGTTGCAGCTGAAAGCGTGTTCCCTGTCCGGCATGAGAAAAAACGCGAACCGTACCCCCCACCTGCTTGACCATCACCTGCACAATATCGAGGCCGACGCCACGGCCGGAAATCTCCGAAACCGATTCCTTTAAAGTGAAACCCGGCAGAAAGAGAAACTCGAACAGTTCAGCCTCACTCATCTTTTGAGCCAATTCCTGCGTTGTCAACTTTCTGTCGACGGCAGCCTTGCGGATGGCTTCCAACTGGATGCCACGCCCGTCGTCCGCAACGGTGATCAGCAGCATTCCCGCGCTATGGCGCGCTTCTAATTGCAGGGCTCCTTCCGCAGGTTTTCCGGCGCTCTGGCGTTGATCGGGCGATTCAATCCCGTGGTCGATCGCATTGCGCAGGATATGATCGAGCGGAGCTTTAAGCCGCTCCAGAATGTCGCGGTCGACGGTCGTGGCTTCACCCACGATTTCCAGCCTGGCCGATTTCCCCAGAGAGTGGGCGAGATCTCTGGTCATCCGGGGAAACATCTGGATGCCGTCTGTAAAAGGCCGCATGCGGCAATCCAGGACTTCCTGATACAGTCGCTTCGAGAGGCTCGAAAAGCGGCGATCGAATAGCTCGAGTTCTTCCAAACGCACGGTCATCGACGTCTGAAAGCTGGTCATTCGGTCGTGGCACTCATTCAGACGTCCCGCAGATCGTTGACTGAGAGATGCCTCGGACAGGGATTCCCTCAGGCCATCCAGATTTCGGCTGAGTGCCTGATGTAGCTGCCGCAGCCGCAGCATTTCTTTCGCAAAGGTGTCAATCCAGCGCGACCCGATCAACGCTTCTCCGGCCAGTCCCAAAAGGCGATTCAGGTTGTCCGATGTGACCCGCAACGTACGATCCGAAGTCCCCGGGGACGCGGGAGGCAGGTCCGCGCGGCTGACGGCGGGGACGGCCTTCGTTGAGGGCAACTCCGGCGCCTGCGATGCCGGTGACGACAGCGAATCGACGAACGCGTCAATCTCCGCGCGATGCTCGTCGTCCCACTCTTCCAGGGATTCTTCGGGGACCTGAGCAATCCGGCCGAGCAGATCGACACCTCCCAACATCGAATCCACGTGGGTGACGGCGAGAGTCTGACCGTGCTTCTGCGCGGCAACAATGCAATCCTCCATGACGTGGGCCACGCGTACGGCAGCATCGCGGCCGACAATCCGTGCAGCTCCTTTCAGAGAGTGGGCCGCCCGCATCATGTCCTGCAACCGGTCGGCCTCGCCGGAATGTCGTTCGAGGGAAAGCAGGCACTCCGTCAGGATTGCGGACTGTTCCTCGACCTCCATGCGGAAAAGCTCCGCCATCGAAAGCGTGTCCAAGTTCTCGGGATCTTGCGGGCTCATGCAAAGCCTTTGTTCAGCGCGTAAAACAAGAGTTCGTCATCGAGACAACCAACCGTCTCTTCCCTCCAGTGCAGCACTCCAAGCGTGAAATTAGCCGCCGCCTTCGCCACGGTGGCCGGAATTTCCCTCAACTCACGCGGGTGATACTGCTGAACGCCATGGACTTCGTTCGCCAGAAAAGCCAGCACGCTTCCCTTGCGATTGCAAACCAACAATCGTTCCGCCGTCTCGTTTTTTGAACTGTCCGCTTTCGCGGTTACTTGCGTGCCCAGCAGGGCGTCGAGTGCAACACACAGGATCAAGTCTCCGCGCACGTTCACCAGTCCTCTAAGGATGCCGCCAACGCGGTGAGGCAGTTTGTGGATGCGGCGAGGTTCAGTCACTTCCTGAAAGATTCTTGCAGGAAGAGCCAGCCACTCCAGACCGATACGGAAGATCAGGACGGACTCTGTCCCGGTGTCGGACGTTCGCTTTTCAGCGGATACAACCTCTGTTGTTTCGTCAAGATACTTCCCGGGCAAATCGCGATCCAACAATCGACCGGCCGCGGACGCACGAATTTGTGTCATTTTCGCACCTCCTTCTGAGAGCGCCTGGCGCGTTCGCGTAATCGCTCCGCGCCTATCGCGTCACCCTCTTTGTCGGAGAGCAGAGCCAGATGCAGTAATGCCTCGCTGTGTCCGGGTTCGAGGTAAAGCGCCTTGCGATAGCATTCCGAGGCACGCCGCAAATCTCCCATCGCATCCCGCACAACACCGAGAACGCAATACATTTCGGAAGTAGGTCCACGTTGTTCCAGGTGGTCCTCGCACGCCTTGACCGCTTCCGCGAACTTTCCCAGATCACCAAGTTGCTTCGCCCGCGCCAGTTCGGCAACCGCAGAAACCGGGGGCGAAGGCGGCCGAGGTAAACCAGGAACGCTCCTGTTGATGGTCTGCCGGTCGTGCCGCTTGAAGAAAGTTCTGTGTGTCGCTGCCGGCCGGGGTCGAGGCGGAGCGTCTGGCGCCGTTGGAACAATGGAGTTCTTCCGAAATGCAAAACACATCGACTGGCCGATCGATTTGAAGCCGCTGGAGGCTGCCAGAAATGCCTCGGCCGGCCCCACAAACAAAAGTCCGGACGGCGCCAGAAGACGGGCAAGAATTCTCATGGCCCGCTCCTGAGTGTCGCGGTCGAAATAAATCAAAACGTTTCTGCAGAAGATGACGTCGTACAAAGCGCTCCCACTGCGAAAGTCCGGAGCGAGGAGATTTTCGTGATGAAAAGCAACTGTGCCGCGCAGCCTGTCCACAAGCGAATAGCCGGCCGGTCCCCGCTCGAAGTATCGATCCCGAAAAGCCAGGCTGCCGCCGCGAAATGAGTTGGATCCGTATGCGCCGCGGCGGGCCCGGACGAGCGCACGCACGCTGATATCGACCGCGTCCACCTCAAATCTTTCCGTCAACAGCCCCATATCCAGTAGCGTCATCACCATGGAATAGGGTTCCTCACCGGTGCTGCATGGAACGCTCAGCAGGCGCAGTCTTTCACCGTGGGCCGGGAAGTCCTCCGAGATGACGCGAGTCAGGGCCGCAAACGCTTCCGGGTCCCGGAAGAACCAGGTTTCGGGGACGACAACAGCTTCGATAAGTTCTTGAAGCTCCTCATTCGAGGCGCGCAGAGTCTCCCAGTAATCTTCCGTTTGATTCAACCCAAGGCTCGCCATCCGCAGCCGGATTGCGCTCTGAATCGTGGCGCTCCCCACGGAGGCGGAGTCCAGGCCCATTGTCTTCCTGAGCAGATTTTCGAAGTCCATCACGTCACAACAGGAGAGAACAGTTGATCACGGAGAACTTGGGGTAACAGACGGCTGACTTCAATACGCTGGATGATCCCGCTCTTGCCGGTCGACACAGAACCCAGATAGGGAGAATCCGCCGCCGCGATTCCGGAATCGACGAAATCACTTTCCGGTTGTTGGATGGTCTCGATAACCTGTTCGGCAAGAAGCCCGATCAGGTGTTTCGCGCCGGATTCCGGATGATAGTGAGTCAGGATGATCCGGCTGCTCATCCTGGCCGCGGAGCGTCTTCCCAGGGTAAGTTCGGTTATATCGATGAGCGGTACCGAAACGCCGTGATAATTGAAAACCCCAGCCACGCTGGAATGAGCCCGGGGAATCTGCTTGAGGTGAACCAGGGGAAGGACTTCCAGTACCTGTCTGGCTTCGAGGGCGTATCGATCTTCTCCAATCTGAAACAATAGAAACAGCATGGCACTACGCCGCCAGCTTGAAGCGGGAGACTCCGCTCTGCAGTCCACGCGCAGCGTCGTTGAGTTGCTCGATGGCGAGGTTGGACTGCCGCATGGAATCCACGGTCTGTTTGGCAGCCTCGCTTAGTTGGGAAAGCGAGTCGCTGATCTGCTGCGCCCCGATCGACTGTGATTGCATACCTTCGCTGACAGATTCGAAGCTTGGGGTCAGGGTCTGCACTTGTTGGATAATCTCCGAGAGTTCGTCTCCCACCTGTTGAACGACGTCAACTCCCTTTCGAATCTCCTCGGAAAACTTGTCCATGCCCATCACCCCGGCCGCCACCGCGGACTGCATCTCTTTCACCATTTGCTCGATATCGCTGGTGGAAACGGCTGTCTGGTCCGCCAACCGCCGGATTTCCGTGGCGACGACGGCGAAGCCGCGGCCGTATTCGCCGGCCTTCTCCGCTTCGATGGCTGCATTCAAAGATAGGAGGTTCGTTTGATCGGCGACTTTGGTTATGGTCGTCACCAGCATTCCAATATTGGCCGCCTTGCCGCTTAGTACGGCAAAACGATCGTTAATGGATCCAGAGGCCTCGACGATCTGCTGAACTGTTCTCTTCATCCGATCCAACCCCGCCTGGCCGCTGCTCGCAAGAGCGGTCGTCTTTTCGGCAACCTCCGCGACTTCCTTCATGGTGTTCACCAACTCCCGGGACGTCACCGAAATCTGTTTGGATGTGGCGCCGATCTCGGAGGTGGTCGCTGCAATCTCATTCGCCGTGCTGAGCTGCTCTTGAGAAGTGGCGGCGATTTCTGTAGACGAAGTGTTTACCTGAAGACCCGACTTTTGGACCCGCCCGATCAGCGCCGTCAGATCCGACGTCATCAGATTCAGTCCCCCGGCGAGAATGCCGAATTCATCCTGCCGTTCCAAAACGAGTTTCTGGGACAGGTCTCCGGTCCGCATCACTTCCACGGCAGTTACCAATTTTGCAAGCGGACGATTGATGGCCTGAACCAGAACGTACCCGCTGATCAAGGCAAGAAGAAGGCCGATCAAGGCCCCGATTGGATTGGCGAGTTGAGCGCGGGCAACGGCGTCGAGGATGCGATTGTTCGACGCGTCGCCCGCTTGCTTGTTGTAATCCACTTCCATGTCGGCCCACTTCATGAACTCCGCACACGCCGGCGCGACCTTTTGTTGCACCAGAGCCTGCCCTTCATGAACCAAAGCCTGTTGGCTCAATTCCTTCACCGGGCTGAAAGCGGACTCACAAGTGCCACGCGCACTCACGAGGGATGTGTAAACCCGTCTGTCCGTTTCCTGGGAAATGGTCGATTCATACTGCTTCATCAAAGCGTCCAGTTTCGCTCTGTTGGAGTCGATTTCTGCCGCCGCCTGCTGTCTGGTTTGTTCGTTCGTGCTCAGGACGTATTTTTCGAACGAGGTGAAGGTGTCTCCGGCAAGAGACTCGATCTTGCTGCTCAGGTAAAGTCCAGGCCAGGTGTCCGCGACAATTCTACCGGCTTGGGTTTTGATCTCATTCAGGTGGAACCCGGCGACGACTGTCAGTGCGATCATGATCGCGATCACCGCAGAAAAACCGAGAACAATGCGCCTCTTTACGGTCCAGTTCTTCATAATTCCCTTCCGTGAAGTTGTGAGAGGGCAAAGTTCTTCCCTGCTCCCGAAGTGGAGCCGAATTCACGTTAGCATTCCGAGAAATGCGCGAATGTGCCCTATTGCACAAGACGCACGTTCCAAGACTGATACGGTTTCGCCTTGAGTTGATCCGCAGGACTGCTGCTATGGCCGAACTGGAAGATTTCGAAATTCGAACCGAGCACCGTTCCAACAAGCACGTAATGGCGCTATTGGTGGACGATCAGCCGATGGTCGGCCAAGCTATTCGGCGCGCTCTGTCGCACCACCCGGATATCGCTTTCCATTATTGCGCCGATCCCAAACAAGCGCTCGCAGTCGCCGAGCGGATTCGGCCCACAGTGATCTTGCAGGATCTCGTGATGCCGGGCGTGGACGGGTTGAGCCTCGTTCGCGAGTATCGCCGCAACCCTCTGACGAAGGACATTCCGATAGTTGTACTGTCGTCGAAAGACGATCCCGTCGTGAAGAGCGCAGCGTTCAGCGCAGGAGCGAACGATTATGTCGTGAAGCTGCCGGACAAGATTGAGTTAATTGCCCGCCTCCTGCACCACTCGAAGGGCTATCTCAATCAACTTCAGCGCGACGACGCCTATACTGCACTGCGCCATAGCCAGGAGCAGCTGCTGGAAAGCAACGCCGCGCTGCTTTCGCTCAACCTGAAGCTCGAGGACGCCACCCGCGCGAAGTCGGAATTCCTGGCCAACATGAGTCATGAGATTCGCACCCCGATGAATGGCGTCATCGGCATGACTACGCTGTTGCTCGACACGCCGCTCACAGAGGAGCAACACGACTTCGTCACGACTATTCGCGTCTCCGGCGAAACTCTGCTTGCGATTATCAACGACATTCTTGACGTGTCGAAGATCGAAGCGGGAAAGATGGAGATCGAGAGCCGTCCTTTTGATTTGCGCGGATGCATCCAGAACGCGGTCGAACTCTTTGGACCCAGCACGGCAGAAAAAGGACTGACCATGGAGTTGGTCGTCGATCCGCAGCTGCCCTTCGCCGTCAGCGGCGATGTCACCCGCCTTGGGCGGGTGCTCGTCAACCTCATCGGCAACGCGGTCAAGTTCACGAATCAGGGGAGCGTGGCGGTCTCCGTTCAGCGAGGCGCCAGCCCGGGCCCGGGCGAAATCAACATCGAATTCACCGTAACGGATACGAGTATCGGCATCCCGAAGGCGAGGATTGGCCATCTCTTTCAAGCTTTCAGTCAGGTGGACTCGTCGACGACGCGCAGATTCGGCGGAAGCGGTCTGGGGCTGTTCATCTGCAAACAACTGTCCGAATTAATGGGTGGCGCAATGTCGGTGGAGAGCGAGGACGGACGGGGCTCGAAGTTTCACTTCAACGTTATCGTGAAGCTGGAGGCGGAGAAGCGGAGCTCTCAGTTGCGGGAGCAGCGGAGTGTCGCGTCGCCCTTTGATGTCTCCATCGCGAAACGACGTCCGCTCCGAGTGTTGGTCGCCGACGATAATGCCGTCAACCGGTTGGTTGCCGTGGGAATGCTGAAGCGACTCGGCTATGCCCCGGACACCGCAGCCGACGGACTTCAAGTCCTGCAGGCCCTGGAGGCCGGGACCTACGATGTCATCCTTCTGGACGTCGCAATGCCTGAAATGGACGGCTATGAAACAGCACGCCGTATCCACGGGAAATGGGCGGCAAACGAAAACGAGCGTCCCCGGTTGATTGCGCTGACTGGCTATGCCATGACAGGGGACCGTGAGCGAAGCCTGGACGCAGGGATGGATGACTACATAACCAAGCCCCTGCGGATCGAGGACCTGAAAGCGGCGCTGGGACGAGCGGCAGCCGAGATCGGTAGAGAATTGTAGCGCTTCATCCTTCGAAATCCTGACAGTTTGACACGAGATTGATGCCCGCCCGCGACACTCTGACGTCCACTGTTTGCACTGCCTCCGCAACCTATTGCATCTCTTGAGTATTGAGACTGGCAGATGGCATGCCTATACAGTCTGGGAGACTTGAAATGAAACTTACACGGTTGCGAGCAGTTCTGGCGGTAGTCCTCTTTCTCCCAGCGGTGGGTGCGGCTGCCTGGCAGTCGTTCGACTTCGATCATGGCTCCATCGGTTACACCACGACTCCAGCCTCGGATCCCATTGCTCGGCTTCAAGCCAGAATCGATTCCGGCGAAGTCAAACTCAAGTTCGACGCCGATCACGGCTATCTGCCTGCGCTGCTGGATGAAATGAAGATCCCGAGAACTTCGCAGAGTCTTGTGTTCTCCCGAACGAGCCTGCAGCTGCTCCTGATCGCGCCGCAAACTCCGCGAGCGATCTATTTCAACGACGAGTTGTACATCGGTTCCGTTCAGAGCAGTCCCATTCTCGAAGTTGCATCCATCGATCCGAAGCTCGGAGCCCTGTTCTACACGCTGCCTCAGAAGGAAAGCCCAAAGCCTCAGTTTCAACGGGAGTTTCTGGCATGTCTGCTTTGCCATGACACCGCCGTGACAAATGATGTTCCCGGCCTGATGGCGCTATCCGTCCTCACGGATCGCGACGGCAATGCCATCCCTGCGGCAGGCACCGCTCCGATGAGCGATCGGAGCCCTTTCAAGGAAAGATTCGGAGGCTGGTATGTGACGGGAACCCACGGAAGCCAGCAGCACTGGGGCAATCTTACCGTCCCCGTGACGAAGGACTCCATTGGCGATGCGAAAACCTATGTCAAGCGCCTGAGTTTGGCGGGCGGCGCGAACGTCACCAGCCTGAAGGGCCGTTTCAACGCCGAGCGATACCTGACGTCGGAAAGCGATCTCGTCGCCTTGATGGTTCTGACGCACCAGACCCGGATGCACAACTTGATTACGCGAACGCGCTTCGAAGTGGAAGCCGCGAAAGACGACAAGGAACGCATCCGGCTCGCCGTAGAGCCGCTAGTGCGCGGCATGCTGTTTGTGTGGGAAGCCGGCTTCGAAGAGCCAGTCGCGGGAACAACGAGCTTCGCAGCGGATTTCGCGAAGACAGGGCCGCACGATCGCCAGGGACGTTCGCTGCGCGAGCTGGATCTCCAGAAACGCTTGCTGCGGTATCCCCTCAGCTATCTCGTCTACTCGGATCAATTTGATGGATTGCAGGCCGCCGCGAAGGATCAGTTCTTCCGGCGGGTAAGAGACATCGTGACAAGACAGGATTCGAATAAAGACTTCGATCATCTTTCGGATGCAGACAGGAAAGCAATTTTCGAGATTCTCAGCGACACGAAGCCCGAATTCGGCGCCTTGACAAAAGGCTAGCCAACGGGTGGAATTACGGCATGAAAATGCAGCGTGTTCTTCTTGTCGCCATCCTCGCCGCGGTGTGTTCCCTCGCGGCCGCTCAATCGGCCTCCAAGACACTCGCCACCGTTGAAGGGCAGGTCATCACCGAGCAACAGGTTCTTCAGACCGCAGCGGGAGATCTGGCGAAGCTGGACGCCAACAAGCCGCAGCCCCAATCGGCCTATGACCGCGCACGGCTGGCGATCCTGTGGAAGGCTTTGGATTCCCTGATCGACGACCGGTTGATTACGCTGGAAGCCACGCGACAGCAGATTACGAAGCAGCGCCTTGTCGAAGTGGAAATCGAGAGCAATGTGGAAACGCCGTCGCCCCAGGAAGTGGACGCGTTCTATGAAGCGAACAAGACGCAAATCGCCGCGCAAATGCCGGGCACAAAGGCTCAGGCGTTGCCTCAGGTGCGGCAATACATGATCGATTCCAGCCGAAACCGCTTTCGCAAGATGCTGGTCGATTCCTTGCGGCGCGGTTACAAGATCACGACCAACCTCGATCCTTTACGAACCGATATCGTGACTGCGGGTTATCCGTCACGGGGGCCCGCCAACGCACCCGTCACGATCGTCGAGTTCGCGGATTTCGAATGCCCCTTTTGCGGCGGGTTGTATCCCACGCTGAAGCAGGTCGAAAAGAACTACCCGGAGAAGGTGCGCCTCGTCTTTCGGCAATTTCCTCTGGTGAATATCCATCCTCACGCGCAGAAGGCCGCCGAAGCATCGCTTTGCGCGAATGAACAACAGCGCTTTTGGGAGTTCTA
>Ga0134121_10000844_pt1 | contig 31634 bp, 28 predicted proteins | sample KB301_FD_96463 | JGI IMG/M metagenome (GOLD analysis project Ga0134121, IMG submission 96463) | Terrestrial soil microbial communities without Nitrogen fertilizer from Kellogg Biological Station, Michigan, USA - KB3-0-1 | ecosystem: Environmental > Terrestrial > Soil > Unclassified ... | reverse complement strand
CCCAGATGGAATCCCTGATCGTCCGCTTCGACGCCAAGCTGCTGGGCCGGGCGGTGCGCAACCTGATCGAAAACGCCCTGCGAGCCAGCTCCGGCGGGGGCCGCGTGGTGGTGCGCGTCGATCGGCAGAGCGGTCTCGCGAGAATCGCCGTCCAGGACTCCGGCCCCGGCGTTCCGCCGGACCTCCTCTCGCGCATCTTCGATCCCTACTTCTCGACCCACGACACGGGCACCGGCCTAGGCCTCCCCATCGCCCGCCGCATCGCCGAAGAGCACGGCGGCGACATGACCGCCTGCAACCGCCCGGAGGGCGGGCTGGAGGTGTTGGTGACGCTGCCGGTGTAGCCATGAGCCTTGCGGGGTGCCGGAATTTTTACGGATTCTTTGCAACCCACCCCTCGTCCTACCTCCCGCCGCGCATAGAATGGCCGGGCCATGGGGAGCCAAACTTTCGACCCGAGATCGCCTCTGGACCGTGGAATGCGTAGCCGGGCTTTCGACCGGCGGGAGTTCCTGCTCCTTTCGGCGGCGGCGGTGGCGAGCGCGGCGGTGCCGGCGGGGCTGGCGGCGGCTGAGAGCGCTCCGGCTGGAGCTGTCACGGACGCCAAGGCAGGGTGGGCCGGATACGACAAGGCGCTGGTCATCGATGCCCTGGGCTCTCCCGGAGGAAGCGGCACCGGAGCGAACGATGCCCCCCTCTCCGCGGCGGAGCTCGCCGATCTCCATGCTTCGGGTGTCACGGCCGTCAACCTCACCGTCGGCTCCGTGGGCGGCGGGCCGGACGTCTTTCCGGACACCTTCGAGCGCATCGGATTCTGGGAACGCGAGATCGACACCCATCCCGACTTTCTGATGAAGGTGAAGTCGGCCGCCGATCTCGACCGCGCCAAGGCGAGCGGCAGGCTCGGCATCATCTACGGCTTCCAGGACGCGACGCCGCTCGGCGAGGACGTCAACCGCGTCAAGATCTTCAGCCGCTTTGGCGTGCGCATCATCCAGCTCACCTACAACCGGCGCAATCTCCTGGGCGATGGCTGCCTGGAGCCAGCCAATGCGGGTTTGAGCCGCTTCGGCCAGCAGGTGGTCGAGGCGATGAACGCGCAGGGCCTGCTGATCGATCTCAGCCACTGCGGCCATCGCACCACGGTGGATGGGATCACGTCCTCGAAGCAGCCCGTGGCCATCACCCACGCCGGCTGTGCGGCTCTCACCGATCTGCCGCGCAACAAGACCGACGAGGAGCTGCGGCTGCTCGCCAAGCGGGGCGGAGTGGTCGGGATCTACCTGATGCCGTTCCTCCGCAGCCACGGCCAGCCCACCTCCGCGGACCTCATCCGCCACGTGGAGCACGCCGTCGACGTCTGCGGCGAGGATCACGTGGGGATCGGCTCCGACGGCGTGGTGTCGCGCATCGAGCTGACGCCGGAGTTCGTGAAGCGTCACCGCGAGGACATAGCCAACCGCCGCCGCCTTGGCATCTCCGCTCCGGGTGAGGAAGAGGACGTCTACACCTTCCTGCCGGACCTCAACGGCCCCCGCAAGCTGGAGACTCTGGCGGGTATGCTCCTCGCCCGCGGCCACTCCGAGAGCCGCGTGACCAAGATTCTCGGCGGCAACTTCGCCCGCCTGTTCCGCGAAGTCTGGCGGGCGGTGTAGCAGACCTTTCTACGGCGTCTACGGCGGACACTTGTCCAGCGAGTAGTCGATCGCCTTCGGGAAGGACTTCCGCGGCAGGAGGACCTGCACCAGCGTCGGTCCTTTGCGGTCCTTTCCGGAGAGCGCTTTCAAGACCTCTTCGAGCTCGCCCTGGGTGCGGACGGTGTAGCCTCGCGCCGGCGTGTCGTCCGTGGCAAACACTTCGGCGAGCTTGGCGTAGCGCCAGGGGTGCAAGACGTTGTAGAACTGCTCTTCCTCCTGGCCCTTGTAGTAGCACGGGTGCACGAGCATCTGCTCGATGCCATAGAAGTCCTCATTGTTGAGCACGAAGAGAACGGTGTCGTGGCGCAGCCGGGTATGGGTGGAGAACTCCTGGCAGGTTTCCTGGAACGAGCCGTCGCCCACGAACACCAGGGCGCGTTTGTCCGGCAGGGCGGACTTGACGCCGGTGACCGCGCCTACCGAATAGCCGATGGCCAGCCAGCCGTTCTGGGCGATGAAGCTGCGCGGCTCCGCCATGGGCAGGTTCTGGGCGCCGAGCAGCGCGAACGCCGCATCGGTGACCACCACGTAGGGATTGGTCACCTGCGGCCAGGAACCCTTGTCCGCCGCCTCCAGAAACTCGCCGATCCGCTGGAAGAAGTTGTCGTAGGTAAGTCCCGTCTCAACCTGGAAGGTCTGGCTGAGGTCGTCGAGGAACGCCTCGCGGCTGGCGGGCTGGTCCTCACTCACAGCCTCCAGGCGGCTCGCCGGGACGCTGTAGTAGTCGGCGGCGAAGGCACGCTCGCCGCTCTCCACCACCAGCCTCTCCCGAAGCATGCGGAGAAAGGGACCGAGAGGGACGTTCGGGAAGTAGCTGCTGCCCACCGTCACGCCGTCGTGAGCGGCCATGATCCAGTCCTCGCCCAGCGCCTGCTCACCGCTGAGGTTCTTCGAGGTGGTCCAGGCGCCCAGACCGATGCGGCACTTCGCCACCTGCTTGAAGATGTGGATCACCTCCGGCAGGCTTGCCTTGCCGTTGTAGACGCCATGGAAGCAGGGGTGAAGCTCGGAGAGGATCGACTTGCCGCCGATCGTGGTACAGAAGGGGATCGACGTGGCGTCCACAAGGTCCTGGAAATCCTTTCCAAGGCGCAGGCGGTCGATCTCCTCGCCGCCCCAGAGGATCGGCAGGCCCAACTGGCGAATCCGTTCCACGGCGGCGGTGGCGGCCTGCTCTACGATCTTGAGGCTCACGGGGCGTTCGAGCGGCTTCAGCTCTCCGACCGGGGGCGCGCACTCACCCGACCAGACGTCCTCCATGATTTCGAGGTAGACCGGCCGCCGTTCGGAGAGACAGGCGACCAGCGCGCCGTCGATCTGCGTCGGCGCCATGCGGCTGTTGGTGATCACCTGGGCGTCGACGGTCACCTGCCGGTAGGCGTCCAGATTGCTTTCAAATCGGGGGCTCATGTGCGAGGTGAGCACGCCGACGGCGCGGAAGGTCAGCCACTGCTCATATTTCGGGGAGGCGTTGATCGCCACCAGTGGCACCTGCTCGACGTAGGCGCCGCTCACCGTGTTGATCAGGCTGAAGGCGCCCACACCGTAGGTCACGGCCACCGCTCCCACGCCGTGGATGCGGGCGTACCCGTCGGCCGCGTAGCCCGCGCCCATCTCCGTGGGAGTGCCCACCCACTCGATCGCCCCGAGGGCGTGCATCTCGGTGAGGAAGGGTCCCAGGTGGTTTCCCGGCACACCATATAAATAGCGGATGCCGAGTTGCTGGAGGCGTGTGGAGAGGTAGCGGGCGACGTTCCAGGTCTTGCCTCCGGCGCTCATGATCCCGCCTCCTCCGGCGATTCGTGGATCTCCAGGCTTGCCCGGACGGCGGATTCCAGTGCGCCTTCGATCCACGCGTGCTTGAGCGAGGTGTGCTCTCCCGCGAAGTGCACCGGCCCCTCAGGCGTAGGAATGTGCAGATGGAACTGGGTGAGCTGCCAGGGCGTGAAGACGGCCGCCTCGCCGAAGGCATAGGGGTTGCGCAGCCAACTCTGGGTCTGTCCGTGACCGGTGTAGAAAACCTCGATGCGCCGGCCGTGGATCGAGACCATGCCGTTCAAGGCATAGGCGTAGCGGGAGTTGTCGTCCATCGAGTCCCAGCGCGCCGCGTCGTCTGCCCAGGTGTAGCTGGCGAGGACCACGCCTCCAGGGCTTTCCTTCACGGGATGGGACGGATAGTAAATGAAACGGTTCGGGTTGTCGGTTACCGAGCCGCCGCCGAAAAAGGGCTCGGAAACATGGCTCGGTTTCATGGCGTGGCGGCGGAAGAGGTCATACAGCTCGCGGGTGCCGCCGGTGATCTCGCGATCCTCCACCGTGGGGTGCGCGCCCAGCATCTCGGAGCCATGGGGCAGCGAGCCGGGATCGTCGCGATATTGCTCGTAGAGGCCGGGGCGGATGGCGTCGAGCTCGCGCTTCCAGTCGTCCTCGGAAAACTCCCACCAACGCCGGCTGAACTCGAGCAGCACCTTGGTGGCCGAGTCGTAGTGAAGCTCGATGATGGCGCGCCGCTTCTTGTAGGAAAACATGGGCTCCACCACCACGTGCCGCAGGGCGGAGAAGGGGAGGGTGAGGATGAGCCGGTCGGCCGTGAAAGTCTCCGGCTTTCCTTCCTTCTCGGTGAGCGTCTCGGCCCAGACTCGCGGGCCCTCCGCCTCGACGTGGCGGCACCGCGACATGTCCCGCCCCGGGTGCCAGTACTCCAGCCGGATCAACCGGCGCCCCAGCAGAATGTCCTTGTCGTCGCCCTCTCCCGCCGTCAGGAACCGCAGGAACGCCTCCGGCAGCCGCCAGCTTCCGCCGTCGATCTCCCAGTAGGTGGCGGCCGGGTTGATGTCGCTACGCCCAAGGAAGCTGTGGAAGAACGACAGCGGCAGGCGCGAGGTCAGGTTCTCCAGGGTGCCCACGGCCTCGATGGTCTCGTCGCTGAGCCCGGCCTCCTCCTTGAGGAATCCCCACATGGAGTAGCGGTCGAAGTCGTAGATCACGCGCGCCCAGCCCTCGACCCACTTGGGGAACGGTTTGGGCACGCGCTTCTTGTCGGGACCCACCAATGAGAAATAGTCGCGGACCTTGTCCAGCGCCTTGTTGATCAGGTCGTTGGCGGTCGTGTTCCGCTGCTCCGGAGGAACGTGAAAACCGACGTGGATCTCCCCGGGCGCGGCGTTGTACTGGTAACGGCGGACCTGCTGCCCGTTGGTGCGGATCCAGGTCTTGAAGACCTTGTCGGGCGTCTCGAATCCTGGCTGGTCCGGGCCGTTGCGCCACTCGCCAGAGCCGTCGAACGGCTTGTAGACGACTGGAGGGAGGGGACCGGAGGTGTGGCCCGACTTCGGGTCCACGTCCACGTTGTAGAACAGGCGGCGGGGAAGCTTCAGCTTGTCCACCAGGGCCAGTACGAGAGGATGGAAGTCGGGCAGCCGCATGGCCCCGGCCTCGGCGTACTGCCGCTCGTCCTTGAACGGCGGCTGGTGGCCCGGCTCGTGCCGGAAGGTCTTGATGCGCCCGCCGACGCGGCTGCCGTTGGCCTCCAGGATGGTGACCTTGTGCCCGGCCTCCTTGAGCAGCTTGCCCGCCGTGAGCCCGGCGATGCCGGCGCCCACGATCAGTATCTTCTGGGGCTTGGACGTGGGGGCGAGCCCGTCCTGGATGAGGACGCCGAGGTACTTCTTGACCAGGTCCTCGTCCTCCGAACCCACCATCAAGAGCATGCGCGCGAGCTTTTGAGCCATCTCCCAGCGTTCAGGGTCGATCTCCTTCATGGCGTAGATCCCTCCTCAGAGTCGGGAGATTATCGCCTTTCCTGCGGGGATGGCCGCTTTTGGCGGGACTTTGCGTCTACAGGGGCATGCGGGATCAAACCAACCGGGTCCCGGACAAGGAGGGATCGCAATGAGAAGGATTGTGACATTCGCCCTGCTGACACTGGTGATCGGCGGCTACGGAGCAGCGCATGCTCAGACCCCAAAGGTCAGTGAGACGGAAACCGCCACCAAGGACTTTCTGGGACTGAAATGGGGTCTTGGAGTCGGCGTGACAGGAAGCTTCGGAGGTGATACTCCCGTTGAGAAGGCCTCGGTTGTCGGTAAGGACATGCTTGTACGAGTTGATGAAGAGGGCGACTTCCGTCCGCAGGTGTTCCTGGAGATGCACGTATTCATCGGCAAAAAAGCAAGTTGCTGGCGCGAATATCAGAAGAAGATGTCGACTTGGAGGGAGGAGAGCAAGGTCTCGCCGAGCGCCGCCCAAGTTTCTCTGGACCGCGACGGGAAAACCAAGGAAACGATTTGTCCGGAGTGGAAGCTGGATGCAGAACCCCTGATGCCCGATCCATTGCTCAGGGGCTTTGGTCCTTTCGTCGCCGTGCAGGGTAGCGACAACAAGCCCATAGACGCCTTCGCCCTTGGGTTCATGTGGGGATTCCGAAAAGATGCCAAGGCTTCCTCTAGCGTGAACATAGGGGTCGGCCTCTCGTTCGATCCAAGCGTCCAGGTTCTTGGTAACGGCGTGAAGGAAGGCCAGAAGCTTCCAGACGGCGAGACGGCGGTGAGGTTCAAGAAGGAAGGGCGGTTCGGCTGGGTTGTGATGACCTCATTCACCTTCTAGACTGCCCTGGCGGGTCGGCCGCCCGGCTTGAATTCCCGCCGGGCGGCGGCTATTCTTCCTGGAGTCCTTAAAACTCTGGGAGCCTATGGACCGGCAGACCCCCGGCTCGACGGTCACAGTAGAGATCACCGGCCTTCTTGCCGCGGCTCGGCAGGGGGATGACCATGCCACGCAGCGGCTGATCACCCTGGTGTACGACGAGCTCCGCGCCATGGCGCGCCGGGAGCTCCGGCACTGGCGGCAAGGGCAGACGATCACCACCACCGCCCTTGTGCACGAGGCCTACTTGAAGCTGGTGGACAACGGCGCCACCACCTGGGACGACCGCTCCCACTTCTTCTCGGTTGCAGCTCTCGCAATGCGCCACATCCTGGTGGACGCTGCCCGCCGCCGCGTGGCGAAGAAGCGCGGCGGCGATGAGGTGCGGATCACCTTCGACGAGCTGCGGCTGGGTGGCGGGAAGCGGGATGCGGAGGCGCGCGCCGTGGAGGTTCTCTCCATCGACCGCGCCCTGACCTCCCTTTCGGCTCTCGACGGACGGCTGAGCGAGCTCGTCGAGCTGCGGTTCTTCGCCGGGTTGACCGAGGAGGAGACGGCCGAGGTGATGGGAACCTCGGAGCGAACGGTGAGGCGTGACTGGCGCAAGGCCCGATCTTTCCTCTTCCAGGCCCTCGGCGGCCAGGCCGCACCATGACACCGGGGTTGCCGACCGATCTGGGGCGTTGGGAGCGGATCTCGGCGATTCTCGACCTGGTCCTGGACCTTTCACCCGAAGAGCGGAGTGTCTGTCTCGATGAGACCTGCGTCGGGGACGCGGAGCTGCGCGCCGAGGTGGAGGCTTTGCTGGCGGCCGACGCGGATGCCGGCGCTTTCCTGGGGGTGACCGCCAGCGAGCTCGCTCCGGAGCTGCTCGCCGAGGCTGCCGGCGAAGAGGAGAGCGAGACGACAGATCTCGCCGGCCACCACGTCGGGCGGTACCGGCTCCTCCGCGAGATCGGCGGTGGCGGTATGGGGACGGTCTACGAGGCGGAGGATACGCAACTCGGGCGCCGGGTGGCCGTCAAGCTCCTGCCGCCGGAGTACAGCCGCGACCGCCGGGCGAAAGAGCGGTTCCTCCGCGAGGCGAGGACTGCCGCGGCGGTCGACCATCCCAATCTCTGCACCGTCCACGATGCCGGCGAGAGCGAAGGGCGGCTGTACATCGTTCTGGCCTTCTATGAGGGCGAGACCCTGCGGGACAGGATACGGCGCGGGCCGCTGCCTCTCGCGGAGGCCCGGGAAGTGGCGATTCAGGTGGCGCGGGGCTTGGCGCGCGCCCACGAAACGGGGATCGTGCACCGTGACATCAAGCCGGCCAACGTCATGCTTCCCCGGCGAGGCGAAGCGAAGATCCTCGATTTCGGCATCGCCCGGTTGGAGGGGGACGAAGTCTCCCTCACTCGCACCGGAGCCAGTTGGGGGACTCCCGCCTACATGTCACCCGAGCACGCCCGTGGCGAGCCGGTGGACGGACGCACCGACGTCTGGTCGTTGGGTGTGATGCTCTATGAAATGGTTGCCGGCCGGCGGCCCTTCGGAGGCGAGACCGTCGAGGCGTTGGTCTCCTCGATCCTCACGCAGAAGCCCGAGCCTCTCGAGCGCCTTCGGCCGGACGTGCCTCCGGAGCTGGCCCGGGTGGTGGACAAGGCGCTTGCCAAGGACCCTGCAGAGCGCTATGCGAATGCCGCGGAGCTGCTCGCCGACCTTTAATCGGGGAAGGCGCCGCTGCGCCGGCCCGCGAAGAGGAAACAGCTACGCATGGCCCTCCTCTCCGGAGCCGTGGCGGCCCTCGGGGTCTTGGTCTTCGTCCTCTGGCGGCCTTGGCAATCCACACCGGGACCGACTCTACAGGTCGCGGTCCTCGAACCGGTTGTGAGATCGGATGGGAAGAATCCGGACTTCGTCTTCATTGGCCCGGAGGTCATGGAAGCCACCGTTGCCGCTCTGACTTCTTTGGAAGGCTTACAGCTCCTCGATCCGCCGGAACGTAATGAAGGGAAAGAGGTGGAGGCGAAGAGACTGAGTGAGGCGGATGAAGTGATTCTCCCCCGGGTCGACTGCCGGAGAGACTCCTGCCAAGTCATCCTTCATCGCCGTAAACCCGACAGCGTGGTGCTGGCCGTTTCCAGACCCTTCGAAGTCCAGAGCGGCTTTGAGGACGCCTATCAGCTTCGGGAGGGCGTAGGCGTTCACGTCCAGCAGATTTACTTCGATCGTCGGCCTCGCTCGGGCTCACCGGGGGTCGTGAAACCCGAGGATTACTCTGTATATATGGGGCTTAAACGCCAGACCGATCGCGGCAAGAGCCTTGACAAGAATGATCTTGATAGATTGGACGCTCTGCTTAAGACCTCGCCGGGTCTCATCGGAGCCTATGTGCTGGCCATGGGAGGCGCCCGAAGTCAGGGAGATTCTAGTCGAGCCCTCGACTTTGCAGCCCAAGCCGAGAAGCTTGCGCCTTACGATCCACGTCCCCTGTTCGCTCACCTCCGCACCGAGTTGGAGGGAAATCGGCTCGCCGATGCGCCGAAAACTTTGGAGCGGCTTGAGAGATTGGCTCCCGGCGATATCCGTGTGAAGATCGCTGGGGCGGATCTCTCGGAAGCAGGGGGAAAGCTGAAAGAGACTCTCAACCTGCGCAAGGAGGTCGCCGAGCGAAGGCCCACCTGGCGCAACATCCTGAAGCTGGCGACCCTGGAATTTCGTTTGGGTAAGGGCGATAGCGCTCGCCGCCGCCTCGAGGATCTCCTGACGGCGCAGCCCGGCAATCACGCCGCGCAGGAGAGGGTGGCGGCGGTGGAGATGCTCTACGGCGACCTGCAACACGCCGCAACCCTCTACGAAGAGCTGATCCGGACAGGGCAGGCCGCCTCATATCTTCCGACGAACCTTGGCTTTGTCCGATATCTCCTAGGCGAGTATGCTGGAGCGGAAGAGGCCTACCGCCAGTATCTTTCCCTGGCGCCGAAAGATCTTGTCACCCGCTTTAACCTGGCCACTGCTCTCGAAGCCAAGGGCGACCTGGCCGGCGCGCGGCGCCTTTATCGGGTCCTCACGAAAGAGTTCGCCGCCGCGCCGGCCCAACTGGATGCGCACACCCGTATGTTGCACGCCCAGTGCCTTGTGCGCCTAGACCATAGGGCCGACGCGGCGCGCATTGCCGGCGAGGTGCTTGAAAAGCCACCGGAGGATATTCAGGACCTCCATCAGGCTGCCCAGGTCTACGCGCTCCTTGGAGAGACCGTCCCTGCCTCTTTCTACGCTGACCAAGCTCTCAAGAAGGGACTTCAGAGGGCCTGGTTCACGATCCCGGAGTTCCGCTCTCTCGAAAAGAGCTCGGAGTTCCAAAAGCTTCTTGATCGGTATACGGCCGGCAAGCCGCGAGTTAACCGGGATCTCTGATGATGATGCCTCCGAAGAAGGGGCTGAAGCTTCCTATTACGAAGAGAGGTACTTCCCACTCGAGGACTTGGCCGGCGTGGTGGATGACGTAGAGATAAAGACCCCGATCGGTGTTGGCCACCGTAAACGGTCCTGTCTTTGGGCTTGGCCCTGATAAGTGGATGGTGAAGGGCTGTTGCTGGGGACCCGTGATGGGAGTGATACGGCTCATTGGCATGAAGCCTCGAAACTCAATCTGTGCATCCTGAATGATTACGCCTCCTGCATCTACGAATCTCCATACCACTGTATCGCCAGGTACGACTTCCAGCGGGTTCTGTGCAGTGCTCACTCTGCCATTCGCCAACAACGTCACATTGATGCTGCGATCAGCCATTGGAATCCTCCTCCCTCTTATTAGCCGGCTCGAAATGAGCGGACTCATGACATAGACGCAGATCCTCCGGAAAAGCGGCCACCAGGGTGATCCCGAGAGTCGAGTTGGCCTAGAATAAGCCCAATGTCGGCTCCCCGTTGGTCCCTTCTCGTCGCCATTGGCGCGCTGTCGCTCCTCTCCTGCGCCAAGGAGCGCCCCGTCATCCCGCCGGGCCCCCTGCTCGGAGATCGGATCACCTACGAGTTTGCCATCTACTATCCGGGACGACCGCTCCAGGATCCGATGGCCACGCTGGAGGTTCTGCTGAAGGACAAGGCATTCCCTTTCAGACGCGTGAAGGAGCAGGAGGTTCCCAAGGAGGGGCTGGCGCTTGCGGTGTCGAGAGTCTCCGACGCCCGGACCTCCCTGCCGCTGCCCAGTGCCGACTCCCTGCAACGGTACGGCCATGGGCTCGATGCCGCGCAGGCCGCGGCCATGGCGCGTACGAATCAAGCCGTGGTGCTGGACTTTGGCTATCGCGGGAAACACGTCTGGGACGGCCTCAAGGCGGCCAATGTCCTGATCAGCCGTCTCGCGCATGAGACCGGCGGCCTGATCTGGGATGCCGAAAGCCGGGAGGCCTTCACGCCGGCTGCGTGGGATGAGAAGCGGCTCGATTTCGGGACCGATGACGTTCCGTCGGTCTCCGGGCACTTCGTCGTGCACGTCTATCAGGACGGCGAAACCGTTCGCGCGGTTTCCGTAGGACTGACGAAGATAGGGTTACCCGACCTCGTCGTCGAGCCCACCTCCTGGTCCAACAGCGACAGCACCGTATTGCTCATCGATCTGCTGGCGCAAGCCCTGGCCGAAGGACAGGTTGTCGGTCCGGACGGCAGGTTCGACCTGGACCTCCGGAAGCTCCGCAACGCACGGGTCCGGGACCCGCAACTGAAGAGTCTCAAGAAGGGAGGGACCGGAGTCGCCCGGCTCGTTCTCCGGCAGGGTGTTCGTGCCAAGGGTGATGCGGAGAACCGGCTGGCCGCGATCACTTTCGATCGATATCCGGGGTCGGATCCACCTGCCAGGCTCGCTGCCGCCCTGGACGGATTGTTGGGCGGTGAAGACGCAGCCGAGAAGATCGAGCACGACGAGGAGCTTGTAGCGGCCAGCCGGCGAGCGCGTGCGAAGCTCCCTGCCCTTCAGGCGGCGTTCAATCGCGGGCTGCCACCCGGCGAATACGTCATGCTGAAGTCTCCGTTCCCGATGTCGAATGGGGGAAAGGAGTGGATGTGGGTGGAAGTGACCTCCTGGAAGGGAAGCGAGATTCGTGGAATCTTGAGCAACGAGCCGGCTGACTCTCCCGGCCTCAAGCTCGGTCAGGTCGTGAAAGTGTCCGAAGACGAGGTCTTGGACTATCTACATCGTTTCCCCGACGGTAAGGAAGAAGGAAATCTCACAGGGGCGGTCATCATGAAGCGACGAGGTTTGAAGCCGGCGCGTTGACGCCACGAAACCCTTCACGTCTTTCGTTCGTACGTGGGGCATGCCGATCATGGATCACGACGCAAAAAAGAAGATCCTCACCTACCTGCTCCTGGCCTTCGCCCTGAGCTCGATCTTCTACTACCTCATCCTGTCGCCCGGGAAGGGCAAAGTCGGAGGTCTCCTCGTGATGGGCCTGATGTGGTGCCCCGGTGTCGCGGGCCTCGCGACGCGGCTGATCTATCAGGGGAATCTGCGGGGCATCGCCTGGGGATGGGGGAAGACGCGCTATCAGGTGCTGAGTTACCTTCTCCCGCTCGCCGGCGGACTCCTGGTTTACGGAATCACCTGGTTGACGGGTCTCGGCGGCTTCAAGGGCGCGACGTCAGGCCGGCCGCTGCCGGTTTCTCTCTTCCTGCTGGCGACGGTGGGATTCCTCATCAACGTCGTCTACGCCCTTGGCGAGGAGTTGGGATGGCGGGGCCTGCTGGTTCCCGAGCTCGCGAAGGTGACGAGCTTCGGGTGGACGGCGGCGATCAGCGGGGCGATCTGGATCCTCTACCACTACCCCTTGATTCTCTTCGGGGATTACCACAGCGCGGCGCCTCGCTGGTGGGCGCTTCTCTTCTTCACGCTCGACATCGCCGTGGCCTCGGTGGGTTTCGCCTGGCTGCGCCTGCGCTCCGGCAGCGTCTGGACTGGGGTGATCCTCCACGCCAGCCACAACCTCTTCCTTCAGCAGGTCTTCGATCCGCTGACCGTGAACCGCGGGAAGACCGAGTACTGGACGACCGAGTTCGGGCTGGGGATCACCTTGTTCTACGCGGCGGTGGCTTGGTGGTGCTGGCGGCGGCGGGGAGAGCTGCCGGGGCGGACTGCGCTCCCCTCGGTGGGCGAAAGCGTCCCTACCGCCGCTTGACCTTCAGCGTCGTCTTTCGCCCCGAGAGACTGACGCGGGGCTTCATCTCGACGTAGGGTTCGACGCCGGGGACGGTGCAGCGGGGGAGCTCTTCGCCCAGGGTCGACTCGATCTCCTTGATGCGCATCTTGTCGATCCAGGAGGCGAGGGTGGAGACGATCCCGGTGGCGGTGCCACGGGCGGTGCGGCCGGCGCGGTGGATGTAGTCCTCCACCGTCTCGGGCGGGTCGAAGTTGATGATGTGGCGCACGCGGGGGATGTCGAGGCCGCGGGCGGCGATGTCGGTCGCCACCAGGATGCGGTGCTCGCCTTCGCGGAAGCCCTGGAGGGCCTGCACTCGCTGCCCCTGCGACAGGTCGGAGTGGATGCGCTCCACCGGATGACCCTCGCGCTCCAGCACGTGGGCGAGCCACTCGGCGTCCGTCTTGCGCCGAATGAAGACGAGCGTGCTCCCAAGCTCCTGATTGAGCAAGGCGAGCAGGCAGGCCTTCTTGTTCTCCGGCTCCACCAGGTACAGGCGGTGACTGATCCCCGTCGCCGCGCCCTTGGGGGTGATGTCCACCCGCACCGGCTCGGACATGAACTGCTGGGCCAGCCGCTCGATGGGCGGCGGCATGGTGGCCGAGAACATCAAGGTCTGCCGCTTGGTGGGAACCTGCTGGAGGATGCGGAGCACCTGGGGCAGGAAGCCCATGTCCAGCATGTGGTCCGCCTCGTCCAGCACCAGGACGTCGACGTCACCCAGGCGGGCCGTGCCCTGCTCCATGTGGTCGAGCAGCCGGCCGGGGGTCGCGACGATGATGTGCGGCTTGTGGCGCAGCGCCGTGTGCTGGGGCCCCATCTTCACGCCGCCAATGAGGCACGCCGTGCGCAGGCCGTAGTCGCCGCCGAAGAGGTCGAGGAAGGTCTGGGTCTGGAGGGCGATCTCGCGGGTGGGGGAGAGGATGAGCCCCCTTGTTTTGAGCGACTTGGTCGGTGAGCTCGCCAGCCGCTCGGCGATGGGGATGGTGAAGGCGGCCGTCTTGCCGGAGCCGGTCTCCGCCAGGCCGACGAGGTCCGAGCCGGTGAGGGCCACAGGAATGACGGCGGCCTGGATGGGGGTGGGATGCTCGAAGCCCACCAAGCGGATGCACCGCAGGATCGAGTGACTCAACCCCAACGATTCAAAGCTTTTTTCTGTGGTTTCAACGGGATGTTGGGGAATGGCCAGACTCTGCATGACTCTTGCTTATAGCCGATCACCGGCGGAGTGGCAAGCCGGCCCGGGTGCCCGAGGCCGCGGTTTGTCGAGCAGACGCCAGGACATCGTGACGCCGAGCTACCTGGTAGACGGAGCTTTGTCCGCCGCTTCGATCCCTCACTCCCCCAGCCCCTCTCTCCCAGCCTCCCCCCCACCGGCCGGGAGAGAGGGGAGCCGGAAGCCCTACAAAGGTGGCATTGCTCTTGGCTGTTCTCCCTCTTCTTCCGGCGGACGGGGGGGAGGCTGGGAGAAGAGGGCGGGGGTGATGAGGGCCACGGCGGTGCGGCCACCGGTCCGGCTTCTGTCGCCTTCACGCATCGGCGTCGAACCCTTCGTGTGGCCTTTCGAGACTCCCTCTGACGTCCCTTGTGTCCTGATCCCCTGGTAAACTCCCCCCTCCTTCGACGGCCCTCTTATCTTTTGCGGGGAAACCATGAATCCACCTCTTGTGAAGCCTCTCGCCGCCGCCTGCCTCCTGGGCTTTCTTCTTTGGGCAGCTCCTCTCGCCGCGATTCCAGCTCAGCCTCCTGAAGGCGAGGACGGTATGCAGCAGGGCGGGGAGGGAAGATCCCACGGGCCACTGCCCGCCATGGCCAAGATGACGACGGGGCTCGACAAGCGCGAGGGGCTCCTCACTTTCTACGCCGACCGGCAGCGGGGGAAGATCTGGCTGGAGGTGCCGCCCGCCAAGGGGCCGCGAGGGGAGGTCGCAAGCTACCTCTTCCAGGAGGGGCTGGTCACGGGGCTCGGCTCCAACCCCGTGGGCCTCGACCGTGGCCAGATCGGCGACACCCGGATCGTCACCCTTCGCCGGGTGGGCGGGCGCGTGCTCGTCGAGCAACCCAACCTGAAGTTCCGCGCTCTCACCGAGGACCCCGCCGAGCGGCAGGCGGTGCGTGAGTCCTTCGCCACGTCCGTCCTCTGGGGCGGTGAGATCGCCGCCATGGAGCCGGACGGCCGGGCCCTGGTGGACTTCACGTCCTTCCTGGTGCGCGATGCCCACGACATCGCCGCCCGCATGAAGACGGCCGGCCAGGGGAGCTGGTCGCTGGACGCCAAGCGCAGTGCCGCCGACCTCGAGGACTGCCTGGCCTTCCCCGAAAATCTCGAGTTCGAGGTGTTGCTCACCTATCAGTCCTCCGAGCCGGGGCCGCTGGTGCGCGCGACCGTTCCCGCCGCCGGCAGCGTGACCCTCGTGCAGCACTACTCGTTCGTGCGCCTGCCGAATATTGGTGATGGTGGCTACAAGCCGCGGCGGTTCGATCCCCGCGCCGGCTACTTCGGCGTCGAATTCCTGAACTACGCGTCCCCCCTCGGCGAGCCCATCGAGACCCGCTGGCTGTCGCGCCACCGGCTGGAGAAGGTCGATCCCACGGCGGCCCGCTCGCGGGTGAAGAAGCCCATCGTCTACTACGTCGACAACGCCGCTCCCGAGCCGGTGCGCAGCGCCTTGATCGAAGGCGTGAGCTGGTGGAAGGAGGCCTTCGACAAGGCCGGCTTCATCGACGCCTTCGAGGTCAAGGTGCTGCCGAAGGACGCCCATCCGCTCGACGTGCGCTACAACGTCGTGCAGTGGGTGCACCGCTCCACCCGGGGCTGGTCCTATGGCGGCGGCGTGATCGATCCGCGCACGGGGGAGATCCTGAAAGGTCACGTCACCCTGGGCTCATTGCGCGTGCGGCAGGACCGGCTGATCTTCGAGGGCCTGGCGGGCGTGGACAAGACGGGGACGGGCGCGCCGGACGATCCGATCCAGCTCTCCCTCGCCCGCATCCGCCAGCTCGGGGCTCACGAGGTGGGGCACAGCCTGGGGCTCTCCCACAACTTCGCCGCCTCGACCTATGGCCGCGCCTCGGTGATGGACTATCCGGCGCCGATGGTGGGGATCTCGGCCGATGGCAAGCTCGATTTCTCCAAGGTCTACGGCGTGGGCGTGGGAGCGTGGGACGACCAGGCGATCCGCTTCGGCTACAGCGAGTTCCCGCCCGGAACGGACGAGGCGAAAGCCCTGGATACGATCGTGCGCGACGGCCTCGCCCGGCATCTGATCTACCTCACCGATCAGGACGCTCGCCCCGAAGGCTCGGCGAGCCCGTTGGCGCATCTTTGGGACAACGGCGCCGATGCCGCCGAGGGGCTCAGGCACGAGCTCGCGGTGCGCCGCATCGCCCTCGCTCATTTCGGCGAGCACAACATCGCGCCGGGGCAGCCCCTCTCCCTGCTGCAGGAGGTGCTGGTGCCCGTCTACTTCCATCACCGCTATGAGCTGGAGGCGGCTTCGAAGATGGTCGGCGGGCTGGAGTACACCTACGCTCTGCGCGGCGATGGCCAGCCGCCGTCGAAGCCGGTGCCGGCGGCGGATCAGCGTCGCGCCCTGGCGGCCGTGCTGGAGGTTCTATCGCCCGAGGTTCTCGACCTGCCGGAGCCGTTGATCGGCCTGCTGCTTCCGCGTCCCGGCGAGTACCGGCCCAACGAGGAGATGTTCACAGGCCTCACCTCGCCCACCTTCGACCCCCTCTCGGCGGCAGCCACGGCTTCCGACATGGCCGTGCGTCTGCTGCTGCGGCCCGAGCGGGCGGCCCGCCTGGTGGATTTCCACCGTCGCGATCCGGCCCTGCCGGGGTTGGAGGAAGTGATCAAGGGTCTGGAGGACAAGACTTTTGGTGGAGCCGCCTCGAAGTCTCCACGGCTGGCCGAGATTCGCCGCTCCGAGCAATGGGTGGTGGTGCGCCGGCTGATCGGCCTCGCAAGCGATCCCCAGGCCGCCCCGGGCGTCCGTTCGCGAGTCGAGGGCGCCCTGCGTTCCCTGGGGAAGAAGCTCGCAAGCGCGGGACCGGGAGACTCGGCCGAGGCCGCCCAGCGGACCTTCCTGGCCGGCGAGATCTCGCGCTACCTCCAGCGCTCGAACGCCGACACCGCCAAGCGTCCCGAGCCGATCCAGCCACCGCCGGGCCAGCCCATCGGTGGCGCGGATTCAGAGCCTGGAGATCTGGGAGAGTGCTCGTGGCAGTAGGGCGGAAAGCGTGGATAATCCTTAGCGTCATGGGTGCCCTCCTCCTCGCCGCCGTCCTCACATGGTCGTTCCGCTCGGCCGCGCCTCCCCGCGTTTCCGGGTCCCATCCCTCGCCCCAAACCGCGCCCCGCCTGACTACGCCGTCCCCTCTGCCGGAGCGCCTCAAGGTGAAAATCCTCGCCACGCGCCACCACGATCCGGCGGCGTTCACACAAGGGTTGCTCGTCCACGGGGGCTCGCTCTACGAGAGCACGGGTCTCTATGGTTCCTCCAGCCTGCGGGAGGTCGACCCGGTCTCGGGCGCGGTGAAGCGCAAGGTGGACGTCCCCTCGGAGTTTTTCGCCGAGGGGTTGGCGCTGGTGGACGACCGGCTGATCCAGCTCACCTGGAAGGAACGGAAGGCTCGCGTCTACTCGCTCGCCGGCTTCGCCTCCATGGGCGAATTGCCCTACGAGGGCGAGGGCTGGGGGCTGTGCTGGGACGGCAAGCGGCTGGTGATGACCGACGGGTCGGACAAGCTGACGTTCCGCGATCCCAAGACCTTCGCCTTCCTTGGCGAGGTGACGGTGACCCGCGCCGACCGCATGGGCGAGCAGGTGATGGAGCTCAACGAGCTCGAGTGCGTGGACGGCGTGGTCTACGCCAACGTCTGGCAGACCGACGAGATCCTGCGGATCGATCCGTCGGATGGGCGGGTGACGGCGGTGATCGACGCGTCGGGCCTGCTCACGCCCGAGGAGCGGCAGAAGACGGACGTCCTCAACGGCATCGCCTGGGACCCGCAGCGCAAGATCTTCCTCATCACGGGCAAGCTGTGGCCGAAGCTCTTCGAGGTCACTTTCGTGCCCGCGGCACCGGGCGGCTGACGGCCTCAGCCGACGGGGGCTTCGATCTTCAGCATCCGGCCCCAGGCCTGGCGCAGGGTCTCGGGCAGGTCGAGCTCGGGGAAGATGTCCCGCACTTCGTCGCGGCTGACGTAGTTCCAGATGTCATCCCACTGAGCGTAGCGCAGCAGGTGGGAGACGACCCAGGCGCGCTGCTCCGGGGTGCCCTGGCGCAGGAGGTGCCGGATCTCGTCTTCGGTGACTCTCTGATCGGGGAAGAAATAGAGGGACTCGATGCGGTCAACGCCATCGCGGCTGCGCCCTGATCCATGCATACACGAAGTATATAGGTCTCGCCCGGATTGGCCAAGCTGTCGGTACCGGTCCGGGAGGCCGGATGGGGGCACCCCTTGACCCCACGGCGGCGCTCGGCTAGATTTCCACCTGCTTGACCATCGAGCGGGCATAACTCAGTTGGTAGAGTGCAAGCTTCCCAAGCTTGATGTCGCGGGTTCGAGTCCCGTTGCCCGCTCCAATCTCTCCACACGCTCCCAAGGGGGCCGGACTCGTCCGGGACCATGTCGATCTTTCGCCGCGAGACGCCTGCCGAATCTGCCGCCAGCTCCAGTGGCCCCGCTGAATCCGCCTCCGGTTCCTCGCCGAGGCGCCGGCTCACTCACATCGCGGCCGGCACCCGCCTGCAAGGCGACGTCAGCGGCGCCACCGAGGTACTCGTGGACGGCGAGGTGGCCGGGCAGGTGCGGGTGGACGCGCCGGTGGTCGTGGGCGCGGACGGCGTCGTCGAGGGCCCCATCACGGCGCCGGTGGTGAGAGTGGGAGGCCGCGTGGTGGGCGACGTCCTGGCCACGGACCGGGTGGAAGTCCTCGCCACCGGCGGCCTGGAAGGGAACATCTCCGCCCCCCGCGTCGTCATCTCCGAAGGCGCCTTCTTCAAGGGCCGGATCGAGATGACCAAGGCCAAGGAAGTGCCGCCTTCCAAGGCCAAGCCCGCGCCCGAGCCGGCGGGGTCCTAGCCGGCCGGCTGAGCCGGCAACGCCTCCCCCGTAACCGCCCGCCACAACTCCCGAAGATCCTCCGGCACCGGCGCCTCGAAGCTTAGGGGCTCGCCGGTGTCGGGATGCTTCAGGGCCAGCCGCCAAGCGTGCAGGGCCGGCCTGGGAAAATCGCGTAGCATCGCCTGGACCGGCCGGGGGAGGGCCTTCCAGCGCGCCTCTCCGTAGACGGGGTCTCCCACGAGGGGATGCCCTAGGTGCTTGAGGTGGACGCGGATCTGATGGGTGCGGCCCGTCGCGAGATCCATCTCCAGAAGCGCGATTCCCGCCTTGGCGGCGAGGGTCCGGTATCCGGTCTTCGAGGGCCGGCCCCCGGGGCGGACCGCCATTTCCATGCGCTTCTGGGGGTGGCGGCCGATGGCGGCCTCGATCGTTCCCATGGCTGGGGAGGGGGCGCCATAGGCGATCCCCAGGTAGCGTTTCGAGACCTCGCGGGCCGCGAAGGCGCGGGCGAGGCGGGTGTAGGCGGCGGCCGTGCGCGCCACCACCAGCACTCCGCTCGTCCCAAGGTCCAGACGGTGGACGATGCCGGGCCGGCCCGGGCCGCCCACGCCGGCCATCTCGGGATAGCGGTCCAGCAGACGGTGGGCGAGGGTGCCGGTCGAGCGCCCGGCGCCGGGGTGGACGGTGAGCCCCGCCGGTTTGTCGAGCACCGCCAGGGCGGCATCCTCATAGAGGAGGCTCAGCTCGCCCGCCTCGGGGAGCACCCGCTCTTCCCTGGGCTCCGGGGGCTCACACTCGACGCGGTCTCCTGAGGCCACCGAGACGGAGGGCTTCGCAGGGCGGCCGTTGAGCCGCACGAGGCCGGCTTCGATCCAGTGCTGAATCTGATTGCGGGGAATGTCGAGGCGTGCCGCCACGTGGCGGTCCAGGCGCTCACCCACGGTCTCAGGGGGTACCAACCAATCCATCGGGTCAGTGTAGGGTATGTATTGATGTTTTCGGAGCGGCCCCCGACTCGCCACCTGCTTCTCGCGCTGCTCGCCGCCACAACCCTCCTGCGGCTGGCTTTGGGCTGCTTCTACTTCGGGTTTCTCACCGGCGACGACGTCGAGATCCTCGAAGCGGGATTTCGCGCCATAGGCCTTCACTACACCCCCTGGGAGATCCGCAACACACTGGTCTCGGACCTCCTGGTCGGACCCGTCCTCAGGGTGGCGCACAGCCTTGGGATCTCGGACGTGCGCACGCTGGTGTGGATCGGGTCGTGGCCGTTCGTGCTATGTGCCACCCTCAACATCTATCTGCTTTTCCTCCTGGTGCGGCGCTGGTCGAAAGAGGATTCGGTCGCGCTCTGCGCCGCGGCGCTCTACGGGCTGCACTGGATTCCCCTGGGCTTCGGCAGCATGGCGTATCCCCGCGTGGTGGCGACCACCTGCGTTCTGGCCGCGGTCCTGCTGTTGTCGTCGCCGCGCCGGCTCGCCCTCCGGGAGATGCTCGCCGGCGCCTCGATCGCCCTCGCCTTCGGCTTTCGCTACAGCGAGGCGATCTTCCTGGCACCCGTCGCGGGGCTCGCCCTGTGGTCCCGGGAAGGCTGGCGGGCCCGAGGGTTTTCTCTCCTTCGCGTGGCCGGGGGCTTCATCCTCGGCGTGCTCCTGGTGGCGGGCGCCTATGAGGCCTGGACCTGGGGGAGGCCTTTTGCCGCCCTCGCGGCCTTCGCTCATTACACTTTGCTCGAAAGACAGTCGTCCTCGCGGGTCGCGCTGCAGCCGGCCTGGTGGTACCTATGGCGCCTGCACAGGTGGTGGTGCCTCGCGGCGCTACCTCTGCTCTGGATCGCGGCGCGCCGCCGCCAGCTCCCGCCGGCCTGGCTCTTCGTGGTGCCGCCGCTGATCGCCCTCTCCTACATCCATCACAAGGAGCTGCGGTATCTCCAGGGCGTCATACCTTTTCTGTGCGCGCTCGCCGCCGCCGGAGCGGTGAGGCTCTGGGAGAGCGGCTGGCGCCGGACGACGGCGGCGCTCCTCCTCGTGACGGCGGGCTGGGGCCTGGAGCGTCTCGTCTTTCTGCCGGACAAGTCGATGCCGTCGGTGATGGCCGCCCGAGCCCTGGCCGGCGACGCCTCCGTACGGACGTTCGCCGGTGTCCAGCTCTGGGGGTATGGAGACCGGCTCTACTTCGGCAACGGCCGGGCGCTGCGCGACATCCCCTATCCCACGTCCCCGGCGGACGTGGAGCGATTTGTCGCCCGCGCGGATGCCGTGGGGCTCTATGCCGAGGACCTGGCGGACGACTTGCGGCTCGAAGCCGTTCTCGACCGCCTCGGTTTCTGCGACTGGCGGGAGTTTTCGTTCCGCGGCTCGAAGGCGGTCCGGGTGTTTCGTCCCTGCGGCAGGACGGCTCTCCGCACCCCTTTGTAAAGTTTCTCCCCGGTCTCCCCCCTGAGGATTTTCTGGCCTGTGATTCGCGGTTTTGATTCTGTGGAGGGCAAGGAAACCCGTGAGAGAAGGAGACAGACCATGCTGATCAATCGCCACAGGATTTCGGCCCGCATCCTTGCCGCGGGCCTGATGGTGGGAGGGCTGTGCTACGGCCTGACCGCCAACGCCCTCGTCCCCAGAGACGAGGGAACCCCATTGAAGCTCGTTTCATTCGCCGTGGACCTGGGAGTTTCGAACCTGTCGCGGCGCCACCGGCTGGGCCTCCCCGGAGCCCGGCGGGCGGGGATCGTGGAGATCGACGTCGACCGGTGGTCCTCGGACCAGGAACGCGATTCGCTGCTCGACGTCCTGCGCACCAAGGGCGAGAACAGCCTGCTGAGCAGCCTTCAGGAGACCAAGCGCGTGGGCTTCATCCGCACTCCGGACCGCCTCGGCTGGGATCTGCACTACGCCTCGGAAACCCCCACGGACGACGGCGGGAAGGACATCGTCATCGCCACCGACCGGCCCATCCGCTTCTGGGAAGCCGCCAACCTGACGCGCACCACCCGGTATCCCTTTACGATCATCCAGATCCACCTCGACAAGGACGGCAAGGGAGAAGGGCGCATGTCGGTGGCGACCAAGCTCTCCATGAGCAAGGACGGGAAGACCCTCGAGCTCGAAAACTACTCGACGCAGCCGGTGATCCTCGAGCAGGTCTCCGAGCAGAGATAGTTGAGGTCACTCCGCCGGAGCGGGAGCGGGGACCTCGCGATGATCGCGATGATGGGGCCGGAAGCTGTCGATGGCCATCAGTACGATGCCGACCGAGATGGCGCTGTCGGCGACGTTGAACGAGGGCCAGTGGTGGGTGCCGACGTAGACGTCGATGAAGTCGGTGACGGCGCCGCTCGTCACGCGGTCGATGAGGTTGCCCACGGCGCCCCCCACCACCAGAGCCAGCGCCACCAGCAGCCAGCGATCGCGCGAGGGAGCGAACCAGAAGTAGAGGGCCACGGCGGCCAGGGCGCCCAGGCCCAGGATGGTCAGCAGCAAGCCGTTGCCGCCGTCGGAGGCGAAGAGACCGAAGGCCACCCCGGCGTTGCGCACGTGGGTCAGGTTGAGGCCGGGGAACAGCGGTTCCGTCATATGGTTGGGAAGATGGAGCTCCACCAGCCACTTGGTCCACTGGTCGAGGACGATCACGCCGACGGAGACCAGCAGGTAGCGCAGCTTGCGCCAGCGGCCCTCATCGCGGGATCGGAGATCTTCGGCTTCCATGCTGGGTTGTCCTCCGGGAGTCAGATTACGATTTGCCGAAGCTCTCGCGGGCGGCTCTCGCTACCGAGCTCAGACCTGCCGCGTCCTGAAACAGCCGGATCGCCGCCACGCCTGCCGCTCCCGCCGCCGCCACGTCTCCGAATCGCTGTAGTGTAACCCCTCCCAGGGCCAAGACGGGAACCCCCTCTCCGGCGGCGCGGACGGCCCGGGCGAGCGCCGGGAGCCCCACGGGCTCCCCCTTGCCGGGAGTGGGATAGACGGGGCCGAAGACCACGTAGTCCACCCCCTCGTCGCGCGCCCTCTCCACCTCCTCGGTGGAATGGGTCGAACGGCCCAGCAGCGGCCCGGAGCCGAAGCGAGCCCGCAGGGGGGCGGCGGGCAAGCCATCCGCCGGCAGGTGGGCGCCGTCGGCGCCCGCCGCCAGGGCGACGTCGAGCCGGCCGTTGACCAGCACGCGGGTCGCTGGCGGCACGGACGATTTCGAGGCGGCGCGGGCGCCGCGGACGAGATCGTAGAGGGCGCCGTCCTCCAGATCCTTCTCGCGGATCTGTACGGCGCCGATCCCCGCCTGTGTGAGGGCGCGCAGCCAATCCGTCATGTCGAGGCCGGCGGCAGGGAGGGAGCGCCGGTCGCTGATGGCCAGCAGGCTAAACGTCAGGGGCACGCACTCTCCGCCGGAAGATCAGCTCGTCGAGATCGTGGGCTCCCCAGAGCAGGTGAATGAGCCCGAAGCCGGAAATGGCGGCGCGAGACAGGGGGTGCAGGCAGAGGAGGCGCAGGGTTTCGACGTGGATCTGGATCAGGGTGCGATCCCAGATCGGGCTCCAGGGAGAGAGGACGAGAAAGGTGCCCGCCTCGACGCAGTAGAGGATGAAGAGGACGCGAAACAGGAAGGATGCACGCATGAGAAGGAGGAATTGTAGCCGAAAGACCCCTCGGCACCCCGGAGCGGCGCAAACTTGACTGCGAGGTCCCCGGCCCAACCACCACCGGTGACCTCCCCGTGTAATGTAGAGACGCCCCGGCGGAGGGAACCTCCGGTGGGGGCGTCTCCGAAGCGGAGACAACGGTTCAAACCGGAAGGCATCGGCCCGGCGGCACCAAGGCAAATCCAGGGACCCTGTACCCGCGGACAGTCTTCTAGGAGTCAGGTTTCATCGCCGCCTCGGAGACGCCCCCACCGGGGGTTCCCCCCGCCACGGGGCGTCTCTACAATGGCAGCCGACGGGTCAGAAGAGGAGGGCCTCAGTTGCCCCTGGCAGGCGGCGGAGGCTGCGGCTTCTCCTTCGGCTTCTCGGGCTCCCGTTTCGGCTCGACCCTGGGCTCGGGCCTCGGCCTCTCGGGCTCCCGTCTCGGCTCGACCCTGGCGGGTCTCTCGGGCTGCTCCCGCCTCGGCTCAGCCCTGGGCGGCGCGGGCTCGCGACGCTCAGGCCTAGGCTTCTCCGCGACGGGGCCGCGGTCCGGCTTGGGCGCTTCCGCCTCGGGACGCTTCCAGGTGGGCTTGTTGTTGTCCACCGGAGGCCGCTCGGTCGCGGTGGGGCGATCGGGACGCTCGGTCCGGGGCGGCCGGCCGTTAGTGTCCACCGGCGAGCGGTCCGGCTTGTCGCCGGAGCCGGCGCGGGGCTTGGGAGCGCCGCCGTCGGCGTTGGGGGCGGGCCGGCCTGGGCGTTCCCAGGTCCGGGGCTTCCCGGTGTCCACCGGGCTGCCGCCGTCCGCCGGGCGACCTTCGGCCGGGCGGCCCGTCGTATCGACCGGACGGCCGGGGCGGCCGGGCTTGCCACCATCGACGTTCACCCGGCCGGGCCTGCTCCCCGGCTGGCTTCCCGGCTTGGCTCCCGGGACTTCCTCGGTCGTGCCGGTCCGGGTCCAGGTGCGGTCGCCGGCGGGCCGGCCGTTTCCTTCGTGGCCGCCACGGCCCGGCTTGCCGAGGGTGGCGGGTTTGAAGGGCGTGCCGTCCTGCGCGTGGCCGGGGCCCCGGGCTCCCACGGTCTGAACGACTTCGGTGGACAGCGGTTTACGGGCGATGAACGTAGTCACGTCCGGGATGTCGCGGCCTCCGGCGCCGCGGCCCTGGTGCGGTCCCCGGGTCGCCGGTCCGTTGGGATGGACGTCGAGGGCGTGCAACACCGCGCCGTGATCGATCCAGGTGTTGGGGCGCAGGGGCTTGGTGTCGGTGGTGATGACTCCCCGCTCCAGGCCATGGCCGCGCACGCGGTCGATGGGAATCGCGTAGCGCTGCACGTCGCGGCGGCCGTCCCAGTAGCCGCGGCGGTAGCCGGCGCGGTAGCCGTCACGGAAGTAGCCGGTGCCCACGAAGCTCCAGCGGTCGAAGAGGCCCCAGTCGCCGCCCGCCCAGCCGTAGACCCCGGAACGGAAGCCGAAGTCGACGCCGAACTGGTCGCCGTAGAAATGGGTGTAGAAGCCGGTGGGGCACCAGCCGACGTAGCTCGGCCCCCAGTACCAGTAGACCCAGGCCGGCGACCAGACGTAGCCGGGCTGCCACACCCAGCCGTAGCCGTCGAGGTAGTTCCAGCTCCCGTAGTGGAAGGGCACCCAGCCCCAGGGCTCGTAGGCGATCCAGGTCAGCCCGGCCGGGGTGTAGGCCCAGCGGCCGTGCCAGTAGGGGCGCCAGCCGGCTTCGACCCGCGGACGCCAGTAGCGATTGCCCTCGACCCGGACCCACGAGCCGTAGCTGGCGAGCGACGAAGCCTGATAGCGCAGGTTGTCGTCCAGCTCTCCGTCGTCGCCGGCCTCGGTGTTGCTGGCCCGCAGCGCCGAGGCGGCCTCGTCGTCGAGGCGGCGCGCCCAGCGTTCCAGCGAGTCGAACCCGCCCGCCTGACGAACGTCGATGCCCGCCTCGCGGTCCTCGCCACTGCCGCTTTCGATCGCCGCCTCCTGGTCGGCCCGCACGGTCTCGTCGCCGTCGTCGGTGACCACCTGGGCGGTGCCGCGGCGCACGACGACCTGGCTGAAGCCGTCGCTCTGGGCGGTCAGGCGGTAGACGCCGTAGTTCTTGATGTAGATCGTGGCGTTGGGGGTGTCGATGCGCGGCAGTTGGTCGCCCAGGGAGTCCTGGGTGACGGCGAGCTGCACGTTGCCCTCGATCAGGCGGATTACCGTCGCCTGATCGTCGCGGTTGGTCTCCCCGGCCTGGCGCTCGATCACCAGCTCGCTGCCGCCGTCGACACGCAGCACATTGTGATCGGCGAGGATGATCTCGGCGTGCGCCCGCCCGGGCACCGAGAGATGGTCGCCGGCGAGCACCGGCTGATTGATTTCGGCGGCGGCGCTCTCGCCGTCGGCCGGCGTCAGGGTGACTTTGCCCTCGACGACGCGCAGGTATCCATAACTTCCCGTCTCAGCCGTCTGGTCAGCCGTCTGGGCGGCCGCGGGCACCACGAGGGCCGCAAGCAACCCAGTGACCAGCGACAGACGGAGCACAACGGTCTTGATGAGAGTGTTCATCGTTTTCTCCAAGGGGGAACGGCGTCATGCCGCCTCCCGGTTTACCTTCCGGTCGATTTACAGAAAGAGCAACTTCCATTCCAGGGCATAAATTCCGCGGCCGGGGTCCCCTCGGAGCTCCTCGCGCGCGCCGTTCTTCGCGCGCCGTATACCAGCTTCCACACAGGGGACCACTCCTGGCTATAATGGGCCGCACTCGACAGGCTGCGGTGTCCACCTCAGGAGTCATGGGTGTCACCCAGGGCGATGGCGGGTTCCGGTGCGGAGACCAACAAAGCGTGGCGATCAAGTGGTTTGGCGGCGGCAAGAAGCCGCCGGAGCCCAGGGAGCACAGCATCGACGACCTCATCGTGCTCGAGCAGTACGAGGAGGCCGGGGAACGTTTGCGGGCGCGGCTCAAGGATCACCCCGACGATCTCCATTCGCATCTGAAGCTGGCGGAGGTCTATACCCAGCTCCAGCAGTTCGCGAGAGCGGTGGACGAGTACGGCTTCGTGGCCGAAGAGTATGCCCAGGACGGCTTCTACGACAAGGGCATCGCCCTGCTCTCGAAGGCCATGAAGCTGGCGCCGTTCGACTCGTCGCTCGCCGGCCGCATCGAGAAGTTCCAGCGCGACAAGGACATGGAACACGTGCGCACCCTCGCCCTGGAAGGGCTCCAGAAGGCCCGGGGCGTCGAGGCCGGCACCTCGATGCTGGAGCTGCGGCGGCTGTGGAGCTTCCTCACCTCCAGCAGCCTGGTGCAGCACCTTCCCGGTGAGCAGCTCAAGCGCCTGTTTTCCAGCATGGAGATGGTGCGCCTCGACGCGGGTGCCGAGCTCGCCCGCGAGGGAAGCCAGGAGGCTTTCCTGATGTTGATCGTCACGGGCACGGTCGAGGCCACGATGGCGGACGGCGGGCGCGGCCTCCTGGTGCGCAGCTTCACCACCGGCGACCTCCTCGGCGAGGGGGCCTTCCTGGAACGCGGCGCCTGGCCCGCCAGCTACCGGGTGACCGAGCCCCTGGTGGCTTTGAAGCTTTCCCGCGCGGGACTGGAGCAGGCCCTGATGGGCAATCCCGATCCCCGCGGCTTCCTCGAGACGCTGCGCGAGCAGCACAACGACCGCGACGTCGCGACCTCGGTGCGGCGCCTGCGTGGCGGATCCTGATGGCCATACTCGCCATTCGCATCTATCCCGATCCCATCCTGCGGGTCAAATGCCGCCCGGTGACGGAGATCGATGCCAGAGTCAAGAAGCTGGCGGCGGACATGGTGGAGACCATGCACGCCGCCCCCGGCGTCGGCCTCGCGGCGCCGCAGGTGGGAGTCGATCTGCGCCTCGCGGTGGTCGACGTCACGATCGGGGAGGACCCTTCCCAGGTGACGGTGCTGGTCAATCCCGAGGTCGTCGAGCGCTCGGGCCTGGATTCCGACGTCGAAGGCTGCCTCTCCCTGCCCGGCATCACCGACAAGGTGGACCGGCCGGCGTTCGTCAAAGTGCGGGCGCAGAATCTGGAGGGCCGGCCCATCGAGCTGGTGGCCGAGGGTTTCCATGCCCGCGCCCTCTGCCACGAGATCGACCACCTGGACGGCATCCTCTTTCCCGACCACCTGCGCGGCCTGCGCAAGGAACGCGTCCGCCGCCAGCTCAAGAAGCTGGCCGACGAGGTCGAGGTGCACGCTTGAGGGGGGTGATCGAGGCACTGGGAGGGCGACGCAGAAGCCCTCATCACCCCGGCCCTCTTCTCCCAGCCTCCCCCCCGTCCGCCGGGAGAAGAGGGAGTGGTTTGTCTGAAGAAGAAGCTCAAGAAAAACGCTCTTCAAGCCCCCTCTCTCCCGGCCGGCGGGGGGGAGGCTGGGAGAGAGGGGGTTGGGGGAGTGAGGGCCTCGCGGCGGCGGGCAGAGCTCCGGGGTCGAAGAGGGTCAGCGTCACTACGGGGCTTACCCTCCTCGCCGCCCTCGCCGTCGCCTCCCTCCTCTCCCAGTCCTGCGGCGGCGGTGGCGGGGGAGGTGGCCCCACCTCGCCCACGCCGACTCCGACGCCTGTGGCGGGTATCGTCTTCACCCCCGCGGGAGTGCCGTCGAGCAACACCGTCTTTCTGGCCTCCGGCGCCGCGACGACGGCGACGACGCTGGTCCTTGAAGTGCGGGCGAACCAGGTCACCGATCTGTATGGCGTGGCCTTCGACCTCACCTATCCGAGCACCCAGCTCACCTTCTCGCGTGCCACGGCTGGACCGCTGCTGGGCGCCTCGGGCTCCGCCCAGGCCGCCGTCTCCGCCCCCGGCACGCTGGTCGTGGGCGGCTCCCATCTCGGGGCCGTGCCCGGCGCCAACGGCTCCGGCGTCGTGCTGACCCTCGAATTCACCGCCACCGCCGCCGGCTCGGGCAGCTTCGCCTACGCCCGCAACTCGGCTTTCAACTCCTCGGGTCAGACCCCGGCCGGCACCACCTGGCTTGCCGGCGCCGTGCAGGTCACCCGCTGACTTCCCATCCACGCGTCTTTGTCAAGCGAATCCATGAAATGACGACCGAGCTCGTGCTCTTCAACACTCTCGGGCGCAAGCTCGAGGCCTTCCACCCCCTTGTCCCCGGCGAGGTTCGCATCTACACCTGCGGCCCCACCGTCTACAACGAAGTCCACATCGGCAACCTCCGCACCTTCGGCTTCGGAGACCTGCTGCGGCGCAGCCTGCGCTACCTCGGGTACAAGGTGATCCACGTGATGAACCTCACCGACGTGGACGACAAGACCATCCTGGGCGCTCACAAGGCCGGCGTCTCGCTCACCGAGTACACCGAGCCTTTCATTCAGACTTTCCTCCGAGACCTGGACACCCTGCATCTGGAAAGGGTCGAGCACTTTCCCAAGGCGACCGACCACGTGCCGCAGATGATCCGCCTGATCGAGACGCTGGTGGCGAAGGACTACGCCTACGTCAGCGACGGCTCCGTGTTCTTCAGCATCGGCAAGGACGCGGACTATGGCCGCCTCTCCGGCTTCGACCTCGACCAGGCCCGGCAGGGCGAGCGCGTGGCGTCCGACGAGTACGGCAAGGAGGACGTGCGCGACTTCGTCCTCTGGAAGGCCGTCAAGCCCGGCGAGCCCTCCTGGGAGTCGCCCTGGGGGCCGGGCCGGCCGGGCTGGCACATCGAGTGCTCGGCGATGGGCATGGAGCTGCTGGGCGAGACCTTCGACCTCCACTGCGGCGGCGTCGACCTCATCTTCCCCCATCACGAGAACGAGATCGCGCAGAGCGAGAGCGCCACGGGCAAGCCGTTCGTCAAAGCCTGGCTGCACTCCGAGCACCTGCTGGTGGACGGGCAGAAGATGTCCAAGTCGCTGGGCAACCAGTACACGCTGCCGCAGCTTCTGGAGCGTGGGCTCTCGGCGCGGGCGCTGCGCTACCTCTTCCTCTCCGTCCACTACCGGCAGAAGCTCAACTTCACCTTCGAGTCGCTGGACGGCGCGGCGGGCGCCCTGCGGCGGGTGGACGAGATGCGCTTCCGCCTCCATCACGCGGAGGAGAAGGGTGACCCGGACGGGCGCCTTGCCGAGGCCGCCGACCGCCTGCGGCGCGACTTCGCCGCCGGCCTGGCGGAAGACTTCAACATCGCCGTGGCCCTCGCCGCCGTCTTCGCCTTCGTCAAAGAGGTGAACGTGGCCATCGAGGAGGGGCGCATCGGCCAGGGGGACAAGGCGCGGGTGATCGATGCCCTGGCGGACGTCGACCGCGTGCTGGGAGTGCTCGACCCCACCGCCTGGGAGACGGGAGCCGGAGACGACGACTCGGCCGAGATCGAGCAACTGATCCAGGACCGGAAGAGCGCCCGCGAGCGCCGCGACTTCGCCGCCTCCGACCGCATCCGCGACGAGCTGACGGCGCGGGGGATCGTCCTCGAAGACACGCCGCAGGGGACGCGGTGGAAGAGGAAGTGACCCGGTCTTTCCCATGAGCGCCGACTTCCGCGACCAGCCCCACGCCCGGGCGCGGGGTCGGGTGGGGGAGGACGACGCCGTGGCCTGGCTCGCGGTTCACGGCTACGAGATCCTGGTCCGCAACCTGGTGAACCACGGCGGCGAGATCGACGTCGTGGCGCGGGACGGCGCCACCCTCTGCTTCCTGGAGATCAAAGCGCGGGACGGCGACCGCTTCGGCCCCGCCATCGCGGCCGTGACCTTCACCAAGCAGCGCCGCCTCTCCCGGGCGGCCTCCCTCTACATCGCCTCCCACCGCTGCCACAACCAGCCCTGCCGCTTCGACGTCCTGGGTCTCGACCGCGAGGGCGGGGGCTGGCGCTACACCCTCATCAAGAACGCCTTCCCCTACAATCCTGGACCCGCCCGGCGCAGCCGGTAGCTGACTGGGGAGGAGGTTTTCCCCGTTGAGAAGGGGCGAGTACCCGCGGGGGAAAGGGGCGGCTCCCAAGCCCCGCGTCTTGACAGCCCCGCTCCTCCTGACTATCCTGTGCGAGCTTGTTGGGCGGGAATAGCTCAGTGGTAGAGCACAACCTTGCCAAGGTTGGGGTCGCGGGTTCAAATCCCGTTTCCCGCTCCAGACGCTCCAGATTGATGACCTTCTCGAGACCGCGGACGCCCTCTTCCGCGATCTGCTAGAATCTCCAAGGCCGCGCAATGCGGCCTGCCCGTTTTCAGGGCGACGTAGCCAAGTGGTAAGGCGAGGGTCTGCAAAACCCTTATTCAGCGGTTCGATCCCGCTCGTCGCCTCCAAAGTCCTTTCTCCTTCCTCGCAAACCCCGCGTCGACCGCACCTCGTCAGGGCGTTGTGCCCCGGTCCGCAAAGCATTATCCTTTTCTCATGACTACGACCATCACTTTGGAGGACGAGCTCGCCACCAGGGTGGAGCGGCTTCGTCAGGAATTGGCCCTCAGCTTTGAGGAGGTCCTCCAACGGGCGCTTCGCGAGGGACTGGTGAGGCTGGATACGACCCGCAGCCATACGGTGCCGGTTGCGCTCGGCGGCTGCCTCGTCGCCGACCTCGATGACATCTCCAAGGCCCTCGTGATCGCTGAAGGGGAAGCCTTCAGGTGATCCTGGTCGATACGAACCTTCTCATCTATGCCTACGTCAAGGATGTTCCCCAGCATCCTGCCGCCTTCGCTTGGCTGGAGGAGCGACTCCGAGAGGAATCTCCAGTGGCACTGCCCTGGCCGGCACTGCTCGCGTTCGTTCGTCTGGTGAGCAACCGAAAGATCTTCAAAGTGCCAGTAACCATTCCCATGGCATGGGAGCAAGTAGAGCGTTGGCGGGCGGTTCCCTGCGTCTGGTCGCCTTCCCCGACACCGGGCCATGCAGAGATTCTCGGGAGGCTCCTGCAAGACGTTGGCGAAGACTCGAACGGTGTTCCGGACGCCCACCTCGCGACACTGGCTATCGAGCATGACCTCACCCTCTGCACTGGGGACGGCGGGTTTTCTCGGTTCACGGGTCTGCGATGGCAGAATCCACTTCGAGCCTTAGGGCTCGGACAGTGATCTTGTAGACTCTCGCCTAGCCACGGCTACGTCACCCAAACACCACCGAATACAACCTGAGGCTGACGCGCCCAGGCTTTATGCTTTCGCCCCTTCGAGGCTTCCGTTCTTGGCTGCGACCGCCTTCAGGTCCATGCTCGCTTCGAGCAGACGCTTCGCATTTCTTGGGCTGCGCAGCAGGTGTGCCTGCCAAGGGCACTTTTTTCTACCTCGGCGGCGCCCGCGGGGAAGAAAGCGCCCTTGGCAGGGCGGGAGAATGGTGTGGGTTACCGGTCCCAGGGCTCGCGGCCTGGGCTTCTATGAGGGCCCGGTTGTCAAGCTCCGAGATCGGTTTCTTTGCTTCTTCTTCTGTCGGCTCCTTTTGCCTTCGTCTCCCACAGCACGGCCTGCGACGCT
>Ga0134121_10000843_pt1 | contig 31681 bp, 29 predicted proteins | sample KB301_FD_96463 | JGI IMG/M metagenome (GOLD analysis project Ga0134121, IMG submission 96463) | Terrestrial soil microbial communities without Nitrogen fertilizer from Kellogg Biological Station, Michigan, USA - KB3-0-1 | ecosystem: Environmental > Terrestrial > Soil > Unclassified ... | reverse complement strand
TCGTCGCGGCCCGGGGGCTCGACGACGATCGTCTGGAAGCGGCGCTCGAGGGCGCCGTCCTTCTCGATGTGCTTGCGGTACTCGTCGAGCGTGGTCGCGCCGACGCACTGGATCTCGCCGCGCGAGAGCGACGGCTTGAGCACGTTGGCCGCGTCGATGGCGCCTTCCGCGCCGCCGGCGCCCACCAGGGTGTGGAGCTCGTCGATGAAGAGGATGATGTTCTTGGCGCGGCGGACCTCGTTCATGACCGCCTTGATGCGCTCCTCGAACTGCCCGCGGTACTTGGTGCCGGCGACCATGAGGGCCAGGTCGAGCACGACGATCCGCTTCTCCTTGAGCACCTCGGGGACGCTGCCGTTGATGATGTCCTGCGCGAGGCCTTCGACGATGGCGGTCTTGCCGACGCCCGCCTCGCCGAGCAGCACGGGGTTGTTCTTCGTGCGGCGGGAGAGGATCTGCATGACGCGCTCGATCTCCTTGCGGCGGCCGATGACCGGGTCGAGCTTCCGCTCGCGCGCCAGCTCCATCAGGTCGCGGCCGAACGCGTCGAGCGCCGGCGTCTTGGACTTGGAGGTCTTGGTCGAAAGCTTGTCGTCCACGTCCTGCTGGCCCACGTCGGCGCCCAGCACTTCGAGGACCATGTCGCGGACCTCGTCGAGCTTGAGGCCGAGGTTGGTGAGGACCTGGGCGGCGATGCCCTCGTTCTCCTTGAGGAGGCCGAGGAGCAGGTGTTCCGTGCCGATGACGTCATGGCCCAGCTGGCTGGCCGCCTCGCCCGCGAGCTCGATGACCCGCTTCGCGCGGGGCGAGAAGGGCAGCTGACCCAGGGTGACCGTGGGGGAGGTCGAGGGCGTGATGAGCTTCTCGATCTCCTGCCGGATGCGCTTGAGGTCGACGTTGAGGTTCTTGAGGACCTTGGCGGCCACGCCGCCGCCTTCCTGGATGATTCCCAGGAGAATGTGTTCCGTCCCGATGAACTCGCTGTTGAGCCGCTGCGCCTCCTGGCGCGCGAGACTCATCACTTTGCGAGCGCGTTCGGTGAATTTCTCGAACATGTGTGTCGATCCCCCTTAGTGAGCATCGTGGATGGGCTTCAAAGGTAGTTTATCACTACCCATAACGAGCGTCAACGTCCACGCCCATCCGCAGTTTAGACGCGGGACGCGACCTCTGAATTCCTGCCGGAACAAAATAGACCGTCTATTTTGTTCCTGAGACATAAACGACAGGGGCGGATTCGGGGTCGCACCTTTTGGTAAAGTGGCGGGCCGATGAGCAACCCGTTCTACTACCTGGCCGGACTGCTCCTCCTCACGGCCTACCCCACCGGACATGAGCCGCTGGGTTTCGCGGAGCATGACCTGGCGCCTTGGGCGGTCCTCGGCTCGCTCGCGATCTACGGCGCCCTCTGCTGGCCGGTCCTCTCCCGCCCCCTTCTCCCGCCGCGTCTTGCCCGCGAAATCCTCCGGGTCGTTGCCCTGGTCCTCTATGCCAAGCTCGTCTTTGTCTTTCATCTCCCCCTCTGGATCTGGAAACACGGCGCCGAGTCCGATCCGATGGCGAGCACCCTTCTGTCTCTTCTCCCCCTCATGGCGCTCTACGGCGTTCTGGCCTGGGTCCATGCCAGGACCGAGCCCCACAGCGGCGGCCTCCGGTTCGCCTTCCGCGGGTTCGTGGGCCTGTCGCTCCTCCCGATCCTGCTGATGCTCGGCCTCGACGAGGCGTTCGAGCGGGTCGACGCCCTCCGCCGGACGGCGTTCGTCTACCCGGCGGCGGGCTGGCTCCTGGCGCTGGGCAGCTTGTCGCTCCTGATGGTGTTCCTGCCCGTGCTGCTCCGCGTCATCTTGGGCGCGCAGTCGCTGGAGCAGGGGCCCCTCCGGGCCCGACTCGAGCGACAGTGCGAGGCGGTCGGGTTCCGTGCCGCGGAGCTCTGGGTCGTCCCCACCGGAACATCCCGGATGGCCAACGCGTTCGTCGTCGGCCTCTCGGCCCGTTGGCGATACGTCTTCTTTACCGAGGCGATCCTGGAGGGAATGTCGCCCGACGAGCTCGAATGCGTCCTGCTTCACGAGATCACTCATTCGCAGAAGCGCCACATCCCGTTCTATCTGGTTGGGTCGCTCACCTTTGCGCTGGTCATGGGTCTGGGGCAGGAAGCGCTCGCCGTCGCCCAAGTCCCCGAGCCCGCCGTGATCGCAGCGGGGTTGGCCTGGATGCTCCTCTTCTGGGGCGTCGCGTTCGGGTTCGTGTCGCGCCGGTTCGAGACCGAGGCGGATCTGGTCGCGGCGCGCCGGGCGACTCCCGCGGAGGGAGGGGTGGCCCCGTACGGCGCCGCGCGACGGATGGCGGCCGCCCTGGAGCGCGTGGCGATCCTCAACCGCGTTCCGGTCTGGGGGTGGTCGTGGCGCCATTTCTCGATCGAGCGGCGGATGGACATCCTGCTTCGGTCCGAGATCGACCCGAGGATCGGCGAGCACTTCGAGGGGGTCTGCGACCGGCTCCGCCGGCTCGCGCTCGCGTTGCTGGTGATGGGGCTGCTCTGCGGCGGGGTCCTCCTGGGCGTCCAGCACGGCCGGGCGCCCGAAAGCCTCGCGCTGCTCCGCGCCTACGACGCGGTCGACCGGGGCCACCTGGCCCTGGTCGAGAAGCGGTACGACGCGGCGCGCGAGGAGCTCCTCAAGGGGATCGACGGCGGCGCCGACAGCGCGGCGGCGCGGCTCTGGCTGGCCGACTGAGCGCGGTCTCGGGCGGGAAGACGCCGCGAAGCGGGAAGAGGCGATCGCGCGGAAGAAGGGCGTGACGGATCCCCGGGACCGTCTCCGACTGCGCTAGCTATTTCAGGGCGGCGGCCTTCTCCTTGCCGAACGCGTCCGCGACCGCCTGAACCAGCTCGTCGCGCGACTCCAGATCCTGCACTTGCGCGAGCGCGCCGCGGGCCAGACGTTCCCAGCCTTCGAGCTTCAGATGGGCGGCGATGAGCGCCAGCCCCAGCTTGCCGTCGGGCCGCGAGATCTGATCGAACCGGGGCCCGACCAGCCCGTTCAGGTCGATCGCGGGCTCGAGGTCCTTCGAATGGAGCAGGATCCCGCGCGCGATGAGGATGCGAAGCTTGCGCGGCGCCGGGCCGATGCCGATCCAGGGAGTCCTCGAGACTTCCAGGATGACGGCCATCGCCATCGACCGGGGGCGGAAGTACTTCAGCACCCCGTTGAAGATCGCCTCGGGCGGCACGGGATCGAGCCAGAGCAGCAGCCGGACCAGGCCCGCAAGGTCGTCATCCCCGCCGCGCGAGAGTTGCTCCGCGAGCTGTTCGGACCGCTGGGCATCGCGGAGCGACATGGCGACGCCCAGCTTGTTGAGGAGATCGTCCGCCGGCTTCCCCTCGAGCGCCGGCGCCGAGATGGGCGTTCCGCGCGTGACGCCCGTGGTCCGATCCATCGTCCGCAGGTAGAGCCGGTACCCCACGAATACGAGGAGCGCCGCAAGGCCGAGCCCGACGGGCACCCAGCGGAGAAGCGTCCGCGTGAGGGGAGTCATGCGGACTATCTTACCCGATTACTTGGCGACGATCGGCAGGATGATGTGCGAGGGATGGTGCTGGTCGTGGAAGATCGTGTTCGTCGCCGTCGCCCACCGCCGGTTGTCGTTGAGCGGCTCGCCCGTGTTCGGGTTGATGTCGAACCGCGGGAAGCTGCTGCTCGAGATATCGAGACGCATGCGGTGGCCCTTCTTGAAGACGTTCGAGGTCGGGTAGAGCTTGATCGTGAACGTGTAGACGTTGCCGGGGTCCATCAGCGTCTCCTCGCTCAGCGAGTCGCGGAACCGCGCGCGGATGATTCCTTCCGTGATGTTCAGGTCGAAGCCGCCGGGGAAGTCGGGAGAGGGCGGATAGACGTCCACCAGCTTCGCGGTGAAGTCGGTGTCGGGAGCCGTCGACGACGCCCACAGCTTCACCTGGATCTCGCCCGTGACCTCGACGTCGTTCGCGAGCGGATTCGTCCGGTAGACGAGCACGTCGTTCCTTGCCGAGAGGGGCAGGGGATCCTGGAAGTTCCAGACGTGCGGGCCGCCGCGCTGGTCCCATCCGCCCTGGAGCAGGATCCCGTCGCCCGACGAGATGTTCCCGCCGATCGTCGGCACGGGATTCTTCGGATCGAAGACGAAGCTCGTCTGGCTCCGGTCGACGGTCGGCCCCGTGGTCGTCAGGCCGCCGGTGCGCTGGAAGTAGTAGGGCGTCGGCTTGGACTTCGCGGGCGGCCATTCGGTCTCGTCGCGCCACGAGCCCCCGTGGAAGAGCAGGCCGTCGGGCGTCTTGTGGCCGTCGCCGGAGCCCATCGTGAAGATCCGGACCTTGGACGCGAACGGCGCCTCCTTGCCGACCTTGTTCTCGACGCCCTTGATCCAGTGGTCGAACCATTCCAGCCGCCACGCGAGCGGATCGGCGATCGCGGCGTCGGGTCCGAACTCGATCTGCCCGTGGGCGTGCCGGCCCTGCTGCCCGTGGATCCACGGGCCCATGATCAGGTAGACGGGGCTCGTGAGCGCCTTCGACAGCGCGGTGAAGTTCGCCGTCGTGTTGCCGCCCCACGAGTCGTACCAGCCGCCGACGAGGTAGACCGGCATGTCCTTGTAGCGGTCGGGATAGTCGATGATGTTGTTGAAGTTCCAGAAGTCGTCGTTCGCGCCGTGGCGCATCGCCTCGACGAGCCACTCCTCGTTCTCGGGCGAGAGCTTGAGCGGCGTCGTGCCCTTGCGGAGCGGCAGGTTCATCAGGTACTTGCGCCGGTTGTCCGCCATCTCCTGGAGCTGCTTCTGGGTGGCCGGATCCTTCGACGCCTTGCTGCCCTTGGCGCTGTTGAGCATGATCCAGTTCCAGAACCGCAGCTCGAACGCGCCCGCGTTGCGCATCCCCTGGCGGCCGGGGTTGGAGACGGCGTCGACCGGGATGACGGTGACGAGTCCCGCGGGGCGGCGCATGGCCGCCGCGTGCTGGGTGCCGCCGACGTACGACGTGCCCATCATGCCGACCTTGCCGTTCGACCACGGCTGCCGGGTGATCCACGCGATGCACTCCTCGCCGTCGCGCGCGTCGTCCGACAGGAACTTCCAGATGCCCTCGGAGTTGTACCGTCCGCGCGTGTCCTGCGATACGAAGACGTACCCGTTCTTCGTGAAGAAGGCGGCGCTGCCCTTGTCGCCGGTCTTGTCGTACGGCGTGCGGCTCAGGATGACGGGAAACTTGCCCGCGCCTTCCGGCAGGTAGATGTCGGTGGCCAGCCGGGTCCCGTCGCGCATCGGGACCAGGACGTCCTTCTGGACGGTCGGCTCCTGGGCCTGGACGAAGAAGACGACGAGGAGCGCGATGCGGATGAGGTTCATGCCTGTCTTACGCTCGGGGAAAAGAAAAAGGGCCGCCTCCCGGCGTGGGAGACGGCCCCTTGGGTAAACCCTTGAGAACTAGTTCTCGCGACGGGGAGGTCCGCCGGGGGGACGGCCGCCGGGGCCGCCGGGGCCGGCGGGACGCGGCGGACGGGAATCGCGGAACCGCTGGCCGCCGGGGGGACCGCCCTGGGGAGCGCCCGCGGGGACCGGGGCGCCGGGCGGGGGAGCGGAGGCGCCGTCGAGGCGGGGCAGCGGAGGCAGCCCCTTCTCCTGGCGCGCGGCCTTGATCGAGAACCGGTTGCGGCCCTGAGGATCGGCGGCCACCATCTTGATGTCCACTTCCAGGCCGACCTTGAGGTAGTCCGCCACCTGGATGCCGCGCTGCTCGGTGATCTCCGAGACGTGGACCAGGCCGTCCTGGCCCGTGCCCGCGATCTCGCAGAACGCGCCGAAATCCTTCAGCGAAACGACCTTGGCCGGATAGATCATGCCGACCTTCAGTTCCTGCGTCATGCCCTCGATGATCGCCTTGCAGGCGTCGAGCGCCGCCTTGTCCTTAGAGGCCAGCAGGACCTCGCCCGAATCGTCGTCGTTGATCTCGATCACGCAGCCGGTGCGCGCCTCGAGCTCGCGGATCGTCTTGCCGCCGGGTCCGATCAGCATGCCGATCTTGTCGGACGGGATCATGATGCGCACCATGCGCGGAGCGTACGGCGACATCTCGGCCCTCGGCGCGGCGATCGCTTCCTTCATCTTGTTGAGGATGAAGAGGCGGCCTTCCTTGGCCTCGGCGAGCGCCTGCTTGGTGATCGCCATCGAAATGCCGGCGGCCTTCAGGTCCATCTGGAGCGCCGTGATGCCCTTCTCGGTCCCGGCGACCTTGAAGTCCATGTCGCCGTGGGCGTCCTCGGAGCCCAGGATGTCGGTCAGGATCGCGACCTTGCCCTTCTCCTGGACGAGGCCCATCGCGATGCCGGCGACCGGAGCCTTGACGGGAACGCCCGCGTCCATCATCGCGAGGCAGCCTCCGCAGACCGACGCCATCGACGACGAGCCGTTCGACTCGAGGATGTCGCTGATGAGGCGGATCGTGTAGGGGAACTCCTCGGTCCCGGGGACGACGGCTTCGAGCGCCCGCTCGGCGAGCGCGCCGTGGCCGATCTCCCGGCGGCCGGGGCCGCGGATGGGCTTCACTTCGCCGACCGAGAAGTTCGGGAAATTGTAGTGCAGCATGAAGCGGAGGGAGTATTCCTCGTCCAGTCCCTCGACGATCTGCTCGTTGCTCGAGGTGCCCAGCGTGGTGCAGACGAGCGCCTGGGTCTCGCCGCGCGTGAAGAGCACGGAGCCGTGGGTGCGGGGAAGGAGGCCCAGCTGGATCGTGATGGGCCGGATCTCCTTGAGGCCGCGGCCGTCCGCGCGGGTGTTTTCCATCACGTAGCCCCGGACGAGCTCGTCGACCACGCGCTCGTGGGCGCGGGAGACGTCGACCTTGGTGGGAGAGCCGGGCACCGGTCGGCCGGAGGAGTCCTTGGGAATCATCTCGTCGAAGATTCGCTTGCCGATGTCGCTGAAGGCCTTGTTCCGGTCGCGCTTGATCTTGATGAAGAACGCCTTCTTCATCTCGCCGAGGAACTTCTCGCGGATCTTCGCGGCGATCGCCTCGGGGAAGGGCGCGGCCTTGACCTCGGCGAGCGGCTTGCCGGCGAGTTCCTTCAGCTTGATCTGGGCGTTGATGAGCGCCTGGATCGGCGCCTGGGCCGCTTCGAACGCGGCGAGCATCTCCTCTTCGGTGATCTCGCGCGAGCCCGCCTCGACCATGATGATGCCGTCTTTGGTCCCGGAGATGACCAGGTCGAGCCGGCTCTCCTTGACCTCGGCGCCGGTCGGGCAGACGATGAAGCGGTCGCCGATCAGGCCCATGCGCACAGATCCGACCGGGCCCTGGAACGGCAGGTCGCTCACCAGCAGCGACGCGGACGCGGCATTCATCGCCACGATGTCCGGGTCGTTGACCTGGTCGGCGGAGTAGACGTTGAGGAGCACCTGGACGTCCATGAAGTAGCCGTCGGGCCAGAGCGGCCGCAGGGGGCGGTCGCAGAGACGCGACGTCAGGATTTCCTTCGTGCTGGGCCGGCCTTCGCGCTTGATGAATCCGCCGGGGAAGCGGCCGGCAGCGGCCATCTTCTCGCGGTAGTCGATCGTCAGGGGGAAGAAGTCGGTGTCCTCGCGGGCGGGGCCGGCGACGGACGCGGCCAGGACCATGGTCTCGCCGAGCGTGGCCATGCAGGCGCCGTTCGCCTGCTTCGCGATCCAGCCCGACTCGAAGACGAATTTCCTGCCGTCTCCGAGATCGGCTTCAACGCGGTGTGACTGGGACATGGAACCTCCATGATGGGGTCAAGACCCTCGGAGGCGGTGAAGGCGGGAACGACGAAAGGCGAGAATCCCATCCGCGGATGGGGTTTTCGGCTTTCGTCCGGCTCTCGTCCTTCCGGCCTCCGGGGCCGGGTTAAAAACAAAAAGACCCGGAAGTCATACCGGAACCCAGGCGGGTTTCGGAACGTCTTCCGGGTCCTAACACTTTCGATTACTTACTTGCGGATGCCCAGCCGCTTGATCAGCGTCTGATAGCGATCCGCGTCGGTCGACTGGAGGAATTTCAGGAGCCGGGCGCGCTGGCCGACCATCATGAGCAGCCCGCGGCGCGACGTGAAATCCTTCTTGTGGACTTTCAGATGCTCCGTCAGGTGATTGATGCGTTCGGTGATCAGCGCAACCTGCACTTCAGGGGAACCGGTATCACCTTTGTGAGTGGCACTTTCAGTAATCACGGTCTTCTTTCTATCCGGCGTGACGGCCATATCGACTCCTAAGGTCCTATCAAGAACAGGGCAGAATAGTATCAACCCCGACGCTCGAGATCAAGCAAAAGGTGCGGCCCCGAGAACCCGTACACCGTACCCTGTACACCGGCAGAAGGCCCGCCGTCGTCCTTATTGCTGGATTGACTCCGACGGTGGCGGGACCCGCCCTGCAGCGCGGACAACGACCAAAGTCTTTGCATCGACTCAGGACAACGACAACGTTGCGGAGCGCCGAAACCCCGTTGCGGCTCTTGGGGTTCGATGCCGTGCCGGGCGGGACCCACGCGCCGAAGCCGATCCGGCAAGAGGGCTGAGGCGCGCCCTCTGCTGACGTACTGAGTACTGCTGTACTGAGTACTGGTTATTTGTTCGTCATCCAAGTGCGCCAAGCCGCAGCCTTGGATTTGTAGCCGTTGGTCGCGGCGGGGTCGTTCGGGATCCCGGTGATCACGCTGCCGGCTTCCAGGATCGGGCCGGCCAGCTTCGGGCCCTCTTCCAGCTCCGCGATCAGCGCGGGGAGCACTTTCCGGCCCAGGCGGCGCAGCCCGTCCAGGCTCGACTTGCGGGCGGGCTCGTCCTTGCCTCCGAGCGGCTCGATCAGCCGCAGCGTGGCCGAGCGGATCATCGCTTCCAGCTGCTTCCGACGGTCGTCCGTCGGGGTCGCGTGGAGCTGGACGCACGCTTCGTCGATCAGCGGCTCGGGATCCTTGAGCTCGGAGAGCGTCCGGAGGCAGCCTTCGAGGTCCTTGAGCTCCTTCTGGCAGCCGGCGAGGCGGCGGACGGCGTCGATCTTCTCCGGCCCGAGCGCGACAAGCTGCTTGAGATGGGGGAGCGCGGTCTTGCAGTCGCCGGCGTCGAGGAACGACTTCGCGACGGACTCCTCGAGCGCGAGTCGCCGCGCCCGGAGCTCGCCTTCGGGCTTGAGGGCATGGATCCGGGTGCAGATCTGGTCCGCCTCGTTCCGCTTGCCCGCCGTCAGGAAGGCCAGCGCGAGCTTCTCGTGGGGGACGAACGCGTCGCCCGCGAGCTGGAGCATCGAGCCCCAGACGGCGCGGCGGACCGAGTCGGAGGCGTCGGCGAGATAGGCGGGCAACAGCGTGTCGTCGATCGCGCCCACGCCGGCCATCAGTCCGAACGCCGCGGCCGCGGCCTGGCGGAGCTTCTCCTCCGGGTCCTTCTGCAGCACCTCGGCGAGCTTCGGCAGCGCCGACGTCTCCTTCAGCTTGCCCAGCGACTCGATCGTCACCTGGCGGATGTCGAGGGGCTGAGACCCGTCCATGAACGACAGGAGGCGGGGCCCCGCGCGGACGTCGCCGATCTTGCCCAGGCTGTTGATGCACGACCAGCGGATGGTCTCGCGCGCCGTCGTCGAGAGCAGCGCGACCAGTGCCTCCGTCGCCGCGGGGCTGCCGATCGCGCCCAGCGCGTCCACGGTCTTCTCGACGATCAGCGGATCCTTTTCGTTGGCGAGCGCGGCAGCGAGGGGCGCGACCGCGGGCTCGCGCTTGCCGAAACCCAGGGCGTCGAGCGCGGCGACCCGGACGTCGCGGTCGGGATCGCGGAAGAGCAGGAGGAGCGCTTCGGCGGCGCCGGAGTGCGACGCGGTCCTCAGCGCGCCGGCGACGGCCTTGCGGACGGCGGGGGCGGCGTCGGCCGCGGAGTTGAGCACGGCGGCTTCGGCCTCCGGCGCGGGGACGCGGCCCAGGAAGCCGATGGCGTCGATGCGGAACGAGTCGCGCCCGGAGGGGAACCGGCGGAGCACCCCGGGCATCGCGGCTTTGCGGCGGTCCTCGGGGAGCGCGGTGAGCTCGCGGAACGCGGCGGCGACCACCTCGGGGAGATCGGCGTCGAGCGCCTCCTCGAAGATCTTGAGCTCATCGTCCGTCTTGGGGGAGAGGCGCGCGAGGCGGAGCTTGAGCGTCAGGTTCTCGAGGCGGGCCTTGACGAGCTCCTCGCGCAGCTTGCGCGCGTCGTCGCTCTGAGGGTGCGCGGCCGCGGCCAGGATGAAGAGGAACAGGATGGAAAATAAACCTGATCGCCTCATTCAAAATCGCGCCACTCGATTCTGATTATAGGAACGGCGCTTCTTTCCTGTCAAATCTCTTGACAGGGTCTGACGCCGGACTAGACTGGAAAACTTCCCATGACAGTCGAGCTCATCACTCGGTACGTCAAAATCCTCATCGGCTTCGTTCTCCTCTGGACGGGCGTGTGGTTCTTCAATAATTTCGGCTGCAGCCGCGTCGAAGGCCCCGAGATGGCCCCGGCGATCCCGCCCGAGAAGAACGCGATGATCGATCCCAAGGTCCGCCAGCCGCAGGACCTCCGCCGCGACGACGTGGTCGCGTACGTCTACGACGTCGGCGGGAAGGGCGCGTCGCGCCGCGTCACCTCCCGCGTGGTGGGCCTGCCCGGCGACCGCGTCAGGATCACGAAGGGCGACGTCTTCGTCAACGGCGAGAAGGCGGGCGTGACGACCGAAAAGAAGGTGGTCGAGGACTATGCCGAGATCATCGTGCCGCGCAACACGGTCTTCATGCTGTGCGACAACCGGAGCGGCGCGAAGGGGCTGGACAGCCGGACCCTGGGACCGATCGGGTACTGGGCGCTCGTGGGAAAGCTGCGGTAGACCCTGATGGCCATCGAAAAGATCGAAGGCACCCCGAAGGTCGAGTGGACCCCGAAGGTCCTGATTCAACTCGGCATCGCCATCGTTCTGGTCCTCCTGTCGGGCCTGTTCGGCTGGCTCGCCTTTTCCAACTGGCGCTTCAAGGTCAACCTCGTCGAGGGCTACCAGGAATACGACAGAGGGCGCCCGCCGGTCGCCGTGAAACAGCCGCTCGAAGCGGCATTGTCGTGGCGCCCGACCCACAACGGCGCGCGGGAGCTCCTCGCCAAGGTCCTGTGCGACGAAGGCGCGCTGGAGGCGGCCCGCAAGCACTACAAGATGCTGGAGATGCAGGGCTACAAGGTCCCGCAGGTCGCCATCGGCCTGGGCGTCCTCGCGCTCAAGGAGGTCGAGCCCCTCAACCAGCCCAAGCAGATCGAGGCGCTCGTCAACGAGGCGGCCGGCTATTTCAAGCAGGCGCCCGGCGTCCCCGAAGCGGAGATCGGCATCGGCCACTGCGACCTGGTGCTGGCGCGCAAGCTGAACAACCCGGCGTACTACACCCGCGCGGGGCAGACCTTCAAGAAGATCCAGACCGCGATGGAGACGCCGAAGTTCCGCGCCGAGATCACCCGCGACGGCCTGATCGACTACTACACGGGCCTGGGGAAGGCGCTCTCGTCGGGCGGCAACCAGTTCGACGAGGCCGGCCGGGCGGCGTTCCTCGCGTGCTACCAGTACACGCCGAGCTGGAGCCTCCCGATGTCGAACGTCCTCATGCTCGAGGCGCGGCGGTTCGCGACGATGAACGAGACGAACGACGTGCTCGTCAAGCTGTCGCCCGACATCAACGCGCTGCGCAACCAGGCGCGCCAGATCTACAACGGCATCAAGATCCGCGAGGAGAAGGAGTCCTACCGCGAGTCGTGGATCATGTTCTCGCTCGCGCTCGGCCAGGCGTGGGGCCGCGCGGGCAACCTGAACGAGCTGGCGAACATCACCCGCGACCTCACCAGCGCGAACCCCGACCGCTGGGAGCCGTACCTGCTCGACGCGCAGATCAAGTCCGAGCTCGCGATCAAGGACGACCCGAATCCGGCGCTCCAGGAGCAGTACGTCACCAAGTCGACGGCCGCCTTCAACGAGCTTCTCGGGAAGCTGCCGAGCGACGACGCCAACAAGGAGCGCCGCGCCCGCGCCTACAACGACGCGGCCTGGACGCTGGCCTGGCGCGGCGGCTACCTGAACAACGAGAGCCTCTACCAGCAGGCGATGCAGCGCCAGATCGAGGCGCTGCGGCTGTTCCCCGAGGACTACGTGTTCAACCGGAACATGGCGATCATCCTCAAGCGGTTCCGGAAGCCGCCTTCGAATCCGGCGGCCTACGTGGACAAGTGCCGCGCCGCGGTCGCCAAGGACAAGGAGCTGGCCGAGGATTTCGACAAACTTCAGAAGTACATCGAGAGCAAGTAACGTCCTGACTATATGAATTGCCTCAAGTGCAACTACAAGAACCCCGGGAGCAGCGGGTACTGCCAGAAGTGCGGCGCCCGGATGGACTTCACTGCCGACGAGATCGCCGGGTCGCTCGTCGAGACCGCCCGCGAGGAGACCGCCCTCAACACCGAGTACTACGCCAAGCAGTCGCTGACGTTCGCCTCGATCATCTTCCTTCTCGTCATGACCCTCTACGTGCTCTCCTTCGGCGCGCCGGAGGATTCGTACTACATCCCCGCGCTCTCCAAGGGCGCGGAGCACGTCAAGGTCGACTTCAAGATGGAGCCCGACATCCAGAAGCTGTCCATCCCCTTCGAAATCCGGAAGAGGTAGCATGAAACGACTCGGCCTGATCCTGGCGCTCCCGATCGTCGCCGGCTGCAGCAACCAGTTCGGCTACAAGGAAGAGTGGTCGCTCTACTACGACCGGCCCGCGACCGAGACGAGCTCCGAGCGGGTCGAGCGCCGCGAGATCGTCGCCTGGGGCGCGAACCCCAAGGACAAGCGGCGGATGGGCTTCCTGCACCAGTACGAGACCAAGGTCGTCGGCTCGCGCCAGTACCGCGACTGCTGGTACATCTTCGACCGCCTGGGCGTCACCCGCGTCGGCTTCATCACCAACGAAGGCACCTTCTACAAGTTCGACCAGTACGGCCACCTCGGCGAGAAGGTGTACGAGGGCAAGGTCGTCACCACCGGCCTGAAGATCTTCTTCGGCCTGCCGCTGAGCTACAACCTGGACCTGGAAGAAATCGACCCCTACAAGTAGGCATCCAGCAGCCAGGGCCGGCTACGGCTCCTGAGGAGCACGCCGAACACCAGAAGGCCGGCGATCAGAAGCCAGGGCAGCAGATAGGTCATCAGGTACAGCAATCCCAGGGGCCATCCTGCCAGCCGCTTCCCTCCGATCTCCACGGATCCGGCGTTCGCAAGCCCGACCAGCAACAGCTCCAGGAAGGCGACGCTGGAGGTCATGAGCGCGGCGAGGTAGAACACGCACGTCAGGATGAAGACGGGGACGACCAGGAGTCCGGGGAGATCGTGCCTCGGGATGATCGCCGAGACCACCAGGGCGAGGGTGCCGAAGAACGAAAGGAGGGCCGCCACGGGTTCCAGCTTCGATCGGGCGAAAGAGGAGGAGGGGGTCGTCGTGGATTCCGGAATCGGGATCCCGGATTCCGTCGTCATTCCTTCGTTTTCGGAAGGCCCTTGATCTCGTAGAAGCCGTCGGCCGTCGGGACGCAGATGAAGTCGACCGACTCGCGCGTGTCGACCTGGTGGCGGTAGTACTTGTTGGACGACGAGTCCCAGACGTCGAACGTGTTGGGGCCCGAGTTGAAGTCGACGTCGACGCCGATCCGCGGCCACGAGCCGTCGGGCAGCTTCGCGATGTTGAACTTGCCGACCTGCTCGCCGTTCAGAAAGATCTCGCAGAAGTCGCGCGGGTTCTTGGAGCGCGCCTCCGGGGGCTGGAGGTCGATGTGACCCTTCACCCGGATGCCTCCCGCCGCCATCGGGAGTCGGCGCAGGATCTGGCCGCCTTTCCACGCCGAGTAGGCTTCCGTCTCCAGAGGGTCCTTCTCGGGCTCCTTGCTGCAGGACAGGAGACCGGTCAGGAGAAGGGCGACGGCCGCCGTCCTCACAGCTTGCCCAGAATGTTCCGGGAGATGACCAGCCGCTGGATCTCGGAGGTGCCTTCGCCGATCTCGCAGATCTTGGCGTCGCGGTAGTAGCGCTCGACGCCGTACTCGGTCATGTAGCCGTAGCCGCCCAGGACCTGGATCGCGTTGCGGCAGACCCGCATCGCCATCTCGCTCGCGAAAAGCTTGCCCATCGACGCCTCGAGGCGGAACGGGCGGCCGGCGTCCTTGAGGCGCGCGGCGTGGTAGAGCAGGTGGCGCGACGCTTCGATCTCGACCTTCATGTCGGCGAGCATGAACGCGACCCCCTGGTGGGAGCCGATCGCCTTGCCGAACGTCTTGCGCTCGCGCGCGTACTCGAGGGCCTTGTCGTAGGCGCCCTGGGCGAGGCCGAGCGCCATCGCGCCGATGCCGATCCGGCCCGCGTCGAGGATCTCCATGAAGTAGCGCCAGCCCTGGCCGCGCTCGCCGAGCAGGTGGGTCTCGGGGACGAAGACGTCCTCGAACGTCACGTAGCAGGTGTCGCTCGCGCGGCAGCCGAGCTTGTCTTCCTTCTTGGCGACCGTGACGCCCTTCCACTTCGATTCGAGGATGAACGCGCTGATCCGCTGGTGCTTGTCCGCCTCGCGGTCCGTCACGGCCGTGATGGTCATCACGCTCGAGACGCTCGCGTTGGTCATGAACATCTTCGCGCCGTTGATCTTCCAGCCGCCCGGCGCGGGCGTCGCGGTCGTCTGGGTGCCGCCGCTGTCGGAGCCGGCGCCCGGCTCGGTGAGCCCGTACGCGCCGATGGTCTCGCCCTTCGCGTTGGGCGGGACGTAGCGGCGCTTCAGCTCGTCGCTGCCGAACAGGAAGATCGGCATCGTGCCGAGCGACGTGTGGGCCGCGAGCGTGAGGCAGGTCGAGCCGCACGCGCGGGCGATCTCCTCGAGGGCGACGGCCATCGAGAGCGTGTCCGCGCCGGCGCCGCCGAACTCCTCGGGGATGGGGATGCCGGTCAGGCCGAGCTCCGCGAGCTTGCGGAAATTGTCCCAGGGGAACTCGCCGGTCTCGTCGAGCTTCGCCGCGCGCGGCGCGAACTCCTTGCGCGCGAGGTCGCGCACCGACTCGCGGATCATGCCCTGGATGTCGGTCAGCTCGGCGGCGTCCATGCCCTGATTCTATGAGCCGGACGTTTGCTTGCCAAGCAGAGTCGATAACCGTACCATCGCCCCCGTGGCCCGCCCCCGAAAGAACCCCCTCTTCGCCAGGCGGATGGACCGCCTCCGGCACTCCGGCATCCGGAAGATCTTCGAGCTCGCGGAGAAGCTGAAGGACCCCGTCAACCTCTCGCTCGGCCAGCCGGACTTCGAGGTCCCGCTCGAGATCCAGGAGGCCGCCATCCGCGCCATCCGGAGCGGGAAGAACGGCTACACCGTCACGGAAGGCATTCCCGAACTGCGGGAGAAGCTCGCCGAAGAGCTGCGCCGCCGCGCGGGCTTCACGGAAGGGAAGATCCTGGTCACCTCCGGCGTCGCGGGCGCGATCTTCCTCGCGATGGGCGTGCTGGTGGAGAAGGGCGACGAGGTCATCGTCCCCGATCCGTACTTCGGCATGTACTGGAACGCGATCCGGTTTTTCGGCGGCGTGCCGGTCCTGCTCGACACCTATCCCGACTTCCGGATCAAGCCGGAGAAGCTCGACCGCCTGATCACGCCGAAGACGAAGCTCATCCTGTTCAACAATCCCGTCAATCCGACCGGCGTCGCGTACCAGTCCGAGGAGGTCGCCGCGATCGCGGAAGTCGCGCGCCGCCGCAGGGTCATGATCCTCTCGGACGAGATCTACGCGTCGTACAGCTACGACTTTCCGCACGAGAGCATGCGGCTCCACTCGCCCGACTCGCTCCTCGTGGGCGGCTTCGGCAAGGCGTACGCGATCACGGGGTGGCGCCTCGGCTTCGCGGCCGGCCCGGCGGAGGTCATCGACAAGATGACGCTCCTCCAGCAGTGCTCGTTCGTCTCCGCGCCGTCGTTCACCCAGTGGGCCGGCGTGACGGCGCTCGACGTGAAAGTGAGCGAGCATCGCGCCAGCTACCGGCGCAAACGGGATATGATCTATGAGGAGCTCAAGGGGCGATACCTGATCGAAAAGCCGCAGGGCGCCTTCTACTTCTTCCCGAAGTGCCCCGGCGGGCTGAAGGACACCGAATTCGTGCGACGGGCGGTCGAACGCGGGCTTCTCATCGTGCCGGGCAGCGCGTGCTCCCGGAAGTCGACCCACTTCCGGCTGTCGTACGCGGTGCCCGACCCGGTCCTCGAGCGAGGCGTCGAGATCCTGAGGAAACTGGCAAAGGAAGTCTAGCCATGTTCCGCATCTACCGGCCCTACGTCTTTCCCGACGAGATCGATCCCGCGATCGGGAAGGACTTGAAGCGGCTGGGCGTGAAGTTCGAGCCCATCCTCCACGCCGATACCGACGCCATCGTCTGTCTCCTGGCGACGAAGGTGGACGCCGCGCTGCTCGCCCGCGTGCCGAAGCTGCGCGTCGTGTCGAACGTCGCGGTCGGCGTCGACAACATCGACGTCCCCGCCTGCACCGCGCGGGGCGTGGTCGTCACCAATACGCCGGACGTGCTGACCGAGGCGACCGCCGATCTGGCGTGGGCGCTCCTGCTCGCGGCGGCGCGGCGGGTCCCGGAGTCGGAACGGTACGTCCGGGAGGGGAAGTGGAAGCAGTGGGACTGGACCGCGCTTCGCGGCCACGACGTCCACGGCCGGACGCTCGGGATCCTCGGCGCGGGGCGGATCGGGCAGGCGACCGGCCACCGCGCGGTCGGCTTCTCGATGGAGGTGCTCTACACGTCGCGGCAGCGGCGGCTGCTGTTCGAGCACACGACGCAGGCGCGGCGGGTCGACTTCAAGGCGCTGCTTCGCCAGTCGGACTTCCTCTCGATCCACGTCCCGCTCAACAAGGAGACGCGCCACCTGGTCGGGTCTAGGGAGCTCGCGATGATGAAGCCCGGCGCGATCCTCATCAACACCGCGCGGGGAGCGATCGTCGACGAGGCGGCGCTCGCGAAGGCGCTGAAGTCCGGCCGGCTCGCGGCGGCGGGGCTGGACGTGTTCGAGCACGAGCCGAAGATCCATCCGGACCTGCTCAAGCTGGACAACGTGGTGATCCTGCCGCACATCGGGAGCGCGACCGAGACGACGCGGCGGCGGATGGTGGAGACGGCGCTCCGGAACTGCCTCGCGGCGCTGAAGGGCGAAGTTCCGCCGAACGCGCTCAATGCTCATGCGTTGAATCTGAAGGGCTAGCATGTTTCCCTTCCGCTGGAGTCTCGGGCCGCTGGCGATCACCCCGAACGAGGTCTTCACGGTCCTCGGCGCGGTGCTGGCCGGCCTGATCATCCGCCGGCGGCTCATCGCGCTGGGGACCAACAACGGCGGCGTCTTCGACTTCGTCCTCGCCGCACTGGGCGGCGGCGCGGTCGGCGCGCGGCTGTACTACTTCCTTCCGCTCTGGTTCCGCGGGAAGATCGCCTTCTCGTCGCTGTTCTCCACGTGGAGCGAAGGGTCGGGCTTCTACGGCGCCTACCTGGGCGGCATTCTGGCGATCGCCCTGACCGCGCGGCTGAAGAAGATGGCCGTGCTGCCGACGGTCGACTCGGTCTACGGCGTCGTCCCGTTCGGGTACGCGGTGGGGAAGATCGGCTGCTTCTTCGCCGGCTGCTGCTACGGCCTGCCGTCGCCGCATGGGGTGAGCTTCCGGCCGGGGTCGCTCTGCTACGAGACGCAGAGGGCGTCGGGCATCGCGCCCGGGTCGCCGGTCCACCCGATCCCGCTCTACGACATGGTCTTCGGGTTCTCGCTGTTCGGCGTCCTCCTCCTGCTTCGGCGGTCCAACCGGCCGGGCGAAGTGCTGTGCGCGACGACCGTCGGCTACTCCGCCTACCGGTTCGTCATCGAGTTCTTCCGGAACGATCCCGACTGCCACACGTTCGGGAGCACGATGCTGCGCGACTCGCAGTGGACGGCGATCGTGCTGTTCGTCCTGGGAGCGGCCGCCTGGGCCTGGATCCGACTCAAAAAACCTCCCGAAACCGCGCCCGCAACGCCGAAATAACCAGTGGGTGTGGAAGCGGTTTGAGCTGTTCGGCGCACTGGCGATCGTCCCCGCGACGGTGGGGGTCGAACTCTATCTCCGCCAGGCCGGGACGCTGCCCCTGGTGGCGGCCGGCTCGGGCGTCGCGCTCGCGGCGCTCGGCGCGTTCGTCCTGAAGCGGCCCTCCGAAATCGGCGACCTCGTCGCGGCCGCGCGGGCGCGGGAGACCGAGCTGCTGCGGCAGCGGGAGGAGCTCCAGGCCCGCGTCGACGTCCTCTCCGCCGAGCGCGAGATCAGCCTGATCGTCAACGAAGAGCTCGATCTGCGGACGATTCTCGACCGCGTCCTCTCGATCACGTGCGACACGCTCGGCGGCTCCGCCGAGCTCTGGATGAAGGACGGCGAACGCCTGGTCCCGCGCGCGGCGCGTCGAGGCACCGAGACGACCTTCGACCTGGGGGAGGCGGAGGATCCGCGGGCCCGTCAGTGCTTCGAGGACGGCTGCCTGCTCTTCGAGGCGGAGGAAGGGCGGTTCCACGCGCTGGCGCCGCTGCAGGCCGACCGCGAGATCATCGGCGTGGTGCGGATCACGTCGTCGCTCGAGGACAACGCGGCGGCGCGCGAGGAGCGGACCAAGCGGCTGGCGGCGGAGCTGCCGGAGTTTTCGAAGTTCCTCGCGCTGGCGCTCAAGACGCCCGACCTCTACACGCGCGCGGTCCAGGACGGCCTGACGGGCCTGTGGACGAAGCGCCACTTCATGACCCAGGCGAAGACGCTGATGGAGGGCGCGGGGCGTTACGGCGAGCCGCTGTCCCTGATCATGGTCGACGTCGACCATTTCAAGAAGGTGAACGACACCCACGGCCACGTCACGGGCGACAAGGTGCTCAAGGGCGTGGCGGAGATCCTCAAGAAGAAGGTGCGCGGCGGCAGCGCGTACCGGTACGGCGGCGAGGAGATGGCGGTGCTGCTCCCGAAGGCGGATCTGGAGGGCGCGGTCCAGGTCGCGGAGCGTCTCCGCGCGGCGATCGAAGCGCACAAGATCGCCGGCGTGAAGGTGACGGCGAGCTTCGGGGTGGCGCAGTTCGAGCAGGGTCTCGCGGACCCGCCGTCCTTCGTCGAGAAGGCCGACCAGGCCCTCTACAAGGCGAAGGAGACGGGTCGCAACCGGGTCGTCGCCTCGCCCAAGCCTCCGCTCCCGATGCAGCAATCCACCCGGCGCTTCACCCGCAGCGCGTAGGAACACCACAGAGACACCGAGAGCACAGAGAAGATCTCTTTGGGAAGTTCCTCCATGAAAATCCTCTCCGTGTCTCTGTGTCTCTGTGGTGACGTCTTACCTCTTTGGGTAGAATGCTGCTCATGCCCGAGTTCGAAATCGTCTCGAAGATGACCCCCAAGGGGGATCAGCCCCAGGCCATCGACAAGCTGGCCGCCCGCATCGCCGCCGGGGAACGCTATTCGACGCTGCTCGGCGTGACCGGCTCGGGGAAGACGTTCACCATGGCCCAGGTGGTCGCGCGGGTGAAAAAGCCCACGCTGGTCATCACCCACAACAAGACCCTCTCCGCCCAGATCTACGCGGAGTTCCGGGACTTCCTGCCGAAGAACGCCGTCCACTACTTCGTCAGCTACTACGACTACTACCAGCCCGAGGCCTACATCCCGCAGCGCGACATCTACATCGAGAAGGACTCGGACATCAACGAGGACATCGACCGGCTGCGCCTCGCCGCCACGAGCGCGCTGCTGTCGCGCCGCGACGTGGTCGTCGTCGCCTCGGTCTCCTGCATCTACGGCCTCGGCTCGCCCGAGGACTACAAGAGCATGATCGTCCCCATCCGCAAGGGGGAGAAGCTCGACCGCCACTCGCTCGCCCGGAAGCTTGTCGACATCCAGTACGAGCGGTCCGACGGCGACTCGCAGCGCGGCAAGTTCCGCGTCCGCGGCGACACGGTCGAGATCCGCCCCTCGTACACCGAGAGCGCGCTCCGGGTCGAATTCGACGGCGACAACGTCTCCAAGATCTACGAAGTCCACGCGATCTCGGGTATTACACTTCTTGAATATGATGATTTTGTAATATATCCGGCGAAGCATTTCGTCATGCCGGAGGAGAAGGTCAACGCGGCGCTCTACACGATCGAGATGGAGCTCGAGGAGCGGCTCAAGGAGCTGCAGGGGCAGGGCAAGCTGCTGGAGGCGCAGCGGCTGAAGGCGCGGACGAAGTACGACCTCGAGCTGCTCCGCGAGGTCGGCCACTGCAAGGGGATCGAGAACTACTCGCGCCACCTGTCGGGCCGCGCGGCGGGACAGCCGCCCGCGACGCTGCTCGACTATTTCCCCAAGGACTTCCTCTGCATCGTCGACGAGAGCCACGCGACGATGCCGCAGATCCACGGCATGTTCAACGGCGACCGGTCGCGCAAGCAGACGCTGGTCGACTACGGCTTCCGCCTCCCGAGCGCGCTCGACAACCGCCCGCTGCGGTTCGAGGAGTGGGAGACGCGGGTCCCGCAGGTGGTGTTCGTCTCGGCGACGCCGTCGCCGTACGAGCTCAAGGCGTCGCGCGGCGACGTCGTCGAGCAGGTCATCCGTCCGACGGGCCTCGTCGACCCCGAGATCGAGGTCCGTCCCGCGCGCGGCCAGGTCCCCGACCTGGTGAAGGAGATCAAGATCCGCGCCGACAAGAACGAGCGCGTGCTCGTCACGACGCTGACCAAGCGGCTCGCGGAGGACCTCGCGAACTACCTCGAGGAGGAGGGCGTGAAGGGGAAGTACCTCCACTCGGAGATCCAGACCTTCGAGCGCGTCGAGATCCTGCGCGAGCTGCGTGAGGGGAAGTTCGACTGCCTGGTCGGCGTCAACCTCCTGCGAGAGGGCCTCGATCTGCCCGAGGTGACGCTGGTGGCGATCCTGGACGCCGACAAGGAGGGCTTCCTGCGGTCGGACACGTCGATCATCCAGACGGTGGGCCGCACGGCGCGCAACGTGAACGGCCGGGTGATCCTCTACGCGGACAAGATCACCGACTCGATGAAGCGGGCGATGGGGGAGACCGATCGGCGCCGCAAGATGCAGCTGGAGTACAACGCGAAGAACGGGGTCACGCCGCAGACGATCGAGAAGGAGATCCGGCGCGGCATCGAGGACATCCTGAGGGCGCGCAAGACGGCGGCCGAGACGGTGCGGATGAACGAGAAGGAGTTCAACCGCAACGAGGCGGTCGCCGAGGTGGAGAAGGAGATGTACGCGGCGGCCGAGCGCCTGGAGTTCGAGCGGGCGGCCGAGCTGCGCGACTCGCTGCGCCAGCTGACGGGCGACATGGCCCCCGCGATGTCCGGCCCGAAGCGGAAGACGAAGGCGCCGGCGCCGAAGATCACCTACAATGTATCCGACAAGAAGCACGGCATGCCGAAGGGGTTCAACAAGTAGTCGCAGGTCCTGCCACCGATGCACGGCGTCATCTTCCTCGAGCTGAACCGGTTCGCGGTGTCGCGGCTGGGATCCGCGGCCTGGGCCGACGTCGTTCAGAGCGCCGGTTTGACGCAATCCGTCTATCTGCCCACGCAGCTCTATCCCGATGCGGACCTCCTGGGGATCGTGTCCGCGCTCAGTCGGCGAATGAACCTCGAGCCGTCGCAGATCCTCGAGGAGTTCGGGGTCTACATCGTGCCGTCGCTGGCGACGCTCTACGCCGCTCTGATCGATGCGGACTGGACGCTGCTCGACCTGCTGGAGCACACCGAGACGACGATCCACCGGGTGGTCCGCATCCGCGCGCCGGGCGCCGCGCCGCCGCAGATCAAATGCAGCCGGCTCGGCCCGACCGAGGCGGAGATCCTCTACACGTCGGAGCGAAAGCTCTGCGCGTTCGCCCGCGGAATCATCCGGGGCCTGGCCCGGCTCTACGAAGAGTCGGCGACCATCACGGAGCCCGACTGCATGCGGAGAGGGCAGCCCTTCTGCCGCCTCCTCGTCAAGACCGGCGTCCCGAAACCACGGCGTCCGCGGGGTAACCCTTGACGCCGGCCGGGCCGCCGCGTAATCTGGCCGTTGACACTTCCGAGATGTGCCCGTAGCTCAATTGGATAGAGCGTCGGCCTCCGGAGCCGAAGGTTACAGGTTCAACTCCTGTCGGGCATACCATCTCGAAAATCCCAACACCCAAACCCCAACCCACTGAACCGGCCAATCTCAGGCTGTGCGGGTGCTTCGTCGCAGCTCCGGATGGAGTCCCGGATCACTTCTTGGGAGGAAGCAGGTTGGGGACCAGGCTGGGATCATACTTCGATCCCGCGGCGACCTGGACCATGGTGATGCGGACCTTGGTGGGAAAGAACTTCTCGGGGTCGGGCCGCTTGTGGGCGTGGAGGTTCTTGTCGCCCTTGAGGACGAGGGCCATCTCCTTGACGCCTTCCGACCAGATGATCGAGTCGTTCTCCCAGAACTTCGTCATCGACTCGTCGCGCTCGGTGACGCCTTTCTCCTTGTACGTCCCGGTGTGCGTGCAGCCGTAGTTGTTCTTCTGGCCCTTGTTGGGGATGTAGCAGAGGCTCCAGGTGGTGATCTCGCCGCCCTCGGGCTTCTCGAGGACCTCCGTGCGGATGTGGACGGTGCCGTTCCGGTAGTCGACCGGGGAAGTCCAGTCCTTCGGGCGGTCCGGATTGAACTTGTCGCCCCGGACGTAGTAGTGCGACTGCGTTTTCATGCCCTCTTCCTGCGTCATCGTGAAGGTGACGTCGATGAGGACGAACTGGTTCGCCCGGCACGGCGCAGCCATCGCGAAGGCCGACGCTCCGCCCATCAGAAGCAATCCCAGAACGGACGTCGCAAGCAACCTGCGCATGGTCGGGTCCCTCGCAGATAATACGCCGACCTGGAGCGAATGATGTCAGACGAAGCGGCCCGCTCGTGTTATAGGTACTCATGATGACCATCGCCTCGGTCGTGCTGTGCGGCATCCTGACGATCTGCCCCCAGCCCGACCCGAAAAAGACGCGCGTCTACAAGCAGGCCGCGGAGATGGATTACGGACCGTGCATCGCGGCGACGGTCGGGATCGCCAAGGACAACATCACCCCCAAAGGCCTGGTGATCCGGGTGGACAAGGAAAAGCAGGCCTACGTCCTCTTCGACACGGAGCTGCTCCGCGTCACGGCGGCGTGGACGGGGGCATGGCTGCAACTGGCGGGGCGCGCCTACGCGGACGACTCGAATGACTATCCCTGGATCGGCGCCGAGCCGGCGTTCTTCACCCCGGTGGGTCCCGGATGGGCCCAGGGCGACTCGCTGGCCGACCCGCGTCCGAAGCCGGGCGACGGGCCGCTGCCGGCCGACTGGGCCAGGTTCAAGGGCCTCTACCTCCACGGAGAGAAGGTCGTCGTCAGCTACACGGTCGGCACCGTGCCGATCCTCGAGCTCTTCGGCGTGGAGAAGCGGGGCGACAGCATCGGTTTCACCCGGAACCTGGAGCTGGGGCCGACCGACCACGAGCTGACGCTGGTCGTGGCGGCCGACGCGCCCTCCGGGGAGGGCTTCGGGGTCACGGCGTCCGGCGCGAACCTCGGTGTGCGGTTCGAGGTGCGGGACGGGCAGCACCTGGTCCACCTTCCTCCGCTCAAGGAGCGGAGCGCGGTGAAGCTGCTGATTCTTTCCAGGAAGATCACGGGGAACTGGACGGACGTGGCGGCGGAGCCCCTGGAGCCGCTGACCAAGGGCGGACCCGCGCACTGGACGGAGTCGGTGACGACGACGGGCGTCGTCGGGAAGGGCCCCGGCCCGTATGTCGTCGATACCCTGACGGCGCCCGAGCAGAACCCGTTCAAGTCGTGGCTGCGCTTCACGGGCATCGACTTCTTCCCGGACGGCCGCGCGGCGCTCTGCACGTGGAGCGGAGACGTCTGGATCGTGTCGGGCATCGAGGCGGGCCTCGAGAAGCTGACCTGGAAGCGCTATGCCACGGGCATCGGTCAGCCGATGGGGCTCAAGATCGTCGACGGGAAGATCCTGACCGTCGCGCGGGACCAGATCACGCGGCTGCACGACCTGAACGGCGACGGCGAGGCGGACTATTACGAGTGCGTCAACAACGGGATCAAGCTGACGACGAACTTCCACGAGTTCTGCTTCGACCTGCAGACCGACGCCCAGGGGAATTTCTACTGCACCAAGGGATCGCCGATCTGGGCGGGATCGCTGCGCGCGACCGACCACAGCGGCAGCGTCTGCAGGATCTCCCGCGACGGCGCCACGCTCGAGATCCTGGCGACGGGCCTGCGCGCGCCGAACGGACTGGGGATCAGTCCCGACGGCGAGGTGCTCTGCACGGACAATCAGGGCAACTGGGTGCCAGAGTGCCCGATCAATCGGATCAAGCCCGGCGGCTTCTACGGCTTCGTCCAGAAGGACCAGCCGGCGCGCGAGCGGGAGAAGCCCATCCTCTGGATCCCGATGAGCGTCGACAAGTCGTCGGGCGGCCTGGTCTGGGTCCCGGACGAGCGCTGGGGCTTGCCGAAGGGCAGCCTGGTGCTGAACTCGTATGACTGCAGCGTCTCCCTCGTGCTCCGCGAGAAGTGTGCGGACGGCGAGCAGGGCGGAGTGGTCCGCTTCCCGCTCAAGTTCCCGAGCGGCGTGATGCGAGGCCGCTTCAACCCGGTCGACGGCCAGCTCTACGTCGCGGGTCTGCGCGGCTGGTCGAGCGCGGCGGCGAGGGATTGCGCCTTCCAGCGCGTCCGGTACGCCGGAGGGCCGGTCGTCATGCCGCTCAACGTCGTCACGAAGAAGGGCGGCCTCGAGGTGGCGTTCTCGGGCCCGCTCGACCCCGCCTCGGTGGCCGACTCGGAAAACGTGGGGGCGGTCGGGTTCAACGTGGTCCGCACCGGGAATTACGGCTCGGCCGAGTTCTCACTCAAGGATCCGAAGAAGTCGGGCCGGGATCCGGTCGAGGTCAAGTCCGCGAAGCTCCTGCCGGACGGTAGGACCGTGTGGCTCGACATGCCGGAGCTCCGTCCGATGACGAACCTGATCCTGAAGTTCCGTCTGAAGGCGGCCGACGGATCGCCGGTCCAGCACGAGCTCGATTACACCCTCCACCAGGTCCCCCAGTAGCGACGCTATTTGCGCAGGATCTTGTCCATGGCCCTGCCCTGGGCGAGCTCGTCGATCAGCTTGTCCAGGTAGCGCATCTTCCGCATCACTTTGTCCTCGACCTCCTCCACTCGGACACCGCAGACCGTGCCGGTGATCAGCTTCGCCTTCGGCTGGAAGCGCGGCGCCTTGGTGTAGAACGTCTTCAGGTCGACTTCCGCAGCGAGGACCTTTTTCAGGCTGGCCGCCGTGTGCCCGGTGAGCCAGAAGATGATCTCGTCCACCTCCGCCTTCGTCCGGCCTTTCCTCTCGGCTTTCTTGACGTACAGCGGATAGAGTTTCGCCATATTGATGGCGTAGACACTTTCTTTCTTCATGGTCGGCTCCTCCCGTCACATCTTACGATGACCCGTCGGCAAGGTGCTACACTCGCGATGTGGGACAGACGCCGGAAAGCACGCCTGAACGACAGCGGATTTCCGATGTCCTTCAACCCTTCCTCGACCTGGAGCGCCGGATCCAGTCGCGGCGGAGAATCCCGCATTATGATGCGCAGAGCGCGATCCTTCTCCTGGTGACCCTGGGGGCGTTCATTCCGTTGGGGCTCGGGGATCACTACCATCTGCCGATCTGGAAGTATGTCGGGATCGGCGGGATGTGCATCGGCGGCGCGGGTCTCCTCTGGTCGCTCGCCACGGATGTTTCTCGCTTCATCCGCCGGCAAGTCTATCCGCGACTCGTGAAAGGCCTCGTGCCCCTGAAGCCAAGCTACCAGGAACTGAAGGAGTCCCTCTGGGCCTGCAGGAAGCAGGAGTTCATGACCGCGCACGTGGTCGAGCTGAACAAATTGATCGTCGCACTGGAGGCTGCAGGATGCTCGCCCCTCGACACTCGAGACCCCCATGGATGACTGGGTGCAGTGGAATCTGAAGGACTGCTTCAAGCTTCAAATCCCCGCCGAGGCCAAGACCCGCCTGGACGACGACGGGACCACCGCGGTCATCCGACTGGGGAGCGGCCCTGGAGTCACCGAAGTGCTCCTGTCGAACTATCCGCTGAAGCAGGTCGCTCCCGACAAAGCTGCGCAGGCCGAAGCGCTTCGGGACATCGTCTCCGATTTCTTCGGCCGCGCGATCGTTGAAGCGTTCGGACACTCCGTGCCGTTCGATGTCGAACCCGTCGAAGACCCGGATCTCGACCTGTCCTGTGCCCAGGGAGTCGCCGTGTTCGAGAGGGAAGGCAGGACGGTCTGGGTCGTCCGCGCCTATGCTCGGGCCGGCGAAAGCCGCTTCTGGCTCATGCACTGGAACGGGCCCAAGGACGACCTGGAAGTCGTCATGCGGGTCTTCGTCTCGTTCGAACCCGCCGAGTCCTCCTTCCGCTGAACGGGGGATACTGTCGCAGCTTGATCGCCCGATTTCCCGCGTTCGCCGTCCTGGCTGCTGCGCTTCTCCTTTCCGGTTGCGGTCGGAAGGAGGAGGGGCCCCCGCCGCTGAGCGACGCCGATGTCCGGGGATTCCTGCAGGACCCCGGCCTGGAGAAGGATGATCGCGCGGACCGCCCGGGACGTGGAAACGGTCGTCTGGATCGATTGGTCCACCCAGCAGGTTCCCGGCGAGTCGTATAAGACGGTCTTCCAGAAGGGACAAGCCAAGAAAATCCCCGCGATGGCCTGGAACGCCGACGTCCCCGTCGTCGACTGGACGCGCAAGCGGCTTCTCGGAGGCCCCCGGATCACCGGCGCGGGTCCGACGGAGCATTACGAGAAGCGGAGCGACGAGGATCTTCTCAACGCGGGAGGAATTGCCGGACCGCGCCCGTTCCAGGAAATCGCGGACTACCTCGCAGAAACGGCCCGAGCGATCGCCGTTCCTCCTTAACTCGCCGGAACTGTCCTTCCTCTTCGATCGCAATCTCTCCCATAGATTATTTTCCCGCTGACCCCTTCTCTAAGGCGACCGTCTAAAGGGTCGACGTGCGGGCGCTTCAGGGAGGGAATGTTCATGAGTCACCGCATCGTTCTGCTCGCACTTCTGGCACTGCCGTCCGCGACCGAGGCCCAGGACAAGGACCTCAACAACTCGAAGAAGTGGCCCGTCGTACTGAAGGGCGAGCACTATCAGCTCTGGTCCTCGGCTCCCGAAAAGGACGCGGAGGAGATGCTGCGGTTCATGGAACTCGTCTTCGTCACCTACACGCAGCTGCTCGATCTGCCGCGGCCGCCTTCCCAGAAGATGGTGATCATCCTCTACAAGGACCGGGCCGAGTATCTGGCGGGCGGCGCGCCGGGCGGAAGCGCGGCGTACTACAACGGGACCCGCCTCGTCGGGTACGGCGGAGACAAGGCGACATTCTGCTTCTTCGCCCATGAGGGCTTTCACCAGTTCACCGACTGGGGCCTCAAGGCGCTCCACAAAGCCCCGCCCTGGTTCACCGAGGGGATGGCGGATTGCATCGGAAATCACGCCGTGCGGGACGGCAAGCTCTACGTCTGCCCGAAGGACGGCCAGCTCGCGCTGGGCAGGATCCCCGCCATCCAGGCGGCGATCAAGAGGAAAGAGCACCTTCCGCTGGCCAAGCTGTTCGAGCTGGATCAGGCCGCCTTCATGGCGAAGGCCTCGCTGCTGTATCCGGAAGCCTGGTCGTTCTGCCACTTTCTCATGGCCTACCCGGCGTACGACGATCCCAAGGCTCAGATCCCGCACGGCAAGTACTGGAAGGTCCTCCAGCGGTACATCCTGGGGATCTCGAAGTCCGGCGTGAAGTCCGCCGCGGCGCTCGAGGCCGCGCTGGTCGACGAAAAAGGACGTCCGCTCGACCTGGGAGAGCTGGAGAAGGAGTGGACCGACTACGTCCTGGCCTATCCGCTCGTCTCCAACGTCCAGAAGAAGTAGGCGGGCCTACTTCTTGGACTTGCTGTCCTCGCTCGCGACGTCCATCAGCGGACGCGTCGCGCGGCGGAGGAACAGGATCGAGAAGCAGGTGTCCCAGACCGCGTTGCGGTGGGTGTCGGCGGCGGGCCACGAGCCGTCGGGCTGCTGGATCTTGAGCAGCACGTTCGCGCCTTCCGGATACCACTCGCGCGCGCCGAACTTCTCGGTGCCGAACAGCAGGCCCGTCCGCTCGACCGCATAGAGGTAGTAGTAGAACATCGCGCCGTCCGGGATGAGCGAGTAGCTGTTGCCCACGACCTTGTCGACGAAGGGATTGCCGGTGGGGCTGAAGTTGTGGGCCAGCCAGGCGATACCGCTCAACACGGACGCGTCCCGCTTCCACGAAAGGCTCTTCTCCCCGTCAAGGATGTAGTCGTAGATGCAGACGCTGCCGATCGCGCCCGCGGTCATCGAGCCGTAGGGGGCGTGGCTCGGGGTGTAGCCCCATCCCCTCGGCGGGGCGGCGATGCCGCCCGTGGCGACATCCTTGCTGGCGCCGGCTTCCTTCTCCTGGCTGTCCAGCAGCCATTTCCGCGCCAGAGTGATGGCGTCCTTCGGGAGATCGATGCCCGCGTCGTGGCACGCGCGCAGTCCCAGGGCCGCGTACTGCGAGTTCGAGTTGTCCGACCCCTGGCCGTCGCGCTTCTTCGTCACCGGAATCCGCCGGCGCACCATCCGGTCGCTGAAGTCGACGACCTTCGGCCGCGCGCCCGTCGCGGTGCCGGTCGGGACGCCCTTGGGGATCGGACCGTACGTCGTCGGCGTGCCGTAACCCCACTGGCCGGTCGCCGCCTGATTGTCCAGGAGGTACTGGGCGCACTTCCAGATCTCCTCCTGGTAGCGAACGCGGTCGATCTTCTCGAGGCACATCGCCCGCAGCGCGGTGTTGTAGGTCTTTTGAGGCTCCTGAGCGAGCATGGCCTGCAGGAGCGTCTGAACGTCCGGATCCTTCTCGGACACGCCGCCGTGGAGCAGCGTGTAGAGCACGAGCTCCAGCGATTCGCCCAGGGAACCGAGACGGCCGCGGAGGAACTTGACGCCGTTCGCGACCGCCGCGTCGACCTTCCGCTGGTCGACTTTCGGATGACCTTCGGCCTTCAGATTCTGGCCCGGCTTCGCCTGCATCAGCTTGCCGGTGACGAGGTTCGTGAACTGGACGGTGCCCTGGCGGACCTGGAGGAACGTGACCTCGTCCCTCTTCTCCAGCGTGAACCGCGCTTCCGTGACCTCGACCACCGCGTTGAACGTGGAGAAGATCCGTCCGCCTTGCCGGGGGGAGTCCACGTCGACCATCCCGCGGGCGAGGAACACTTCACCCGACCTCGCGTACCCGATCTCCGTCGCTCCCGCGAGGTTGACCTGGATCGAATCGGTCAGTCGCACCGTCGCCTGACTTTCCCGGTCCTGGGTGATGAGACGCTCGCCCGAGGCCAGCTCCAGTCCTTCCGTCGCGCGCCGATCCCCGCCGGCCGCGCCCCAGGCACGCACGTCGCCTTTGACCCGCTCGACGCGGGCGACCGCGGCGGCGACGGTCTTCTTGACGGCGGGGGCCGGAGGTTCGGGCGCCTTCTTCTCCTTCGACTCGATGGGCAGCGCGACCGGCGACGGCGGCGTCGGCGGGGGAGGAACGGGCGGGGTCGGAACGACGACTTCCGGCGGCGGCGTCGGCTTCGCGATCTGCGGACGCTCCGGTTCGGGGACCGCGACGATCTTCTCCGGCGGCGCGGGAGGCGGAGCGTCGACTTGCGCCGTCCGCGGTTCGAAGGTCGCCGTTTCCACCGCGGGACGCCGACCGTAATAGACGACCGCGAGCGCGACCATCATCAGGATCGCCCCCGCGACGGCGAGGGCCGGGGCCCACGGGGGCGACGCCCGTCGCGGCAGGCCGCGGCGGGTCGACTTCGACAGAGACTTCGGCTGCCACTCGTCGAGCATCGCCCAGGTCTTTCTCGCGTTCTCGAGCGCTTCGCCGCAGGCGCCGCACGTCCGGGCATGGGCCTCGATGGCGCCGCGCGCGTCGGCTTCCAGGAGGTCCATCAGGAAGTCGTCGATCTGCTCGACGATGCGGTCACAGGTCGTCATGGAGCGCCTCCAGTCGCGGCCGAAGTTTCTTGATCGTCTCGTGCATCTTCCACTTCACGGTCCCGAGCGGGATCTTCAGGATCTCGGCGATCTCCTGGTAGGAAGCGTGGTCGTAGAACCGCAGCACGAGGATGACGCGCTCGTCGGCCGGAAGCTCGCGGATCATCTCCTCGATGCGCGAGGAGCGGTCCCGATCGGCCGCGGGAGCGTCCGCCCGGCCAGGGGACTGGCGGGCGAGGTTCCGGTGCTGCATCCGGGCGTAGTTGAGCGCGATGGTCACCAGGAGGTTCTTGAGCGACTGGGAGAGGTCGTACTCGCGGCGCTTCGCATAGAGCGTGGCGAACGCGTGATGGACCGAATCTTCCGCGAGGGACCAGTCGCCGGAGATGCGGTAGAGCAGCTTGAGAAGGGAGTCCTTGTGGAGCTGATAGGCGCTCTGAAACCGACGCTGATCTTCGGGGGAGGAGTCCTCGTGGGAGAAAATGGCGGCAGTCCTTACGAGGCCATAGGATTTCATCCTTAGTCTACATTCACGGCCCCCGCGAAAAGTTGGAAGATTCGGCGACGGGACTTTTTCGGCGGAACCGAGAGACATCCCGAAGTTCCCGGCGTCGTCTTAATGAATGACCACGACGGCCACCGGACCCGAGAGCGAGCGGATCGAGCGGGCTCGCCGGGGCGATGCCGACGCCCGCGCCGCCCTGGTGAACCTCCACTACGGGGCCGTCTATTCGCTGGCCTTCAAGCTCACCGGGCGGGTCGAGGCGGCCCGGGACGTCGCCCAGGAAACGTTCCTGCGGGCCTTCGCCCGGCTGGACCAGCACGACCCCGAATACTCCTTCGCGTCGTGGGTGTTCAAGATCGCGGCCAATCACGTGCGGGACCTCCATCGCCGCGACGTCCGCGCCCCGGAGCCGCCCCGGCCCGGGGAGGACCCGAGAGCCGAGGCGATCCTCGAGAAGCGCGAAGACCTCGCCCGCGTCCGATCGGCCCTCGAATCGCTTCCGCCCGACAGCCGACTTCCGTTCATCCTGCATCTGGAGGAGGGGCTTCCGATCCGGGAAATCGCGTACGCGCTCGACTCGACCGAGAACGGCATCCGGATGAAAATCTACCGGGCGCTCCTGCGCGTCCGGTCGCTGCTCCGGGAGGAACCATGATGCATCCGAGTCTCGAGGATCTGACGGCCGCGGTCCACGGATGGATTCCGCCGGACGCGCATCTCCACGAGTGCGCCACCTGCCGGACGACGGCCGAACGTCTGAGGGACGAGCTGACCCTCCTTCGCCGGGCCGAGGAGCGGGTCACGCCGCCCCCGTCCGGGGCGAGAGTCTTCCGACTGGTTCCGCTGGCGCTGGCGGTCACCGTCCTCATGGCGGTGCTTGCGACGATCCTTCTGCACGGGCCGGGGTCGAGCCCCGGTCGACTCCAGCAGCGGAACGAAACCCCCAAGGAGCTCGTCCGGATCTTTCTGGAAAAGGATGACGCCGCGTCGGCGCG
>Ga0134121_10000842_pt1 | contig 31739 bp, 19 predicted proteins | sample KB301_FD_96463 | JGI IMG/M metagenome (GOLD analysis project Ga0134121, IMG submission 96463) | Terrestrial soil microbial communities without Nitrogen fertilizer from Kellogg Biological Station, Michigan, USA - KB3-0-1 | ecosystem: Environmental > Terrestrial > Soil > Unclassified ... | reverse complement strand
CTACCACTTCAACACCGCGAGCCGTGCCGACGGCGACACCACGAAGTTCCGGCAGATCGCGGCGTTCGTCACCAATCCGATCAACCTGGCGGTCTTCCCGGATCCCGGCGACCTGCAGCTGACCTTCTACCAGATCGCCGACATGGTCACGATCAGCGACCTCAACCGCTTCGGCCGCCGCGCCGCCAGCCACGGTCCGCCCACGGGCGCCGCGCGATCGATCGCGGACGACGAGGCGTTCGACTATGGCGACGTGCAGATCCAGATCGACACCAACCCGAGCGGCGGCACCGACACCTGGGGGTTCTGGGACAAGCTGGTGCCGTACGAGAACGTCTACGATCACACGCCCCAGGTCTGGAGCCGCTTCGGGACGTCGATCACCTACTGCAACCTGACGCCGGCCGACACCGGCACGGCGCCGCCGGCGCCGCGCGGCGTCCACGAGACCATGTGCTGGCCGCAGGGCGTCTGGGCCTCGTGCGGCTGGCCGTACGATCAGAGCACGACGCAGGGCTGTCCCGGCCCCGGCACGCCCGGCACCACCGGGACCGGCAACTGGGTGCAGACCAAGTTCGACCTCTCGGCCTATCTCGGCCAGCGCGTCCGCATCCGCTGGATCGCCCAGGCGTGGGAGTTCAGCAACGCGGCCTCCTCCTACCAGGAGCTCGGCGGCACCTGGGCCGAGCTGCAGACCGACGACGGCTGGTGGATCGACGACATCCGGATCACCGGCGCGATCACGACGCAGATCACGCCCAGTCCCGACACCAAGACGCCGCTCGCCGGCTCCTGCCCGGCGATCTGCAACTCCGGCGTCGGGGACGGCGGCACCACGCCGGCCCTGCTCATCCGCGACGCCAACGCCGACGGCGTCTACGAGATCGGCGAGGCGCTGACCATCGACGCCTCCGCCTCGACGCTGCCCGGCGGCTGCGTCGGCGGCGTCGCGCAGTACCGGTTCGAGCGCGACGGCGCCGTCATCCAGGACTGGAGCACCGCGAGCAGCTACATCGACTCGCCGGTGAAAGACGCGTCGTACAAGGTGAAGGTGCGCTGCAGCGCCAACATCGCCTGCGCCAGCGTCACCGGCGCCACCGTCCCCGCCCTGATCTACCCGGGCGACGGCAACGACATCGTCCTGACCGCGGCCACGGGCGTCCCCAACACGACCATCACCCTCAACTGGACCGCCCGTCCCCAGGTCACCTCGGTCGGCGGGTACGACGTGTTCCGCGGCCTGCTGACCGGCTACAACTCCGATCCGACGATGGCGACGCTCCAGTGCATCGCCTCCGACATCCCGCAACCGGCTGTCGGCGCGCCCGTCAGCGTCCAGGACACGGCGGCGCCGCCGCTCAAGAACGTCTACTACTACTTCGTCGGCCACAGCAGCCGCGCCGCCGGCGCCCTCGACGCCCTCGGCCGCCGCACCAACGGCACCATCATCGTGTCGCCGGTGAGCTGTCCGTAGGAGACGAGGTTCGCGGGCGGCTGCGGGCGCGGGTCAGGCGGAGTATCCTGTCCCGCATGACGACGACCCGGGTCGGCCTGATCGGCGACCACGACGAGACGATCACGGCGCACCGGGCCATCCCGAGAGCCCTCGCGCTGTCGCGTGACGCGCTCGGCATCGCCTGCGAATGGGACTGGCTGCACACCGGGTCGCTCCCCGACTTCCCGCACGATCGTCTCGCGTCGTATGACGGATTCTGGGCCGTCCCGGGCACCCCTTACGCCAGCGCGCCGGGCGCCATCCGGGCGATCCGGTTCGCGCGCGAAACGGGGCGGCCGTTCCTCGGCACCTGCGGCGGATTCCAGCACGCCCTGCTCGAATACGCCGAAGCGGTCTGGGGCGTGACGCGTCCGGCGCACGCCGAGACGGATCCGGACGCCGTCGATCCGGTGATCGCGCCGCTCTCCTGCGGCCTCGTCGAGACGACGGGCGACATCGTCTTCCGGCCGGGGTCGCGCATCGCCTCGATCTACGGCGCCCTCTCGACCACCGAGACCTATCACTGCCGCTACGGACCGGGCGCGAAGTACGCCGCGCGCCTCGACGCGGGACCGCTCCGCGCGTCCGGCCCGGACCGGAGCGGCGAAGTGCGCGCCGTCGAGCTGGAGGGCCATCCTTTCTACGTGGGGACGCTCTACCAGCCGGAGCGGTTCGCCCTCGAGGGTCGCGCGCATCCGCTGGTGACCGCCTTCGTCGACGCGGCGCGAGCCGGTCGCGCGCGCTGACCCAATGGTCGGACGGTGCCCGCGTCTTATCTGCAGGAATCGGCGCAGACGGACAGATTCTTTCGGGCGGGCTCGAACGAGGGGTCGAGCCGGAGCGCCGCCTCGAAATCGTCACGGGCTTTGGCGCACCGGCCGCGCTTCATCCAGGCGAACCCACGGTTGTTGAGGGCCCCGACATCGGTCGGCAGGAGATCGAGGGATCGGGTGAACACCCTAATCGCCCTAGGGTAATCACCCGAGCGCAACCGGTCGAGTCCGAGGTTGTACCAGGCCGCCGGCAGTCGCCGATCGAGTCCGAGCGCCGATTCGTACTCCTCCGCGGCGCGTGCGTACTCTCCGCGCTTCGAATAGATGGCGCCGAGGTCGTTGTGCACCTGCGCCAGGAACTCGTCCGATGAGAGATTCCTGAGAAAAACGTGGTGCCGCAGGGCGATCTCCGGGATCTTTCCGTCCCGCGCGTAGGCCTCGTCGCTGCGCATGGCACCAGCGTCGGCGGTCTCGATATTGATCCGGGTCGTCCCGTCGTCGTACCGGAGAAAGACATGCGTCGGCGTTGCGACGGCGAAAATCGGCAGCTCCAACCGTTGTGCCAGCGCGAGGTATAGCGCTGCCAGGCCGACACAATACCCCTGCTTGCGCTCGGCGACGGCGCTCGGCAGCAGGTTGCACGGATCGTGAAGGTCCTGTGACGACCGGATCGCCTGTCGATCGAACAGGAATCGGTTCAGGGTGTCGATTGTCTCGCGGGGGTCAGCGTCCGGCGGGATCGTCTCGCGAACGGCGGCGGCCCATGCGCTCACGAGCGGGACCAGCGGCGTGCCCGGGACGCGCACAGGGCAGAGACTGGCGTGCTCGTCCTCGATTTCCTGCATGTCTTCCAGAAAAGTGGAACCGATTGCATGAAATCCGGAACCGATCGCGAGCGCCGCGATCCCGCAGGCCAGAATCCGCACTCCGCGCCATTGAGAAGAAATATTCAGGTTGACGTCCTTCGACAAGCGGGGTATGAGGGTGGCAACTTTATCGCTCTGAGAATATCGATCACCGGGGGGTGCCATGATCAATCGTCGCGGCCACCGATCGAGTCTCCTCATCCTAGCATCGCTCCTCGGGTTCCTGGCCTTGCCATGGACGTCCTCGTGGGCGCAAAACGAGAACGAGACGGTGGGGTTCCAGACCAATCACTACTTCGACAGCGGCGCCTTCGGCGAGAACATCGACATCCTGAACGGCGGGGTCGGGCTGACCGTGCCGATCGGCCAGCGATTCCAGGTCAACTCCCGCCTCGGCTACCAGGTGATGATGTCCTACTCTTCGAAGATCTGGGACTCCTCGAATTTCAACAACCCCTTCTTCGCGCAGAACGACCAGACCGTGCCGTACAACGAAGGCCCGACCGGGATCGGATTCAGCATGCATCTCGGCCGCATCTACGTCGATTCGCACTACATCGACACCTGCGATTTCACCCAGTTCGACTCCTGCTGGACGCGCTCATGGGTCTGGGTCGCTCCCGACGGGAGCCAGCACGAATTCTTCCACCAGGACGGGCACAAGAATCCAGACGGCTCATCCCAGGTCATGCCGTTCGGCAACGTGACGACCGACAACACCTTCATCAAGGTGCTGGGACCCAGCGACCAGTACTGCTACCCCTCGACGAACACCGGTTGCTTCCAGGTGAAGACGCCGGACGGATTGGTCTACTCGCTGGCGCCGCGTGTGTCCTGCCTCATGCAGGGAGCCGGCGGCGGTGCCCTCACGGCGCAGCAGATGAGCGAGAACCACAGCTACTGCGGCTGGTACACGACGCTCATCGAGGATCCGACGGTCGGATCCCAGGGATGGGTGCAGGTGCCGCCCTCGACCGGAACCTGGCGCATTCAGACCCCGTACCCGAACAACGTGGTCGTCACTTATGACACGCGCCCGGGATTCGAGCACGCCATCACCTCGATCGCCGACAGCGCGGGCCGCACCACGGTGTTCCAGAACTGCGAGTACAACGAGGGGTTGAACGGCGCGACCAACGACCCGCCCGCCGGCATCGTCGACAACTGCAAGGCGACGCCCGCGAACCCGGCCAATCGTCATGCGGTCGCCACCTACCTCGTGAACATGCCGGCGTTCGGCGCGAGCACCTCGCTCGTCGACCCGACGCCTCCCGGCACGATCCCCGACGAGCCGAACACGTTGAAGCGGGCGACCTACCGCCTCTACTACGAGTACGCCAAGATCAAACGCGCCGACCCATATCACGATGGCATCTGCATCGGATACGGAGCCGGCCAGAACCTGAGCGGATGCTTCCAGTGGCCGGCATTGAAGCTGGTCCGGGTCGACTATCCCGACGTGACGAAGCCCAGCGGCTCGTCGCGAGCCTACAGTCTCTATTACGGCTACAACGTCCAGTCTCCCAAGCGGTGCACCATCTCCGGCAATCTCTGCAGCGCGGATTCCGAGTGCCCGAGCGGGCAGACCTGCGAATCGGACAACTTCAACGGCGACTACGGCGAGGTGGCCTGCCGCACCCTGCCGATTCAAAGACTGACGGGCAACGGCTGCGGCTACGCGGGCTACCAGGCCGGGGTCACGCAGTTCAACTACTCGATGGATTACTACATGTACATCGGCCTCTTCCTGAGCGCGGGGCAGCCTCCCAAGAAGGTCTGCGGGGGAGGAGGGGGCACGTGCGGCGGCGGCGTCGGCGGCGCGGTCGTACCCACCGGCGTGTCGCGGCAGATGGCGCTCAAGACGCTGTCGATGACGGCCGGCACGGTCAGCGGCACCTGGCGGTACGACAGGAATTCGCTCGGCGGCACCACCAACCCCACCAAGGTGACGGTGACCGACCCCGTCGGCAACGACACGGTCTACTTCTACAAGGGATCGGTGGCCGTCGGACAATCGGGGGATCGTCCGGATGACGGGTACGCGCCAGAATGGGACGACGGACTGACCTACCGGATCGACACCTACCTTGGCAAAAGCTCGACTGGACAACTGCTGCGCTCCGAGATCCAGGACCACGACGCCGACTTCTCGCCCTTCTATCCCGGGCACAAGTGCAAGCAGAACGTGCGCGATCGGCAGGCCACGACCCAATTCTGGGACGACGGCGGCGTCGAGGCCGTCATCGCCCACGGCGACTGGGACAGCATCGTGGGCCGCTGGCGGACCGAGACGGAGACCGGCTCCGGGATAGACACCCCGCGCGTCACCCGCACCGAGTGGACCGGCGGAGCGGGAACCATCTACAGGCCCGAGGTGCTGCTGAAGGAAGTGTCGGACGCGACGCGGGTTCTCAGCCGCGAGGACAATGCCTACAACGCCGCCGGCAAACTCACCACGAGCGTCGCGCGGCTCGTGCCGCCCGCCACGCGCGGCACCGAGTATCCCAACCCGATCGTCCCCAACCCCGGCGACGTCGTGACGACCTACACCTACAGCACGGCGTCCGGGAACCTGATGACCAAGACGTTGAGCACCGGCGGTTCCGATCCGACCTATGCCATCGGATACACCTACGCGCCGGCGACCGGGACGACCTGCACGGTGCAGGGGGAATGCGGCGGCTACCTGGCGACCAAGGCGTTCAAGAACGGCGCCGTCTACCCGTGGAACGCCATCGACAGGACGAGGGACGCCAACACCGGCCTCATCATGGCCACCAAGGACACGGCCGGGGTCCAGACGACCTATGGATACGACAAGCTGGGGCGTATCGAGACCGTCACGCCGGCCGGCGAGGATGCGACCAACGTCGACTACACGTCGCTGACCCAGACCATCGTGAGCCGGGGATCGACGACTGGATCGAACTACATCTTCACCCGCTATCTCTACGACACCCTCGGGCGGCTGGTGTCGACCCAGAAGCGCCCCGCGGATCCGACGAACTATGCCTGTCAGAAGAAGGAATACGACATCCTCGGGCGCGTCGTCTACGCGACCGAGTGGATGTACCAGGCGCCCGGCGCCTGCACCGGGATCGTCAATCACTCGAACGAGCCGGGAACCGTCTACGACTTCACGGATCCCGGGAGCGGGAACCAGGATCCGTTCGGACGCGTGCGGCGCGAGGTCCCCCCTCAAGTAGATGCCGGCGAGGGCGACCACAGCACCCTGACCACCTACTTCGGGAACAGCAGCCAGGTCACGGTGAACGGCCTGAAGGGTCCGCAGGAGGTCACGCTCGCCTCCACGACGACCTACTTCAAGGACGTCCTCGGCCGGCTCGTTTCGGTCGACGCCCCCGGCAGCGCCGCGGACGCGACCTACACCTACGACGCGCTCGACCGGCTTCTCACAGTCGATCTCACCGACCCGTCGGCTCTCACCAGCTACCAGTACCGCCACTTCGCCTATGACGGGCTCGGCCACCAGGTCTGGTCGGAGAACCCGGAGAACGGCACGGTCCTCTCCCAGAAGTACGACGCCCTCGGAAACCTGATGCAGCAGCAGGACGCCGCCGGCAACGTCATCCGGCTCGACTACGACTTCGCGGGCCGGCCGCGTCACAAGTACACGACACCCCTGAACCAGACCGAGGTCACCGTCCTCGAGAACATCTACAACGACTCGACCGCAGACCTGTCGCTCGGCAAGCTGACGACGCTCCTCAGCTACGACCCCGCCGGCAACCCGCTGCTCACCGAGCAGAGGCTGTACAACGGCCTCGGCGGCCGCATGTCCGACCAGGTGCACACTTTCAGCAACTGGAGCGGGGTCGCGCCCGAGACGACGCACTACGACTTCGACACCCGCGGGCAGCTCGTCAAGATCGTCTACCCGCACGAGCCCAACACGCTGCGAACCTTCCTCACGGTCGACTACAACTACAACAACGGCATGGCGGTGAACGCCGTCGAGGACGGCATCGGCACGATCCTCGGCAGCCTGTCGTACAACGCCGCGGGCGCCGTGAGCCGCGTCGACATGCCGGGCGGGGGCCGCAACGACATCACGTACGACGTGCGCAACCGTCCGCGGGAGATCGTGGGCGGGCAGTGGGGCTCGGTCTCCTGGAATCGCATCGACTACGACAGCGGCCTCTACAAGTACGACGGCGGCGGCAACATCTTCGAGATGGGAGCCAACGTCTACGGCTACGACGCCAGCAACCGGCTGGTGAGCGCGCACACCTTCGCCCAGCCGTCGACGACCTACGACGAGTCGTTCAACTATGACTTCCTGGGCAACATGAAGTACCACGCCCTCACGACGATCAGCGGCGTCCAGACCGACGAGGCCGACAACTTCTACTTCGCGACCGCCGCGCCGTTCACCAACCAGATCCCCACGCGCCAGACCACGTTCGGCGGAACCGTCACGGCCAGCCCCGTGACCTTCGCGTACGACGTGAACGGCAACATGCTGGCGGGCGGCCGGAGGTGGCAGGTCACCGCGCAGTCCCCCGTCATCGAGGACGTCAAGCTGTACAGCTACGACGTGCAGAACCGCCTCCAGAAGGTCTACGTCTCCGGCAGCAACGCCGAGGTGGATCGGTTCGCGTACGACCTCGCCGGAAACCGTATCTGGAAGCGGGCCGGGGGGAACGGCGGCGAGCTCTACTACGTCCGCGACGCGACGGGGCAGGTCCTGAGCGAGTTCCGCATGCCGACCGGCGGAGCGGTCAATCCCGAGTGGTCGAGCGACTACGTCTACCTCGGGGGGCGCCTGCTCTCGCTGAAGGAGAACCTGCGACCCTCCGCCCCGAAGGGCCTGCGCGCGACGACCGCGCCGAGCGGATCGGGATTCACGATCACCCTGACGTGGGACGAGAATTCCGAGACTGACAAGGCGAGCTACCGGGTCTATCGCAAGCGGGAGGGGATCGACACGTCCTTCTCGGTGGTGGCGATGCCCAACGCGACCTCGAACGCGACTATCAGCTATGCCGATCCGACCGTCGAGCCCACCAGCACGGTCGTCGACTACCAGGTCACGGTGGTCGATACCGGGTCGTTCGAGAGCTCGGCCTCGAAGACGCTGAAGGTGGCCGCCGGCGACGCGACGCGGCCCACGGCCCCCGACCTTCTGCCCGCGGTTCCTTCCAACGGACAGATCTACCTCAAGTGGAACCCGGGGACCGATGCCTCCGACATCGTCGGCTACGAGGTGTGGCGCGGCACGGCGCCCAGCAGCGGGAGCGACACGATCGCGCCCTTGGTGCTCGTGACCCCCTCGCGGGTGGTGGGGAACGACTACCTCGACGTGAACCTCGTCAACGGCACGACCTACTACTACCGCGTGCGCGCTGTCGACGCGGCAGGGAACGGCGGGTTCTGGAGCTGCATCTCCGGCGGTCCGCCGTGCGATCGTTCCGCCATCCCGACCGATCGCACGCCTCCGGTGCCGCCGAAGAACCCGCGGGCTTCGTCGACCTGCGGCAGCAGCGGAACCCCGGAGAGCGTCGTCGTGAGCTGGGACGCGAACCCTCCGGTGTCGCCTTACCTGATCCGCTACGTCATCTATCGCAGCACGTCGCCGGTCTTCACCGGGGTGAACCCGATCGCGACTCAGCCGGGGACGACGTTCACCGACCCCGGCCCGCTGACCGCGGGCACGACCTACTACTACGCGCTGCAGGCGATCCACAACATTCCGGTGACCGGGCAGGGCATCCCGCCGGGAACGGAAATCACCATCACGACGTCGGCCCTGTCGCAGATAGTCGCCGGGACGCCGAGGGACTCGACCTTGACGCCTCAACTTCTGATGAACGCCACGGCGACCGACGGCGCCGTCAACCTGTCGTGGCAGCCCGACCCGTTGCAGACGTACCCCGGTTACACGCCCGACAAGTTCATCGTCTATCGGCGACTGAATGCGACGCGTTCCTGCTCGGATTACGTACCGATCGGACAGATCAGCGGCGGGGTCTGGTCGCAGACCTTCTCCGACCCCACCCCCGCCAACAACATGGCGTACGACTACGCCATCTCGGTCCGCTACCAGGGCCGCGAGTCGTCGCTGTCGCGACAGACGCTCGCCATTCCTCTGGCGCGCACCCAGAACTACTTCATGTGCGGCAAGTACCCCTTCACGGTAGTCGGATGGACGCCTCCGAACGCTCCCGTCTACCAGTCGCTGACGGCGACGGCCGGCGATGGGGAGGTCAGCTTCCTCAAGGGATACCACCTCTATCACCACAAGCGCTGCCCGCCGCGCGACGGGGCCATGTTCAAGGACAACAGCCCGATGCGCGAGCTGGTCACGAACGCCGCGGACACGATCGACCCGTACCTTGTCAAGAAGCCGACGACCTCGTCGACCGATTTCGAGTACTACGATCCGCGCTACGCGGTGGGCACCGACGCCCTGTTCTCGCCGGCCCTGCCGTCCGACATCGACACTTCGATCAGTTTCGATTGTTACAGCGGCAACGACCGTGACAACTGCATGGCGCCGCGCGCCGTCTACAAGGTCTACGCGGAAGGGACCTGGCTCACCGTGGAGTCGGACTGGCCCGACTATTTCCATCCCTTGAACGCCAACCCCGATACCCGGTGCGATCACACCCTGATGCGCCCGTCCGATCCGTCGCTGCCCTACTGCACCGATTCGGTGCATTACTCGGACTTCGTGCCTCCGCCTCTGGAGGTGACCGCCGCCCAGGCGGGTCCCGGCAGCATCTCGCTCTCCTGGAAGCCACCGGTCATCGCGCCCGGCCAGCCGCCGGTCGCCGGGTACTTCATCTACGCGCGGGACGCGTATCCGTCGATCGAGAAAGTCTCCGTGCACGCACCCGTTCCGCTGGCGCTGGCCGGTCCCGGGGAGACGCAGGCAGTCATCGGCAACCTGCCGATCGGATACGGCATGAACGGGAGCAGTCCTGTCTTGTCCGGATACCAGGTCCGCGTGGCGACGCTCGACGAGGCGGGCCGGGTCTCGGGCGAGGCGTATCGCTGTGCCACGTCGGGGACGATGTGCTCGCCGGGGGCCGGATGCGCGGCCGACTTCTGCGCCGTCTCCTTGCGTGATTGCACGGGATCGACCGGGCAGCCGGACCAGAGCAAGTGCTCTTACGGTGTCTGCTCGGCGTCGCACCTCGCCTGCTCCTCGACCGGCACCTGCGCGGCCGGCGCGTGCAGCAACACGCCGACGACCGGATGCACACCGATCGAGAGGATCGAAAACCCGTGGGAACTCACCTTCGATGGATCGTCCACGTCCGCCACTTACTGTTCTGGTACGCCGCCTCGAAACGGGGACAGCCTCGTGGCCGTCGTCGGAACGCGCGGCGCCTCGATCAATCGCGTCTCCAGTATCACGGGCCCGACGAAGTCCGATGGAACGGCGGCGGTCACCTGGACGCGCGTCACGCCAAACGCCACTAACACGAACGGTACTACGGCCGAGCTCTGGTACTCGAGCGGCTCCACGAATGCGAACAATCGTTGCATCACCATCACCCTGGCGTCCGCGGTGAAGGCGGCCGCCATCATCCAGGAATACAGCGGCCGCCTGACCGGAACGACCTCGGACTTCGATCGTTCGAACCCGGGCACCGGAAACAGCAATGCCCCGAACAGCGGAGCGACCGCGCAGACGCGCAACGACAGTGAAATCTGGATCGGCGGAATGGCTGCAATCGGTCCGCGGACCTACAGCGGCATCACGGCGGGATTCTCGCCGGTGGCACATATCGCATCAGGGTTCCCGGGCGATGGCACCGACGTGACCACCGAGTTCATGGACAGCATCGTGACCGCCAAGGCGACGGCCAGCGTCAACGCGACCCTCGACACCGCGGCTCAGTGGGCGGCGATGGTCGCCACGCTCAAGGCCTGGTCCGCGGAGACGATCCAGTGCAGCGGCGGGAACTGCGCGGCGCAGACCTGCTGGGTCGATACCTGCGCGCCCGAATCGTGCAATGAAGGAATCGGCCGCTACTGCCAGAATCACCCCGATACGCTCTGCACGGTCTCGAGCGACTGTCCGGGCTGGCACACCGGTCATTGCGACGCCACGATCACCACGGCCTGCGATCCCGGCCTCGCCAATACCTGCCCGACCGGGCAGGTCTGCATGGGCGGGGACGTCTGCGTGAACGACCCGGTCTGGATCGACGCAAAACCCGGTGCCGAGACGGTGCAGCCGTCGCCGCCCGCGGCGGTGCGTTCGGTCGTCTGGACGGTCAACGTCAGCACGGCCGCGCCCGACAACATCGTCAAGCGCGGCAGGGACGGCATCAAGGTCGCGTGGGAACCGGGGCGGAGGATCGCGTCGGGCTCGACGATTCTCGGGTTCCGGGTCTATCGCAGCGCGGCCTCGGCGGGCCCGTACTGCATTCTCCTGGACTCGGGCGGCACCTTGCCGCCGGGCACGACGCTTTGCGACACCGACGTGCCGACCCGCAGCGTCGATCAGGATGCCTACGACGTCAACTACAGCGCGGTCTACAACAGCACGTCCGGCTACATCCACAACTACTGGGACCGGACCGTGGCCGCAAGCAGGACCTACTACTATCGCGTCACGCAGGTGGAGAGCAACGGTGGGCCGGTTCTGGAGACGCCGCTTGCCAGCGTTCCGACGATCAGCGCGATGGCCCTGGCGTACGACACCAACAGGCTGCCGCCGCCGCAGAACTTCCGGGCGTGGGCGCCCTGGACCGGCCTGCTGGTTGATCAACAGTCGATCGCTCTCGGCTGGTGCCCCGTGCCCAGCGCATCCGACTCGCCTGACAGCGACCTGCCAACCCTCGCCTACTACAACGTCTACCGGACAGGATTCGCCGACTATCCCTACAGGCTCATCGCCAAGATCTCGGCGTCCTGCCTGACCGCCGGGAACCGCTGCGAGATCACCGGGTCGAACGGTTGCCTCGCCAGCAACGGCATCACCATCGTCCCCGGCTGCACCCCCATCACGCCGGTGGGCGGCGCCTGCGGAGGTACGGGTCAGCAGCGCTGCGGCGTCGTCGACAAGACGTTCGTGACCAGGGGTTTCGACAGTTGCTGGCCGGTCATCTGGGATTCGGATACCATGCAGGACAGGTTCAAATACAAGTACTACGTCACCGCGGTCGCCAGCCTGGCCGGCGGCGCGACGTCGGAATCGATGCCCTCGATCGAGAACCGAGGATGGTCGAACTACTGTGGGACCACGACGTTCAACTACGACGGCACCGTGAGCAGCTACAACCATTGCACGGCGCTCACGCCCAACTGCGTCACCAAGCGCGATCCCGAAGGTGACGGCGGGGACTACCAGGTGTGCGGCAACGAGAACGCGCTCTTCAGCCCGGCTCCGCCCGACTCGTCCCTGTCCGACTACTGGGTGGTCGGCGACCCCCCGCGTTGCGATGATTGCGGCGGCGGTGGCGGCGGCGGTGGCGGCTCACCCCCGCCCAATCCGTACAACCCGCCCTCGCGCTGGGTCTTCTACCATCTCGACCACCTCGGCAGCCCGCGTGTCACCCTCGGCGCCACCGGCGCAATAATCGCCACGCATCACTACCTGCCGTTCGGCGAAGAGCGCCCGGCCCAGACCGACGCGACGCTGAACGACAAGGCGTTCACCGGGCATCAGCGTGACGCGGAGTCGGGGTTGGACTACATGATGGCGAGGTACTACGGCTCAAGCCTCGAGAAGTTCATGAGTCCTGATCCTGGGAAGGACACCGCGCTTGAGGACCCACAATCGTGGAACAAGTACACGTACGTCCGCAATAACCCGTTGAGACGCGTGGACCCCGATGGGCTCACGGCCTATGTTAGTGGTACGACCAAGAAGGAACGTAAGGAACAGTTCAAGGAACTCAAGCAAAACCTAAAGGAGAATGGTGCTAGTAAAGCAGAACTCAGGAGTCTGAGACTCAACAAGAAGACCGGCGAAGTGACCCAATCTGGTGGGGCCGCTGCGAGCGGCAATGCAGCCTTTTCGTCATTCCAAGATGTTCTCGGAGAGAGCAATCGCGCGACATATCACTTTGTGCCTTCAGGAGGGTCGGCCACCGCACGTGACGGTACCAGTTATAGCTCGTCGTTGATCAGTGCTGCCGGCCATGGAGGTCTGACAATCCTCGACAGGAGCGGAGACACGAACCCTCAAGGTGGGGTTGATGTGGAGATCTTCGTAAATCAGGGCGGAAATCCAGGTGGTCTGCCATCCGCAGCTGATCCCAGCAAGAACGTAGCCGACCCCGAGCATTTGGTGGCAGCTCACGAAACCAGAGAAGCGTTCGAGCACATGTTCAGTTCGGCGCCGCTTCCGGGGGCGCACCATGAGGCCGTGGACCTTGAGAATCAACTACGCAGTTCGCAGGGTCTTGGGGAAAGAGCCCCATGATTATGATTCGAAGAATATGCCTCGCTTTGGCAGTCTGCCTCTTATCCGCCGGCCAGTGGACCAGTCCGATGGTCGCGCAGAGCCAGAGTTCACCCCCCGTTGGAGGTTGCGAGACACTCGAAATCGAAGCCCACGCGGAGTGGCTCCCCGATGGGAAGGCCATTTCTGTGAACGTAACCTTTGTGAACTCAAGTGAAAGCACGATTAACATTCTCGACGACGCCATGCTAGCTACACCGTTCAAGGTCGTGGGCCAGGTGCTTTGGTACGACATTTCAAGCGACGTATACCTCAACCTACTGAGTCCTATACTGTCGCCTGAGCATCTACCGAAGACGCTTCGATCGTCGCCTGTGAAGGCAGGCGAAAAACTTGAGCGACATCTACAATGGCCCCCGCAGGATCAGCGAGATCGAGTTCCTGCGATCACCCAGCTCGGGATTAGAGTCAGTTTCACTCGAAGCCTACCGCAATCCGAGGGGCTAGACTTTGTCAGGGCCTTTGGATCGGGGAAATTTGGCTGCACGAGAGAGGTCGCCGTTCCGCTCAATTCACAGTGCAGTGGAGACTAGGTCGTTCGAAAGTTCTGATGCCGAGGCCTGTGCACATCACCTAGGTGATCGAAGACGAAGCACGCTCGGAAGGAGGTGTGGATCGGTCTAATTGAGGTTGTCCCTCGACCGGGGGTTGACCTGTTGGGGACCGCCAGCGGAGCCTTCGTCAACTTTCTCGTCATCGCCGCAAACGAAACCGAGTATAGAAGCCGCGTCCACGCTGCGATGAGCGGGCGTGGGCTCAAGACAGTCAAAATAGAAGACATCGAACCGCTACGCCTTCGCCTAACGCGAACGAACATAGACGATGAACTGATGTGCCTTGCAGAGGAAATCGAAGAGCGCGGAGGGCTCAAGTGTGGGACCTTCCATACATTCAAGCATGAGGAGTGAACGGCCACCCGACAAGTGCACTTCTGTCTCGAGGTCGTCCTAGATCACCGCCACTTCGATGTGACGTGTTCCCCTCTTCCTGGTTCTGGTTTCATCCTCGAGTTCAACCTTCTACGTTGACCTGAAGGTACGTATTGAGTAAAAGCATCAGTCCAGGATCTCCTGGGTACCTCGTCCAGGGGTCTCGACGGATCGTGTCATGAGCACCGTACGCATCGGGCTGAGCGGCGACCGCGATGAAGCGGTCAAGGCGCAGTATTGCGGCTTCTGGAGCCTGTCGGCGAAACCGAACGTCAGCGCGGCGGGGAGACTCTACCGGCCGGAGTGCCGGGCGCTTCCGGGGTGCGCGCATCCGCTGGTGACAGCCTTCATCGACGCGGCGCGCGCCGCGACGGCCCGGTAGCGTCATCGGCGCCGCGGATTGGCAGCCCGCCGGCCGACGTCCGCGCCTTTGGCCGACGGTCGCCTATGCGCTGATGATCGCCGGCGCGGTCGGCGCGCTGTATCTCATCTGCCGGCACGGCGAGACGCTGGCCGCCCGGAGAGTGGTCGCGGCGTTGGCGGAGTCAACAGCGCCGGCGGCATCAACAGTCCCGACGGCGCAAGCGGCCGGCCCCGTCGCGGCGGGCGCGATCAACCGGACCGAAATCCTCGTCCACGTCCTGATGGCGCTCGCCGCGGTCATCGTGACTGGCCTGGTTCTCGCGAAGGGGTTCGCCTACCTCGGGCAGCCGCCGGTCATCGGCGAGGTGGTGGCCGGCATCGTGCTCGGGCCGTCGCTTCTCGGGCCGCAGATTTCGGCGCTCATCCTGCCGCCTGCGGTGGCGCCGTTCTTGGGCGTCATCGCCGAGCTGGGAGTCGTCCTCTACATGTTCACCATCGGGCTCGAGCTGCGCGGCGACCTGGTGCGCGGGCGCGCCGGGGCCGCGCTCGCCATCTCGCACGCCAGCATCGTGGTCCCGTTCGTGCTCGGCGCGCTCCTGGCGCTGGGCCTCTACCCCGGCCTGGCGTCGGGAGGGGCGCGGTTCACCACCTTCGCCCTGTTCATGGGCGTGGCGATGTCGATCACGGCCTTTCCGGTGCTGGCGCGCATCCTGGAGGATCGCGGGATGATGCGCAGCGGGCTGGGCGGCCTCGCGCTGTCGTGCGCCGCCACGGACGACGTGACCGCCTGGTGTCTTTTGGCGGCCGTCGTCGGCGTGGCCCGGGCGCACGCCGGGGAGGGACTGCGCGTCGCCGCCGGAACGCTGGCGTTCATCGCCGCCATGGTCCTGATCGTCCGGCCGCTGGCACGCCGCATCGTGGCGCGCTGGGAGGCGCCGCGACCGGCCGCCTCCGAACCGCCGACGCCCACCGGCGCGGACGCGCCGCAGCCCGCCGCGCACGCGCTGCCGCCGGAGGCGGTCGCCCTCGTCTTCGTCGCCCTGCTGCTCTCGGCGCTGGCGACCGAGGCGATCGGCATCCACGCCATCTTCGGCGCTTTCCTGCTCGGGGCGGTCATCCCGCACGACAGCGCGGTGGCCCGCACCTTCTCGACGCAGCTGCGGCCGATGGTCGCCACGCTCCTCCTGCCGGCCTTCTTCGCGTTCACCGGGATGCGCACACGCATCGATCTGCTGTCGGGCGGCGGGGCGTGGCTGGTCTGCGGGCTGATCATCCTGGTGGCGACGGTCGGGAAGTTCGGCGGGACGGCGATCGCGGCGCGTGTCGCGGGGCTCGACTGGCGCTCGGCGTCGGCGCTCGGCGCGCTGATGAACACGCGCGGGCTGATGGAGCTGATCGTCCTCAACGTCGGTCTCGACCTCGGGGTGATCTCGCCGGCGCTGTTCGCGATGATGGTGCTGATGGCGATCGTGACCACGATGCTGACGTCGCCCGCGGTCCGGCTCCTCGTTCCCGCTGCGGCCGATCGCGCCGCGGCGCCCGCCCGCTGAACGGGCTCCCCGCCGTGGCTTCTGTGCTACCTTTGCGCGCGTGACCGACCCGGAAATCAAGCGTCTTCAGGGGCTTCTGGCCGCGTGGGTGGCGGGGACCCTGCGCGAATCTCTCGCCCGGATGCCGGAGAGGCGGCCGGAGTTCCACTCCGATTCCGGCATCCCGATCGCGCGCGTCTACACCCCGGGCGATCTCGAAGGCTTCGACTACGCGACCGCCCTCGGCCTCCCGGGCCAGGCGCCGTTCACCCGCGGCGTGCAGCCGACGATGTACCGCAGCCGCTTCTGGACGATGCGGCAGTACTCCGGCTTCGGCGATGCGCGCGAGACCAACCGTCGGCTGCGTTTCCTGCTCGACCGGGGCCAGACCGGGATGTCGATCGCCTTCGACCTCCCGACGCAGATGGGATTCGACTCCGACCACGCGATGGCGCAGGGGGAGGTCGGCCGGGTCGGCGTCGCCATCGACTCGCTGGACGACATGGAGACGCTGCTGGCCGACCTGCCGCTCGACCGCGTGTCGACCTCGATGACCATCAACGCGACCGCGGCGATCCTGCTGGCGCTGTACGCGGCGGTGGCGAAGAAGCGCGGCATCCCGCTCGACCGGCTGTCGGGCACGGTGCAGAACGACGTGCTCAAGGAGTACATCGCGCGCGGCACCTACATCTACCCGCCGCAGGCGTCGCTGCGTATCGCGACCGACATCTTCGCCTTCTGCCGCGAGCGGATGCCGCGCTGGAACGCCATCAGCGTCAGCGGCTATCACATCCGCGAGGCGGGCTCGACGGCGGCGCAGGAGATCGCCTTCACCTTCGCCAACGGTATCGCCTATCTCGAAGCGGCACGCGCTGCGGGCCAGCCGCTCGACGCGATCGCCGAGCAGATTTCTTTCTTCTTCAACGCGCACAATCACTTCCTGGAAGAGGTCGCCAAGTTCCGCGCCGCGCGGCGTCTCTGGGCGCGCATCATGAAAGAGCGCTTCAAGGTGACGCGCGAGCGCGCCCTCGCGATGCGGTTCCACGCGCAGACCGGCGGCTCGACGCTCACCGCGCAGCAGCCGGAGAACAACGTCGCGCGCGTCGCGCTGCAGGCGCTCGCGGCGGTCCTCGGCGGGGCGCAGAGCCTGCACACCAACGGCATGGACGAGGCGCTGAGCCTGCCGACCGAGAAGGCGGCGACCATCGCGCTGCGGACCCAGCAGATCCTGGCGCACGAGTCGGGGATCGCCGACACGGTCGACCCGCTCGGCGGCTCGTACGCCCTCGAGTCGCTCACCAGCGCGCTCGAGGCGAAGGCGTCGGAGTACCTCGCGGCCATCGATCGGCTCGGCGGCACGGTCGCCGCCATCCAGTCCGGATACCAGCAGCGCGAAATCCAGGACGCCGCCTACCGCACGCAGCAGGAGATGGAGCGCGGCGAGCGCGTCGTGGTCGGCGTCAACCGGTTCGCGGAGGAGCCGGACGGCGGCCCCGCGTCGTCCGGCCCCGGTCCCGCCGCGCCCTCCATTCCGATCCAGCGCCTCGATCCGGGGCTCGAGACGGCGCAACGCGAGCGGGTGAAGGCGCTGCGGACGCAGCGCGACGCGAACGCGGCCGCGGCGGCGCTCGCCGGCGTCGAAGCGGCGGCGCGTGGCGGGGCCAACGTGATGCCGGCCATCCTGCACGCGGTCGAGGCGCGGGCGACGCTGGGCGAGATCGCCGACCGGATGCGGGCCGCCTTCGGGGCCTACCAGGCCCGGGATCGTATCTGAGCGTGGAATTTCATTCGACGGGCCGGCCGTGACGGCGCTCCTCGAGGTCGACGGGCTCTCCATCCAGTTCCCCGCCGGCGACGGCGGCGTGGCGATGGCCGCCGACCGCGTCGACCTGCGCGCCGACGAGGGGGCCACGCTCGGGCTGGTCGGCGAGTCGGGCTGCGGCAAGAGCGTCACCGCGCTCGCGCTGCTGCGCCTGGTGCCCGAGCCGGGACGGATCGTCGCCGGCCGCATCCTGTTCCGCGGCGTCGATCTCATGACGCTCCCGGAGAAGGAGATGCGCAAGTACCGCGGCCGCCAGATCGCGCTGGTCTTCCAGGAGCCGGCCGCGGCCCTCAACCCGGTTCTGTCGGTCGGCTACCAGATCGCCGAAGGGCTGATGGTCCACGGTCTCATGAAGAAGAAGGAGGCGATGGCCGAGGCGGCCCGTCTGATGGCGCAGGTGCGGATCCCGGACGCGGCCCGCCGGGTGCGCGACTACCCGCACCAGATGTCGGGCGGCATGCGCCAGCGGGTGATGATCGCCATGGCGCTGGCCTGCCGCCCGGCGCTGATCGTCGCCGACGAGCCGACCACCGCCCTCGACGTCACCCTGCAGGCGGAGATCCTCGACCTCCTAAGACGCCTGCGGGACGAGCTGGGTCTGTCGCTCCTGCTAATCAGCCACAATCTGGGCGTCATCGCCGAGATGGCCGACCGCGTCGCCGTCATGTACGCCGGCCGCATCGTCGAGGAGGCGCCGGTCGCCGATCTCTTCCGCGCCCCGGCGCACCCGTACACCGCCGGCCTCCTGCGCTCGATGCCGCGCCCCGGCGCCACCGGCCGCCGGCTGGTCGCCATCGAGGGGAACGTCCCCGACCTGGCGCGGCTGCCGTCCGGCTGCGCGTTCCATCCGCGCTGCGCCGATCGCCTGCCGGAATGCCCGGCCGTCACGCCCGCGTTCCTTCCGCTGCCCGTGGCCGCCACGGCGGGAGCGGTCCCGGCGGCGGCTGCGGTCGCGGCGGCGTCCGTGGCCGGCGTGCCCGCGCGCCGGGTCGCCTGCCTTTTGCATCACGACGCCAACGGGCAGGCGCGCGGCGCCGCGGAGCGATGGCCTGCACCCCCGGGCGGAGCGGCGTCGTGAGCGCGCCGCTTCTCGAAGTCCGCGATCTGGTGAAGCGCTTCCCGGTGCGCCGCGGTCTCTTCTCGCGCGTCTCGGGATGGGTGCAGGCGGTGGACGGGATCGGGCTCGACGTGCGGGCGGGGGAAACGCTGGCGCTGGTCGGCGAGTCGGGCAGCGGCAAGACGACGACCGGGCGCCTGGTGCTTCGGCTGCTCGAGCCGACCTCGGGCTCGATCCGGTTCGACGGGGTCGATCTGCTCGCCCTTCCGCCGCGCGACATGAGGCGGATGCGGCGGCACATCCAGGTGATCTTCCAGGACCCGTGGGGGTCGCTGAACCCGCGCATGCGCGTCGGCACCATCATCCGCGAGCCGCTCGACATCCACAAGGTCGGGGCCAATCGCGCCGAGCGCAACGCCATGGTCGACCGGCTGCTCGAGCGGGTCGGACTCGACCCGTCGATGCGCGACCGCTATCCGCACGAGTTCTCGGGAGGGCAGCGGCAGCGGATCGGCGTCGCCCGCGCCATCGCGCTGCGGCCGAAGCTGATCGTGGCGGACGAGCCGGTCTCGGCGCTCGACGTCTCGGTGCAGGCCCAGGTCATCAACCTGCTGGTCGACCTGCAGCAGGAGTTCGGGTGCGCCTACCTGTTCATCGCCCACGACCTGGCGCTGGTGGAGCGGATCGCGGATCGGGTGGCGGTGATGTACCTCGGACGGATCGTCGAGACGGCCCCGACGCCGGAACTATTCAGGAACCCCCTACATCCTTATACTAGGGCGCTCTTGCAGGCGATACCCGTCCCCGAGCCGGGGCGGCCCCGCGAACGGGCCATCCTGGAGGGGGAGATCCCTTCGCCGACCGACCCGCCGCCGGGCTGCCGGTTCCACACCCGCTGCCCCGTGGCGATCGACGTCTGCCGGCGGGACGATCCGCGCCTGCGGGAGGTGGCTCCCGGGCGCCGGGCCGCGTGCCACCTGGTCCCCGACGGCCCGCAGTCCGCGGCCGACCGGAAGCCAGACGCCTGAAACTCCGGGATGGACTCATTCGTATAGTGACCGACCGATAGTGACCGACCGAGGTGAACCGATGCGGATGCGTGCAGTTGCTTCGATGGTGCTCGTCCTGATGACCCTGGGGCCGTGGCCGGCCCTGACGCCGGCCGCCCGCGCGCAGGGGAGCGGCGCCCCGCCCGCGGGCACGCTGCAGCCCGGCGCGCCCCAGCCGGGTGCGCCGGAAGGACCACAACCCCGGGCCGACTATCCGGGCGCGGCTCAGATCGACACCATTCCGCCCGAGGCGATGGTGCTCTCCCTCCAGGAGACCATCCGGCAGGCGATCGCCAACAACCTGAACATCGCCATCAGCCGCTACAACCCGATCCTGGCCGCGACGACGGTGGAGTTCACGTCGGCCAATTTCGATCCGCTCCTCACCGGCAGCGCGACCGTGCAGGACACGCAGTCGCGCTTCATCGGCTCGTTCGGCGACTCGACGTCGAAGGACCACAGCAACGCCTTCAGCAGCACCTGGACCGATCCGCTGACCATCGGCGGCGCCTACAACCTCAACGTCAAGGCGAGCGACGACACCTTCGACTTCACCGGCGCGTTCCCGCCGCCGTTCGGCACGCAGATCTCGCAGCCGTCCTACAACACCTCGTGGAGCGTCGGCTACACGCAGTCGCTGCTGCGGAATTTCGGCCGGCAGGTGAACCTCTGGCCGATCGTCGTGGCACAGAAGAACCTCGACATCAGCGAGTCGGCCTTCCGCCAGTCGGTCATCACGACGGTCACCGGCGCGGTCGAGGCGTACGCCGATCTGAACTTCGCCATCATGCAGCTGCGCACGGCGCGCGTGTCGCTCAATCTGGCGCAGGATTTCCTGGACGAGAACCGCATCAAGGTGCGGGTCGGGACGCTGGCGCCGATCGAGATCACGCAGGCCGAGGCGCAGGTCGCCGACCGCGAGGAGCAGGTGATCATCTTCGAGTCCGCGCTGCGCCTCGCCGAGGACAACGTCCGTACGGAGATCGGCATGCGCAAAGACTCGCCCGACTGGACGCGGCCGGTCCGCCCGTCCGATCCGCTGACCCTCAAGGAGTACGCGCCCACCGAGGCCGAGGGGATGGACGCGGCGATGACGCACCGCCCCGACGTGGCGCAGGCGCGCCTGAACATCGAGGCTCGCGAGACGACCCTGCGCGCGCGTCAGACGGAGCGCCGCTGGGATCTCAACTTCACCGGCTCCTACGGCAACCAGGGATTCGCCGACAGCAACTACCCCGACTCCTACCACGACCTCACGCAGCAGAACCAGACGACGTGGACCGCCGCGCTCGCCCTGGGGGTGCCGATCGGCAACCGGACCGCGCTGTCCAACTACAACCGCGCCCAGGCCGACCTCGACCAGTCGCGCTACATCATGGAGCAGGTGGAGCAGGGCGTCCGGCTCGACGTGCGTAACGCGGTGCGCCAGGTGGAAACGACGCTCAAGCGCGTCAAGTCGGGGCAGACCAACGTCCGTCTGCAGCGCGAGAAGCTGGCCGCCGAGCAGAAGAAGTTCGAGAACGGCATGAGCACCTCGTTCCAGGTGCTCAGCTTCCAGAACGACCTGAGCAGCGCCGAGACGCGCGAGAACCTCGCGACCGCCGACTACAACAAGGCGCTCGCCGAGATGCTGCGCGCCATGGGGACCAGCCTCGACTACTTCGGCATCCTCCTGGAGAACGACCAGCCGGCGCAGGGCGGCGCGCCTCCCGCGGCGTCGCGGCGCCCATCCAGGCCGATGCCGGTCGATCTCGCCGCCGATCCGGGGCTGTGCACGGCCGATCACGTCGCCGAAGGCGTCCGCCTGCCGACCGACTTCGTGCTCGCCGACGGCAAGGCGCAGAGCCGCAGCGCCTTCTCCGCGCTGACCGACTGGACGCCGAAGGACTCCGGCTCGACCGGGGGCCGCTGATCACGACCCCGCGGCTCGCGCTCGCGACGGGGCTCGCGCTCCTGGGCGCCTCCTGCTCGCGCGGCGCCCGGCCCGACATCCTGCTGGTCGTCTGCGACACGGTGCGCGCCGACCATGTCTCGGGCGACGGGTATGCGCGGCCGACGACGCCGGAGATCGACGCCCTCGGGCGCGACGGCGCGGTCTACCTCGACGCCTACACGCCCTCCCCCTGGACCCTGCCGGCGCATGCCAGCCTGTTCACCGGGCTCTATCCGTCGCCGCACGGCGCCGACTCGGGGCATCTCCAGCTCGACCCGTCGCTGCCGCTCCTCGCGCGGCGCCTGCACGACGCCGGGTACCGGACCCTCGCCTACGTCGAGAACCCGTGGGTCGGCAAGGAGTACGGCTTCGACGCGGGGTTCGACACCTTCGACGAAATCTGGCGCGGCGTGCGCGGCACCGAGGAGGACATGGGCGCCGCCAGGGTCTCGAAGGCGGTGGAGAGCTGGCTGGCGTGGCGCGACGACAACCCCGATGCCCGCCGCCAGCCGTTCTTCATCTTCATCAACTACTTCGAGGCGCACCTGCCGTACAACCCGCCCGCGGAGGAGCGCTCGAAGTTCCTCCGCCCCGCGGCGGGGATGTCGGCCGCCGATCGCGACGCCCGGGTCGAGCGTCTGCGGCGCTTCAAGCATCCCGAGGAGGTGAAGCAGATCCTGGGCGTCGGCAGCCTCGAGCCCGCCGACTTCGCCATCCTCTCCGACCTGTACGACGGCGAGATCGCCTACGTCGACCGGCACGTGGGGGAGGTGGCCGGCCTCCTGCGCCGTCGCGGCCTGCTCGATCGGACGGTGGTCGCGGTCACCTCGGACCACGGCGGGATGCTCGGCGAGCACGGCCTGATGGACCACAAGCTGAACCTCTACGAGCCGGTCCTCCGGGTCCCGATGGTCCTGCGCTACCCCCCGGCGATCGCCCCAGGCCTGCGCGTCGAGTCGCCGGTCATGCTCCAGGACCTCTATCCAACCCTGCTGAGCCTGGCGGGGGTCGATCAGGGTGCGCCACCCGCCCCGGCGGAAGGGGTCAGAATCCAGGTCTTCCCGCCCGAGTCCCGCGTCCTGCCGGGCGTGACCGGCCTCACCCCCGGCCCGATTCGCGGGGCGTCCGTGGAGGACCCCCTGATCGCCGAGTATGCCCATCCGGGGGAGTTTCTCGACGCCATGAAGGAGGTTGCCCAGGGGGCCGACCTGGCGCGCTGGAGCCGCTCCCTGGTGGCTTTCCGGGCCGCCGGCGAAAAGCTGATTTGGGCCTCGGACGGCCGGAACGAGCTGTACGACCTCGCCTCCGACCCATCCGAATCGGCCCAGGTCGACCCCACCGACCCCGACGCCCGCCACCTCGCCGCGCACGTCGAATACTGGCTCTCCCGCCCCACCACCAAACCCGGCTTCCGCCCCCAAGACAAGCACTGAGCAGGGGGTCGACGCACGGCGGCTGCTGGCATCGAAGGGGCGGCAGGCAAAAGGCCGGAGGGGCCCTCGAGGCCGCAGTCCCGTCCGGAATCGGCCTCCGCCGAACCCGCGGCCGAGCGCGGACCCGCCGGCCTTTTGCCTGCCGCCCGGGGGGGGCGGTCTGAGCGCTTAACGCGCGTTGACACTATGAGAAAGGGGGTGCTAGCATCCGCTTTCTTGTTGAGGCCCGTGCGGCGCGGAGTCGGGCGTGATCCCCTACATCCCGATAGGCATCCAGATCCTTCTGACCGTCATCCTTGCGGGGGTGATCCTGGGTCTTGCCACCTGGCTCGGGACGCCGCGCCGGAGCCGGACCGACCTGTCTCCCTACGAGTGCGGCGTCGATCCGATCGACGCCTCCGACAAGCGCTTCACCATCCGCTTCTACATGGTCGCCATGCTGTTCATCCTGTTCGACATCGAGACCGCCTTCCTCTACCCGTGGGCGACGGTGTTCCGCGACATGGGGATGGAGGGGTTCGTCGGCATGGCGATCTTCCTCGCGGTCCTGGCTGCCGGATACCTCTACTGCTGGCGCCGCGGCGCCCTCGACTGGGACTGAGAGGGCGATGGGCGCAGGACCCTACATCGAGCCGAACCCGCCGGTGGCGCTGGTCGAGAGACTGCGCCAGGCCGTTCCGGGCGCCGTGCTCCGCAGCGACGAGTTCCGCGGCGAGATCACCGTCCTGGTGGCGACCGGGAAGCTGGCGGACGCGGGGCTCTTCCTGCGCGACGACCCGGAGTGCGCCTTCGAGATGCTCACCGCCGTCGTCGCCAGCCACTTTCTCGATCGCGACTACGAGCACGAGGTGGCGTACGTCTTCTACTCGCTGTCGAAGAACCACCGGATCAACCTGAAAGTGAGGGTCGGCAAGGACGAGGTGATCCCGAGCCTGACCTCGATCTGGTCGGGCGCCAACTGGCTGGAGCGCGAGCAGTACGACATGGTCGGCGTCCGCTTCTCCGGGCATCCCGATCTGCGCCGCATCATCATGCCGGAGGATTACCCCGACCATCCGCTGCGCAAGGACTTCGACGTCGAAGGGGGCCCGACCTCCCTCGATGGCGAGGGACGTCCCGCGTCGCCGGGCTGGCGCGACATGGAGCACCAGTGAGCGCCGAGACGCCGCACGGCGCGCCGGGCGCCGGCGCCCCGCCGGACGGCGGTCTCGTCGGCCGCGCGGACCTGCACCCGAAGCTGCCCGGAATGGCGGCCGAGCTGCCGGCGGGCGAGGACGCGCTGCACGGCGAGCAGGTCGTCCTCAACATGGGGCCGTCGCACCCGTCGACGCACGGCGTGCTGCGTCTGGTGGTGACGCTCGACGGCGAGACGATCAAGGCGGTCCGTCCGTACGTCGGCTACCTGCACCGCGGCATGGAGAAGATCGCCGAGGGGATGACCTACAACCAGTTCGTCCCCTACACCGACCGGCTCGACTACCTGGCGCCGCTGTCGAACAACGTCGCCTACATCATGGCGGTCGAGAAGCTGATGGGGATCACGCTGCCGCCGCGCGGCCGGGTGGTGCGTGTGATGGCGTGCGAGATCGCGCGTATCTCGGCGCACCTGCTCTGGCTGGGCACCGGCGCGCTCGATCTGGGCGCCGCGACCGTCTTCTTCCACACCTTCCGCGAGCGCGAGACGCTGTACAACATCATCGAGTCGCTCACCGGCGGGCGCCTGACGACGTCGTACACGCGCGTCGGCGGCGTCAGCCGCGATCTCCCGGACGGCTGGACGAAGATGGTCCGCGACTTCACCGCGTCCTTCCCCAAGGTGCTCGACGAGCTCGACCAGCTGCTCACCGGCAACCAGATCTGGATGAAGCGCACGCAGAACGTCGGCATCCTCACCGCGAAGGACGCCATCGCGCTCGGGGTCACCGGCCCGAACCTGCGCGGCTCGGGCGTCGCCTACGACGTGCGCAAGACCGAGCCGTACCTCGGCTACGAGGACTACGACTTCGACGTGCCGATCGGATCCAAGGGGGACGTCTTCGATCGCTATCTGGTGCGCTTCGAGGAGATGCGCCAGAGCGTCCGGATCCTGAACCAGGCGCTCGACAACCTCCCCGGCGGGCCGACCGACATCGACGACCCGAAGATCGTCCTGCCGCGCAAGGACGACGTCCTGCGCAAGATGGAGGAGCTGATCCAGCAGTTCATGCTGGTCACCGAGGGGTTCCCGGCGCCGGCCGGCGAGGTCTACCACGCCATCGAGGCTCCCAAGGGGGAGCTCGGCTTCTACATCCGCAGCGAGGGCGGCAAGTCGCCCTACCGGCTGTTCATCCGCTCGCCGTCGTTCGTCAGCCTGCAGGCGATCGAGAAGATGGCGGTCGGCGGGCTGGTGTCGGATTTGATCGCCATCATCGCCAGCCTCGATCCGGTGATGGGCGAGGTGGACCGGTGAGCCCCGACGCGGGGACGCCGGCCGGGCCGGCGGCGACGCGGCCGGTGTCGGCCGAGACCGACCGCCGCATCGACGAGCTGCTGACCCGCTTCCCGCAGAAAGGCTCGGCCCTCATCCCGGCGCTCCACCTGATCCAGGAGGAGAAGGGGTACGTCCCCGAGGAGACCATGGGGTACGTCGGGGAGAAGGTGGGCGTCACCGCCGCCTTCGTGCAGGGCGTGGTCACCTTCTACACCATGTTCCACCGCCGGCCGGTGGGACGGCATCACATCCAGATCTGCCGCACGCTCTCCTGCATGCTGCGCGGCAGTCGTGAGGTGATGAACCACCTGCGCCAGCGGCTCGGCGTCGAGCCGGGCGGGACGGTCACCCCGGACGGGGGATTCTCCCTCGAGTGGGTCGAGTGTCTCGGGGCGTGCGACACGGCGCCCTGCGCCCAGATCAACGACGAGGACGTGCCGCTGCTCGATCTGCGCAAGACCGACGCGCTCCTGGAAAAACTGCGGGGGGAGCGCTAGGTCATGGCCTACGAGAAGCTCCTGCTGCGCAACGCCGGCCGTGAGAACTCCGCGTCGATCGACACCTACCTGGCGAACGGCGGCTATCAGGGGCTGCGCCGGGCTCTCAAGGAGATGACGCCGGAGAAGCTGGTCGAGGAGGTCAAGGCTTCGGGGCTCCGCGGCCGCGGCGGCGCCGGCTTCCCGACCGGCATGAAGTGGACCTTCCTGCCGAAGACCAGGGACAAGCCGCGCTACCTGTGCATCAACGCCGACGAGAGCGAGCCGGGCACCTTCAAGGACCGGCTGCTGATCGAGAAGGATCCGCACCTGGTGCTCGAGGGGATCATCATCTCGTGCTTCGCCATCGAGTGCCACACCGCCTTCTTCTACATCCGTGGCGAGTTCCAGAGGGGGCTGCGGATCTTCGAGAAGGCGATCGCGGAGGCGACCGCGCGCGGCTACCTCGGAAAGAACATCATGGGGAGCGGCTTCGATCTCGAGGTCATCCCGTACCGCGGCGCCGGCGCCTACATCTGCGGCGAGGAGACGGCGCTTCTCGAGTCGCTCGAGGGGAAACGCGGCCTGCCGCGCCTCAAGCCGCCGTTCCCGGCGATCGTCGGTCTGTACGGCTGCCCGACCATCATCAACAACGTCGAGACGCTCGCCAACGTCACGCTGATCGCGGAGCGCGGCTCCGCCTGGTTCGCGTCGATCGGCCGCCCGAAGAACACCGGGCCGAAGCTCTTCTGCCTGTCGGGCCACGTCAAGCGACCGGGGGTCTTCGAGGCGCCGCTCGGCATCCCTCTCCTCGAGCTGCTCAACGAGCACGCCGGCGGGATGCTGCACGCCGACCGGCCGCTGAAGGCCTGCGTGCCGGGCGGATCGTCGATGAAGATCCTGCCGGCGGCGCGCTGCGACGTGCTGCTCGATTTCGACTCGCTCGCCGCCGCGGGGACCATGCTCGGCTCGGCGGGCGGCATGGTGATGGACAGCAGCACCTGCATCGCGGGCGCGCTCCTGAACCTGGCCGAGTTCTATGCCCACGAGTCGTGCGGCCAGTGCACGCCGTGCCGCGAAGGGACCGGCTGGTTCGTCCAGATCCTGCGCCGGCTCGAAGCGGGACAGGGGCGGCCGGAGGATCCCGATCTCCTGGTCGACGTGGCGCGCCGGGTCGAGGGGAACACCATCTGCCCGTTCGGCGAGGCGGTCGCCTGGCCGGTCGCGTCGTACGTCACCGAGTTCCGTTCCGAGTTCAACGACCACGTGACGCGGAAGGCCTGCCCGTTCGGCGCCGCGTCCTTGAAGTGAGGCCCCGACCATGCCCGATCCCGTGACCCCCGCCGCCCCGCAGCCGCCGGCCGCGTCTCAGCCGCCGGCCACGCAGTCCGCGGCCCCGGCGCAGCCGCCGCAGCCCGCGCTGCCTCCCTGCGGGCCGGACGAGGTGGCGCTCCTCATCGATGGCCGCCCGGTGGTGGCGAAGAAGGGGACGACCGTCCTGCAGGCGGCCGAGACCATCGGCATCGTGGTGCCGCACTACTGCTACCACGCCGGCCTGAGCATCGCGGGCAACTGCCGCATGTGCCTGGTCGAGGTCGAGAAGACGCCCAAGCTGCAGATCGGCTGCGCCACGCAGGTGGCGCAGGGGATGGTGGTGAAGACGACCACCGACAAGGTGAAGACGACGCGCGAGGGGATCATGGAGTTCCTCCTGATCAACCACCCGCTCGACTGCCCGATCTGCGACCAGGCCGGCGAGTGCCGCCTGCAGCAGTACTCCAACACCTACGGCACGGGTCAGAGCCGCTTCGTCGAGGAGAAAATCCACCACGACAAGCGCCAGCCGATCGGCGCGCGGATCACGTTCGACGGCGAGCGCTGCATCAAGTGCACGCGCTGCATCCGCTTCTGCGACGAGGTGAGCAAGACCGGCGAGCTGGGGCTGTTCGATCGCGGCGGGCACTCGATCGTCGCCGCCTTCCCCGGAAAGCCGCTCGACAACGACTACTCCGGCAACACCGTCGACATCTGCCCGGTCGGCGCGCTCACCTGGAAGCCGTTCCGCTTCGACGCGCGCGTCTGGTTCCTGCGCGACGTCCCGGCCATCTGCGCCGGCTGCGCGCGCGGCTGCAACATCAACGCGGCCACCTACCAGAACGAGATCCACCGCCTCACGCCGCGCGAGAACGCGGACGTGAACGGCTGGTGGATGTGCGACGCCGGGCGGCAGACCTACGAGCCGCCGAAGACGCGCCGCCGTCTCGATCGCCCCCGCGTGAAGGACGGCGCGGCCGAGCCGATCGACGCCGCCGCGGCCGTGCTGCGGGCCGTCGCCACGCGTCACGGAGCGGGGTCGCTCGCCGCCGTCGTCTCGGCGCGTCTTTGCGTCGAAGACCTCTACGTCGCGGCGCGCACCCTCGCCGCGCTCGGCATCACCCGCATCGTCGTGCCGCCGCACGAGGAGGGACAGGACGACGCCCTGCTCATCCGGCGCGACCGGACTCCCAACGGTCGGGGCGCCGCGCTGGTCGGCCTGGGTGCGCCCGACGCGGCGGCGACCGCGGCTCTGGCCGGGGACCTGGTCACCGGCAAGGTGCGCGGCCTTTTGGTCGTCGGGGAGGACCCGGCGGGCGACGGCATCCTGCGACCCGAGGCGATGCAGAACGTCGAGGCCCTGGTGGTCGCCGACTGGTGGGCGAGCCCGACGGCGGAGGCGGCGCACGTGGCGCTGCCGATCAGCGCCTGGGGCGAGAGCGACGGCGTGTTCGTGAACTTCCAGGGGCGCGCGCAACGCACCCGTCAGGCGGTCCGGCCGGGCGGCCTGGCCGACCCGGCCTGGCGCGTCCTGGCCGATCTCGGCCTGCGTTTCGGGCTCGCGGGGTCGTTCGCCTCGTCGTCGGCGATCTTCGACGAAGTGGCGGCGCGTGTCCCGGCCTTCGCCGGCCTGTCGTACCGCTCCCTGGGCAACCGGGGCGCGCTGGTCGGAGGGGCGTGACGTGGATCCACGCCTCTTGCAGGTGATCGTCGAGGCGACCGCCAAGATCGCGCTCATCCTGTTCGTCAACCTGACGTTGATCGCCTACCTGACCCTGCTCGAGCGCCGCGTGTCGGCCTGGATCCAGGATCGACGCGGGCCGAACCGGGTGGGGCCGTTCGGCCTCCTGCAGCCGCTGGCGGACGGCATCAAGTTCATCTTCAAGGAGGCGATCCTCCCGCCGCAATCGCACAAGGTGCTGTACGTCCTGGCGCCGGTCATCATCTTCGTGCCGGCGATGGTCACCTTCTCGGTGATCCCGTTCGGGCCGGCGATCGACCTGTTCGGGATGAGCATCCCGCTGCACATCGCCGACGTCGACAGTGGCGTCCTGGTGATCCTGGGGCTGTCGTCGCTGGGGGTCTACGGCATCGCCCTCGCGGGCTGGGCGTCGAACAACAAGTACTCGCTGATGGGCGGGCTGCGCTCGTCGGCCCAGCTCATCTCCTACGAGCTGGCGATGGGGTTCGCGGTGGTCGGCGTCCTGATGGCGACCGGCTCGCTGCGGCTCACGGACGTGATCGAGCACCAGATGCGGCACGGCTGGAACATCCTGTGGCAGCTTCCGGGGTTCATCGTCTTCTTCACCGCCGCGTTCGCCGAGACCAACCGTCTGCCGTTCGACCTGCCGGAAGCGGAGAGCGAGCTGGTGGCCGGCTATCACACCGAGTACTCCGGCATGCGCTTCTCGATGTTCTACATGGCCGAGTACGCCAACATGATCACCGCCTCGGCGCTCGCGGTGACGCTCTACTTCGGCGGGTACCACGTGCCCGGTCTGTCGCTTCTGGGCCTGCCGGTGAACGTCGCGGCGCTGGTCCAGGTGGCGGCCTTCGCGCTGAAGACCGGCGCCTTCCTGTTCGTCTACGTCTGGGTGCGCTGGACGCTGCCGCGCTTCCGCTACGACCAGCTCATGAACCTGGGATGGAAGGTGCTCCTGCCGCTGGCGCTGGCGCACGTGCTCTGGGTGGCGCTGATCATCCTGCTGGGCTGGGCGTGAGACGGGTCTGGCGTGGGACGGGCCCGGGCGTGAGGGGACGATGCAGCTGCTGACGGGTCTGGTGATCGTCGTGATGCTGGTGGCGCTGATGCGCGCCCTGATGCCGTCGCGGGTCCTGGTGCCGGCGGTCGCGGGGACGGTCTCGGCGCTGGTCCTGCTGGTCGTCTTCCGGCAAGACCTCGCGGGCACCGAGTTCTGGGCCGGCGCCGTCGGCTTCGTCGCCATCCTCTCGGCGCTGCTCGTGGTGCTGCACCCCAGCCCGATGGTGTCGGTGCTGTTCCTGATCCTCAACCTGCTCTGCGTCTCGCTCTTCTACCTCATGCTCTCGGCGCACACGCTGGGGGCGCTCCAGGTGATCGTCTACGCCGGCGCGATCATGGTGCTGTTCGTCTTCGTCATCATGCTCCTCAACCTGAAGGCCGAGGAGGGTCTGCAGATGGGACGCGGTCTGCAGCGCTGGGGCGCCGTCGTCTTCGGGTCGGCGTTCGCGGCGATGCTGTTCTGGGTGCTGCGGCACCGGCAGGGGCGGCCGTTCATCGAGCCGCCCCGCTTCGTCGAGGGATTCGGGACGGCGAAGGACCTCGGCACACTCCTGTTCGGCGAGTACGTCTTCGCGACCGAGGCGGCGTCGATCCTGCTCATCGCCGCGATGGTCGGCGCGGTCCTGCTCGCCAAGAAGAGGCTCGACTGATGCGCATCGATTTCTTCCTCGTGATGGCCGCGCTGCTGTTCACCATCGGCTGCGTCGGAGTCCTGGTGCGGCGCAACGTCATCGTCATGCTGATGTCGATCGAGCTGATGCTCAACGCGGCCAACCTGACCTTCGTCGCCTTCTCGCACGAGCTGCAGTCGATGACCGGCCACGTCTTCGCGCTGTTCGTGATCACGGTGGCGGCGTGCGAGGCGGCGGTCGGTCTCGCCATCGTGCTGGCGCTGTTCCGTCGCCGGCAGACCACCGACGTCGACGACGTCAGCCTGTTGCGCTGGTGAGGCGGCGATGATCCATCTTCTCTGGCTGATCCCGCTGCTGCCGTTCGCCGGATTCGTGGCGACGGGGCTTCTGGGG
>Ga0134121_10000841_pt1 | contig 31755 bp, 24 predicted proteins | sample KB301_FD_96463 | JGI IMG/M metagenome (GOLD analysis project Ga0134121, IMG submission 96463) | Terrestrial soil microbial communities without Nitrogen fertilizer from Kellogg Biological Station, Michigan, USA - KB3-0-1 | ecosystem: Environmental > Terrestrial > Soil > Unclassified ... | reverse complement strand
TGCGCGATCGGGATCGTACAGCGTCAGGATCGACGCCTGCGAAAAGATGTCGGTGGCGCCGATGCTCGCAGGGTGATCGGGATTGCCTTCGATCTTCGTTGGCCGTCCTTCGTGGCTCTCGACAAGAAGTCCCACACCGTATCCAGGCGTTTGCATCGTCGTGGCGAACATCAAAGGCCGCCCCGGAAGGATCTCTTCTGGCGGATTGACATAGGGAACGATTTTTTCCGGTGCGGCCGCGGAGCATCCGCTAAGTCCGGCGAGCGCAAGGGACGCCGCGGAAAGCGCCGACAGTGAGAGAAATTCCCGCCTGCTGAAATCCTCGCTGGACTCGATCACGTGTGTTCATTCCTCAGCGTCGGGGCCACCCTCGATTGATTGCTTCGCCCTACCGGGCTCGCATGCGCTCCGCTCATGGGGATCGCTTCGGTACACCGCCTTCGGCGGCCTCCTCACAACCCTCGGGTCCCCCCACGCCGTCACCTGTGGCAAATCGAACAGTCGGTCAGCTTTGAAGGTGAGTCCACCTTGTATTCGGTGACAAGCCGGCGGCCCAGTTCCAGTTGCGGAACCGGAGGCCGCCAACTCATCGTGAAAACTTCTTCGCGCGGGCGAAGGTAGTTTTCGGGATGACGATGGCAATTGAGGCACCATTCCATGCGCAGGGACTCCGCCTTCCACGTGAGCGGCATCTGATCGACGCGGCCATGACAGGTTTCGCAGCCCACTCCCTGGTGCACGTGAATGCCGTGATCGAAATAAACGAAGTCCGGCACATTGTTCACTCGCGTCCACGCAATCGGTTGCCTGTCCCGAAAGCTGGCGCGGACAGGCTCGAGCATCCAGCTATCGGACCAGACCTGGCGGTGACAATTCATGCAGACCTGCGTGGGCGGTAATCCTGCAAACGAGCTTTTCTCAACTGACGTGTGGCAGTAACGGCAATCGAGACCCAGTCCACCAGCGTGATGCTGATGACTGAACGGAACGGGTTGTTCCCGGACCACGTCTTTGTCGTTAACGTACGGCCCCCGAATCGCACCTGCCCACGCCCATGTCACTGCTGCGAGCGCGAAGAGTCCTCCGAAGATGGTCAGGCGCGATAGGGTATTCGTGCTGCGGTGAAACAGTTGTGCCATCGCCGTGTCCCGTGCAATAGAACGACCAGTACCAACAGTGCCCTCCTGCAACCACCCGGTAGAATCCGGCTACCACGCCCCGGCACGGACGCCGAATTGCAGAGAGCACGGTAGGCAAAACGATAAAAACGATAAAGAGGCCATTCGAAAGCTGGCCCGCCACTGGCTGGAAACGAATAAGAAGGGAGATATTGCATCGGTTCTGCAGATGATGACTGACGATGTGGTTTTCATGGTTCAAGGCCGTGAACCCTTCGGCAAAGAAGCCTTTGCGTCGTTCGCCAACACGATGAGGAACGTCGAGATCGACGGCACCAGCGAAATCGTGGAACTTGAAGTCCTGGGGGACTGGGCGTGGATGCGCAACCACCTCAGGATGACGATGACGCCGCAACGGGGAACCACCACTCACAGTTCCGGATATAGCCTGACGATTTTGCGTAAGAATCCCGAGGGAAAGTGGTTGATCGCTCGCGACGCAAATCTTCTGACTCCGGAAAAATAATCCGAGGCGGCCGGGGAATGGAATTTTTCCCGACCGTCGCTGTTCCTTCCAAGGATGGGGTCTGAATCGTATTGCCGGTGAGGCGCGGGCAGTTACCCGAGGGGAAAACGCAGAGGCGGCTCTTCGGATATCGCGCTCGGAAGCGCACCTCCGGGAGCTAACTGTGAAGAAAGGCTGCTGAATTGCCTTGTGTGAGAATCATGGCCGGACGCGTCCAGAAGTTCGACATCGAGTGGAGCGCCTTCGTCAAAGTCGGTCTGGCTGCCGTTGTCGTATGGGCGTGGCTGATTCTGTGGCCGTTCGCCATGGCCGTGATTGTGTCGATCTTTGTCGCTGTTACCCTCGAGCCCCTCGCGTCCTATTTTGAGCGGAAGAGGCTGCCCCACGCACTGGCCTCGGCGCTTCCGGTCTTGTTACTTGCGACCGTTCTTGGTGGATTCCTTGCATTCGGTTGGTCCTCCATTCAGGAACAATTCCGATTCGTCGTCCCCTCACTTGGAAAGCTGGAACACGACATCCGGGAATCGCTTCCCATCCTCGATCAACTCCTCGGACAAGGCCAGGTCACCGGTCCGTCATTCGTGCAAAGTTATGGCATTGAGCTGGGAAGGTCGGCGCTTAAAGCCGCCGTCCTGATCGTCATTGGCCTCCTTCTCACGATCTACCTGCTGGTCGAACGGAAGACCACCGTGGAGTGGGTCGTTTCCTTTATTCCGCGGGCCCGCCGGCAGAAAGGACGCAAAACCCTGGCCGAGGGGAGACGAATCATCGTCAGCTATGTCACGGGCAACGTCGTGACGGCAACTTTTGCCGGCACCTTCGTCTTCATCAGCATGACGCTGTTGCATGTGCCCGCTCCGCTGCTGCTGGCGCTCCTTGCAGCGCTCTGCGATTTCATACCGATCCTCGGGTTCCTGATATCGGCAACCCCCGCGATATTGCTGGCATCCTCATCGCGCACCAATATCTTCGTGATCATCGGGCTGTACGTCGGATACCACTTTTTGGAAGCGTACATTATTGCGCCCCGGATCTATGGGGACCGCCTGCAGCTGTCGAATGTCGCTGTCGTAGTGGCTTTCGCCATAGGTGCAGAATTGGGCGGCGTGATTGGCGCAATTCTCGCCCTGCCGATCGCAGCCACGTACCCGGCGATCGAGAGAATCTGGCTCGCGAAGTACCTCGGCGATGACGTCGTTGAAGATCATCAACGCGACCACTTCGACAACGCGGCTTAGGGCGTTCGAACTTCGTCGAAATACTGCAGACACTGCGCAGCGCTCCGAAAGTCTTCGATCACGTGACTGGCACCGTCTTGCCGCAAGAGGCGGGCACGTGGCTCGCTTGCAACACCGAGGAAAGGCAGTCCCAGCTTTCGCGCCGTTCGAACGTCCCACAAGGCATCACCCACTGAAATGATTCGCTCGAACCGTTGCTGCCGGTACTGAACTGCGGCACGATCGACGGCCGTCAGCACGATGGATTCGCGAGACGGCCCGTCTTCGGCAAAAGCGGAAGGGATGTCCGTGATTGGCAAACCCGCCCGTTGAACCTTGAATTCCACGGAGCGCCGCCACGCGCCGGTGGCAAGCGCCACAGCCCACTCACCCCCTCCTCGAAGTTGGCTAATGAGAGATGCGGCACCGAGCACTTCACCGAACTCCAGGTTGTCGACCGCACACCTGGAGCGTAACAAACCAAGAAAATGATCGATGATCTTTTCCCTTTCCTCAACGTGCGGATGGCGGCCAAACCGTTCCATGAAAATCTGCCGCATGACGCCATCGTCGGTAACGTGTTCGTAATCCGTCCACGCCGTGCTGAAGTCCCGGATCTGCAAGGCTTCTCCAAAGGCCTGGGTGAAGCATTCCGCGTCGACGTCGCTCGTGCGCGCCAGAGTTCCATCGAAATCGAAGACGACCAACTTCATGAAAGCATCCGCAATTCAACCGATTCCTCGAGGCTTCGCCCTGCCGGGCTCGCGCTTCGCGTTCCTTGAGGCTTCGCGATTCTCCTCAAGAGGAAGGAAGGACATCAATAACGGTCAGTTCCGGTCGCGCCCAGAATCTAACCCGAGGCGCCCGACCCCCTTCCATGCCAATGCCCCGACTGACGTAAAGAAAAGTCTTGTTCTCCCGATATAGCCCAGCTTCATATCGCTTTCCAAACTTTGAAAACGTCACAAGAGCACCATAACCGGGAAGCGCCACCTGTCCGCCGTGCGTGTGCCCGGCACAATACAGATCCACATTGCGCTCCGCGACTTCCTTGATGAGATCCGGATAATGGTAGAGAAAAACGGAGAATACGTCCGCCGGAATACCCGCCAGAGCGCGCGACAGGTTCTTCTCGTTCCCTACTCCGAGGCCTGCAAGCCCCACCTTGACGCCGTGAAACTCGAGCACGCGGCCCGCGCCGTTCAATTCGACAGCTCCCGTTCGATCAAACAAATCCAGGTCGTTCCAGTACCACGCGTCCCAGTTTCCCTTCACTACGAACGTCGGAGCAATCGCGGACAACTTCTGCAAGAGGCTCTTAAACACGGGTAACGCTTCCGGCGAATTGACGGAATCTCCGGTAAAGACAATCAAGTCCGGATGCTCTGTAGCTATGACTCCGGGCAAACGCTCCTCGAGTCGCGGGGCAGGGTCGCTGTGGGTATCCGATATGTGAGCGATTCTCAGACGAAGCCCTCGCGGAAGTTTTGGACTCGCAATTGAAACATGAGTCACCGACAACCAGTAGGGCTCCACGAGCCGGGCATAGAGGATGCAAACGACGCCGGCACCGGCAATCCCCAGCAGCGTGTGCGTCTTCCACGACTTCCTCACGGCCCCACCCGCCAGGTTTATCCCGGTCTTCAGGGCATAGAAGTACACGGTCACGACAACGGTGATAAAAAGAAGAACTCGGATGGTTTCGACTGCCGTCATGCAAGACGGGCAAGCGCGCCTTCTATGCGCGTGAGGCATTCGGGTTTACCGAGAATCGCCAGACTTTCGAAGAGGCCGAAACCTACAGCCTTGCCGGTTGTCGCAATCCGAAGAGCGTGGATAATCTGCGCGTGACCGATGCCTTCGGCTTGCACGAAATCCTGAAGGCTCTTCTCTATGGAAGGCGCGTCGAAGGGCTCGAGTTCCGCAAGACTTGCTGCAAATTTCCTCAAAAGGCCGGGCGCTTCGGCAGGCGCTCTCAACCGCTTGTCGAACGAGGCCTCTTCATAGGTCAACTGGTCGCCTGGAATGAAGAACGCCGTGTAATCGAGAATGTCACCCGCAATCTTGATTCTGTCCGCAGCGGCCTGAACAACGTCGGCGAGCTTGTCCTGCGCCAATCCCAACTGCTGCAGGTAGGGCAGGGTCATCGCGACCTTCTGTTCGACCGACAGAAGGTTCATGTAACGTTCCTGGAAGGAGAAAAGTTTCTTCGCATCAAAACTCGCGGGCGCCTTGTTGATGCGATCCAGAGAAAACGCCTGCATCATTTCCTCCGCGGTGAAGAACTCCGTCTTATCGTCCAGAGACCATCCAAGCAGAAGGAGGTAATTCACGATCGCCTCTGGCAGATATCCGACCTGTTCATAGAACGCGACAACAACCGGGTTGAATGTCTCCGGGGCGATCTGCAAGCCGAGAGTCTTTGCGATGCGCTCGCCATGCTCGTAAAGCTTCTTGAAGTCAGGATGTTTGAGATAGTCGGCTATCTTGCGTTTGCTGAGTTTGTTTTTGCTGCCGGGCTCGGCCACGAAGGGCAGGTGCGCGTACTCAGGCGGCGTGTAACCGAGGCCCTCGGCAATGAAGATTTGCCGCGGTGTGTTCGATAGATGCTCGGAGGCGCGGATCACATGCGTGATCTTCATATCGAAGTCGTCGACGACGTTCGCCAGATTGTAGAGAGCGGAACCGTCCGCACGCTGGATAACGTGGTCGGCTTCCTGCGTCCATTCCACTTCGACCCGCCCGCGAACCCGATCGTCGAAAACGCACTTCCCTTCGCGGGGGATTTTCAATCGAACAACGGCTTTCCGGCCCTGCGCCTCAAACGGCGCGCGATCTGCCGGAGTTTCCGCCATCCACCGCCGGCTGTAGGTGAAAGGCTTCTTCGCCTGCTCGGCCTCCTGCCGTTCCGCCTTCATCTCGTCTTCAGTGGCGTAGTCCCAATACGCGGCGCCGTTATCGAGCAGCGTGCGAATGGCGTCCTGATACCGGGGCAACTTTTCCGACTGGTAATAGGGACCGTAAGGACCGCCGATCTCCGCGCCTTCGTCCCAATTCAGGCCGAGCCACCGAAAACCGTGCAGAATCGGCGCCAGGGACTCGGCAACGTTGCGTTGCTGATCAGTATCGTCGATGCGCAGGATGAACTGCCCTCCGTGCCGGCGTGCAAAGAGCCAGTTAAAGAGGGCGGTCCGTACACCGCCAATATGAAGATATCCGGTCGGACTTGGAGCAAATCGCGTTCGAACCATAGCCGGTAAGAGTAACGCAGATGGAGCGAACTAATCCCTCCTTGAAAAAGGAAACCCAGGTAGTGCCGTCGCTGTCTGCTTTACAGGTCCGGGAGGATTCCGTTATAAACGGATTGATAGCGCGCGGCACCGCATATCGCGAAATCACGCACCGTCCTGATCGGTTCGCTGCGAAGTCTTTGATCTGTTCCAAACCCAACGGAGGCAAATCTCATGATCGTCGTACGTAATGTATTTCAGTTGAAATTTGGGAAAGCCAAGGAAGGCGTTGAGCTTTGGAAGGAAGGATTGGCATTGAGCAAACGTCTGGGATTTCCGGCAAAATCCTCCAGAGTCTTAACCGATGTCGTTGGCCGGTTTTATACGATCGTCTTCGAAAACACCTTCGACTCCCTCGCGGACTTTGAAGGCGCCGCGAAGACCATCATGCCAAGCCCGGAATGGCAAGCGTGGTATCAAAAAGTTTCGGGGATAACCGAATCGGGATACCGCGAAATCCTGAACGTTGTCGCCGAACAATAGCGAGGATGGTAATCGTTGATAAACGTTGACTGAATTCGGATCGTCGCCTGGGAGGCTGCGGAGTTCGTCCAAAACCCCGATCTCCTCATGGAAAGCGTCCATGAGGAGGATCTTTTGCGGCGCCGTTGTATCGGCGACAAATGCTCGAAAAACACATCTGGATCGGCAACTAGTTCGCGGTCGGAGTCCTTTCCACGTGATCCACGATGATCGTTTCGACAGGAGTTTTGCGCGACTTCAAGTCGAGACCGAGGTCCTTCACCGCCTGAAAGACTGCCGCACCCGCGGTGTCGTGCGCCATACCAAACGAACCCAGCCCTAAGATCGCTGTCAACTTCTGCGCGGCAGGCATACCCATCATCAGATCGGTCGACAGATCCAGCGTGACCTGGTAGTTGCCTTGGAGGTCCGTGGCGTTGACAATGGGCCGGTCCATGAACTGCATCAGCATGTCGGCAAGGGCAGTCATCGTGATCTTCGCCATCTGTATTTGCAGGCCTTTCGGACCCGGCGTCACGCGTACGGTTCCGGTGAGACCGCCGGAAACGGATAGACCAGGTCCAGGGGTGCCAGGGCCAGTCGGTCGTGGCGGCGCAGGAGCCTCTTCTTCGGCGGCCGCTTCCTTGATCCTCAACCTGCCGCTTCCAATAACCAATGCGTAGACGGACTGCTCACGGTTTTCACGATGTATCGCCAGCTTGAACCGCTCCGCCAGAAGGTTCTGCATCATTTCGGGAGCGCGATCCGCAGGTTGACCGGCAGGAACCTTCGCCAGGATATCCCATCGCGTTTCGCTCAGCCACCCCGGTCCGGACAGTTGATACCGCTTGACGCGATATGCGTAAGGAATCAAGTCGGCGAGCGACATGAATCCGTAGTCGGCGCGGAATCCGTTGATATGCATGCCCACATGAAACTGTCCCGCCTGGCTGTTTTCGATCGATAGCGGCAGAGACTCCTTGATCGATGCGACTTCGAAATTCGGCGGCACGGCAGTTTGTCCGAACAACACAATCGCGGCCAATGATAATTTCATCATAGAAAGGTTCTCCGTTTGACTGTGCCTGCCAGTGCGAGTGCTTCATCTATAACGCGCACCAGTATAGCGGTACACGATATAAATGAAATGGAGAGCCAGTCAAGGAGAAAGCGATCTGAATACGGCTGTATAATCCGACTCCTGGCGGGTCGGCAAGTCCGTGCTTATCACCTTGGCTGACAGGACTTACAACACTGTGGTCCGGTTGAGGGCTCTATCCGCCGCAGCTTTCTGCCGTTGCCTTCGGCCACACGTTGTCGCTGGGATCGCGATCGGGAAAGCGGCAGGCGGGGTCGAGCTGAATGGTCGTGATGGCGCGGCCGCCAAAGTCCAGAACCGCCTGGAACGTGCGGCTGCCGTTGAACCACACATCCACCGGCCAGGTAACCAATGCAGAGTTGCCTTCCACTTTGGCATTCGCCATGGGCTTGATTTCCGGTCCAGCCGGTGCGAACTGTACGCGAAGAACGACGGGCGACGGCATCTGCCCCGCCTGGCGGACCGTCACAGTTGTCCGTGTTCCGTCCGTCGTGACTTGCGCGATCGACCCATCCACTGATTCGGTCGTCCACAGCCAGTAGTACCAGAACCAGTTCAGGTCCTGCTTCAGCGCATTGTTCATGAAGGCAATGTAGTCCCGCGGCGAGGGGTGCTTGAACGCCCAGACCTTCGTGTATTCGCTCATCGCCTTCTGAACGTTGTCATCGCCAACGATGCCGCCGAGCATGGAAAGCATCAACGGCGCTTTCTGGTACGTCTGAAAACTGTAGAGCTGGGGGCCCGCGTAATTTGCGTTCCACATCATCGGCGGTTCGTCTTCATTGCCGCTCGTGCGGCCGTAGGACTGCCCCAGGCCATTGAGGTTCGGCGCGATTCCGCGTGTGTCGGCGGCCGACAAAATGTTCATGTACTGATTGAAACCCTCATCCATCCAACCGTACGAGGTCTCATTCGTGCCGACCATCATTGGCCACCACTGATGCGCAGTCTCGTGATCCGCCCCGCCCTGGTTGGCGTTGATGACCATGGGATATTCCATCCCCGCGCTCGGACCGTCCTGCAGCGTCAACTGCGGAAAGGGATACGGCGCCCAGAGTTTCGAATAATATTCGAGCGCATGACGCGCGATCGGTCCGGCGTTATTGAAAAGGCTTGCGCGTTCCGGCAGATGGTACATGTAAATCGGTACGGGCCCCTTGCCGGGAATCGTGGCCCGCGTGGCGCGCCATATGTACTTCTTCGCCGTGGCCCATGCGAAGTCGTTCACCATGTCGGCCACGAAATGCCACGTCAGGCGATCGCCAGGCGCTGTGGCCTGGCCCGGTCCGACTTCGTCGTCGCCAACGATGGTGATGACATTGTCGGATTCGAGGACGTGTGAAAGGCGTTCGCGGGCAGTCGCGGTCAAGACTTCCTGGGGATTCTGCAAGACGCCCGTGCCACTGACAATCCATCCGCCTGGGACATCGATGCGCACATCAAACTTACCAAAGTTGTTGTAGAACTCCGAGGGACCGAGATAGAGGTTCGAGTCCCAGCCGCGAAGGTCATCGTACTTGGAGATGCGCGGATACCACTGCGTTGGCTGGAACAACGTGTCGTCAAAACGCTGGGTCATGCGGTGGCCCTGGCCGTTCGGGCCGCCGGGAAGTTTGGTCCGCCACGCGATTTCCAGGGTGGCGTCGGATAGCGGTGCAATCGGTGCGGCGAGCTGGATTCCAGCCGATGTTCGATCGAGACCCAATACCGCAAGGCGCCGTGAGCCGCCCGGATTGCCCCGGCCCCCGCCCGCGGTGGGAGCTGTGAGGGGTACCTCTTCACCATTGACCGTGAGGCGCGTCAAGATCATGCCGTCCGTGACCTCGGCCGGCACCCAGGGCGCCGCGCGCGGCGCGAGAGCCCTGAAGATGTTGTGATCCAATCGGAGTCCGATCTCGTTCAAAGCCTGCGTGCTGTTGTTATGCAGAACGATCGTCTCGGTTCCGGTGATCGTCTGAGTTGCCGGATCCAGGCGGGCGCTGATCGTGTAATCCGTCTGCAGTTGCCAATAGTTTGGACCCGGCCTCCCGCTCGAATCTCGCGTCCCGGCATCGAAGCCCCGCCGAATGGCGTTCGTGAACGGCACATCGCGTCGAATCGGCCGCGGCAGTTCCTGAGCGGGGACCGCGAAAGGGACGAGCAGGATGGCGATCAAGGCCAGCCGGCGAATAACCGCGGATTTCATGGTCGACCAGTCTATCGCGAAAGCGGACCGCACCAAAGACCAGGCAGGAATCGCGAGCATTTTTGCCCGGCCCTTTGAAGGGAAGCCATGAAGCGCTTTCCTTGCCTTACCGCTTCCCGGCCACCACTATGACGCTCAACGTCATGTCAGGCCGAGATCGCCAGCCTCTCGTGGTGATACAACCGTGCAGCCACCCCCCACAAGACCAAACCGAGACCGAAGCTCGTGCCCAGATACACGGCCCATTCCTGCATTGTGATGGTCTCGCTGCGCACGAGCCGGAGAATCATCTGGTTCTGGGCAAGAAACGGCACCGCGAACTGCCAGAGCTGATTCTTCATGGGGTTCACCATCAACATCACGGTCGGGATGATAGGAAGCAGCATCAGCACGCTCATGTAGCTCTGCGCCTCCTTCACCGATTTGACGCTTGCTGAGATCAATGTCAACAGCGTCGTACCAAACAGCACCATCGGCAAAAGCACAGCCAGGAGTTGCAGCAGCGCGTGCCACGAGAGATCGACAAGCCGCATCGGCCCAGCTGCGAACGCGAAACTGAGTTTGAACGCCGCGAGGATCAACAGCAGGCTGAGCATTCCGAAGCAGATCGCAGCGAGAATCTTGCCGCTCATGATGGCTGTGCGCACGGCGGGTGTCGCGAGCAGCGGCTCGAGCGACTGGCGTTCGCGCTCGCCGGCCGTCACATCGATGATGAAATAGGCGCCGCCGATGAAGCTGCTAAAAATCAACAGATACGGCAGGAACGCAAGCAGCATGCCGCGCTTCGATTCCGGCGTGGCAACGTCGCGCTGTGCGAAGCGTATGGGTTGCATCACTTCCGGACTGAGCCCGCGATCGATACTGCGCAGCACGCCGAGCGTGCCGTTGTATCTCTCGATTGCGCTGCGGACGCGCTCGACCGGAATCTGCGAGTCCTGGCGCGAGCTGTCGTATATCAATTCCACCTCCGCGCTGCGGCTTTCGCGCCACCGTTCGCCGAAATCCGGCGAGATGCGCAGCACGGCGTCGTAGGTCTGCGCTCGGACGTCGGCGTCGGCATCCCGCGGTGCGGGCTGGGGCTCGATGTTCAGGCCGTGCAGATAGCGCAAGAGGTTCGGCGCATGTTCGGCACCGATCACCGGCAGATTCAAAGTGCTTTCCAACTGCGTGCGGGCTTTACGCTCGGCCAGGCTCCCGATGCCGAGGATCAGCGAAGGCAGCAGCAGCGGCATTAGCAGCAAGCCGAGCATTACAGTGCGGCGATCGCGGAACAGGTCAACGAGTTCCTTGCGCGCGACAATCACTACGGTCTTCATTCGGCGCCTCCGTCAAGTCCTGTCAGGCGCATGAAGACATTCTCCAGATCCCTCTCGCCGGTCATCGTCCGTAATTCCTCCGGAGTGCCGATGGCTTTCACTTCGCCGCCGGCGATTACAACGATGCGATCACACAGGGCCGCGACCTCTTGCATGATGTGGCTCGAGAAAATCACGCAACGGCCATCGGCACGCAGCTTCTGAAGGAAGACGCGCAGGCCGCGTGTCGTCATGACGTCGAGGCCGTTCGTCGGTTCGTCAAGGATGACGTTCTTCGGGTCGTGCACCAGAGCGCGCGCGATCGCGGTCTTCGTACGCTGACCCTGCGAGAAACCTTCCGTGCGGCGATCGAGAAAATCGATCCCCAGCGTCTGCGCCAGTTGCGTGACGCGCTGTTCGATCTTCGCGTCGTCAAGGCCGTGGAGCTGCCCGAAGTACACGATGTTCTCACGCGCAGTCAGGCGCTTGTACACGCCGCGCGCGTCCGGCAGCACGCCGAGGCGCTGGCGGACGGCGGTTGCGTCGCGCTGGATGTCGAGGCCGTCGACGCGGACCGTGCCCTTGTCGGGCGCCATTAGTGTGTACAGCATCCGTAACGTGGTCGTCTTGCCTGCGGCATTCGGCCCAAGCAGACCGGTGATCTCGCCATCGCGCGCCTCAAAGGTCACGCCGCGGACCGCGTGCACAGTCCCGGTTCGGGTTTTGAATGTCTTGTGAAGATTGTCGACTTCGATCACGTCAGGGCTCCCATCCGTAGTTGCCTGCGAACGGCGGCGTTGCGTTCAGCCGTTTTAGACAGGTTTCATCCAGCGATTTTGCGTCCGCCTTCTCGATGAACTGCGCGAACAGCTTCGGCATGCAGCCGATACCGAGCACACTGTGCCCCTGCCCAGGCAATATCAGATGGCGGCCATTCGGCAGTGACTTGATCACTTCAGTGCCATAGCGTGGCGGCGTGACCGGATCGAACTCGCCACTGAGCACAAGCACCGGCAAATCGCCGGCAAGCGGAGCACGGAAATCGGCAGCGCGTTCGCCCTTTGGCCAGACGGCGCATTGAGCCCGTGCAAAGTCGACGAATTCCGTGCCCATCAAGGTGCCGGCATCGGCGGGATCGGCGGCAAGTTCGCCGTCTTCAGTGCACATTACGGATAGTTCCATCCCGTGCATGATCGCATCCGACACGTCGCTGGAGAGGCTGCGGGCTTGCGCGAGCAATCCCTCGTAGCGGCCCTCCGAAGCGTCATGGACGATAAGCGGCAGGAGGGAAGCCGCCTCCGGCTGATAAGCGTAAAGACGCAGCAACAGGCCGAGATGCGAATAAGCCGGCGCGTCGCTGCGCCAGTCGCCGCTTACCGGGTCTCGATAACGCACCAGCGGCAGATTGCCCGCGCGAAGACGGGTGCGCACTGCATCGAGTTGCGCGCCGGGATCGCCGAGATTGTGGGTGCACGCAGCATCTTCCCGGCATCGCGCGAACTGCAGCCTCAACGCGGCATCGAGGTTACGCGCGTGCTCCTGTCCCAGCACGAGCGAATTCGGCACCACCGAATCGAGTGTCACTGTACGAGTGTGCTTCGGATAGCGCTTTGCGTACTGCTGCGCGACACGCGTGCCATACGACACGCCGAACAGATTGAGATGATCGATGCCGAGCTTCTGCCGGACCAGGTCAAGGTCGCGAATGTGATCTCCGGTGGCGTAATAACGCAGATCGGACGTCTTCGCGAGCGCATCGCGGCAGCGTTCGGCAAACGCGCCAGCCGCTTTCGGCGATGCGTCATCCTTGTTCGTCAACGAGCCATTGCCTTTGTCGTCCTCGCACTTGAGTGGATGCGAGCCCCCGGTGCCCCGCGCATCGACGAGCAGGACGTTGCGATTTCGGCGCGCATCGTCGAACGCCTGAGCCACCATCGGATAGGACTCCAGCGCGGATTGTCCGGGCCCTCCGGTGATCATGATGATGGGGTCGGGCTCAGCCTGTCCTTGCGCAACGACCAGAGCGATCGCCAGATCGATCTTGCGGCCGTTCGGCTCATCGTGGTTTTCCGGCACCGACAGCGTCGCACACTGGGCTTCGACCGCATCCATCCGCTTCACGCTCAGAGCGCAGGGCTTGAACGTGAGCTCCCCGTAACGCAGGTTGCCATCGGCCGTGGCGCGCGGGCCGGGCGCGCTGGTCTGTGCGCGGCAGGCTGACAAAACCAGTGCGAGCGCAAGCAGACCCAGAGGTTTCAACATTGAACATCTCCTTCGAACATCAACGGTTGTTCAGGCTACAGCGAAAGCACTCTCCGTCGATGCGCTTTTTCTTCCGCGGCGCTCGCGATTCTCCTGAGATACCACTGGTGATTCCGCAAGACTCCAGCGTATTTCCACGTTTAGAATCGACTTCTAATTTCGGAGGCCCATGAAAATACGCGCGACAATGTTTCTCTTACTTCTCATGTTCGGCTGCTCCCAACCCGAAAAGGCTCCTGACAAGGCAACTTCGCAACCGCAGGAGCGCAAGTACCTGCTGGAGCGCGTCGACGAGGCCGCGGTAGTGCAGGCCTATGCGGATGATTTTTCGTCGCTTTCGCTGAAGGATAAGGAACTGATCTGGCATCTCTACAAGGCAGCACTTGCAGGGCGGGATATCTATTACGACCAGCGATACATGCACAGCATCGAGATGCGGGAAGTTCTCGAGGCCATTCTGACGCATGCCGTGGCAATTGACGCTGCGACACTGGCAGAGATTCAACGCTACACCAAGCTCTTCTGGATCAACACCGGGCCATACAACAACCTCACCGCCCGAAAATTCGTTCTCAAATCCACACCCGAGGCGTTCGCCGCGGCTGCAAAGAAGGCCGCTGATAATGGAGCGCACTTCCCTTCTGCCAGCGGCGAATCGCTGGACGCGCTCCTTACACGACTTCAGCCGCTCTTCTTCGACGCAAGCGTGGATCCCATTGTCACCAACAAGGCGCCCGGGGCCGGCAAAGACATCCTGCAGGCAAGTGCCAACAACCTCTACGCGGATGTTCTGATGAAGGACCTCTCCGGCTTTAAAGAAAAATATCCGCTGAATTCGCGTCTTGTGAAGAAGGACGGCAAGCTCATCGAGGAACCCTACTCGGTGAATGGGCGCTATGGACCGCAGATCGCCGAGATCGTCAAGCATCTCGAGGCCGCACGGGCGCTGGCGACCGAACCGATGGCCAAGGCGCTCCAGGCTTTGATCAAGGTCTATCAGACCGCAGAAACAGCCGACCGCGTCGCCTACGACATTGCCTGGGTCGAAGACAAAGACACTCGGGTGGACACGATTAATTACTTCACCGAGGTCTACCTCGACGCGCGCGGAATCAAGGGCGCGTGGGAGGCGCTGGTCTTCTATGTGAATCCGCGCAAGACGGAAGGCATCAAGAAGCTTGCAGCGAATGCGCAATGGTTCGAAGACCGCATGCCGTGGGACGCGAAGTATCGTAAGCAGGGAGTTCAGGGCATCACCGCGAATGCGATCGACATCGTGATCGAGATGGGAGACTCCGGCCCGGTCACTCCCATCGGTATCAATCTTCCCAACGACGAATCGGTCAGGGAACACCACGGCAGTAAGTCCGTCTCGCTGTCGAACATCATCGAGGCAAACGACAAGTCTCTTTCTTCTGGATTCCGCAATGAGTTTTCGTGGTCGCCGGAAGAAGCGGCACGCGCCGAGAAATGGGGAAGCCTGGCGGGCGATCTTCTCACCAACATGCATGAGGCCATCGGTCATGCCTCCGGAAAGGTCTCGGAACGGCTGAAGGGCACGCCACAGGAAGCGATCAAGGAACAGTTCTCCGCGCTGGAAGAAGCGAGGGCGGATCTCGTCGGCCTCTACTATCTGCCGGATCCCAAGCTTGCGGAACTCGGTCTGATCTCCACAGCGGATCAGGAAGCGCTTGCTCAAACGGAATACGAGGGCTATTCCCGCAACGCGATCGTTCAACTACGGCGTGTCAAGGAGGGAACGCAACTCGAAGAAGATCATATGCGCAACCGCCAAATGGTGGTGAATTGGATCAAGGCCAACACGAAGGCTATCGAAGAACGCACCCGCGATAACAAGACATTCTACGTGATGATGGACGCCAAAGCGTTTCGCGAGGGCGCAGGCAAGCTTCTTGCAGAGATCCAGCGAATCAAGGCCGAAGGAGACTATGCCGCGGCGAAGAACCTTTTCGAGACTTACGGCATCCACTTCGATCCCAAACTGCGCGATCAGGTGATCGCTCGCATAGAGAAGCTCAATCTGCCGTCCTATAACGGTTTTGTTATGCCGAAACTCGTGCCTGTGAAAGATGCCAGTGGGAAGATTACGGATGTGACAATTTCCTATCCGCAGGACCTCACGGCGCAGATGCTGGAATACGCGGAAGCAACAAGGGAGACAAGGGAGAAGGGGATGGGGCGGTAGCGGTAGGATACGTACCAGAGGAGAACTCCGGCTTTATGAGGTCCAAGGTCCCCTCCTCTTGAGAGTGTTGCGGTACAGAAGATTGGCGGTGTCGTTTCGTGCGGGCCCTCTCCCCCCGGGAGAGGGTGGCCGGAGGCCGGGTGAAGGCGCGCGAACATGCCCTCATCCGCCCCTTCGGGGCACCTTCTCCCGGTGGGAGAAGGACTTGTTTCCAAGCTTCCCGCAATTTGGACAGCCCCTCCTGGCCAGCAGGGGCAGGTCGCACTGGGCCATTCGCTTTTCCTGATAGAAACCCCGCCTTCACGATTTTTTTCTGACCGTCCCTGCTCCTGAAACGTCCTGAGTCACCTGAGGGTCGCCGATGTATTCCACTTCCCCGGCTCCCGAAACATGAACATCGAGACGGTCACTGACGGCAATCAGCGCGCTACCGATTCCCGAAATACTGACCGAGGCCCTCTTACTCTTGAAACCATCGGCATGGTACTTCCCTGCTCCTGAAATGGCGATCGTTTGATCCTCCGTCTCACCGGTAATCGTGATGTCGCCGGCTCCGCTTACGCCCACGGTAAGCGAATCGGTACGTAATGCCTTCGCGCTGATCTCTGCCCCGCCGGAGATACCGATGGAATCCAGCTTCTTGACCAGTAACTTGTAAGTGATGCTCCCCGTCGGGTTGATACTCACGAAATTCTTCGTTCCCAGCATCAGCTTAGAATCCCGGACCTCCGAGGTGAGATCCGGAAGAAGATTGTCGTCGGCCGTGATCGTCAGGCTCTCGACGTCGCTCTGTTCGATGATCAGCTTGCCGCTGCCGCTGAGTTCAACTCCGGTGAAGTCTTTCACGGACCGGGATTCACTGATCACATTGCCGGATCCATTTATGGTGTCCATCGCGCCGCAACCGGCGGCGCCGAATGCCAGAAACAAAGAAAGAGCAAAGCAACCGATCTTCATTGGTGTCCTTTTCTCGATAGCTACGAACGGCCCATCTTCGCGATCAGAGTTTCCAGCAGTTGATTATGCCTCTCGATCTCTTGAAGGAGACGCTGCCTGAACTTGAGATCCTCTTCACGAGTCTCTTCTATTCGCCGCGCCGTTTCCTCCCGCATTTTGGGAAAGTCGGAGCGCGCCTGCCTCATGCGCTCCACGTTAGCCCTAAGCTCATCCATCCGCGCCCTACTCTCATCAATTCGCGTCCTGCCGCGGAGGCGCATCTCCTCGGTGACCTGCAACTTCGCGTCGTTCTGTTCTGTTAAACGACGCAGCAGGCTGGAAAGTTCCTGTAGTACGCCAACCATCTCATCCGCCATGGATGCCTCCTAACGTCCGGGCTATTCCACCGTTTCGACCTTAAGAAAATTCGTTTTCCCTGACGCGTGCAACGGGGCGCCACCGGTAACAACGACCTGATCTCCGGCATGGAGATGCCCGGCCTTGCGAGCCGCGGCGATCGAGAATCGGATCATATCGTCAATGCTTTCGCTGGGAGGTATGAACAACGGGATGACACCCCATACCAAAGATAAAAAATCGAGAGCCTGCTCATTGGGAGTTGTTGCGAGAATGGTTTGCTTTGGGCGGAAGCGCGCGACCATGCTCGCCGTCGAGCCCGACCATGTTGGCGTGATGATCGCTGCAGCGCCGATCTCTCTCGCAGTGTGGTAGCTCGATCGGCTGATGGAATCGCGTACATTGCCCAGTTCCTTCTGATGTTCGAATTTCTGGACATCGAGGGCCGTCTCCGCTGAACGCACGATACGGTCCATCATCATCACAGCTTCGACAGGATAGTGCCCCATCGCGGTTTCCTCCGACAGCATCACGGCGTCGGTACCATCGAGCACGGCGTTGGCGACATCCGCCGCTTCAGCGCGCGTGGGACGTGGATTCTCGACCATCCGCACGAGCATCTGCGTGGCCGTGATCACGGGCTTCCCGAGCGCATTGCATTTCTGAATGATCATTTTCTGCACCAGGGGCACGCGTTCGAGATCGATCTCCACGCCAAGGTCCCCGCGGGCGACCATAATGGCGTCCGAAACCGAAACAATCTTGTCGATATTCGCGACCGCCTCATGCTTCTCGATCTTTGCGATAATCGGAACCTGGCCGCCGCTCTTTTTGACAATCTTTCTCATTGCCTCAATGTCGGATGCCTCGCGCACGAAGCTGAGTGCGATCGCATCCACACCAGCTTCGATTCCAATCTCGATATCTTTGCGATCCTTACGCGTCAGCGAATCGACATGAACTTGCGAACCAGGCAGATTCATCCCCTTGTGGGAGCTAAGCGATCCCCCGACGATGACGCGGCAGAAGATGTCCGGAGGTACAACGCGCTCGACGCGAAGTTCAATGTTGCCATCCGCGAGCAGGATGGGATGTCCGCTGGAGACCTCGTGGGGCAACGATTTCAATGAAACCGAAGCACGCTTCTCATCACCCAGCACCGTGTCGGATGTGAGGATGTACTCCTGTCCGGGCAGGAGCTGCACGGCCGTGCCCTTGACGTTGCCAATCCGGATCTTGGGGCCCTGCAGATCCATGAGTATCGCAACCGGCCTGCCCAGTTCCTTGCGCACTTTCTTGATCCGTTGAATCAATGTCCGCTGGTATTCATGCGTGCCATGCGAGAAATTGATCCGCGCCACATTCATTCCTGCGCTGACGAGCTTCCCGATCATTTCCTCGGTCTCGGAAGCCGGGCCGACGGTACACACGATTTTGGTTCGACGCATCATTTGGGATCCTTTATACGCTTGGCTTCTTCGAGGGCCGCGGCGGATTCGCGATCGCGCCCCTTCTTCTTGTACGCGGAAGACAGCAGGACGTAGGCATCCCGCAGGTTCGGGTCGACATCGAGGGCGTCGTTCAGTTCTTCAATCGCAATATCCGCGCGATCAAGTTCCAGATGAGTTCGGGCCGACTCCACGGCCGCAAGGCCATTCAACGGATTCAATTCCAGGGCATGGGCGTAATCGGCGAGCGCATCCCGCCAGGATCGCTGTGCGGCATGGTAATTGCCACGATTGAGATACGCCGCTTCGTTTTCAGGATTCGACGAAACAGCCCTGTTTAACAGCGATACAGCACGCTCGGAATGCCCGGCGGCAGACTCGATCAACGCGAGATTGTTCATGGCCTCAAAACTCAAGGGACTCGCGCTAATCGCGCGTTCGTAATACGGCGCAGCTTCACTGTCCCGGTCCAGTTGATCGAGAAGCCACCCATAGTTGTAAAGGTAAGACGGATTCGAGGGTTCCAGCCGGACCGCCTTCTCCATTAAGGGAACTGCCGCTGCAGCATTCCCCTTGGTCAAGACAAGCTGTCCCAACCGAGACCACACTTCGGCGCGCTCCGGATGCTGATCCGCGCCCTGTTGGACATAGCGAACGGCGTCATCAACGCGGCCGAGACGAAAATAATCCGTTCCGAGAATCATCAGCGCGTCGAACTGATTGGGCTCCGTTTTCAGAACTTCCAGCGCCTGCTCGGCGGATTGATTGAACAACTCCGGATCGAACAGTCCCGCGTAGCGATAAACGAAAGCTTTGTCGAGAGGCGAAGCCGTCTTCAGGAAGTCTTCGAGTTGTGCGAGGACAAAGTAATCCTTCTCGATCCGTTCAGCCCGGAATGCCTCCAGCCAGTGACCCCGATCTCCTGTAATCCCGGCCAGGGCCACTTCGGCCGGAAGTTTATGGTTGATCCCCAGGGAAGCCCGCTCATAGCCGCGTATGGACTCGTCCCTATTTCCCTCAAGCCAGTTGGCTTTTCCCATCTCAAAATCGAGCGGTGTACTTCCCGTGTAAATGTGGCGCGCGGCAAGCGCTTCCGCAGGTCTGCCGAGACGAATGAGATTCCGGATTAAGAGGGGATAGAACTCGATCTGTGCCGGTTCGCGCTTGAGTGCCAATTCCAGGCGAAGCGTCTGGCTTTCAAGGTCGTGGTGTTCGAATCGAGTCTGCAGTTCGTAGGCTTTGCGGAACTCCCCGCGACGCACCGCAAACTCGATGCCCAGATCCTCGATCGGGCGATACGACTTTTGAACGCGATCAAAGGATTCCTGGAACTTCGCATCGTCATGTCTGTCAAAGTAGACGCTAAGGAGCAATTCCGCCGCCTGCAGGTTGGACGGGGCGAGTTCCTGAGCCTTCAGTGCCGCTTTCTCCGCTTCACCAAGATTTCGTGCAAGCCAATGCGCACGGCCAAGAATGATCTGCGCGTCAGCCGAGTTCTTTGCGATATCGACGGCCTTGCCGGCATCTTCAACTGCCCTCCGCCCATCACCGAGACGGATATAGACGGCGGCTAATCCGACCCAGGGATCGAGCGCTCGCGGGCTTTTTCGAGTCGCAGACTCGAACTCTTCGATCGCAGATCTATAGAGATGTTGCTGGAAATATGCCGCCCCCTTGCGGGCGTGAACGTCTGCTGCATCGGTGTCAAGGACCTGCGTGGATTTCGCGCGCCAGAGAAGGCCAACAGCCAGGGCCATGAATACAAGGCCTACGAAAATACCGGCGAGAAGGTAGCGCTTCATTGGTGAGAGATTATAATGACTTCCCAATGGCCCGATCTAAACTCCGCCGGTGGATCCAGCGCATCGCCATCAGTCTTGCCGTCATTGCGCTGCTGATTCTGTTTGTAGTGTTCCCTGTTGCGGCCTCCTACCTGATTACCAACAGCCACTTCAAGTATCCCGAGCGAGGGCCGAAGACACCCGAAGCCGTTGGTCTGCAAGTCCTGCCCGCGGAGTTCAAAAGCAGCGATGGCGTACCTTTAAGAGGGTGGTGGAGCCCGGGCGATTCCGCAAGACCGGTCATTATCTTTTCTCACGGGCTAAACCGTTCGCGTCTGGAAATGCTGGAGCGCGGCGCCGAATCGAATCGCCGGGGCTACGGTGTTTTGCTTTTCGATCTCCGGAACCACGGCGAGAGTGGACGCGCGTATACGACGTTAGGGATTAACGAAAGCCGCGACATCTGCGCGGCGAGCCAGTTCGTCAAAGAGAAAGCTCCGGGCAGGCCGCAGATCCTCTGGGGGGTCTCGATGGGAGCGTCAAGCGCGTTGCTTGCCGCAAAGCAGTGTCCGGGATTTGCCGCAGCGATTTCGGACAGTTCGTTTCTCTCGTTTCGCGAAACTGTCGCGCATCATCTTGGGTTGTATTTCCATCTCCCGACGTTCCCCATTGCGAACCTCATCGTCGCGATAACGGCATTTCGGATGGGACTCGATCCCGATACGGGCGACGTGGAGCAGGCCGTGAAGGACATCAACATCCCGATTCTTTTCATTGCCGGCAGCGTCGACAGGCGTATGCCCCCTGAACTGGCTCACCGGCTGCTGGACGCCGCGAAGCACCCGTCAAAAAAACTCGTCATCGTTCCGAATGCCGGACATGGCGAAGCGTTCTCGACCGACCGAGATCTTTACCTGAAATCCATCTACGGGTTCCTAGGGCAGTTGCCATAGCAGGATTCCTTTGCCAACGCGTTCTGTGGGTTCCATAACCTCAGGCCAGAAATGTGCGTTGGGAAACTTCATGTGAAGGTCACGCTCGCGCAGCATGAGCGTTGTGATGTTGGCGGCATGCCAGCCTCGGCTGGGATGCTCGATGTCCAGGGCATGCATCGTCGGCAACGGCACCTCGGACCATTCGGGATAGACGGATGGCAGATAGTTGATCTCTTCCACATGAAGGTCGCGCAGACGCAACGCAAGGCGCTTCATGTCCTGCCCCCAGTCGAGATCGGAATCGATCAAGATCCTCTCCGGCTTGTCGCCGGCCAGTTCGTTGAAGTAGGCAAGGTAGTCGGGATGGGCGACAGATGTCGTCACGAGCAGCCACAGGAAAAGACCAGCGCCCGCAAACACGCCGTAGCGCCGTTGGAGCAGCCACATCAAGCCGCTCGCGGCAACAATCGAGAAGCCGATGTAGACCGGAAGAATATGGCGGAGCCCGATATTAATCCTGCCGAACGCCATGGCACACACGAGAATCCCCAGCGAGAACAACAATGGCTGAGCGACCTTCACGTCGCGACGCCCCGCGATGACGCATGGCACAATGCCGGCCAGAAGGAGGGCAATGTAGGCCAGCGGCGTCTTTACGCTGAAGTTGACCAGGTAATAGTTCCAGAATCCGCCTTCGTTCCAGGCGCCCCACAGGTACGCGACGTGTCCGACGGAATTGTGCCGCCGGATCATCGTGAGGCCGCTGAAAAAAGGCTCGACCGAAAACCTGTAGAACGCCCAGGTCACAAAAGTAGCGATTGCCGCCGCAATGCCGAGCAAACGAAGATGCCGGGCGGTGGGCCTTGCGCGTTGCCAGACTGCGATGGGAACAATTGCCGCCACGAAAAATGGGAAGCTTGAAAACTTCGACAGCACGGCCAATCCGCCGGTAACTCCGAAAACCAGGCTGGTCCACAGCGACGGACGTTCAGCCCAGACAATAGCGGCCAGCACGGCAGCGCCGAGCATTGACGTGAGAGCCATATCCGTCGTCGCCAGGCCGGCCTGACCCAGAACAGCCGGCACTTGCGTGAAGAGGGCCAAAGCGAGGACCCCACCGGCTGGCCCTATCAGCCTTCTGGCCCACAGAAAGACAACGATGCAAGCAATCCAAAACAACGGCAGGATCGCAGCACGGGCGAGGAGGAGATTGCTCTTCAAGCGTCCACCGGCCATGAGAACGTTCTTGCCTTCCACAATCAGGTCGAGCCCCCCGGGGCTTTTGCCCCCGAGAAGATAGGGGCCGAGCGCCACTACCACACGCGCCAGCGGCGGATGCTGCGGTTCGAGACTGTAGGTTCCGCGGTCGAGCCATTCCATCCCGCAGGCAATGTGCGCGGCCTCATCGGTTGTGGCGTTGAAAACATTCCAGGTGAGCGCGACACGCACCGAAGCGATCAGAACGAGGAGAATGGCGGCAACCCTGGAGTGACGGTCGAGAAAGTGAAGACACTGCAGAACAGCGCGGTTGAAGCTTCCCATGCGTAGGCCGCAACATACCACGACGCAATTGACGCGGGAGGCTTTGCACAAAAAGTCGAGGACTGTTTTCGAGCGGGCCCTCTCCCCCCGGGAGAGGGTGGCCGAAGGCCGGGTGAGGGCCGCGCGAACAAGCCCTCATCCGGCCCTTCGGGCCACCTTCTCCCGGGGGGAGAAGGCCGCGCGAACACGTGCCGGGATTCTTGTGCAATTCCCTGGCCCCGAGTTGCGCATCACTTCCCTTTCCGCAGATAGATGTTTCCGTTGAACGTTCGGATTTCGATATCGGAACCGCCGCCATTGATCGTGGCGTTGGTAGTGCGGTCTGTCTCAACACGGAACCTGCCGTTGCGGCCCTGGTTGCGGGTATCTTCAACGACCGGCGGAGTGCTGGGGCCCGCCTTGATGTCGAAGTCGCTCCAGACCTCGCCGTTGTCCGTGCGGTACTTCAGATTGGCCTTCGTCGTCGGCGGCAGGGTGACATCGATATTGGAATTCATCGACGAAAAAGACATCGTCTTGTTGGGAGTTACCTCGCGAATAGTAGCGAGCAACTTCCCATTCATGGCGTGGGCTACCACCGAACCTGCAACATTGCTCAGCTTTACATCGCCGTTCATGTTGGTTACTTCAATCGCGCCGTCAACGCCATCCACGACGATGGCGCTGCCGTTGATCGTGTTTAGCTTGAGGTTCGTCTTGACCGGAACCTCGATATCGATGTTTCCTCCGTCGGCATAATTACGGCTCGACACGGTGAGAACATTATTGGCCTCTTCAATAGTGAGGCCTCTTGTGTTCCCATCGATCCGCCGTAGCCCCTCCGGAGACGGCTCCGGGTTCCGGCCACGACGCGTGGCCGCAGCCGTGTTGCCATCGACGATGACGTCATTGCCGGCATGAGTCTTGACAGAGATCGAGCCGGAAATAAGAGTTACCTCCACCAGACCTGGCCGCGACGGATCGCTCCATTTCACCGTCACGCGATCGCTGTTGGTCTGGGCCTGAACCGTTGCGGCAAACATGGCTGCAACCAGGACTGCGATTGAGATTCGTTTCTTCATAAAACCTCCTGTATTACTCCAATTCCGAAAGACCTTTTTGCGCTCGCGCGCGTACAGCGGCATCGACTTTCTGGTCCTGCGTGAATTCTTTAAGCATTGCGACGGATTCCTTTTCTCTCAGATCGACGGCGAGATCGATCAACGCGACCTGAACCATGGGAGACTCCTGTTTCCGCATGGCCTCAAGAACTCCCTTTCGCACCACGTCTTGATCGCCGAACTGCCGGAGCGCATCCACTGTGGCCAGCCGCACATTCACGTTGGGGTCATGCATCAAGGTATCGAGCAGTGCTCCCAGAACCTCCTGCCCCGGCTTCCGCATCTGATAACTCCAGTTGACCCCTCTCAGCCGGTCGCCGGCGGACTGCTGTTGCATCAGGGAAAGCGCAACCATCTGGTTCATCGCTGCCACCTGGCCGCGCAGTTCCGCGAGTTCATCGCCTCTCGCGGTATTGGAAGACTGCGGTGCTGGACGCAGTTGGAGGCCGGTCCACACTCCCAGGGCAAGCAGGACAAAGCCGAGCCCGAATTGCAGCACAGGCTGACGGGGCCAGAATCCTGCGAGCCATGAATTCATACCCGTCCAGAAACCGGGTGTCGAGCCCTGTTCGATACCCTGCTGATACGCATCAACCATCAGGTCGAAGCGCGCACGCGCCTGGGGTCCAGGCTGCTCAGCAGGAATGGATCCCATTGCCGTCCACACGGCGCTCAATTCTTCCGCCTCGTTCCGACACGCGTCGCAAGTCACCAGGTGTGCCGTAATCTCCGATTGCAACGGCTCCCCAATTCCCTGTCTTACACGATCCGCAAATTGCTCTCGGACTTCTTCACATTGCATGGTGGTTTCTCACTCGAAAGTTTCAAAAACATGTCCCGCAGTTCTTTCAACGCACGATGGACCCGTGTCTTCACGGTGCCGACCTCACAGCTCATCAGTTCGGCGATCTGCTCGTACTTCAAGTCCTGATACCGGCTCAGGATCAGGACCTCACGCTTTTCAGGAGACAACTTGAACAGGGCGGATTCGAGCAACATGGATTGTTGCTGCTGTTCGAGCTGTTGTCCTGGCAACGGCGATGGACTTTGAAGGCCGTCCGCATGGTTGTCCTCCAGAATGGCCTCGTCCTGATGACTGCGGTAGTAGTCGAAACGGGCGTTGCGGGCGATGTGGAACATCCAGGCCTTGAACCAGCTTTCGTCTCGGAACGTCTTGCGATACTTCAGGATCCGGAAGAAAACGTCCTGCACAAGATCATCGGCCACCGTCCGCCGGCCCGTCATTCGGACGAAGAAATCGAACAGCGTGCGATGATGCCGGTCGAAAAGTACACCGAGTTTCGCAACATCGCCGCCCCGGACGGCCAGCATGAGGTTTTCGTCGGTTTCGCTCATCCGTATGTAAGAACTGTGGCTAGGTCAGAAGGTTACAGCAAATTTGGCCACGGATGAATTTGGGGGGGAATTCGGGGCCGGGGGGGAGTTCGGGGCCGTGCTACTCGAACCCCGATCTGTGAACTACAAGAGATCGGGGTTCGAGTAGCACGGCCCCGAACTCCCCCCAATTCATCCGTGTAATCCGTGGCTCAGACTCCCCGATTAGAACCGATAAAGATAGGAGGCTTTAAAGAACAGACTCCGGCTCGTGGTCCGGTACCCGTCGGGAGTGTCCTTTTCGAACAGCGAACCATACCCGGCGTGAAAAACCGTGCCCGGCACAAACTCGTAAGAGGCGAGAACGTCCGTAAGGAGCCGGCGGCGCGAGCTATCGAATTGTTCGAGGGCGCGAACGAGGAAGTGCTTATTGAACTGATACGTCGTGCGTGTGTTGATGATGTTCACCGTGTACACCCGCTCGGCGGTGGACGCGCGATCGAATCGCACTCGGCTGTAGTTCACACTCTGACTGATATGCGGACTGGGTTGAAGGTTAAAGCCGAGCCCTGTATCCAGCGACTTGCCTTGAAACGGATTCACTGGATCGTAAAAAGTCGCCATCCTCTTGTTGAAGTTGCCGTTGAGACTCAACCAGCGGAAGAGTTGAACATTGCCATTGATCAGGGTTCGTTCGTTGTCGAACCTTCTCCCCAGCCACGGCTCCCGGCCCCAGCCATGATCGATCCGGAGAAAGCCCTGGCGCGTGAAGCTGACTCGAGCAGCAACGAGGGAAAACCTCTCATTCCCGTTCTGAATCTGGTCCCGCCCGTATTTGTTCCATGTGAATAACGTCAAGCGTTTCAACAGCGCCTTACTCGTGTCTTTCGGGTAGAAGTTCCATTCGCCATATCCCCATCCGGAAGTAAACCCAGACCGGTTGTAGAACGCCGTGTCCATCTGAAAGTCTTTGGCATAGTGCTCAATCTGGGTGGAAACGGCGTACTTCCGGTCGCTGAAGTTGTAGGTGACCTGAGCGGCGCTGCCGCGGGTGACGGTGCTCGCAGGAATGGCCGTTCGTGATTCCAGGAAAGTCGCAGACAGCTGCTGCTTTTTCTTGAACCGAATTGAAAAATCGCCTCCCGCAACACGGTTACTCCGTCCCGCGTGCTCCGTATCCACTACGATGCCGCCGAAATAATTGGACTGGCCGAGACCGTAGGTCACGCGGCCCACGTTAAACAGCTTGTCCTTGCCCGCAATCGCAGCTCCCCGGTTACCGATGTCGGTTGGACTCGCATCGGAGGCGTCTAGAAGTCCGAACGTCAGCTTTCCGGCCGTGCCTGTGACCTTGCTACCCCAATCTGGATTGAGGATCCGGCGCGTGTGGAATGCAGTCGCCATATTCCCGTCGCCGCCGGTGCCGGCGATGTTGAAGAGGCCCATCCCCTCCATAAAAAACGGCCGCTTCTCAGAAAAGAAGGTGGGGAACCGTTGATTAACCTGAACCTGAAAAGCGTCGCTTTCAACCTGGCTGAAATCCGGATTGATCGTGGCGTCCAGTGTCACCGAAGAGGTGATTCCATACTTCACACTCACGCCGGTATCAGCTTTGCCGGTCGCCTTGTTCCAGCTATTCGTTGTGGAACGAACCTGATTGAGGGACTGCGTGACGCTGGGGAGAACTTCCATCAGCCGGGGCGGCTTGATATTGGGAAAGACGACATGCGCGTGCCGGTTGAAAACCCACTGGCCGGGTGGAATGTCCGGCCAGGCAGCGGAGATGCCGGTGCGGCTGACCTTTCTCCAAAACAGAATTCCCATCGAAACGTTTTCTCCACCCTGGAAGCGGATGCTTAGCAGCGGTAGTCGAATCTCCACATCGTATCCGTCGGGCGTGCGCATGCCCGCGCTGTCCCAGACAAGGTCTGCCTCAAATCGTTCCCCTGACGCGGGCGTATTGAGCGCGTCCATCTGAATACCATTTGGATTGACGAAGAGATGGTACGAGGTTTGTCCCGTTCCCGTTGAGTCGAGCGAAAGGCCAACCCAATCGTCGTTGAAGGCGTTGTCGCGGCGGCTGATCGTGCTGCGGATCTTGTCGGGCTCGCTGTCGATGCAGTGGAAGGCGAAATAGAGGTAGCGATCGTCATAGGTGATCCGAACCTCCGTGCGTTGCGGCATCTTGGTCCCATAGAGAGGGTTGTACGAAAGCCAGTCGCTGGTTTCTATGGGACTACCAGACCAGGCCTCATCGTGGAGGTCCCCATCGATCTTCGGGGGCTGCACGACGCGCGACACATGAAACTCCCTCTGGTTTTGAGCAAATACAATGTGGGGTAGAAGCAGGCTAACGACAGCAGCCAAAACAACGCGGTTTTTCATAGTGAGTAGAACTGTGCCTTCGGAAAAAGGTTACCAAGACGCCGCCGAAGCGCCGCCAGCCGAAGCCGGGCAAGCCCCTCTTTTTGGTAGAGGTCACGATACTGGGGCGCGCCGTCTATGTCTTCATCCCCGTGTAACCTTTGTGTCCGTTATGTACGTTTTTCGTCATGGCGAGTATGCGTTCCGGCGCCGGCTGATTCGGGACGGTCGCTAAATTCTCGAAGTGTTCTCCGAACGCAAGACTACCGGCGCGAATTGATGACCGTCTCCGGATTAGGTCTCATGACAAGTACTTCCCCTTTCGGTAAAGGGTTACGAAGACAGCGAAGGTTTTGTTCCGATTCGCGCTCCAGATTCGCCAAACGAACGATCGACGACGGTTTCGTGCCGCACAGCGTCGCATTATTAAACTTATCCTGCCCCCCGTTGTCCTATATGGAAGGGACTATGGCCACGTGGTATGGTTCGCAAAACATGGCCGAACAATGAGGTGAAGCGGTATGAGAGATTCTCGGACTTCCCGGCGTGAGTTCCTCTGCCGATGCGGCATGGGCATTGGCTCTCTTGGCCTCTCCAGTCTGCTCTCTGAGGATCTTTTCGGGGCTCAGGCCAAAGCCACACACTTTCCTGCAAAGGCGAAGCACGTCATTCACATATTCGCGCAGGGAGCGCCGTCGCAGGTGGACACATGGGACCCGAAGCCGGAACTGACGAGGCAAAACGACCAGGCCCTGCCCGGCCTCAATGGTATAGCGATGGCGTCGCCGTTCAAGTTCCAGAAGTACGGCAAGTCCGGGATCGAGGTCAGTGAAGTCTTCTCCGCCATTGCCCAACATGTCGACGACCTCGCGGTTATTCGCTCGATGTACACCGACATTCCCGCACATGATGTCGCGACAGTGATGATGAGCACCGGTTCGTTGCGTTCCATTAAGCCAAGCATGGGCGCATGGGCGCTTTATGGACTGGGAAGCATGAACGAAAATCTCCCCGGCTATATCTCGCTGCGGCCCAACGGCGGCATGCCGCCAGGCGGCGCCTTGAACTGGGGTTCGGCGTTTCTGCCTGGTGATCTGCAGGCCACGAGCATCAATACGTCATCGCCTACCGTCGATGGCATGATTCAGAACATCCACAACGATTATTTCTCGGACAAGGAGCAGCGCCGCGAACTCAATCTCGTGCAGAAGCTGAATGGAATTCACAGCCAAAGCCTCCAGCAGGATCCACAGCTCGAGGCGCGCATCAAGTCTTTCGAGATGGCGTATCGCATGCAGATGGAGGCCACCGATGCTTTTGACATCAGTAAGGAGCCACAGAACATTCGTGCGTTGTATGGCGATACACCACAGGGCCGGCAACTCCTGATTGCGCGGCGGCTCGTGGAGCGCGGCGTGCGCGTCGTACAAGTCTGGGCCGGAGGGTGGGATCATCACCAGGACATCGAAGAGCGTCTCCCGGCGAGCGCCGCGGAAATCGATACGCCTGCCGCGGCACTATTGACAGATCTCAAACAGCGGGGGCTTCTCGAAAGCACCGTGGTCCTGTGGGGCGGGGAGTTTGGCCGGACCGTCACGCGCGATCGCAATGGCAACGACAACCCGGGACGCGATCACAACCAAAAGGCCTTCAGCATGTGGCTCGCGGGCGGGGGTGTGAAGGGAGGCACGGTTTACGGCACAACCGATGAGTTCGGCGCAAAGGCCGTGGACAACAAGGTTCACATCCACGACCTTCACGCGACGATTCTCTATCTGCTCGGCTTCGACCACACGAAGCTCACCTATCGCTACAACGGCCGAGATTTCCGGCTGACCGATAACTTCGGGGAAGTCGTGAAGGGTATCCTGGCATGAGCGGGCGGGGCCTGCTGGGCGCGCGAAAAACTTTGTTCGTTGCCGGCGCACTGGCATTGCTGGGAGTGGTCGCTTCTGCTCTGTCTCAAACGCGTAACGCAGCGACACCGACTCAGGCTCAGGCGCCTACCAAAGACCAGCTCGATTTTTTTGAATCGAAAATCCGCCCGATCTTTGCCGACCGCTGCTATAAATGTCACGCTCCGTCAGTCGCTTCACCCAAGTCCACCCTCGAGCTCGATTGGCAGGGCGGATGGCAGAAAGGCGGCAACTACGGCACGGCCATCCTTCCCGGGGATCCCGAGAATAGTCTCCTTATCTCGGCCGTTCGCTATACGAATGACGATCTTCAAATGCCGCCGGACGGCAAGCTCCCGGCTGCGCAGGTGAACGACCTTGTCGCCTGGGTGAAGATGGGCGCGCCCGATCCGCGCACCGCGCGTCCCGCAACCAATGCCCCGGTCTACGGCGGCAACGGCAAGAATCACTGGGCCTTTAAACCGGTCTCGAAACCCTCTTTGCCCACCGTCAAAAACACCGCCTGGGTGAAAAACGATATCGACCGCTTCATCCTCGCAAAACTCGAGGCGGCCGGCATGACGGGAAGTGAGGCTGCGGACAAGCGAACGCTTGTCCGACGCGCGTACTACGACCTAATCGGCCTCCCGCCGACGCCCGAGCAGGTCAACGCATTCCTCGCCGACAATTCGGCTAACGCTTTTGAGAAGGTCGTCGACTCGCTCCTCGCCTCACCTCGATACGGCGAACGCTGGGGGCGCCATTGGCTCGACGTCGCGCGCTACTCGGACACCAAAGGCCAGTTCGACAGAAGACGTGAGAGTTCTGTTTATCCTTATGCCTGGACTTATCGCGACTACGTCATCAAGGCTTTCAACGATGACCTCCCCTACGATCAATTCATTCGCGAACAGCTCGCCGCGGACCGTCTGCCGGACAGCAAAAGGAATCCAGCCACACTTGCGGCGCTTGGCTTCCTGACCCTCGGCGATCATTTCAACGGCCAGGCGAGCGATATCATTAATGACCGTATCGATGTCACTTCAAAGGCGTTCCTCGGACTCACGGTCACTTGCGCCCGCTGTCACGATCACAAGTTCGATCCCATTCCCACGGCGGACTACTACTCCCTGTATGGCGTGTTCGCCAGCTCGATCGAACCTGCGGAAAAGCCTGTCGTTGCGCCCACGAATGCCGCGCATGCTGACTATCTCGCAAAGCGCCAGGCCATGGACCAGCGCATTAACTCCCTCCGCGACCAGAATATGAGGGACGTGTTCGGCGATTACCGGCGGTTCGCTGCGGTCTATCTGATGGCAACCTCGCTACCCGAGAATCAGCGTGCGGCCTTCCTGGCAAAGAACGGTAATGCGACGCCGGAGGTTCTCAAGAACTGGGTTCAGTTCACTCGTGCGGGCAACAAGCAAAATGTCGCGATCTTCGGAGTCTGGAATGCCCTCGCGCGAATCCCGGCCGCCAATTTCGCGCTGCGTGCCGATCGTGTGCTGGAGAGTCAGTATCAAAAGGAACGGGCCGCTGTGTTGAGCCCGATTGTCTTGCAGGCGTTCAAAGGCAAGTCGCTGAAGTCTCTTTCGGATGCCGCGAACATCTACGGAAGGCTCTTTGCGAAAACCGATTCTGAATGGGAAGCGACGATGACGAATGTGTTCGGCGACGCGCTCTTCCGCTTCCTGCCGCAGCGCGGCAGAAATCAATTTATCCAGCTGCGCCAGCAGAGCGACATGCTGGAGCTTGTCGATGCTGGTGCGCCTGCGCGCGCCGCGGTCCTGCTCGACGGCCCAAAACCCGCAGATTCTCCGATTCTGATCCGCGGGCAGGCCGAGACGCCGGGCCAGATCGTGCCGCGTCGCTTTCTGGAAGTTTTGTCCGGATCGAACCGTCCTGCTTTTAAAGATGGCAGCGGAAGGCTCGATCTCGCGAACGCAATTGCGAATAAGAACAATCCGATGACGGCTCGCGTCATGGTCAATCGCATCTGGCAGCATCACTTCGGGGATGGATTCGTCAGCACTCCAGACGATCTGGGCAATCAGTCCACTCCGCCTACTCATCCGGAGTTACTGGACTGGCTGGCTACTCGCTTCATGGCGGACGGTTGGTCGGTGAAGAAACTACACAAGCTGATTCTGATGTCGGCGGCCTGGCAGGAGAGCAGCCGGAACAATCCACAATTTGCCGAGAAGGATCCTTTCAATAATCTGCTGTGGCGCGCGAATGTTCGGAGGCTGGAATTCGAGCCGTTGCGCGATTCGATTCTCAGCATCGGCGGCACGCTGGATTTGACCGTCGGCGGACATCCTGTTGATCTGGCCGGCGGGACGCGCGCGCCTCAAGGCCGGGGTGCCCAGGCCGCGCAGGTGCTGGCAAACGCCGGCATACGG